>ENA-UOJP01000020-UOJP01000020.1-human-gut-metagenome-genome-assembly--contig:-C102-NODE-20-length-362984-cov-70.080275_pt1 | contig 362984 bp, 246 predicted proteins | sample MGYA00242353_ERZ723900 | MGnify/ENA metagenome assembly ERZ723900 | reverse complement strand
ATTCATTTTGAGTCAAGGGGCTTTCTGTTTTGGTACTTTGCGAAAAAAGTGCTATATTTGCGACTGACAATTATTTTATTAAACGTTTAAAGCAAATTTAAAAGGTATGAAAACTAAATTATTTTTGGCTGCTGTAGCAGTAACATTTTCTTTTGCAATGATGTCTTGTACTGGTAACAAAACTACTAACGCTGCTTCTGAAGGTGAAGAAACAACTGTAGAAACAGTGGAAGCTGTTGTTGAATCTGATTCTTGCTGCCAGGCTAAGGACTCTTGTGCTACTGCTTGCGACAAAAAAGCTGATTGCGCAGAAAAGAAAGAATGTTGCGATAAGAAGTAATCTATTGATTTAGAACAATAAAGAAGGAGAGGGAGAGAATGGTTCAAACATTCTACTCCCTCTTTTCGTTTAATGAATATATCGCTTTATTCGTGATATATTTTTGCTAATAATCGGCTTTAACTTATGAAATGATATTTTTTTCGATAAAAAAGTAACGTATTATTTGGTGGTAAAGAAATAATCCATACCTTTGCACCGTCAAACTAATAAAAGAGACAAGAAATGAATCAGATGTTTATACATATTCTACTATGCGGTATTATTATTCTACTATCAAAGGTTAGTGGAAGTGAGTGCTGCGCGTAAATGTGTATAAATGAAAATATACGAAAGCCTTTCTCACTTCCAAGTGTGAAAGGCTTTTTTTAATGCTAATAATTATATAATATACATAAGAATATGGACAATAGGTTATTTATTTTTGATACCACTCTTAGAGATGGTGAACAGGTTCCGGGATGCCAGTTGAATACAGTAGAAAAGATTCAGGTAGCAAAGGCATTGGAAGCGTTGGGAGTAGACGTGATTGAAGCCGGATTCCCCATTTCGAGCCCGGGAGATTTTAATTCAGTAATTGAGATTTCAAAAGCGGTGACTTGGCCTACTATCTGTGCTTTGACCCGCGCAGTTCAAAAAGATATTGATGTAGCCGTAGATGCACTGAAATTTGCTAAACATAAACGTATTCACACTGGTATCGGTACTTCTGATTCGCACATTAAATATAAATTCAATTCGAATCGTGAAGAGATTATCGAACGTGCAGTAGCTGCTGTGAAATATGCCCGCCGTTTTGTAGACGATGTGGAATTTTATGCAGAAGACGCAGGCCGTACGGATAACGAATATCTGGCACGTGTGGTGGAAGCTGTCATCAAGGCTGGAGCTACCGTAGTGAATATCCCTGATACAACAGGTTACTGCTTGCCTTCAGAATATGGCGCCAAGATAAAATACCTGGTTGACCATGTAGACGGCATTGATAATGCCATACTTTCTACTCACTGTCACAATGACTTGGGTATGGCTACTGCCAATACGATAGCTGGTGTCTTGAACGGTGCGCGTCAGGTGGAAGTTACCATCAACGGTATTGGCGAACGTGCAGGAAATACTGCTCTCGAAGAAATCGCCATGATTATCAAGAGCCATCACGAAATTGATATCCAGACCAATATCAATACGCAGAAGATTTATCCGACCAGCCGTATGGTATCCAGCCTGATGAATATGCCGGTACAGCCTAATAAAGCAATCGTTGGACGTAACGCTTTCGCACACTCTTCAGGTATCCATCAGGATGGCGTATTGAAAAATGTACAGACGTATGAGATTATCGATCCGCATGATGTGGGTATTGATGACAACTCTATCGTATTGACTGCCCGCAGCGGACGTGCAGCATTGAAAAATCGTCTTTCTATATTGGGAGTGAATTTGGATCAGGAAAAACTGGATAAGGTATATGATGAGTTCCTGAAGTTGGCTGATAAGAAGAAAGATATTAATGATGATGATATTTTAGTATTGGCAGGTGCAGACCGTAGCCAGAACCATCGTATCAAACTGGATTACTTGCAGGTGACGAGTGGTGTCGGTGTTCGTTCGGTAGCCAGTTTGGGATTGAATATTGCCGGTGAGAAGTTTGAAGCTTGTGCCAGTGGTAATGGTCCGGTAGATGCTGCCATCAAAGCATTGAAAAAGATTGTAGAACGCCACATGACTCTGAAAGAGTTTACTATTCAGGCTATCAGTAAGGGAAGTGATGATGTAGGTAAAGTGCACATGCAGGTAGAATATGATAACCAGATTTATTATGGTTTTGGTGCCAACACAGATATTATTGCTGCTTCGGTAGAAGCCTACATCGACTGTATCAACAAATTCAAATCGTAAAAAAGAGATTGACAGTCGGTTTGGTATTACAGAGATTGATTGAAAGAGTAAATAGTAATTAGTAAAATAGTAAATAAACAGATGAATACATTATTTGATAAGATATGGGATGCCCACGTGGTGACTACTGTGGAAGATGGCCCTACACAGCTTTATATTGATCGGTTATATTGTCACGAAGTGACTAGTCCGCAGGCTTTTGCGGGATTGCGTGAACGTGGAATCGGAGTGTTGCGTCCGGAAAAGGTGTTTTGTATGCCTGACCATAATACACCGACACACGATCAGGATAAGGAGATTGAAGATCCGGTCTCTAAAACGCAGGTGGATACTTTGACAAAAAACGCGAAGGATTTCGGTCTGACGCACTACGGCATGATGCATCCGAAGAATGGTATTATCCATGTGGTAGGCCCCGAACGTGGTTTGACCTTGCCGGGAATGACGATTGTTTGCGGTGACTCTCACACTTCTACTCATGGTGCAATGGGAGCGATTGCTTTCGGTATCGGAACGAGTGAGGTGGAAATGGTGCTGGCTTCACAATGTATTCTCCAGTCGAGACCGAAAACAATGCGTATCACTGTAGACGGTGAACTGGGAAAAGGGGTGACTGCAAAGGATGTGGCTCTGTATATGATGTCTAAGATGACTACCAGTGGTGCTACAGGTTACTTCGTGGAATATGCAGGTTCGGCTATCCGCAATCTGACAATGGAGGGACGTCTTACCCTTTGCAACCTTTCGATTGAAATGGGTGCACGTGGTGGGATGGTTGCTCCGGATGAAGTGACTTTTGAATATATCAAAGGACGTGAAAATGCTCCGCAAGGCGAAGCATGGGACAAGGCTTTGGCTTATTGGAAGACATTGAAGAGTGATGATGATGCCGTGTTTGATAAAGAAGTCCGTTTCGAAGCGGCTGATATTGAACCGATGATTACTTATGGAACGAATCCGGGTATGGGTATGGGAATCACACAACACATTCCTACCATGGAAGGAATGAGTGAAGCTGCACAGGTTTCGTTCAAGAAATCAATGGAGTATATGGGATTCCAACCGGGTGAATCTTTGTTGGGTAAGAAGATTGATTATGTATTCCTTGGGGCTTGTACAAACGGTCGTATTGAGGATTTCCGTGCATTTGCTTCCATCGTGAAAGGTCGTAAGAAAGCGGAGAATGTTATTGCATGGCTGGTTCCGGGTTCATGGATGGTAGACGCACAGATCCGTAAGGAAGGAATCGACAAGATATTGACGGAAGCCGGATTTGCTATCCGTCAGCCGGGATGTTCTGCTTGTCTGGCAATGAACGATGATAAGATTCCTGCCGGAAAGTATTCGGTATCTACCAGTAACCGTAATTTTGAAGGACGTCAGGGACCCGGTGCACGCACTTTGCTGGCTAGTCCGCTGGTAGCTGCCGCTGCTGCGGTGACAGGTGTGATTACCGATCCGAGAAAACTGATTTGATTTTACGATTAGACAATTTACGATTTACGATTGAAAAATGGTCGTGAATCAGATTGTCTGTCGTAAGAGAATGAGTCAATAGTAATTTCAATCGTTAAATAGTAAATAGTAAATCGTTAAATCGTAAATAAAAAGATGGCTAAGACAAAATTTAATATAATAACAAGTACTTGTGTACCTCTTCCTTTAGAAAACGTAGATACTGACCAGATTATTCCGGCACGTTTCCTGAAAGCAACCACTCGTGAAGAAAAATTCTTCGGTGATAATCTTTTCCGTGACTGGCGTTATAATGCTGACGGTTCCCTGAACAAGGATTTTGTGTTAAACAATCCTACTTACAGCGGACAGGTATTGGTGGCAGGAAAAAACTTCGGTTCGGGTTCCAGCCGTGAACACGCTGCCTGGGCCATTGCAGGATATGGTTTCCGCGTGGTGGTATCCAGTTTCTTTGCCGATATTCATAAGAATAATGAGTTGAACAACTTTGTGCTGCCGGTGGTTGTTACCGAGGAGTTTCTGCAGGAGTTGTTCGATTCGATAGAAGCGGACCCGAAGATGGAAGTGGAAGTGAACCTTCCCGAACAGACCATCACCAACAAGGCGACAGGTAAAAGTGAACATTTCGAAATCAATGCTTATAAGAAACTTTGTTTGATGAACGGATTGGACGATATCGATTTCTTGTTGAGCAATAAAGATAAAATAGAAGAATGGGAAAAGAAGGCGTGAAAATAGAAATCATGGACACAACGCTCCGTGATGGTGAACAAACCAGCGGAGTGTCTTTCGTGCCTCATGAGAAACTAATGATCGCCCGTTTACTGTTAGAAGATTTAAAGGTAGACCGGGTGGAAGTTGCTTCGGCGCGTGTGTCGGACGGTGAGTTTGAAGCCGTGAAGATGATTTGCGACTGGGCTGCCCGTCGTAATCTGCTCCATAAAGTGGAAGTGCTCGGCTTTGTCGACGGGCATACTTCTGTCGATTGGATTCAGCGTACCGGTTGCCGTGTGATTAATCTTCTTTGTAAAGGTTCATTGAAGCATTGTACGCAACAACTGAAAAAGACACCGGAAGAACATCTGGCGGATATCATAAGTGTGGTGCATTATGCCGACGAACAGGATATAACCGTCAATGTTTATCTGGAAGATTGGAGCAACGGTATCAAGGATTCTCCCGAATACGTGTTTCAGTTGATGGATGGATTGAAAGAAACGAGCGTCAAGCGTTTTATGTTGCCTGATACGTTGGGTATCTTGAATCCTTTGCAAGTGATAGAGTATATGCGGAAGATGAAGAAACGTTATCCGAATACTCATCTCGATTTCCATGCGCACAATGATTATGATTTGGCTGTGAGTAATGTCCTTGCCGCGGTATTAAGCGGTGTCAAAGGATTGCATACAACCATCAACGGACTGGGCGAACGGGCAGGAAATGCTCCTCTCGCAAGTGTGCAGGCTATCCTGAAAGACCATTTCAATGCGGTGACCAATATCGACGAAAGCCGTTTGAATGATGTCAGCCGGGTAGTGGAGTCTTATTCGGGAATTGTGATACCTGCCAATAAACCGATTGTAGGTGAGAATGTCTTTACGCAAGTGGCAGGGGTGCATGCTGACGGGGATAACAAGAATAATCTCTACTGTAATGATTTGCTTCCCGAACGTTTTGGCCGTAAGCGGGAATATGCATTGGGTAAGACAAGCGGTAAAGCGAATATCCGCAAGAACCTCGAAGATCTTGGACTGGAGCTGGACGAAGATGCTATGCGCAAGGTAACGGAACGCATCATCGAGTTGGGCGACAAGAAAGAGCTGGTCACACAGGAAGATTTGCCGTACATTGTTTCGGATGTGTTGAAACACGGAGCAGTGGGTGAGAAGGTTAAACTGAAGAGCTATTTTGTGAATCTGGCTCATGGGCTGAAACCGATGGCAACGTTGAAGATAGAAATCAACGGAAAAGAGTACGAAGAGAGTTCAGGCGGCGATGGTCAGTATGATGCTTTTGTTCGTGCGTTGCGTAAGATATATAAGGTGACATTAGGACGTAAATTCCCGATGTTGACCAATTATGCGGTAACCATCCCTCCCGGTGGACGTACGGATGCATTTGTGCAGACAGTTATCACGTGGAGTTATGATGAGCAGGTGTTCCGTACCCGCGGGCTCGATGCCGACCAGACAGAGGCTGCCATCAAGGCTACTATGAAGATGTTGAACCTCATCGAAGATGAATACGAGAAGAGCAAGTGAGAAACAACTTGCCCGAAGAATGTTTTTTATACGAATATATAAATAGAAGAATAAACGATTATGGATTTTAAAATTGCTGTATTAGCAGGCGACGGCATCGGACCGGAGATCTCTGTGCAAGGTGTAGATGTGATGAGTGCCGTTTGCGAGAAGTTTGGTCACAAAGTAAGTTACGAATATGCAATCTGTGGAGCTGATGCGATTGATAAAGTAGGCGATCCGTTTCCGGAAGCAACTTATCAGGTTTGTAAAGAGGCGGACGCTGTTTTGTTCTCTGCCGTAGGTGATCCGAAATTTGACAATGATCCTACTGCCAAGGTACGTCCGGAACAAGGTTTGCTGGCTATGCGTAAGAAACTGGGTCTTTTCGCTAATATCCGTCCGGTACAGACATTCAAATGCCTGATCCACAAATCTCCGTTGCGTGCGGAACTGGTAGAGAATGCCGATTTTATCTGTATCCGTGAGCTGACCGGAGGTATGTATTTCGGTGAAAAGTATCAGGATAATGACAAGGCGTATGATACGAACTATTATACTCGTCCGGAAATCGAACGTATTTTGAAGGTGGCTTTCGAATATGCGATGAAGCGCAGAAAACATCTGACTGTGGTAGATAAGGCAAATGTGTTGGCTTCTTCCCGTCTGTGGCGTCAGATCGCACAGGAAATGGCTCCGAACTATCCGGAAGTGACAACTGATTATATGTTTGTGGATAATGCTGCAATGAAGATGATTCAGGAACCTGCTTTCTTCGATGTGATGGTAACGGAAAATACATTCGGTGACATCCTGACTGACGAAGGTTCTGTAATCAGTGGTTCTATGGGCTTGCTTCCTTCTGCTTCTACAGGTGAAAGTACTCCGGTATTTGAACCGATTCACGGTTCATGGCCGCAGGCTAAGGGATTGAATATTGCTAATCCATTGGCACAGATTCTTTCTGTAGCTATGTTGTTCGAGTATTTCGACCTTAAAGAAGAGGGTGCATTGATTCGTAAAGCCGTAGATGCTTCTTTGGATGAGAATGTACGCACACCGGAAATACAAGTGGCTGAAGGTGCTAAGTACGGAACAAAAGAAGTAGGACAGTGGATTGTTGATTATATCAAGAAAGCTTGATAAACCCGGATAAAAAAGTAAAAGCCTGGCATCGGATAACGGTGTCAGGCTTTTACTTTTTAGTTCGAAATAGTGTTGTTGTGTTCTACCAACTTTTAATAGTGGAATATAGAACGATACCGAGCACGGTCAGTAATCCTACATAAATAGTGACTGACCATTGTTTTATTTCTTTTCTCTTCGTGCGGGTGGAAGGTTCCAGATAGATGGCTGCTTTGTGGGCGATGGTGCAGAACAACCAACCGCCGAATCCTCCGATAATACCTCCTACGAGTAAATCACCGGGATAATGTACACCCAGGTATATACGTGTGTAGCAGTTGAGTATTGCCCAGGTCAGGATGAAAATGCTTAGCCAACGTTTACGGAACAGGAATATGACAAACATGGCAAGACCTAATGAATTGGCTGCATGGCACGATGGGAAACCGTAGCTTCCCCCGCGGTAACCATTTACGATATATACCAGATCTACAATCGGGTTCTCCGGATTGGCGGGACGCAGACGTGCTACTACCGGACGAATGATGCTGCTGCACATTTGGTCGGCAAAGGTGATAGTCAGTGCAATGGCAGCCACGTAACACAGTACTACTTTCCAGTGGAAGTTTTTTAATAAAATATACAATATAGTGGCATACATGGGAATCCAGATGAATTTACCCGTGAAAGAACTCATGAAATAATCCCAGAAAGGGGAATGTATGCCATTGAAAGACAAGAAGATATTTGTATCTATCTCCGAAAGATATTGGACAATTCCGGTGTGTATCATCAGGCTTTATTGTTCTATATTACTTTATAAATATTCAATATAATTCATTTCCTAGCGTTTTGCCAGGTCATCGTAGAGCTTCTGCAGGAACGCTTTTCCCTTTTCCAGATTGGCTCCTTTGGCGGTACCTTCGTCCAGTTGCACAGTATTTGCGTCCAGATTGTACACTAATTGGTTATCGGCGGTAATCATTCCGAAATAGTTCGGTCGGGTGAAGTATGCGAAATGAGGAGAGGCCGGATTCATGATATTCTTGCTGAAAGTAAATTCATCATGCGGCAATCCTAATTGGGCAAGCAAGGTGGCGGCAATGTCAATTTGTGAAGCATAAGTATCTACCACAAGAGGTTGTTTGATTGCACCTCCGATTAAAATCAGCGGAATGGTTTGGCCGTCCAGCGGATTTTCTATGGGATATGGGTATGCACCCTGATGATCGGGAACGAGTACAAACAGTGTGTTTTTCCATAGCGGTGTCTCTTGATACTGTTTCACGAAATCTCCTACACAACTATCGGCATACGCAAAGGAGTTGAGGATTTTATCATCCAGCCTGTGGAACGGGACTTCGAACGGTTCGTGGCTGCTTGATGTCTGAACAAGTTTCAGGAACGGTTCTTTTTGTTTTTCTTCTTTCAGGTCTTTCATCAGGCGTTGGAATAAGACGTGATCCTGTGCTCCCCATTTTCCTGTACGTTCGGACAGAGGGAAATCCTTATCGGAAATAATCTTCTCGATACCGGAAGATACCAGATAAGAGCGCATGTTTGTGAAATCGGCATCTCCGCCATAGTAATATTCCAAGTTGTATCCGGCATTTTTCAGGCTGCGCGGGATAGAAGGAAGTTTGTCCGTCTTTTCGGGATATTTCATGATGCTGGTGCTTGGCTGGCCGGGATATCCGCTGATGATGGATGCCAGTCCGCGGTCTGTGCGGAAACTGCTGCCGTAGAAGTTGCTGAATAATACGCCTTCTTTAGCGAATTTATCCATATTGACAGCCACATTGGGTTGTCCTCCGAAAGTTTCCATCAAGTGTGTGGAGAAACTCTCAAGGATAATAAAAATAATGTTCGGACGTTGTGTATTCAATAATTGGGGGATGCTGTCTGTTGCTGAGACAGGTTTGTCTACCATCTCTGCAAATAATTCGTCGGCTATTTTCGGGTCCATGAAGCGATATTGCTTATCGAAATTATTCTGGTGGGTGGCGGAATACATGAAACTGAATGCCGGGTTGATGGCTGCATGATTCATGCGTTGGTCCTGGCTGAAATATACCTTGCTCAAATTCATGGTGGATACGCTGAATCCGCCCCGGATGGGGATGAAGAGTGCCGCTGTCAGCAAAAGGAGCGCAAGCGAGACATTCTGACGTCGATAAGGTATTTTCAGGGGCTTTTTCTCCCGGATAAGGACGTAATAGAAAATGAAGTATAAAATTGCTGCATAGATCAGCATAGATAAGATTCCCAATAGTACAAACCAAAAGCTGACGCTTGCCATAGCATCTTTGGGGGAAGAGAAGAAATAGAAAACAGGGGTGACATCCAGACGGAATCCCCAAAAGCCGTATAATCCCAGGTCGATGATAAAAATGCAGGCCATGACAAAGGCGATTGCTCCGAAATAGCCTTGCCGGATGCGGCGGAGTATGGATGAACTCGTCCAGGCGGAGGCGATGAGCAGTAAGCCTGGGATGGCGGTCAGGTAACCTGCAAGAGATAAATCCAGAGGCAATCCGTGCCACATGATGCGGAAGTAGTCACCTAAAGATGCGTCGGTATATAAATCATGGTAGTAAACCATGAAGATTGGTTTCTGAAGAACGAATAAAAGAACAAATAAAAAATAGGTCGTGAGAAATTGTATGATTCTCTTTTTCATATCTGTAAACTTAAAAAGATTGAACGGATACAAAGTTACTATACTTTTCCTTATCTTTCTCATGAAGTGATATAAAACATACCTTTTTTTCCATATCTTTGTCGTGTCTGTGACAAAAATAAAGTAATAAGATGGCAAAGATTGCAAGGAAACTAACCGATTTAGTGGGGAATACCCCTTTGATGGAACTTTCCGGTTATAGTGGAAAGTACGGTCTGGAACAAAATATTATTGCCAAACTGGAGGCTTTTAATCCGGCGGGAAGTGTAAAAGACAGAGTGGCTCTTTCGATGATTGAAGATGCGGAAGCTCGTGGAGCACTGAAACCCGGTGCAACGATTATTGAGCCGACAAGTGGAAATACAGGTGTCGGGTTGGCAATGGTAGCCACTATTAAAGGGTATCACCTGATATTGACCATGCCCGAAACAATGAGCCTGGAACGGCGGAACCTGTTGAAAGCATTGGGTGCGCAGATTGTATTGACGGACGGGTTAGGAGGAATGGCAGCTTCTATTGCCAAGGCGCAGGAGTTGCGTGATAGTATTCCCGGTTCGGTGATCTTGCAACAATTTGAGAATCCGGCTAATGCGGCTGTTCATGAACGGACGACAGGTGAAGAGATCTGGCGCGATACCGATGGTGAAGTGGCTGTTTTTGTAGCCGGAGTGGGTACTGGAGGAACAGTGTGCGGTGTAGCCCGTGCTTTAAAGAAACATAATCCGGATATTTATATTGTGGCGGTGGAACCGTCGTCGTCTCCTGTATTGGCGGGAAGAGAGGCAGCTCCGCATCGTATTCAGGGTATCGGAGCGAATTTTATTCCCAAGCTTTATGACGCTTCTGTGGTAGATGAGGTGATGGGTGTGCCCGATGACGAAGCGATTCGTGCGGGACGTGAGTTAGCGGCAACAGAAGGTCTGCTGGCGGGAATTTCTTCGGGAGCAGCCGTGTATGCTGCCCGTCAACTGTCACTGCGTCCGGAATTTAAGAACAAAAAAATAGTAGCGTTGTTACCTGATACGGGAGAGCGTTATTTGTCGACCGAACTGTTTGCTTTTGACGCATATCCATTGGATTAATTTATTCACTAAAAAAGACCTGAACCATGGTAAGAATAATGATAGCTTTGTTTTTTTGTTTTCCGGCTGTTGCCTTTGCGCAAACTTATCAGCAATTGTCCGAAAGAGCCATTGAATGTATCGAGAAAGACAGCCTTCCCAAAGCAGAGGAACTTTTGCTTCAGGCTTTGAAGCTGGAACCGAAGAACGCTAAGAATGCGTTGCTTTTTTCTAACTTGGGATTGGTGCAGCGTCGTTTGGGTGAGTTTGACAAAGCGCTGGAGTCTTATTCTTTTGCACTGAATTTTGCTCCTTTGGCAGTTCCTATTTTACTCGACCGTGCCGCCATTTATATGGAAATGGGAAAAACAGACCGTGCTTATACCGATTATTGTCAGGTGCTTGATGAGGATAAGCAGAACAAGGAAGCTTTGTTGATGCGTGCCTATATTTATGTGCTCCGCCGGGATTATCCGGCTGCGAGAATCGATTATAATCGTTTGCTGGAACTGGACCCGCAGAGTTATAGCGGTCGTCTGGGATTGGCTACTCTGGAGCAGAAAGAAGGAAAATTCCGGGAATCTCTTGAAATTCTGAATAAGATGATTACGGCCACTCCTGACGATGCGACGCTTTATATTGCCCGTGCCGACGTGGAACGCGAGATGAAGCATGAAGATCTGGCATTGGTTGATTTGGAGGAAGCGATCCGGTTGGATGCTGCCTCGGCTGATGCTTATCTGCTGCGTGGAAATATCTATCTGGCACAGAAAAAGAAAGGACTTGCCAAAGCTGACTTTGAGAAAGCCATTTCATTGGGAGTGCCTCCGGCTGATCTGCACGAACAATTGCGGCAATGCAAATGAAGTTATCAATAAGGCAACTATATCTTTCCGGTTTACATAAGTTAGAGCTTTTTGTTATAGGCATTAGTTCGTTCCACAACTGTTTCCCTTTCGTTCCACATAGGTTTCCCTTTCGTTCCACATAGGTAGAACTAAAGGGAAACAGTTGTGGAACGAATAATAATTAGTCAGATGGCTCGTTAATATATACTATTAAAGAATTTCTTTTATTCTACGAACTGTCTAATCAGATTTACGAAATCCTTTCCATATTTCTTTTTCTTGTATTCTCCGATACCGCTGATTTCACCAAATTCTTCAATAGTAGTAGGGCGGGAAATACTAAGCAGGTGTAATACTTTGTCTGACAAGACGATGTAGGCGGGTAGTGCCTCCTGATCAGCCAGTTGTTTCCTCAATCCGCGTAAGGCTTCGAATAAATCCTCGTTTTCTCCCCCTTCCAGGCCGAAAGGAAGTACCTTTGCAACCACCACTTTCTTCTTTTTTCCTTTTTGAGTGGCGACTTCTTCGTGCCGGATGACTGCTAATGTCGCCTTGGCTCTTCCGAAGAGAATATCACTTCCGCTTGCCGTAATTTTAAGATGATTGTTTTCATTATAGGCTATTTCAAAGTAGCCGAGTTGCAACATTTGAAGCAAATAGTCTTGCCAGTCACGAGGAGGAATGTCGCGTCCGGCACCAAACGTTTTAAGTTCCTGATAACCTTTTCCGGTTACTTCCGCAGAATAGCTTCCACGAAGAATATCGATCAACAAGCCTGTACTGATTTGTTGTTCTGTGCGGGCGATGGCACTTAATGCCTTTTGCACAATGACTGTACCGTCAAATCGTCGAGGGGGATTTTTACAAACATCACAGTTACCGCAATCCTCTGTGGTTGTTTCTCCGAAATAGCTTAACAGAATCCTTCTCCGGCAAATATCGGATTCAGCATATTGTTGCATCCGTTGTAGTTTTTCCAGATTGATGTTCTGCTGATTGCTTTCCGAAGCAAATTTAGTGAGTAATATGAGATCTCCGAGTGAATAAAACAGGACAGTACTGCTGGGGAGGCCATCACGTCCGGCACGGCCTATTTCCTGATAAAAACTTTCTATACTTTTGGGAAGATTATAATGTATGACCCAGCGGACATTTGATTTATCGATCCCCATTCCAAATGCAATGGTGGCACATACCACCTGTATGCGGTCGTTGATAAAGTCATCCTGTGTTTCGTCCCGGTGTTGGGCGGATAATCCGGCATGATAGACACCGCAGCGGATACCCTGCTTTTGCAACATCTGTGCAACGGTTTCTGTCTTACTCCGGCTCATACAGTAAATAATCCCACTTTCTTTCCCGTGACGGTGAATAAATTCTAAGATAGCCTTGTTCTTTTCCTTCGCTTGAAACCCACGTTTCACAGTCAGACTGATGTTGGGGCGGTCGAAGGATGAGATGAAGACACGTGGATGGTTGAGGTGTAATTGCCGTACGATGTCTTCGCGTGTGATTTTATCCGCAGTGGCAGTTAGGGCGACAATCGGTATTTGCGGAAATTGTTGGTGGAGCACTCCCATTTGTGTGTATTCCGGACGGAAGTCATGTCCCCATTGTGAAATGCAATGCGCTTCATCAATAGCAAACAGAGAGATGTTCATATCCCGCAATAAATAATCCTTTTCTGCTAAAAGTTTTTCCGGTGAAATGTAAAGCAGCTTCAGTCGCCCCTCAATGCAGGCACGTCGCAGATGAACGTTTTCCGTTTCGTTATTACTGCTGTTCAGTGCCCCGGCTGCGATGCCGTTTGCCAGCAATGCTTCTACCTGATCTTTCATCAATGAGATGAGTGGAGAAACGACAACAGCGGTACCTTCGCAAAGCAGTGCGGGAAGTTGGTAGCAGATCGATTTCCCCCCGCCAGTAGGCATTAATACCAGTGCATCCTGCTTATTCAGGACGTGGCGGATGATTTCTTCTTGCAGTGGCCGGAAACTATCGTATCCGAAATATGTCTTTAGAGTTTCTCTCATTGATGCTAATTTATCCATGCCGCAAAGGTACATTTTTCTTCGGCAATTTTCATCATGTGTAGATTTCTGTTTCTGATATGAATTATAAATAAGTTAAAGTTTCTTATTATTCGAGGCTATTCCTTCTTTTTCAAGGTTTTTGATTGTTTATTTAGAAAAAAAATGCACAAAATAATTGTGTGTTTAAAAAAAAAGTAAGACATTTGTAACATGTTATGTTGCAAATGAGCAATTATTAACAAATGAACAAACCCTAACCAGTTAATTCAATGAGTGATTTAGAGAACAAAAAAACGGAAGAAACTCCGAAAAAACGTCCCTACAATTTGAGGGAAAAGAAAGAAAAGAAGGCTGCATACAGGTCTTTAATTAGACCGGAATTGGCAGACGAGTTGTATGACAAAATCTTGAATATCATCGTTGTACAGAAGAAGTACAAGGATCCTGATTATTCAGCTAAGGACTTGGCGAAAGAATTGAAGACGAATACTCGTTACCTTTCTGCAGTAGTGAACTCACGCTTTGGTATGAACTATTCTTGCCTGTTGAATGAATACAGAGTAAAAGATGCTTTGCATTTATTGACGGACAAACGTTATGCCGACAAAAATGTGGAAGAAATTAGTGCTATGGTTGGCTTTGCAAATCGTCAATCTTTTTACGCTGCATTTTACAAAAACGTAGGTGAAACTCCTAACGGATATCGCAAAAAACATTTGGAAAATAAGAAATAATTGCGCGTTCCGAAACTGATCAAAAGGAATTACCTCTGAAAGATAAATTTTGGGGATAATTCCTTTTCTCATTTTAATTAATCAATGCTAGCATTATGAGAAAACATCTGATTTTAATGACAGTGGCCGCCACGCTTTTAACGTCGTGCGGAGGAAGTAAAACAACAACTGCTGAAGCAGGAAAATTTGATTATACAGTGGAACAATTTGCTGATTTACAGATATTGCGTTATAAGGTTCCCGGATTTGAGGAACTGACGCTGAAACAGAAGGAACTGATTTATTACCTGACAGAGGCTGCTCTGGAAGGAAGGGATATTCTGTTTGACCAGAATGGAAAATATAATTTGAGAATCCGTAGGATGCTCGAAGCAGTATATACAAACTATCAGGGAGATAAAACGACGCCTGATTTTAAAAACATGGAGGTGTATCTGAAAAGGGTATGGTTCTCCAATGGTATTCATCACCACTATGGTATGGAGAAATTTGTGCCGAACTTCTCACAGGAATTTTTGAAACAGGCCGTGCTCGGTCTGGATGCCAAGTTGCTTCCATTGGAGAAAGGGCAGACTGCCGAACAGCTTTGTGCCGAACTGTTTCCGGTGATTTTCGATCCGACGGTTATGCCGAAACGGGTAAACCAAGCGGATGGCGAAGATCTTGTGTTGACCTCTGCTTGTAATTATTATGATGGAGTGACGCAGAAAGAGGCGGAAAGTTTCTATAGCGTGCTGAAAGATCCGAAAGATGAAACACCGGTTTCTTATGGACTGAATAGTCGTTTGGTAAAAGAAAACGGGAAGTTGACAGAGAAGGTTTGGAAAGTAGGCGGGCTTTATACACAGGCAATTGAGAAGATTGTTTATTGGCTGAAGAAAGCGGAAGGTGTGGCAGAGAATGAGGCACAAAAAGCTGTTATCACCAAGCTGATCCAATTTTATGAAACCGGTGATTTGAAAGATTTTGATGAATATGCGATTCTTTGGGTGAAAGACCTTGACTCACGGATCGATTTTGTGAACGGATTTACCGAAAGTTACGGCGATCCTTTGGGGATGAAAGCGAGCTGGGAATCTTTGGTGAACTTCAAAGATCTGGAATCGACACACCGTACGGAGATTATCAGCAGTAACGCGCAATGGTTTGAAGATCATTCTCCGGTTGATAAGTCTTTTAAGAAAGAAAAGGTGAAAGGCGTATCGGCTAAAGTAATCACTGCCGCTATTCTTGCGGGTGATCTTTATCCGGCAACTGCTATCGGTATCAATCTGCCGAATGCCAACTGGATTCGTGCCCATCATGGCTCCAAATCGGTGACTATCGGAAACATAACGGATGCTTATAATAAAGCTGCTCATGGAAACGGATTCAACGAAGAATTTGTTTATAGTGATGCGGAATTACAGCTGATCGATGCTTATTCTGACTTGACGGATGAACTTCATACGGACTTGCATGAATGTCTGGGACACGGTTCCGGCAAGTTGCTTCCGGGGGTAGATCCTGATGCATTGAAGGCTTATGGTTCTACTATCGAAGAGGCACGGGCCGATTTATTCGGATTGTATTATGTAGCCGATCCGAAGCTGGTGGAATTGGGGCTGCTCTCTTCTCCCGATGCTTATAAGGCTCAATACTATACTTATCTGATGAATGGGTTGATGACACAACTGGTACGTATTGAACCGGGAAATAGTGTTGAAGAAGCTCACATGCGCAATCGCCAGCTGATAGCCCGTTGGGTATTTGAAAAGGGGGCTGCTGATAAAGCGGTGGAACTGGTGAAAAAAGACGGAAAGACTTATGTGGTTATCAATGACTATCAGAAGGTACGTCAACTTTTCGGTGAATTATTAGCTGAAATCCAGCGCATCAAGTCGACTGGTGATTTTGAAGGTGCCCGTACATTGGTAGAAAACTATGCGGTAAAAGTGGATCCGGCTCTGCATGCAGAAGTTCTGGAACGTTATAAGAAGCTGAATCTGGCTCCTTACAAAGGCTTTGTGAATCCGAAATACGAACTGGTGACAGATGAAAACGGAACTGTTACAGATGTCACAGTTTCCTATGATGAGGGTTATGTAGAACAAATGTTGCGTTACAGCACTGATTATTCTCCGTTGCCTTCAATAAACAACTGATTTGAAATGGATATTAAAGAACAATTGAAGGATATCAAGACACAGCTCCGTCTCTCTATGAACGGGGCTGTGTCCCAAAGTATGCGTGAGAAAGGGTTGGTTTATAAACTCAATTTCGGAGTAGAACTGCCCCGCATCAAGATGATTGCCGAAAGTTATGAGAAGAATCATGACCTGGCACAGGCTCTGTGGAAAGAGGACATTCGCGAATGTAAAATTCTGGCGGGAATGCTTCAGCCGATTGAAACATTTTATCCCGAGATAGCCGACATTTGGGTAGAAAATATCCGGAATATCGAGATAGCCGAACTGACTTGCATGAATCTCTTCCAGCATTTGCCGTATGCTCCGGCCAAATCTTTTCACTGGATTGCTGACGAGCAGGAGTATATACAGACTTGTGGTTTTCTGACGGCCGCCCGTCTTCTGATGAAGAAAGGCGATATGACTGAACGCGCTTCCGGTGAATTACTCGATCAGGCGATCTGTGCCGTACATTCCGACAGTTATCACGTTCGTAACGCTGCTTTATTGGTTATCCGCAAATATATGCAGCATAGTGAAGAACATGCCTTTCAAGTATGCCGTCTGGTGGAGGGAATGGCTGATTCTACCTTGGAAGGGGAGCAGATGCTCTACAACATGGTGAAAGAAGAGACTGAAGAATAATTAACCCATTACTTATTTCTAAGAATTTCTTTTGCTTTCCGCAAAAAAGGCTTAACTTTGTTCGCGCTAATTTTGGCTGATGATGGAAACTCAAAACGTGAAAGATACAGTAAGGCAGATATTCACGGAATATCTCACGGCGAACGGGCATCGTAAGACTCCTGAACGTTACGCCATACTCGATACTATTTATTCTATCGACGGTCACTTCGATATTGACATGCTTTATTTACGGATGATGGACCAGGAGAATTTCCGGGTGAGCCGTGCAACTCTCTACAACACTATTATCCTCCTTATTAATGCACGATTGGTCATTAAGCATCAGTTCGGCACTTCTTCCCAATACGAAAAATCATATAATCGCGAGACACATCATCATCAGATATGTACTCAATGTGGTAGAGTGACCGAGTTTCAGAACGAGGAATTACAGCATGCCATTGAAAATACGAAATTGAGCCGCTTCCAGCTTTCACATTACTCCTTATATATATATGGAGTATGTAGTAAGTGCGACAGAGCTAACAAACGGAAAAAAGTAAATAACAACAATAAAAAAGAAAAATGAAAGTAGATGTTCTATTAGGATTACAATGGGGCGACGAAGGTAAAGGAAAAGTAGTCGACGTTTTAACACCTAAGTATGATGTGGTTGCTCGTTTTCAGGGCGGCCCGAATGCCGGTCACACGCTTGAGTTCGAAGGACAGAAATATGTGCTCCGCTCTATTCCTTCCGGTATTTTTCAGGGAAACAAGGTAAACATCATCGGTAACGGTGTGGTACTTGATCCCGCATTGTTTAAGGCAGAGGCAGAAGCACTTGAGGCATCAGGTCATCCGCTGAAAGAACGTTTGCACATTTCAAAGAAAGCTCATCTGATTCTTCCGACACACCGTATTCTGGATGCTGCTTATGAAGCAGCCAAAGGAGATGCCAAAGTAGGAACTACCGGCAAAGGGATCGGTCCTACTTATACGGATAAAGTAAGCCGTAACGGTGTTCGTGTAGGTGACATTCTTCATAACTTCGATCAGAAGTATGCTGCTGCGAAGGCTCGTCACGAGCAAATCCTGAAGAGTCTGAATTATGAATATGACCTGACAGAATTGGAAAAAGCATGGTTGGAAGGTATCGAATACCTGAAACAATTCCATTTTGTAGATAGCGAACATGAAGTGAATAATCTGTTGAAAGATGGTAAGAGTGTTCTTTGTGAAGGAGCTCAGGGTACTATGCTTGATATTGATTTCGGTTCATATCCGTTTGTGACTTCTTCCAATACCGTATGTGCGGGAGCCTGCACCGGACTGGGAGTGGCGCCTAACCGTATAGGTGAAGTATATGGTATTTTCAAAGCATACTGTACTCGTGTAGGAGCAGGTCCGTTCCCATCAGAACTATTTGATGAAACAGGTGACAAGATGTGTACTTTGGGACATGAATTCGGTTCTGTTACCGGACGTAAACGTCGTTGCGGATGGATCGACCTGGTAGCGCTGAAGTATTCCGTTATGATAAACGGGGTTACCAAATTGATTATGATGAAGAGCGATGTACTCGATACTTTCGAAACAATCAAAGCTTGTGTTGCTTACAAAGTGAACGGTGAAGAAATCGATTATTTCCCGTATGACATCACAGAAGGGGTAGAACCAGTGTATGCGGAACTTCCCGGCTGGCAGACGGATATGACTAAGATGCAGAGCGAAGATGAATTCCCGGAAGAATTCAACGCTTATCTGACTTTCTTGGAAGAGCAGCTTGGTGTAGAAATCAAGATTGTTTCCGTAGGACCGGACAGAGCACAGACGATCGAACGTTATACTGAAGAATAACAATTGATTAGGCACGGATTACACGGATTTCACGGTTTCTTTTTAATTAATACCGTGAAATCCGTGTAATCCGTGCCTAAAATATTTCTTCTCTGCGATAGCGCATTTACCGATTTAACCTTTTTCAAGCCTATAATAATGTACGCCTTATGAAAACACGTTTTATAACTTTCCTTTTGTTGTTAGTCATGAACTTGGGAGCATTTGCACAATCTCCCTATCAACCTGCTGAAGAGAATCTGAAAGCACGACAGGAATTTCAAGACAATAAGTTTGGCATTTTTCTTCACTGGGGGCTATATGCTATGCTCGCTTCCGGTGAGTGGACTATGTCAAATAATAATCTGAATTATAAAGAGTATGCCAAACTGGCAGGTGGATTCTATCCTTCCAAGTTTGATGCGGATAAATGGGTGGCTGCTATTAAAGCTTCGGGAGCTAAATATATCTGTTTCACTACCCGTCATCACGAAGGTTTTTCTATGTTTGATACCAAGTATTCGGATTATAACGTAGTCAAAGCCACCCCTTTTAAAAGAGATATCGTGAAAGAACTGGCAGCAGCCTGTGCCAAGCAGGGTATCAAGCTTCATTTTTATTACTCACATCTTGACTGGGCGCGTGAGGACTATCCTTGGGGACGTACAGGGCAGGGGACAGGACGTGCGAACTCGAAAGGGGATTGGAAAAGTTATTATCAATTCATGAATAATCAGTTGACGGAGTTGCTGACGAATTATGGTCCCATAGGTGCTATCTGGTTTGACGGATGGTGGGATCAGGACCAGAATGAAAAATTCGATTGGGAATTACCGGAGCAATATAGGCTGATTCATAGACTCCAGCCGGGATGTCTTATCGGTAACAATCATCACCAGACACCTTTTGAAGGTGAAGATATTCAGATTTTTGAACGTGATCTGCCCGGTGAAAATTCTGCCGGACTTTCCGGGCAAGATGTAAGCCATCTGCCGTTGGAAACTTGTGAAACAATGAATGGCATGTGGGGATATAAGATTACCGACCAGAATTATAAATCTACGAAGACATTGATTCATTATCTGGTGAAAGCAGCCGGTAAGAATGCCAATCTTTTGATGAATATCGGTCCTCAACCCGATGGAGAACTTCCTGCGGTAGCTGTGCAACGCTTGGCAGAGATGGGAGAGTGGATGAAACAATATGGCGAAACGATCTATGGAACACGAAGTGGTGTAGTTGCTCCGCATGATTGGGGAGTGACAACACAAAAAGGAAATAAACTCTATGTGCATATCCTTGACCTGAAAGACAGGGCTTTATTCCTGCCGTTGACAGACAAGAAAATTAAGAAAGCAGTCTTGTTTAAAGATCAGTCTCCGGTTCGTTTCACAAAGACGAAAGCAGGTGTTTTGCTTGAGTTTGCGGAGGTTCCGAAAGATATTGACTATGTAGTAGAACTGACAATTGACTAATTTTTAGCTAATTCTTCATAAAAGCGAGGGGAAACTATTCTGACATTGGTAGTTTCCCCTTATTTTTGGCAAACAATTTGTTTCAGAGATATAGAGTAATAATTAAAATTGAAAAGTATATGATGTCTTATTGGGTATTATTTATAGGAATCGCTGTTGTCAGTTGGCTGGTGCAGATGAATTTGCAAAACAAATTCAAGAAGTACTCTAAGATTCCTACAGGAAACGGAATGACAGGACGCGATGTTGCTTTGAAGATGTTGCATGACAATGGAATTTATGATGTACAGGTTACACATACGCCGGGACGATTGACCGACCACTACAATCCTACTAACAAAACCGTGAATTTGAGTGAAGGAGTGTATGAAAGTAACAGCATTATGGCGGCTGCCGTAGCGGCTCATGAATGTGGACACGCTGTGCAGCATGCACGTATGTACGCTCCGTTGAAAATGCGTAGTGCATTGGTTCCGGTTGTGAACTTTGCTTCTTCCATTATGACGTGGGTATTGTTGGGTGGTATCTTGCTGGTAAACTCTTTCCCGCAGTTATTGCTGGCAGGTATTATCCTGTTCGCCATGACTACCCTGTTCAGCTTTATCACGCTGCCGGTGGAAATCAATGCAAGTAAACGTGCATTGGTATGGTTGAGCTCATCCGGCATTACTAATTCGTATAATCATGCACAGGCTGAAGATGCTCTTCGTTCTGCTGCTTATACGTATGTAGTTGCTGCATTAGGTTCACTGGCTACATTGGTTTACTACATCATGATCTTCATGGGTAGAAGAGACTAAGAAATGAAAGAGGGAACGCTGTTTTGCGGGACTCCTGACATTATATTATAAAGAATGTCTCCATAGCATTTGTCAAGGCTATGGGGACATTCTTTTTTTGTATATTCTTATTCGTAATACGTATATTCACGTTCTTCGTATAGTATAGGTTTATTATCAATAAACTTGATTCTTTTCTTCCAGTTACCATACTTGTCATTATAGAATTTATATACGAATTTTGCAGGTGGCTCGTTGTTCACTGCTTCCGTGCCGGAAATAACTTTGCCACGAGTGCTATATTGATAGGTATAATGACGTTCATTCCCGGGAGCACCGATTACCTCTTCCACCACTCTTCCGTGGGTATTCCATATCCGTTTGATGGGTTCAAATTCTGTACCTTTGGCTTCAATAGGAGCTGTTAGTATTTCTTTGAGTATGAGATTTCCATACGGGTCGTACCGGTTACGGATGTCGCTATATTTGGAGCCGTCTTTATTGAAACATAATTCTGCGATGCAGTTGCCTTCTCCGTCATAACGGAAAATGGTTCTGCGTTGTATTTCTCCATTAACATCCAGTAATGCTTTACTTTTTAATCTGCCTTCATCATCGTAAAGCATTTGGTCGGTACTCTCTATCTTGGCAGTGGCAGATTTATGAACTTCTTTCTCAATGTAGCCGTTAGCATCGTATATATATTCAGTGCTGCCTTCCGGAATACCGGCATCCGAAAAATGACTGGTTGCTGTTTTCCGTCCGTTCTTATCAAATTTGTAAATAAAGAAAACACCTTTTTTCTGTCCCCTGTTGATAATGTCGGGTCCATTGGGCAGTGCTATGTATGAAGTCTGATGCACGGATTTTACTTTTCCCTGAAGTAACAGGTTTTTATAGTCGATGTCAGCCTGTTCTGCATATTCAATATGGCGCATGACAATAAATTCGGGAATAGCTCCATTATATTCCATACGTTTTATCCAGTTGCCATATAAGTCATAGGCGGTATCTACTCTCTTACTTCGAGGAGTGTTATATCTTTCGAATACGCTTCCTTCCGAATAACGTTTCAAAGGTATCGTATCCTTTTTAAGTAACTCCCGGTTACCGCGATTTCCATTTTTATTCAGCGTACTTTCTTCGATGACTTCTGTCACTTGTCCCTGGGCGTCATAGAAGATCTTTACACTTTCCTGATAGGCTACCATTTGTTGGTCTTTGGCGTGAACGTCGATTACTTTGTGGATTCTTTGTACCACCCATCCGGCTTCGTTGCGTATAATGGTATCTACGCCTACAACAGTTCGTTCAGGAGTCAGTTTGTGTTTTCCGTTCATTCTCCCCTGTGAGTCATAGTAGTATTGATAAATATCAGTGATTCCGCCTTTTTTGATGGAGGCAATGATTTCTTCTTCCACATGACCGTCTTTGTCATAAACATAAATGATCTTTCTGTCGGCACTACCATTCGGGTTTAATGAGTTTTCTGCTATTTTTCTTCCGTGACGGTCGTATCTCACGAAATGTATCTGGTCGACAATAGCACCTGGTGTCCATGCTGTATCTTTCTGTTCCGCCCGATGAACAGTTGTACGTGTACTTTTGAAAAATGGAGCATCCCGGACTTTGTTTTGTGCCAGTGTGGGTGTTGTTATTAGCAAAGCAATCATGAAAAGAATACTTATTGCCCGCATCGGATAAATGATAGTGTTGTTCATCATATTAGTGAGTTTTATTGTTTTAAAGCTCCTGACGTCGCCCTTTGTTTAGAGAATTTGTACTACTTGAGATGCAATATTGATGATTTTTTCAGATATATGCAAGCGTTGCTCGGAAATTTGCAGTAAATTTGCACAATTAAAATTATAAACAGTAATATGATGGCAGCAAAACCAAGTATTCCTAAAGGAACTCGTGACTTTTCGCCGGTAGAAATGGCGAAGCGTAATTATATATTCAATACGATTCGTGACGTATATCATTTGTATGGATTTCAGCAGATAGAGACTCCTTCGATGGAGATGCTTTCTACACTGATGGGAAAGTACGGCGATGAAGGGGATAAACTACTCTTTAAGATTCAGAATTCAGGAGATTATTTTTCCGGGATTACTGACGAAGAATTGTTAAGCCGTAATGCTGCCAAACTGGCAAGCAAATTCTGTGAGAAAGGTTTGCGTTATGATTTGACAGTACCTTTTGCCCGCTACGTGGTGATGCATCGTGATGAAATCACTTTCCCGTTCAAACGTTATCAGATTCAACCGGTATGGCGTGCCGACCGTCCGCAGAAGGGACGCTATCGTGAATTTTATCAATGCGATGCTGATGTTGTAGGAAGTGATTCATTACTGAATGAAGTGGAATTGATGCAGATTGTCGATACTGTTTTCAGTCGTTTCAATATTCGTGTATGTATTAAGATTAACAACCGTAAGATTCTTTCCGGTATCGTTGAAATTATAGGTGAATCAGATAAGATTGTCGATATTACCGTAGCGATTGATAAACTGGATAAGATCGGTTTGGATAATGTAAATGCCGAACTGAAAGAGAAGGGGATCAGTGATGAGGCTATTGCCAAGTTGCAGCCGATTATTCTTCTTAGCGGTACGAATGCGGAAAAGTTGGCAACATTGAAAAATGTATTATCAGCCAGTGAAGTAGGATTGAAGGGAGTGGAAGAAAGCGAATTTATCCTGAATACATTGGAAGCAATGGGCTTGAAGAATGAAATCGAACTTGACCTGACACTAGCTCGCGGACTGAACTATTATACAGGTGCTATCTTTGAAGTGAAAGCATTGGATGTGCAGATTGGCAGTATCACAGGAGGTGGCCGTTATGATAATCTGACCGGAGTATTCGGTATGGCAGGAGTGTCGGGAGTAGGTATCTCTTTTGGTGCAGACCGTATCTTCGACGTATTGAACCAACTCGATCTTTATCCGAAAGAAGCTGTAAATGGAACAGAAATTCTGTTTATCAACTTCGGTGAAAAGGAGGCAGCTTTCTCTATGGCAATTCTGGCTAAAGTGCGTGCTGCAGGTATTCGTGCAGAGATTTTCCCGGATGCATCCAAGATGAAGAAACAGATGAGTTATGCCAATGCAAAGAATATTCCGTTTGTAGCTATTGTCGGTGAGAATGAAATGAACGAAGGCAAAGCAATGCTGAAGAATATGGAGACAGGAGAACAGAATCTTGTTTCAGCAGAGGAGCTGATTGCTGTTGTGAAGAAATAAGCAGTTAATAATTTACTATATATTGTGAGAGTTCGGTATTACACCGGACTCTTTTTTTGACTGGGATTTAATACTTTATTTGATCTAGTATGCCATTGAGGAAAGCAATTGCCACTCCATAATTCGTCATAGGAATATGTTGCTCCCGCGCGCGTTCAATACGGCTAAGTACGTATTTACGATTGAACATACATGCTCCGCAATGGATAACGAGAGAGTAAGGAGTCAGGTCCTGTGGAAAGTCGGTTCCGGCTACCATATCAATTTGCAGATTCTCTCCAATTCGTTTCCGTAACAAACGGGGAAGTTTCACTCTTCCTATATCTTCTGAAAGGGGAGCGTGTGTACAAGCTTCCGCTATCAGTACACGTGACGATTCCGTTAGTCCTTCAATGGCAGTTGCACTTTCTACATAATAATGAATATCACCTTTATATCCAGCGAAAAGCACAGAGAAAGAGGTTAGTTCACTTTCCTTTGGCTTCTGTTCATAAATAGTCTTGAAGACCTGTGAATCGGTGACGATTAATTTCGGGGGACGGGCAAGAGCTTGCAGGGTTGCCGAAAATTTGTCAGTGGTACAAGTCACTACGAGACATTTCTTATCCAACAATTCGCGGATAGTCTGCACTTGGGGCAGAATCAGTCTGCCTTTGGGAGCCTGAATATCCTGCGGCATGACCAGAAGTACAAGGTCGTTTTCTGTAACAAGCTCTCCGGTGATACTCTGTTGACCGAAATCTGAAGGTAGTTTTTCGAGAATGGCTTGCCGGATCTGTTCAATTCCTGTCTTTTCTTTGACACTGATAAGTAATGGGCGTATTTTACATTCGTTCTCAATATACGTAGCTAAGCTATCGCTATTTTCTCGTATATCTATTTTGTTCAATATCGGAATGACAGGGATATTTTTCTCTTTCAATAATGTCAGCATCTCCTTTTCATGAGAAAAAGTAGTGTCTCCACATAGTAGCAATGCAATATCCGTTTTCTCGATAGCCTTTAAAGTCCGGCTGATACGCAGCTCCCCCAGTTCTCCCTCATCATCGAACCCCGGAGTATCTATAAACAAACACGGACCAATACCTTGAATTTCCATAGCTTTGGATACAAGGTCGGTAGTCGTTCCCGGAGTATTTGAAACGAGGGCGGTGTCCTGTCCTGTCAATGCATTGATAAGAGAAGATTTACCACAGTTTCGTCTACCGAAAAGGGCTATATGAAGTCTGTTTGCATTTGGAGTATCTGTTAAGTTCATAATTAATAATTTTTTAATGTGCAAATGTGCCAATTGGCTGCGCATGAATGAACTAATTGACATATTAGCACATTGACACATTGGCGTATTATTTAAAATCTAAAATCTCTTTGCCCTGCGGCTATGGCTTTGAGGTTTCGGATAGCTATTTCCCTGATTTTGGGGTTGGGGATCCGGTCTGTTTCTTTTAGAATCAATTCTAATCCTTTCTGGCGGGTATCTTCGGAAGCATAATCTTCCAGATACTCTTTCAGGGTCATCAGTGCATTGGGGCCGCAACAGTTGGCTATCTGGCCGGATTTTACTAATGACATGAAACGGTCGCCTGTCCGTCCTTCCCGGTAACAGGCAGTACAGAAACTGGGGATATATCCGAGTTCGAGCAACCAGTTGACCACTTCGTCCAATGTCCGGGTATCGCTTACGTCAAATTGCGCGGAATTATGGTCGGGTAATTCTGTTTCAGCATATCCGCCTACACTGGTGCGTGAACCGCCGCTGATTTGTGAGATACCCAATTCGAGCACCTTTTTACGTGATTCTTGTGATTCACGTGTGGAAATAATCATTCCCGTATAAGGAACGGCCATGCGGATAACAGCTACAATCTTACTGAATATCTCATCGGAGATTGCATTCGGAAAATCTCCCGCATCAATGTCGTCCGCCGAACAGATACGCGGCACGCTGATTGTATGAGGACCTACACCAAATTTGGCTTCCAGATGTTCGGCATGCATTAACAATCCGATAAAATCATACCGATAAGTATTCAAACCGAAAAGCACACCAATACCTACATCATCGATTCCCCCTTCCATGGCACGGTCCATCGCTTCGGTGTGATAGGCGTAATTACTCTTGGGGCCGGTGGGATGAAGTGCTTCGTAGTTGTCCTTGTGATAAGTCTCCTGGAATAAGATATACGTACCGATACCTGCCTCTTTTAATCGGCGATAATTTTCTACTGTAGTGGCTGCGATATTTACGTTTACGCGGCGGATAGCTCCGTTTTTATGTTTGATACTGTAAATCGTTTGAATAGATTCCAGAATATATTCTATCGGATTTAGTGACGGATGTTCACCCGCTTCAAGAGCGAGCCGCTTATGTCCCATATCCTGCAAGGCAATCACTTCCCGGCGAATTTCCTCCTGCGTCAGCTTCTTGCGTGCAATCGTTTTGTTTTTAGCATGATACGGACAATATACGCAACCATTTACGCAATAGTTTGATAAATAAAGTGGTGCGAACATGACAATGCGGTTGCCGTAAAACTTCTGTTTGATTTCTTTGGCGAGATGAAAGATACGTTCTATCAGGTCAGGTTGGTTACATTCCAGCAGAACGGCTGCTTCCCGGTGCGTCAGTCCTTTGCACAGAGCAGCTTTTTCAATCAGTTGTTCAATCAGGACACGGTTATCCTTATTCTTCTGCGCATATTCCAGCGTATCCAGAATCTCTTCATGATGGATAAACTCTTCTGCTTTTGATGAATCTTTTTGGTATATCATATATTTTCTGTTTTTTCACCATGAGTTGCCCGAATATCACAGATTAAGATTTAATCCGAAATAAATCTTTGTGAATCTGTGCAGTCTGTGGTGCACTTAAAGTCGCCTCTTTCGGTAGAAATCTCGTAACCGATGGCATTCAACTGCTTTTGTAAGGCAGCCAGCCCTTCGGCAGATTCCGCTCCGAGTGAAGCTTTGTCATTGTATAATTCGTATTTTCTTCGCTCCTCCCGGGGAGACAGGTTGGGCATAACCACATTGGCACCTGCTAAAATACCCCGTTCCCTGCCATCAGGAATGAGAGTGGCAAGAGCTGTTGTTGCCGGAATCAATGCGGACGGATGCATCAGGCGGAAGATGGATAATAGAAGAATCGTCTGTTCCACCGTTCCGCTGGGATGTTCTGCAAAAGGCGTGTCATGATGCGGCAGGAAAGGTCCGATGCCAATCATTTCCGGGCGGAGCTTTTTTATAAACAATAGATCCTCAATGATATGCTCTACTGTTTGTCCCGGACTGCCGACCATAATTCCGGTTCCTGTCTGATAACCGATCTCTTTCAAATCCGCTAAACATTGCAGACGTTGTTTGCCGGACATTTCCGCCGGATGCAGTTGCCGGTAATGCAACTCATTATAAGTTTCGTGACGTAACAGATAACGGTTGGCTCCGGCACGGAAGAAACGTTCGTATGCCTCACGTGATTTTTCACCGAGCGACAGCGTAATGGCACAATCCGGATACTCCTGTCTGATACGGGCGACGGTCATTTCTATCTGATCGTCTGTCAGTGCAGGATCCTCTCCTCCTTGTAATACAAAGGTGCGGAATCCCAGTTCATAGCCCTGTTTGCAACAGTCCAGTATACTCTTCCGGCTTAACCGGTAACGTTCGATATTCGGATTTCCTTTTCGAATACCACAGTAATAACAGTTATTCCGGCAGCAGTTGCTGATTTCAATCAGTCCGCGGATATAAATTTTGTTTCCGAAGTGGAGGAGTGTGACTTCCTGCGCCTGTTTATTGATGTAACGCAGATTTTCTGCGTCACATCCGGTCAACAGTTGCCGGAATTCTTCCGGTGTCAGTGTTCTTTCCTGTCGTAGTTTATCGATCCATTGTTTCATAGCTCTCTTTCCGTTTGAGCAGCTCTTGTGCCAGTTGGCGACGTCCCGAAACAATGTCGTTATGCGTACTCGGTCCGGTGATACATCCTCCTTCGCATGCCATCACTTCAATAAACTGTCCGGCAGCCTTTCCCGTCTTGGCACAGGCACGCAGCAGAGCGATATTCTTTTTATTGATGTCCGACACTTGTATCGCATTGATTTTCTCCGCTTCTTCTTTCAGATAAGCTTTGACAGCTCCCATCACACCACCTGCCTGTGCAAATCCGTGTGCTTCGCGAACGGAAGTATGTAATACGGAGAACTCCTGCATTTGTTCCAGCTGAATGTCCAGCCCGTCGAGAATCGAACCGATTTCTTCGAACGTCAGGATATAATCCACAGCTTCATCGCGGCGTACTTCTTTTCGTTTTGCTACGCAAGGACCGACAAATACAATCTTAGCATCCGGATGCTTTTCTTTGGCAATCCGTGCGGTATAGTACATCGGTGATCCGGTGGTAGAAACATAAGGTTTCATATCCGGAATATGTTTCTCTACCAGTTCGATATAAGAAGGACAACAGGAAGTTGTCATAAACTTCTGACCCTCTTCCAACTTCTCCAACAACTCGTGAGCTTCATTGCTAGTGGTTGACATGGCGCCTTCGGCCACTTCGATCACATCGGTAAATCCTATTTCTTTGAAAGCACCGTATACTTGTCCGATGGAAGTCTTGAACTGTCCCAAAATAGATGGAGCAATGATGGCAACCATCTTTTCTCCTTTCCGGATCCGTTGCAATACATCGAACGTTTGCGAGATTTCGAAGATAGCACCGAACGGACAAGCATTCATGCATTTTCCGCAATAGATACATTTGCTTTCATCAATATACTCTATACCATGTTCATCTTTACTGATAGCCTTTACCGGACAAGATTCTTCACAAGGTACGGGAATATATACAATAGCGTGATAAGGACAACTTTTGTGACAAATACCGCAACTGACACACGTGTCATGGTCAATCATTGCCTGACCGTTTTTCTTGAAACGTATCGCATCCTTGGGGCAGTTCATATAACAGCTACGTGCCACACATCCGCGGCAAAGGTTGGTTATTTCATAATTGATTTGTATGCAGGAAGAACAGGCCTCATCGATGACGCACATGATATTCTCCTTTTCCGGTTCGGGGCGGCTCAATGCCAGTCGTGCATATTCGGAAAGCGGGGTAACTTCGTCGTGTTCGTCTGTCATATCCAGACCCATCAAGGGAAAAGTCTTGTATCTCCACACCGCACGTTCTTTGTGTATACAACAACGTCCTACAGGTTTTGATTTTCGTGGACTCAACTCAATCGGGAGCCGGTCTATCTTTTCCACTAATTCATCGTTTTTCCAGAGTCTGACAAGGTCCGCCAGCAATTTATGCCGGACAATCATAATATTATTCGTAAATGCCATATTGTAATAAAAGGTTGTTAGTTGGTGCAAAGATACGAACACTATTTCAATATTTAAGTTTTTTGAAACATTCTTGTAACTTTTTTGTAGCCTTCGCGTGCTATCTTTGTGGTGGACAAAAAATAAGAGGAGGCAGAGTTATGAATAGCAGTATTTTTGAACAGCGCAGTCGTTTTGCCATGATTGGTGCATTGATGGTTATTATCAGCCTGATGTTTTTATTCTACATGGGAAGTTCTTTGGTAAGCTCTACCAAAAAATATCTGGAGCAGATACATGAGATAGAGATCACTTGTATCGACACGGACGAATAAAAACAAGCAACCGGAAGGATAGGATAATCCGGAGGAAATTTGTATTTTTGCCGGAAGAAAAAACAGACCTTATGGAAGAAAAGAATAAAGCTTGGAAAACGGTGAGTAGCAAATATTTATTTCGCCGTCCATGGCTGACTGTGCGTTGCGAAGATATGCTACTTCCCAATGGTAACCATATCCCCGAATATTATATCCTTGAGTATCCCGACTGGGTAAATACCATTGCCATTACCAAAGACGGTAAATTCGTTTTTGTCCGCCAGTACCGTCCGGGAATCGAACGAACTTGTTATGAACTGTGTGCCGGTGTCTGCGAGAAGGAAGATGCTTCGCCATTGGTGTCCGCCCAGCGTGAATTGTGGGAAGAAACGGGCTATGGAAAAGGAAACTGGCAAGAGTATATGGTGATTTCCGCTAATCCGAGCACTCATACCAATCTGACCTACTGCTTTCTTGCCACAGACGTAGAACTGATAGATCATCAACATCTTGAAGATACTGAAGATATCACTGTACATCTGCTCACATTGGAAGAAGTGAGAAGCCTGCTAGATAAGAACGAAATTATGCAAGCACTGAATGCTGCTCCATTATGGAAATATATCGCAAATCTGTAATTGTGTTTGGAATTCTGTAGAGAAATAATAACTTTGGAGAAAAATTAAATCATTTTATTATGAAAACAGTTTTATGGAGTATTTTTTGTTTGTTTCTCTCCGGATGGGGAAGTATGCAAACGGCATCAGCGCAGGACTTGAAAGAGATGGAAAAGAACTTGTCTGCCATCAACGAGGAATTGAGTCAAAAGACAAAAGAATATAGTTGGCAGCTTGCAGCGGCTTACGCGGATTACTGTGAAGCAAACAATAAATATATAAGTTGGAACGATTTGCCTTATCTGCAACAGGTTGTCGAATATGAGCGTCCTGCTTCTTTGGAAACTTTCCGGTTGGAGCATAAGGCTGCAAAAGACGAGTTGGATAAGTTTTTAAATACATATAAGGAATATAGGGATCTCAAGAAGAAACAGACTGAAGCAGTGACCAAGGAGCAGAAAGATGCTGTATCTGCAGCCTTTGCTGCTTTTTGGAAAAAGTTGAGAAGCGAAGAAAATTCTTATAAAGATTTATATTACGCCGAACGAAAAGCGATCTGCAAATATAGATCGGAGGCCTTGCGGCATGTAATTGCCCATTATAAGGAAGAAAAACAGGAAGTTCCTACTTCTTTTATAAAATATTCAGAACGGTCTTATTTATTGCAGAAAGGTTCTGCTTTGGAGTTGATGCAGAAAGAAATAAGTGCATTGGAAAGTGTGCAGAGAGAACTTGTACGGAATATAACGAGAGCAAAGTATGGCTTGAATGAGACTGAAGAGAAATAAAAGAGAATTTTACACACGCTTGATAAGATAATACGGGATAATCCCTTTTTATGCTGGAGGTCTGGACTGAAAAGTTCAGGCCTCTTTATCTTTCCCCTCAAGTATATATAGAAAAGTTTCTTTTCTCCCTATGCAAACTTCCTTTGCATGGGAAGTAAACTTATTAAGGTTATAGGGTAATCTATAAACGCAACTTTTGTTTATAAAATTGCAACTTGCATTTATATAAATGAAACTTCCGTTTTTATAAACGCAACTTGCGTTTATAGATTGAAGTAAAGGGGAAGTAACTTTGCCCGGTAGGGAAAGCAAGTTCTCTCCTTATCGAAAAGAAGTTTTCTAATAATACTTTGAACGATAGATAGTGAGGATTCGGACAGGGATGTATGTTTGTTCAGCGCTATTCCAATACAAAAATAATAGTCTCATTTACAGGTGCCCAGTCATAGATAAACTTGGCGTGGGAAGTCGCGTTTCGTACACACATATGCGAACGCGGTGTCGTTCCCAACGACGGACTATATTCAATCTGCGTCTTGCGGGGAGCATTGATCGGTACTCCATGGATATAGGCCCCATCTGTGAAACGGCTGGCATAAGGCGCATAACCTCCCGTTTCTTTCGAACCGTCTTTTAAAAATACCATCTTTACTTTCTTTTCCTGTAAAACAAACATACCTAACGGAGTTTCCTGTGCATATGGCGGCAGATGACGTCCCGTAGTGGAAGGATTCATACTGCGAACCACCCATTGACCTTTTCCGCTACGTTCGAGAGAAGTGATGTTCTGATTGTGGCGGTCTATGAAAATAGCTTTGTTAAAAACAACCGTATCTCCGATTACTTTGACATACTTTTTAGGAATCATCCATTCATCTCCGGTAAACACCGGTTCTGCTTTAATGAATTTTTCTCCATTTTCGATGAAACGGGTCAGTTCTCCATCCTGCCCGTAACGTTCGGGTACCAATGTGTCAGTCAGCAAATAAAGTGGAACGGATTGATAACGTTCTATACCGAGCGTATCTGCCACTCGTCCGTAAGCATTTCTTTTGAAACTTCTCACCAGTGGCGCTTCTCCATTCCTGTTTTTGTAATTCTGGAGAATTGCCCACGTGGAAGGCTGCAACTGTATATTTTCGAGTAAGGCCAGCTGTTCTTTGATTTTATCCCATTGAAACTGCCGGGTAGTGTCTTTATAAGGATAGATATCATCCAATGTATATTGGTCGTACAACAAATCTTTAGTGATTTGTATCTGCTCTGCTGTGAGTTTTTTATCAACTGGTTTAACTTCGGGTTGAACTATTGTATCTTGCAACAGCGAGTCTGTTTGTTGTCCGTGTACAGGAGGAATCTCTCCTGAACGCGAAGTGCAGGAGTAGAAAACGCAAGAGGCGATGATGAGGCCGGATGCTATTCTATTCATATTATTTATACAGTGCATTTGATGGTTCGTTTACGAATATACGTCATTATAAGGAATAATCCTTTTGTTTTGTTTAAAAAGTGGGAGACAAATATACTTTTTTGCCATACAATGCAAGTTGTCAGTCATTTTGTCAGTCAAATTCTGACAAAGAATCATTTATTTACTTTGGCACGCTTTTCGCAATAACTTTAGCGTTCCGCCTGAAAAATGGCGGATAACATCTACTATTAAATGTATAACTAAAATATAACAAGTAACTATGAACATTAAACCATTAGCAGACAGAGTGCTTATCCTCCCTGCACCTGCAGAAGAAAAAACAATTGGTGGTATCATTATCCCTGATACAGCAAAAGAAAAACCTTTGAAGGGTGAAGTTGTGGCAGTAGGTCACGGTACGAAAGACGAAGAAATGGTATTGAAAGTAGGCGATACAGTTCTTTATGGTAAATATGCCGGAACAGAACTTGACGTTGAAGGTACTAAATATCTGATCATGCGTCAGAGCGATGTTCTCGCTGTTTTGGGTTAATTAATAATAGTAAATAAATCTTTAAATAGTAAATAAAGAAATGGCAAAAGAAATATTATTCAATATCGATGCCCGTGACCAATTGAAAAAAGGTGTCGATGCTTTGGCAAATGCAGTAAAAGTAACTCTGGGCCCGAAAGGACGTAACGTTATCATCGAGAAGAAATTCGGTGCTCCGCACATCACAAAAGATGGTGTGACAGTGGCAAAGGAAATCGAATTGTCAGATGCTTACCAGAATACTGGTGCACAGTTAGTAAAAGAAGTTGCTTCTAAAACAGGTGACGATGCCGGTGACGGTACAACTACTGCAACCGTTCTTGCACAGGCTATCGTAGCTGAAGGTTTGAAAAACGTAACTGCCGGTGCTAGCCCGATGGATATCAAACGTGGTATCGACAAAGCCGTTGCCAAAGTGGTAGAATCAATCAAGGATCAGGCTGAAACTGTAGGTGACAACTATGACAAGATCGAACAGGTTGCCACTGTATCTGCAAATAACGACCCGGTAATCGGTAAATTGATTGCTGACGCTATGCGTAAGGTTTCTAAAGACGGTGTGATCACTATCGAAGAAGCAAAAGGAACAGATACTACTATCGGTGTAGTAGAAGGTATGCAGTTCGACCGTGGCTATTTGTCAGCTTACTTCGTGACAAATACGGAAAAGATGGAATGTGAGATGGAGAAACCTTACATCCTGATCTATGACAAGAAGATTTCTAACCTGAAAGATTTCTTGCCTATCCTCGAACCGGCTGTACAGACAGGTCGTCCGCTGTTGGTCATTGCAGAAGATGTAGATAGCGAAGCGTTGACTACATTGGTAGTAAACCGTCTGCGTTCTCAATTGAAGATTTGTGCTGTGAAAGCTCCGGGCTTCGGTGACCGTCGTAAAGAAATGCTGGAAGATATCGCTATCCTGACAGGTGGTGTTGTTATCAGCGAAGAAAAAGGTTTGAAACTGGAACAGGCTACCATCGAAATGTTGGGTACTGCTGACAAAGTTACAGTTACTAAAGACTATACAACTGTTGTAAACGGTGCAGGTAACAAAGACAGCATCAAGGAACGTTGCGAACAGATCAAAGCACAGATTGTAGCAACTAAGTCTGACTATGACCGTGAGAAATTGCAGGAACGTCTGGCTAAATTGTCAGGTGGTGTGGCTGTTCTCTATGTAGGTGCTGCTTCTGAAGTAGAAATGAAAGAAAAGAAAGACCGCGTGGACGATGCTTTGCGTGCAACTCGTGCTGCTATCGAAGAAGGTATCATCCCGGGTGGTGGCGTAGCTTATATTCGTGCAATCGACACTATCGAAAATATGAAGGGTGACAATGCTGACGAAACAACCGGTGTTGAAATCATCAAGCGTGCTATCGAAGAGCCACTTCGTCAGATCGTTGCTAACGCTGGTAAAGAAGGTGCGGTAGTTGTTCAGAAAGTACGTGAAGGCAAAGGTGACTTTGGTTATAACGCTCGTTTGGATATTTACGAAAACTTACACGCTGCCGGTGTAGTGGACCCTGCTAAGGTTGCTCGTGTAGCTTTGGAAAATGCAGCTTCTATCGCTGGTATGTTCCTGACTACTGAATGTGTAATCGTAGAAAAGAAGGAAGATAAGCCAGAAATGCCGATGGGTGCTCCCGGAATGGGAGGCATGGGCGGAATGATGTAATTCCGGCTTTCGCTGAATGAATAAAGAGGTCGCTTTCGGTAAACCGAAAGCGACTTTTTTGTTATAAACTGCTCTGAAACTTTAAAGAATCACTTTTTGTTTCTTATCTTTGCATATCATCTATATTATAGAATATATCTGTATGGATAAAATAGTAGAACTGTCGGTTGAGAATTTTAAGGCTGTAAAGAAGGCAGATATCGCTTTGAATGGAATAACGGTTGTATCCGGTATTAATGGTTGTGGAAAGAGTAGTTTGTCACAACTGTTGTATTATTCATTTTATTATGCGAATCATTTTAATGAAATAGTAGATTCTGCTTTAAATGATGAATTACTTCGTTATGTTGAAGTTTTAAGGCAAATAGAGAGGGAAGTAAACGGTCTTACATCTGTCAATTCGATTATTTTACGTCATGTTTCTGTTGCAGATAAAATGAATTATTTGAAATATGTAGAGAGTTTGTTTACTCGTTTTCTGTCTTACAGAGATTTTGTATATAGCCAGAAAGATGAGGATGTAATGAATTCTTTTAAACGTATTGTGCGAATTATTAAGAACATGTTTGATGATTCGCTAGATGATTTAGATAAGTTGTTAGGTTTATTTTATGAAGAAATAGAAGCATTGTTTGATGGCGCATCAAGAGACAAAGAAAAGCGACGTTATTTCTTACTACACGATTATCTGGATTCTTATTTGAAAGGTGTGTATCCTCAAAAATGGGTGATTCGAGAATATGGGGTTTCTTTTGCAGGTGGAGAGACGAAATCGGTTCCTTTACTTCATTATATAAAAAGAGTTGCCTATATTGATACTCCAATGATAGTAGGGAGTCAATTGACTGGTGGTAAAGATTATTGGATGAAGTTATCAACTTTATTGAATGATAATTCTCAAATAGGCGAAAAAGTTCCTTTATATAAGAATCTTACTCAAATAATGAAAGGTGAGCCTCTTATCGAAAAAGACGATATTCGTAACCCCAAATTGTCTTATAAAAGAGACGATGGAAAAATATTCGATTTGAAAGATTGTGCCACAGGAGTAAAATCCTTTTCTATTTTACAACTGTTGTTGAAGAATGGTTTTCTTCAAAAAGACACACTACTTATTATTGATGAGCCAGAGGCTCATTTACACCCTCAATGGATCGTGGAATATGCACGGATGATTGTCTTGCTCCATAAAGAGATTGGAGTAAAGTTTTTTGTAGCCAGTCATAGTACAGATATGATAAGTGCTATTCGATATATTGCCGCGAAAGAGGAGGTGCAAGACAAATTAAACTTTTATTTAGCCGAGGATTCGGAAGACACTCCTTATGAATATACATATCGTGATTTAGGTCTTGACATAGATCCTATTTTTAAATCATTTAATAAATCCTTAGATAAGATTGATGAGTATGGAGCCTGCGAATAAGTTGCAATGTAAGTGCCTTTCGATAGACTCTTATTGTTTCTCTGAAGAATTTGTAAAGCTGTATTCTGCATTTTATGTTAGTTTAGATGAATTGCTTATTCGGGAAGGAGCTCCTAAAAAAATCCCAGAGTGTAAAAGAACAATTTTAGTGGTTGACGTTGACCGATGGGAGATAGCACAAGCGAGAAGACAACATCGTTGTCTGAATAGTACGATGGATTTTGTTGCGTTACTTAGCAATAAAAAGATGCTTTTGGTTGATGCTAAATTTAGGGTAGAAACAAATGAACTTAATTCATCCTTCATTCAAGATATAAAAGCTAAGTTAGTTTATACAAAGCCTTTGTTTTATACTTATTTGCCTATTCATGCGAAGGTCATTTTATTGTTTCAAACCAAGAAGGTAGAGCAATGTAGAAATAGAATAAGACGATTGATGAATAATAAGTCTGATATTGAAGTGATGGATATTGCATATTTCTATGAAAAGTATATTATCTGAAAATAAATGCTTGGAAGTATAAATGTAAGAATCGTTTTCCTATTTGGAAAAACGGTTCTTTTGTTATTAGTCTATCTCCTGTAAATTGATCTTTTCAAAACATCCTTGCTTTATATTTTGTTTGTTCAACGTATTCTTAGTTATGAGAATACTTCGTATATTTAGATTCTAATTTATTAATAAAAAGTGAGATGTTGAAAGTATTAACATTTATGAAGCAGGTAGCTAACGGGCTGCAGATGGAGGGAAACTTTGGTACTGCGCATGTCTATCGTAGCAGTCTGAATGCCATCATTGCTTATCGTGGGAAAAGCGACTTTGTCTTTAGTGAAGTGACTTCGGAGTGGTTGAAAGGGTTCGAAGTCCATCTTCGTAACCGTGGATGTAGTTGGAATACGGTTTCCACCTATATGCGTACCTTCCGTGCAGTTTACAATCGTGCGGTTGATCTTCGGAAAGCTCCTTATGTTCCGTATCTATTCCGTTCCGTTTACACTGGGACACGTGCCGAACATAAACGTGCTTTAAGTGATGATGACATGAAGAAGGTATTTGTTAATTTGTCCCGAAAGCCGGGCGTATCATTGCCTGTGCGTCAGGCTCAAGAGTTATTCATTCTGATGTTTTTGCTTCGTGGTATGCCGTTTGTTGATCTTGCTTATCTGCGCAAGAGTGATCTACGTGATAATGTGATAACATATCGTAGACGTAAAACGGGACGTTCTTTATCAGTAACATTAACTTCAGAGGCAATGATTCTGATAAAGAAATACATGAACCGTGATCCTTCTTCACCTTATTTGTTCTCATTTCTGAAAGGCAGTGAAGGGACAAAAGAAGCATATCGTGAATATCAGTTGGCATTGCGTAGCTTTAACCAACGGTTGATGCTATTAGGTGAATTGCTCGGATTGGGAGACAAATTGAGCTCGTATACTGCCCGGCACACTTGGGCTACGACGGCTTATTATTGTGAAATCCATCCTGGGATTATTTCTGAAGCGATGGGACACTCATCTATCACGGTAACTGAAACATATTTGAAACCTTTTCAGGATAAGAAAATAGATGAAGCAAACAAACAAGTACTTGAATTTGTAAAATGTACTGTGGGTGGCGTAAATGCTTGAAAACAAATCTGTTACTTCGTAGGTAACGGGGATAATTTCCGCTGCAAATATGAGCATATTTCTTAAAACAACCAAACGAAATCACACATTTTTTCTAATAAACTATTCAAAAGAGGAACAACGCTAAATAAAACAGATGGATTCTTTGTATTAGGGCTTTATTAACTTCTAAATTTTGCAAAAGATTTCCTTCCCTCTACTGCCTTTCAGAAGCAGGGGTAAAAATGTTTCATTGCATATCGTATCATTTTTCAGTATTGACTACTCAAAAAGAGCAGGACAAAGGTTTTCCCGTTACCTACGAAGTAACGGGCGACTATTATTGGAACTTAGTGTTTAATAATATATTATTAATGTAATTTTTAAGTAGTTATGAAAAGAAAATTTGTAAAAGTGATGTTCTTCGGGGCGCTGGCACTTTCTACTGTCACCTATGTAGGTTGTAAGGACTACGATGATGACATCGATAATCTGCAAACGCAGATTGACGCAAACAAAGCTAGTATCGCCGAGTTGCAAGCATTCGTTAAAGAGGGTAAATGGGTAACCAATGTTGAACAAATTACCGATGGATTTAAGATAACTTTTAATGATAATAAAAGTTATTCTATCACAAATGGTAAGGATGCTGCACCTACGACTATTAAGATTGATCCGGTAACGAAGAACTGGATTGTTAATGGTAATGACCTCGGTGTATGTGCTGAAGGAAAGAAAGGAGCTGACGGTGAACCGGGTAAAGGTGAACCGGGTAAAGACGGTGAAGCTGGATATGCACCTCAAATTTCTGAAAATGGAAACTGGATTGTTTGGGATGCTGAAGCCAAAAAGCCTGTAGAGACAGATGTTAAAGCTGCTACTGATATGTATGTAACTGCTGATGCTAGTAATCCATTGGTTTGGGTATTGAATATTTTCAATAAGGAGACCAAAAAATGGGAAACAGTTTCTATGCCGAAGTCAGCTCGTATCACTGGTATGAGCGTGCTTGGTGTAAAAGAAGATGGTTCTGTTGATGTTAGTCTCAATGAGGCTGAAGCTACTTTGTATTATGGCGTAGCAGGAAAGGACATTGATTTTAATGGAAATAAGACTTACAAGAAAAAAGGAGATTTGCTTATTGCTAGAGGTGGTAGCATGATTCATGCATTGATTAATCCTGTTAATTTGAAAGCAGCGGATATTCAAGCTTATGAAATAGGATTGACAGATTCTAAAGGCAATACTAACTTTGTTGTTGCTAATATTGAAGATAATTATAGTAAAACACCTCTGACTCGTGCAACAGAAGAACCTGTAGCCACTGCAAATAAGGGAATCTACGATTTGACTCTTAAATTTGCAAGTGGGGTAGATTCGAAAGAATTGGGTAATTTGGATGAAAATATTGCTTATGCACTTACAACAAAAGATGCATGGGGCAATGAAATCATTTCTCAGTATGGTGTGAAAGTTAAGGCTGATAATCAGACAGAAAGGAAACTTGAAGAAGTTACTAAGACTGTAGATTTCAAAGTTTCTTATAATTTGGATGATTTAGTCAATGAAAAAGATAATCAATTGGATAATGTGGTAGATTATTATTATACTGTGAATAACGATGATCTTAAAGAAATCAACGCTACATTTGATAAAGACCACAAAACAATTATTGCAAATAAAGAAGGTACATTGACCATTACCGTTAATTATCTTACTACTGCTGGAAAAGTATATAAAGATGTTAACGGTGCTAAATTGAATTTGACATTCAAGTATAAGGCAGAGACTGCTCAGGTTACAGATATGACTTGGGTTGTGGATGGTACAAAAACTACGGCTACTTCCGAAATATTGGGTCCTTCAGTAGATGTAATTAGAGAAAATATCAATGGTATAGAGGCTGATATTGCTTATACTGACGGTAAGGTGACAATCAATGGAGTGAAAAACTTGACATATGCAGATAACGACGATACTAAGAAGAGTATTGAATTATCTTTGGTAGGTCTGAATGCAAAAGGTGATGTCATAACTGACTTGTCGGATAAGAATATTACTAAGTATGTAATCCAAGCTAAATTTGATCATAAAAAAGTTGCTGCTGTACCTCATACTGTAACTCTTAAATTCAAGAATAAGAAATATAAGCCAGAAGACTCTGAATTAGGTAATGAATTCTTGTATGAAACAACATTCAAGATTACTGTAGATCAGCAGAATGATAAATTGTTCACATTTAAGCGTGCAGATGCTTACTTTGATAAGGATGGTAATGCTAAGGCTTATGGTACAGTACCGACTGCTACTACTACAGCTTTTGCAGTTGCTGATAATAAGATTAGCTTCGATCTCTATACCTTATATAAAGAGGGTTCTATATCTAAGGATTATAAGGATAATATTACGTTCACTGAAGAGAAACCGTCTAGAGGAGAAGGTAATAAGAAAGAATTTGCTCCTGCATGGTTGAAAGAAGAGGTTAACAATGTACCAACAAAGGATTCAAATATTAAAGTTTTCCCTTATACTTCTAAGCCGGCAACTGATGCAAATTGGGGTGGTGCTTATACTGGTCGTTATATCACTACGTCTTACGCACCATTCGGAAATCCTCGTTTGAACGCTATTACTGATAGATTCAATTTGACAATACTATCAGAAATCTTTGAAGGTACTTTTGAATATACCAAAGAGGTAGATAAGAAAATTATAGGAACAGAAGCAAATCCGTTTATAATCGAAGGAAATTCAGTGGAAATATTAGCTAAGGATTTCAAGAGAATAGATGCTCGTGCTAATGCCTATGATTTCGACGATAACAGAATAGAGTCTGTTTCACTTGTATTAGCAGATGATAACGCTAAAACTTATTTGGCGAAGGATAATGGTAGTCTTGCTAGTGATCCAAAGAAAGTTATTATATCTAAGAAAGAGGGTGCAGTAATCCAAACTCCTCCTACTTGTAAAGTGAATGTCAACATTCTTGATAAGTGGAATAGAACGAAATCTGTATCCATCTATGTAAAAGTAAATAAGTAATCTAGATTAAAGGATTTGTAATTGAGGGCATCTTGATTCTTCATAGACTGAAGATGCCTTCTCTTTACAAGTTGTAATATAGGATCATAAATCCTTTACAAGAAATATACTGAGAGATGGACTGAAAATAATGCTTGTGAAAGTGTGTTTTTAAATACCTGTCTCTTGGAAGGGATACCTCCCTTATTTCCCACAGGTATCCCTTTTTTTGTCTCATAACATCTTCTTATTTGCACTAGAACCAATTTGCTAGTCCCTTATTTCCCTATAGATTAAGGAGATGTTTTGAGAGTATAGAAAGCCCGGGCTTGCGAAAGTCCGGGCTTTTTGCACTCTTTTGTCTTTGGAACATCTTAGCCGTTTCCTTTGTTTGTTCATGCGAGGTATTTCCATTGATGGGATAATACTCGTATATTTATCGTCTAAATTATTAATAAATTATGAGATGTTGAAAGTACTAGCATTTATGAAGCAGGTAGCCACTGGGTTACAGATGGAGGGAAACTTTGGGACTGCACATGTTTATCGTAGTAGTCTGAATGCCATCATTGCTTATCGTGGGAAAAAAGATTTTGTTTTTAGTGAAGTGACTTCGGAGTGGTTGAAAGGGTTCGAAGTATATCTTCGCAGTCGTGGATGTAGTTGGAACACTGTTTCCACCTATTTACGGACCTTTCGTGCGGTTTACAATCGTGCGGTCGATCTTCAGAAGGCTCCTTATGTTCCTCATTTGTTTCGTTCGGTTTATACCGGGACGCGAGCTGACCATAAACGTGCGTTGGGTGATGAGGACATGAAGAAGGTATTTACTAAATTATCTCGTACATCGGGTGTACCATTAGCGGTATATCAGGCGCAGGAGCTATTCATCCTGATGTTTTCGCTTCGTGGTATGCCGTTTGTCGATCTTGCTTATTTGCGTAAGAGTGATTTGCGCGATAATGTAATAACGTATCGCAGGCGTAAAACAGGGCGGCCATTGTCGGTGACATTGACTCCGGAAGCAATGGCTTTGGTAAAGAAATACATGAATCGTGATTCTTCTTCTCCTTATTTATTTCCGTTGTTGAGAAGTCGTGAAGGGACCAAAGAGGCTTATCGCGAATATCAGCTTGCATTACGTAGCTTTAACCAGCAGCTGATGTTATTGGGTGAATTGCTCGGATTGGGAGATAAACTTAGTTCGTACACCGCCCGTCATACCTGGGCTACGACGGCTTATTATTGTGAAATTCATCCGGGTATTATTTCTGAAGCGATGGGACATTCGTCTATCACTGTCACTGAAACCTATCTGAAACCTTTCAGGAATAAGAAAATTGATGAAGCAAATAAGCAAGTTCTTGATTTTGTGAAGCGTTCAGTGACAGGTGTAAGTGCTTGAAAACTATTCTGTTACTCTGTAGGTAACGGGAATGAATATCGGTGCAAATATGAGCATATTTCTTAAAACAACCAAACGAAATCACACATTTTTTCTAATAAAGCATTCAAAAGTAGAACTAGAACAAATAAAACACACGGATTCTTTGTATTAGGGCTTTGTTAACTTCTAAATTTTGCAAAAGATTTCCTTCCCCTCTACTGCCTTTCAGAAGCAGGGGTAAAAAAGTTTCATCACATTTAGTATCATTTTTCAGTATTGACTACTCCAGAAGAGCAGGCGCAAAGGTTTCTCTGTTACCTACAGAGTAACGGGTTGTGCTATTATTGAAACTTAGTGTTTAATAATATATTATTAATGTAATTTTTAAGTAGTTATGAAAAGAAAATTTGTAAAAGTGATGTTCTTCGGGGCGTTGGCACTTTCTACTGTCACCTATGTAGGTTGTAAGGACTATGATGATGACATAAAAAGTGTACAGGAACAAATTGACCAGATCAAGTCAAACAATCCTGTAAGCGTGGGAGACATGCAAACTGCCATTAATGCGGCTAAAAGTGCTTTGGAAAGTCAGTTGGCTGATTTAAAGACAAAATTGGAGAATAAGGATTCTCAAATTAAAGATTTGGGTCTGAAAATTACTGATTTGGAGGACAAATTGTCAAAGACTGCTGATAAGGCAACAGTCGACCAGCTGACAAAAGACTTGGCAACAGCTAAGAATGACTTAGAAACACTGAAGAAACTTCAAAAGTCTGATATTGATGGTTTGACAGCAAGAATTGTAAAGTTGGAAGACCTTAAAGAGGAATTGGATGGTTTAAAAGTCAATTTCGCTACAAAAGAAGAGCTGAAGAACTACGTTGAATCTGCAAAATTGTCAGGACTTATCAGTGATGAAATTGCCACAGCTTTGGGAGAAGATGGGGAGATTGCCGCTGCAATAAATGATGCTATTCAAACAAAGGTTCTTGCAGACTTTGGCAGTATGAAGGAAGTTGCTGCTCTTGCCGGAGAGGATGCAACTGTAGCAGATGTTATTAAAGAATTGTATGCTGCTATTAATGCTGATAAAACAGGTATCCTTGCTAAACTGACTGCGCTGGAAGACTATCAAACAGCATTGGAAGATAAAGCGGTAGAAAATGGTTTCGAGAGTGTAGAAGCCGTTATTGCAGAGGTGAAATCTCTTAAAACGACTCTTTCCGGTCTTTATGCAAGCGCAGAATTCAGTGAAAAGGTCAAGGCGATTGTTTCAGCAGAACTGACGACTGTAAATAGCCGTATAGATACGTTAGAAGATGACCTTGCAAAACTGGGTGTTGCTATTAAAGGTATGATTCAGAGTGTAGTATATATTCCTACAAGCATAGATCGTAGCGTAGATTTCTATACTTTGTATGCAAAGAAAACTTCAACCTCATCTTCTTATGTTGTTGCTGCGAAGAGTGCGGATGCAAAAGAATTGCAATTTCGTATTTCTCCGGCTTCTGCTGCTATGACATTGGAGGATTTCAATAAGAACTACGAAATCAAGTTAAATGCTGAAGAACGTAACTGGACTCGTGCTGCTGAACCGTTTGCCGTAGAAGTGAAGAACTGTGAAGCTGGTGTTCTTACAGTATCATTAACAACTTCAAGCGAAAAGAGCCATGCGATATCTTTGAATATTGTAAGCACAAAAGATGTGGAAGGTAAAGAAGGATTGACTCCGACAAATGTTAATTCTGATTATATCGCAGTGATACAGTCTAGTTATTATCTGAAGACTGCCTATTATGAGGTAGCAACAGAGAAAGCAGGCGAGATTATCTATGATGCCCCCCAACCGGTTGACTATTCTGGAGTTGGAGCTTTGACAGTTTCATATACAACAACTGCAAGTGGAAGCACAGCATTTACAAAAACATTAGAAGAACTGAATGTAGAGAATATCTTTGCGACGACTTATAGCTTGACTGGAACAGATGCAGATCTATTTGATGTTTCTGATGCAGGTAGCGTTAGGCTAAAAACATCCGGTCTGATTGCTTCTTTGGATAAAACTGCTGATGTTATGGCTGAAGTAACGGCTCCAGGTTTCTATTTGGAAACTAGTTCTAATAATCCTAAAAAGTTAGGAACTGTAAAAGTAACACGTACTATTGATGAACTTACACATGCGTATGCTTTGGTAGAACGTGACTGGACTAATGAAACAGCAGCTGCTGCAGAGGAGAGAGTACCTCTAAATGTTGCTGACATTTATAACGATCCGGCTGTGAATATCCGTCCATCAGCTTATGAAAGTTTGAGATTGATTGGAACTCTTCCAACAACAGGTATACGCTTAGAGAATGGTACAAATAATGCTTTGACTTTAATCATTCCTAAAAATACAGCTGCTGATGATTATACCGCAACAGCTAAGTTCGAAGGAGACGGCTATACACTTATTGTAACTGTCCCGGTCAAGATTAAATCTATCACTTTGGCTAAATTGGATAGAGTATCAGAAATGTGGTCTTCAGATCAAACTCGTACAGGATTTACTCCGACAAAAGATTCTGAGACAGCGGCTACTGCTATTACTTCCGAATTTAAGCTTGCTACTATATTCTCCAACTTTGATGCTGTTAAGGCTGCTGTTTTGGCTAAGGGTGGTACTTTCGTAATCACTACTAACATTACAGAAAATAGTATTGCTGGTGTTAGCTATGATGAAAACAATGCTAAGTTTACGTTTGACAAAGACCGCTATACTGGTAAAATGACTGTTGGCGGTAAAACTGTACCTGCTGTAGTTAAGTTTACTATTAAAGCTAGCTATAATGGTAAAGTAGAGGATACGATTGAAGGTATTGTTGAAGTGAAAGATATTAGTGGAACTTGGGTTGCTCCGACTGCAACGGCTCTTTCTTTATCTAATAAATCAGTAGAATATAATGTTTCAACAGGCTTTGCTTGGAATGACTTAGCAGGTAAGACTATGTGGAAGGATGGTGTCGTGGTAGCAGGAACAGGAAGCAATGGATTTGCAAGTTCAGTTACTAATCCTCTTGATATCTATGGTCTGGTAGCTCCTACTTTTGCATTCAAAGAAGCAGCTGCGTCAACTTATCTGTCTCTTGATGCTTCTACAGGAAAGGTGACTTTTACATCGGAAGGTAAATCTCACCATTTCTACGAAGCTGTAACTTATACTGTAGAAGTAAAAGCCACATCTAAGTGGGGTACAATCAAGAATTATGAAGGAAAGAATACAATTACTGTAACCATTCCGGCAGAATAAGAAGAAAAATAGGAGAGCTTCCAACTTTCTAATGCTTCATATAAACAAAGGACTGTATTACAGTTGAAGCTACTCCAAATTCAGAAAAATCAAACCCTTCTTCACCTTGTGTGAAGAATACACCGAGAAGAAACAGAATAAAGGATTTGGCTTGTGAAAGTCAATCCTTCCAATTCTGTTCTTCTTATAGAAAGGGATACCTCCCTTATTTCCCACAGGTATCCCTTTTTTTATTTCATAACATCTCCTTATTTGCACTAGAATCAATTTGCTAGTCCCTTATTTCCCTATAGATTAAGGAGATGTTTTGAGAGTATAGAAAGCCCGGGCTTGTGAAAGTCCGGGCTTTTATGGTTATTTATAGGATTGAATACGATGAAAGTCTTTATCATACAGTCCTACAAGTAAGTTTTGTCCTTTATCATTCACTTTCAGTCCGCCATACATGGCTTTTTGATAAAGAGTATCTTGTCCCTCTTCAAAGAAGAAAGATTCGGCACCGAGGAAGAGCCGGTGATGTACTATTTTATATTTGATCACCAGTTCATCGCTGTTTACCGGTTCTAAGGTGTTTTGCAGTCGTACTATTTTTCCTACCTGATTGCTATCAGTTTGAAGTACAGCATAACCGAGTGTGGCAGTTTGTTGGTCTGCCAGAGCTGATGAGGCTTCCTTGTAGTTAAGACTCATATAGTCTCCTTGCATCAGAGAACGGGGATCGACAGGCGCTAACTGTAATAAAACCAACTGCCCGTCTTTCAATATCTGCTCTTTCTTATAAACCGACCAGTTGAAATACCCTAGTAACAGTATCAGGTTTACGATAATCAATATTCGGCTATATTTTTTCATGTCTTGTTCTTTTTTGAGTGAAGAAATACCAGGCTGCAATACATGCAATTCCGATGAAGAAAAGCGTAATGGATTTGGTGAGCAGGCTCAAATTCAAATCATAATAGTATTTGGAAACGGCATAGATAAAGAGAAGAAGTGCAGCGGCACACTCTGCTCTATAACCATAATGAAAACATATTAAAATCAGTAACAAACTGCCGGATAAATAAGGAGCAAATACAGTAGGCAGACAGATGATAATACAAAGAACGTAGATACCAATCTGATTCACCGGATTGTCGACTTTCATGACTTGCATGATTTGTTGAATTATGATAAGAAGTCCTACCCATATACAAACGGACAATATGCCCGATACGAGCCAGCTATTTGTTTCCGATACCAGATAATTGATTGATAATCCTCCCAGTGAGACGATACTGGATATAAATAAACCGGCATGAAACGGTCTGTATTTAAAAAAGTAATTCCCCCTCTCTATCCACTCAAACAGCTTTACTTCGAAGATATTGATAAATAGAAATGCTCCAAGGATAGGGATTACTGCTATTTGCAGGGGATAAAACGAAGAAAAGACATAGGCAATTTCTCCAAATAAAGATATATTAAACAGAATGACTGAAAGAAAGGGGAGAATGAATCTTCTTGATAAAAAGAAAGTGAGTATACTGATTATTATAAGTATAAAGAAGAGGGCATGAATATTAGCACTCATGCTAAAGCCTGCCAATACGCATCCTGCTATATATAAAGTGATGTTCATCGCATCCAGAAAAGGCCGGACAACGACGCGGCTGATTGTTAACGTAGTAATGATTAACAAAATTCCTATAATCAGACTGGAAATCTCGGATTGAATGATTCTGGCAAGTGCCAGAAATCCCAGAAAGAAAATAGCCGTCAGGATTCCCCCGATAATGGATACGACTTGAATAGTGAGGTTATGCTTCTGTGCCATACCATTGCTTTTTTAGATGAAGAATGATGTAAATAAGTAAAGTTGTCCCGGTGATGACAATAATTCCTCCATAGAAGAATATCTGAACATCCCTAAGATCACTTTTAGATATGAATGTAGTCAATAAAATCATTAATGTGGCAAAAGGAATGATAGCGAGATAGAACAGACTCTTTTCTCTCCATCCGTACCAAAGTCCCGCTGCGAATAGAAGGACAGTAGTTATGAGAGGAACAGATAATATGGTATAATCATCACAGATGGTCGCCATTAACAGAAAGCTGGTGTGTAGAATGGTAGCCAACGAAAGAAGACTGACAAACCAACGATTGTTTCTGTTCAAATGACCTTTTGCACTCATCCATTCCGTAATAATAGTTGCCACGGCACATATCCAGGTTACTGCATTACCCAATAGAGTTATTTCCCAAGAGCCATAGCCGGCAATTTGTATATTATACAGCCATATCGTAGTACAGAGTAATCCGATGAACGTCAGCCATAACGGAGCGAAGCGGATAGCAATCGCCCAGAGAATGGTGAAAAGAGTCCATCCCAGAAAGAGATCGTAAGCATCGGCCCCTGTTTGGTAAATTTGTCCGAAGACAGCGAAAAGCGTACCTATCAGAAATGTAGCTCCGGTGAGGAGAATTTGTTTGACGAGCTTACTCCAACGGGTAAATGTAGCGAGCAGGACAGAGACTACTAATAATACTTCTACCATTCCTAATTTGGCAAATTTAGGTAGTTCATCCCAGTTATAGGCAAAAAAGAAGACGATGCCTGCCACTGTAAAGCCAACGCCCACTGCCAATAAAAAAATAGAAAGAAATTGATTCCACTGTTTTTTATCTGCATGTAGAGCTTGTCGGGATAAAGGCGAAAGGTCGGGCTTTTCCATGTGTTTTTACTTTTTGAATAATTGCAAACATAAGAAAATAAAATGATTTCCACTTCAAGATAGACTATAAAATAGACTATAAAAAGGTATGACTTACCTTATTGCGATTAGCAATAATAGTAAGTCATACTTTGGGAGAGGTATTGAAGATCCTAAAAAGAGAATAACTTAAAATACCTCCCGTATATGCTTAAAGTTAGAATTGATAGTATCAATAACTTCTTGTGAGCGACCGTTGATTAACAACTTGTACATCGACTGTGCAAAACCCACCATTTGTCCGAATTCGATTTTCGGAGGCATGGCCAGTGCATTCGGATCAGTCATGATATTGACAAGTACCGGACCATCCAGTTCGAATGCATTAAGTAAGGTAGTCAATACTTCTTCCGGATCGCTGACATTAAAGCCTGCCATTCCCATTGCTTCAGCCACTTGGGCAAAGTCCGGATTCAGCATATTTGTCTGCCAGTCCGGCAGTCCGTCCACTTCCATTTCCAACTTCACCATTCCTAGTGAGCGGTTGTTGAATACGATGATTTTGATCGGCAACTTATATTGGACAACAGTTTCCAAATCTCCTAGAGTCATAGACAGTCCGCCGTCTCCGCAAAGTGCCACTACCTGACGATCCGGATAAGCTAGTGCGGCGCCGATGGCTTGCGGCAAAGCATTTGCCATAGAACCGTGATTGAAAGAACCCAGCATGTGGCGTTTGCCTGTTGCTTGCAGATAACGCGCTCCCCACACACAAGTCATTCCCGTATCTACTGTGAACACAGCATCATCCGAACTTAGTTTGTCTATTTCGGACATCACATATTCGGGATGAATCTTATTTACATCACCTTTATCTTCCGTGTAAGCAGCCAGATCCTTCTTTACTCCTTCATATCTTTTGAGTTGTTTCAACAGGAACGAATCATCCGTCTTCGGATTCAGCATACGCAATAAACTTTGGATGCTAAGTTTAACATCACCGCAAAGTCCGATATCCACCTTTGCACGGCGTCCCAGACGTTCGGGCTTTATGTCAATCTGTGCTATCTTGATGTCATCCGGCAAGAAAGCGGAATATGGAAAGTCAGTGCCGAGCATGAGAAGCACTTCGGCTTCATGCATACTGTAATAGCCCGACGGCATTCCCAGCAATCCGGTCATACCCACTTCATACGGATTTTCATATTGCACCTCCATCTTTCCTTTGAAAGTATATACAACCGGAGCGTTCAGCTTCTCGGAAAGCGCAATCACTTCCTCGTGAGCTCCCCGGCAACCGATGCCGCAGAAAAGAGTGATGCGTGTATGTTTGTTTAACAACTCGGCTAATTGAGCCAGATCTTCTTCCGACGGACAAACTTCCGGTGGGGCAGGATAGTTGATAACCGACGAGTCGACAGCAACGGCAGAAGCCTTTGCCAAGTCACCCGGAAGCCCGATAACGGACACCCCTTTGCGGGTGACAGCCGTTTGTATGGCCGACTGGAGCATACGTGGAAATTGCTTGGGAGTAGTGGCTACTTCATTATAATAACTGCAATCGTTAAAAAGTTTGATGGTATTCGTCTCCTGAAAATATTCCGTGCCGAATTCACCGGTAGGAATTGTAGAGGCGATGGCAATTACCGGTGCGCCGGATCGGTGTGCGTCATACAAGCCGTTAATCAGATGAACATGCCCCGGTCCGCTACTTCCCGCACAGCATCCCGGACGACCGGTCAGTTGTGCTTCTGCAGCAGCGGCATATGCTCCTGTTTCTTCGTGGCGCACATGTATCCATTTTATTTGATCGTTTTTTCTGACTGCTTCGTTTACTTCATTCAGACTGTCGCCTGTTACGGCGTAGATGCGTTCAACTCCGGATTTTACCAGAGTATCTATCAGTTGTTCTGCTATTTTTTTTGCCATAGCTGTAATTGGTTTAGGATTGATTTTTATGTAATAACAGATGGCTGCAAAGAAAAGTTCTAATTTAACATATACTAATAACACCTTTGTGTCGGGACACATCACCGCTTTTATGTTAAAATTAATTCTGTAACAACCTTTTAGTAAAGACGCATAAACAATTGCAGTATCCTTTTGTTATCTTTATAGGCGAAATCTTAACCTAATGTATTAAACCTCTTAATTACTCTAGAAAAATGAACAGAAATGAAATCGGTGTGAATGCCGGTAAGGTTTGGCAACTGCTTAGTAATAATGAGAAGTGGAGCTATGGACTTTTGAAGAGAAAATCCGGGCTGAAAGATAAAGAGCTGGGTGCCGCTTTGGGCTGGTTGTCAAGAGAGAGCAAAATAGAGTTCGATCAGTGCGATGAAGAACTTTATGTATATCTCTGTGTGAATGTTTATATTGGCTAAAAGAGTTTGACACTTTAACGAGAACAGAAGAATCTCCGGAGGAATGACAGCATAATCAGCACTTCGGAGATTCTCGTTTTTTATCCTTTTTCTGCTTTATGTATCTTCCTTTCAATGGATTTCCGGAAATAATTCTGTTACTTTGCATCACGAATTAAAATGTAAGAAACAATGAGAAGTTTTGCCTCCGACAATAATTCCGGTGTGCATCCGTTGGTAATGGAAGCATTGAACCGGGCCAATATAGACCATTCTTTAGGATATGGCGATGATAAATGGACAGAAGAAGCCGTAGCGAAGATAAAGGATACCTTTACGCCCAACTGTGTCCCCTTGTTTGTATTTAACGGAACAGGTAGCAACGTGGTAGCATTGCAGTTGATGACCCGTCCGTATCATTCCATCTTTTGTGCGGAAACGGCTCATATCTATGTAGATGAATGCGGCTCTCCCGTGAAAATGACAGGTTGTCAGATTCGCCCGATCGCCACTCCTGACGGTAAACTTACCCCGGAATTGATGCAACCTTATCTACATGGTTTCGGCGACCAGCACCATTCACAACCCAGAGCCCTCTACATCTCCCAATGTACCGAACTTGGCACCATTTATACTCCCGAAGAATTGAAACGTCTGACAGACTTTGCCCATCTGAATGGCATGTATGTACACATGGACGGAGCCAGAATAGCCAACGCCTGTGCTGCTTTGAATCTTACCTTAAAAGAACTGACAGTAGATTGCGGAGTCGATATTCTTAGTTTCGGCGGAACGAAGAACGGACTGATGATGGGAGAGTGCGTGATTGTATTTAATAAAGACTTGCAATCGGAAGCCCGCTTCATCCGTAAGCAATCCGCCCAATTAGCGTCGAAGATGCGTTACCTCTCTTGCCAGTTTACAGCATATCTCACAGATAACCTCTGGCTGAAGAATGCCAGTCATGCCAATGCAATGGCTGCTATACTCTATGCTGAATTGAAGAAACTGCCCGAAGTAACTTTCACTCAAAAAGCCGAAAGTAACCAGTTATTCCTCACCATGCCCCGCCTGGTTATCGACCGGATGCTGGAGTCTTATTTCTTTTATTTCTGGAACGAAGAGAAGAATGAAATCCGTCTGGTAACTTCTTTTGATACCACAGAGGAGGATGTAGGCGAGTTTATAAGACTTTTAAAACGTTAAAAAGGAAATCCGGAACAACAAAAGCGCCTGAAACTCTGTTGTAATAAGAAGTTTGAAACTAACTTTGTCCGCAAAGTTTTCTACTTCTTATGATTATGAATACTAGACAGAACAGGCTAATCATATTCGCGATTTTGTTATTGACACAAACCCCATTGGGCGCGCAGCTGCATTCTACTAAAATTGAACTGCCGGAGGATTCTATACCTGTAACCATTGGAGATTCTGTTCCGGCGAAGCGCAGCTTCTTTAAGAAGTTTCTTGATTACTTCAATGATGCCAATAAGGAAAAAAAGGATAAAAAGTTTGATTTCAGTGTGATAGGCGGCCCTCACTATTCCAGTGATACCAAGTTCGGACTCGGACTGGTGGCAGCCGGATTATATCGCACCGATCGGATTGATTCGCTTCTTCCTCCTTCCAATGTCTCTCTTTACGGAGATGTGTCGACGGTCGGCTTCTATCTGTTGGGAGTTCGTGGAAACCATCTGTTCCCGCAAGATAAATACCGGTTGAATTACAATCTGTATTTCTATTCTTTCCCCAGCCTGTATTGGGGTCGGGGATATGACAATGGAGCGAACTCTGATAACGAAAGTGATTATAAACGTTTTCAGGCACAGGTGAAAGTCGATTTTATGTTCCGGCTGGCAAAGAACTTCTACATCGGACCGATGGCCGTATTCGATTATATCGACGGACGGAACTTTGAGAAACCGGAACTATGGGAAGGAATGGCCGCGCGAACTACCAATACCAGCCTGGGACTTTCCCTCCTTTATGATTCTCGTGACTTCCTGACCAATGCATACCATGGCTATTACTTGCGGATAGACCAAAGGTGCAGTCCGGCTTTTCTCGGCAATAAATATGCGTTTAGCAGCACAGAACTCACTACCAGCTATTATCAACCGGTATGGAAGGGCGGAGTATTGGCGGGGCAATTCCACACATTGCTTACTTATGGAGATACCCCCTGGGGCTTGATGGCAACGCTGGGAAGTTCCTACTCGATGCGTGGATATTACGAAGGACGCTATCGGGACAAGTGTGCTATGGATGCACAGATAGAACTCCGTCAACACGTTTGGAAGCGGAATGGAGTGGCAGTATGGGCAGGAACGGGAACGATTTTTCCGCGACTCTCCGAGTTCACCCCGAAACATATTCTGCCTAATTATGGTTTCGGTTATCGTTGGGAGTTTAAGAAGAGAGTAAATGTACGTTTGGATTTAGGGTTTGGCAAACACCAGACCGGATTTATTTTTAACATCAATGAAGCTTTTTAAGAATATAAAGAATTGGTTGGAGAATCAGGAACATCTGTTTTATCTGTTCCTGTTTATCTTGATAGTACCTAATATGGTACTCTGTTTTACAGAACCTTTACCATTTATGGCAGAAGTCGCCAATGTGTTGTTACCTTTCGGTTGCTATTACCTGTTGATGACTTTGTCGAGGAATTGTGGCAAGATGCTTTGGATTTTATTCCTGTTTCTGTTCTTCGGAGCCTTTCAGATCGTGCTGCTCTATTTGTTCGGCCAGTCCATTATCGCTGTCGATATGTTTTTGAATCTGGTTACCACCAATTCGAGTGAAGCCTTGGAACTGCTTGATAACCTCACACCTGCCATTATTGCCGTAATCATACTCTACGTGCCCGCTTTGATATTGGGAACCATTTCAATTGTACGCAAGCGGAAACTCACGGCAGAATTTATCCGCAGAGAACGGAAGAGAGCCTCCATAGTCTTTGGAATCTCTCTCCTTAGTCTTGTCGGAGCCTATATGCAAGACCCGGGATATGAGTTGAAGTCTGATTTATACCCGCTGAATGTATGCTACAACGTAGGTCTTGCCTTCCAGCGAACCGCTTTGACGCAGGATTATCACCGTACATCCAAGGACTTTACTTTTCATGCCCGCCCTACGCATCCGGAAGAAAAACGGGAAGTATACGTAATGGTTGTAGGAGAAACCTCCCGTGCCCTGAACTGGCAACTGTATGGTTACGAACGTGAAACAAACCCGCTTTTATCCCGGCAACCGGGTCTGATTGCTTTCCCGAAAGTACTGACAGAGTCGAATACGACACATAAAAGTGTCCCCATGCTGATGTCGGACGCTACTGCTTGCAACTACGACTCTATCTACCATCAGAAAGGAATCATCACTGCTTTCAAAGAGGCAGGTTTCCGGACAGCCTTCTTTTCCAACCAACGTTACAACCATTCGTTTATCGACTTCTTCGGAATGGAAGCCGATACGTACGATTTTATAAAAGAAGATTCTGTCAGTTCTTCCTACAATCCTTCTGACGACGAACTTCTGAAATTGGTGGAGCAGGAACTGGCGAAAGGTGCGATGAAACAATTCATCGTACTTCACACCTACGGTTCCCACTTTAACTATCGTGAACGTTATCCGTCAGAAGATGCTTTCTTTACACCCGATTATCCGGTTGATGCGGAAAGGAAATACCGGGATAATCTGATAAATGCCTACGATAACTCTATCCGTTATACAGACCGTTTCTTGTCACGGCTTATCCGCATACTGGAAAATCAGCAGACAGATGCCGCCATGCTCTACACTTCCGATCATGGAGAGGACATTTTCGACGATTCCCGTCATCTGTTCCTTCACGCTTCTCCTGTACCTTCTTATTATCAGCTTCACGTTCCGTTCCTTATCTGGATGTCTGGCAACTACCGTGAAAGCTATCCCGAACACTGGAGTACCGCCATTGGTAATAAGGATAAGAATATTTCCTCCAGCAGTTCTTTCTTCCCGACCATGCTGTCTTTAGGTGGAATAGAAACCCCTTACCGGGATGATTCGCAGGCTGTAACAGCTTCGCACTACGTCCTAAAACCGAGAGTTTATCTGAACGATCACAATGAACCCCGTCCGTTGGATGATTTGGGCATGAAGAAGCAAGACTTCCAGATGCTGGAAAAGAAGGATATTAAGTATTAGGTATAATACTTAATACTTGATACTTAATACTTATTTATTTTAATTTTTGCATCCAAAAGCGGGATTGGCGTGTTATTTGCCTTATGATGTATGAACGATTAAATTCATAAAACATGGCCTATATAGATTATTACAAGATTCTTGGAGTAGACAAAAGTGCTTCGCAGAATGATATCAAAAAGGCTTTTCGTAAGTTGGCCCGGAAATATCATCCTGACTTGAATCCTAATGACCCGAGTGCAAAGGATAAGTTTCAGGAAATCAATGAAGCCAATGAGGTACTAAGTGATCCGGAGAAACGTAAAAAGTATGACGAGTACGGAGAACATTGGAAGCATGCCGATGAATTCGAAGCACAGAAACGTGCACAGCAACAAGCCGGAGGCTTTGGCGGTGCAGGAGGTTTCGGCGGATTCGGCGGTGCGGGGCAGGGTTTCTCCGACGGTAACGGAACCTATTGGTATAGTTCCGATGGAGAGGGATTCTCCGGTGGCAATGCCAGTGGATTTTCCGATTTCTTCGAATCCATGTTCGGACATCGGGGAGGAAGAGGACAAGGCTCTGCGGGATTCCGCGGACAGGACTTTAATGCCGAACTTCATCTTTCCCTTCGTGATGCTGCTCAAACGCATAAGCAGATATTGACCGTAAATGGTAAACAGGTACGTATCACTATCCCTGCCGGTGTAGCCGACGGACAGGTTATTAAACTGAAAGGCTACGGAGCCGAGGGTGTCAACGGAGGACCTGCGGGCGACTTGTACATTACGTTCGTGATAGCTGAAGATCCGGTGTTCAAACGCTTGGGCGACGATCTGTACGTAGATGTGGAAGTAGACCTTTACTCTGCCGTATTGGGAGGCGAGAAAGTAGTCGACACGCTGGACGGTAAAGTGAAACTGAAGATAAAACCGGAAACGCAGAACGGTACGAAAGTCCGTCTGAAAGGTAAAGGATTTCCGGTTTATAAGAAGGAAGGACAATTCGGTGACTTGATTGTGACCTATTCTGTCAAGATTCCTACGAACTTGACCGACAAACAAAAAGAGTTGTTCCGTCAATTACAGAGTATGAACTAAAATGAATGAGTACTATGCAGACCGAATTAATAATTGTCAGTGAATACTGTCACAAATGTCATATTGAGCCTTCATTCATCGAAATGTTGGAAGAGGGCGGTTTGATTAACGTGCATACCGAAGGCGGCGAACATTATCTGCTTTTGTCGGAACTCCCGAACGTGGAACGTTATAGCAGAATGTACTACGACTTATCCATCAATATGGAAGGTATCGATGCCATTCATCATTTGTTGGAAAGGATGGAAGATATGAGGCACGAAATGAGTTCGCTTCGCAAACAACTTTTGCTGTATCGGGAACGGGAAATAGAAGATATGGACTGGTAAAAAAACAGAGCCTCTGTTTGATTCGAACAGAGGTTCTATTTATAGTAAACGGAGGCTCTGATTCATTCAATCAAAGCCTCCGTTTTTTCAGGACGTTTATACCGTTATTTTATAATACAATATACGTACAAATCTCTTCCAAATAGCGTGTGTCGATAGTGTCGAAGCTATCCAATGTATCACTGTCGATATCCAGCACCCCGACAACTTTGCCCTGCTTGAGGATCGGTACTACTATTTCCGATTTCGAGTCCGAACTACAGGCTATGTGTCCGGGAAACTGTTCTACATCAGGAACAATCAGTGTGCGGGCTTCTTTCCAGGCAGTTCCGCAAACTCCTCTGCCAAAGCGGATGCGAGTGCAGGCAATGGGGCCTTGAAACGGACCCAGTACGAGTTCTTCCCCTTTCACAAGGTAAAAGCCTACCCAGAAGAAACCGAAAGTCTGCTTTAAGGCTGCTGCCATATTGGCAAGATTGGCAATGAGATCCGCTTCCGTACTTACCAAAGAATGCAGTTGCGGAAGTAACTCCCGGTACTTTTCTTCCTTGCTTCCTGTGTGGATGATTAAATTTTCTGCCATCTCTTTACTATTTGATTTGGTTCAGGATGCTGGGATCTTTTATTTTATCGTCTTCTGCAAAGAAGATAATCTTAGTCAGTATCTCGGCAGTCTTCGGATCTTCATCTACGAAAGGCAGGAACAGGCGTCCGCGATTCTGTGAATGTACCGGAAGAACGGCTATCTGTGCACCACCTTCCTGATGGATCACACCGCTGCCCAGATGAATATTGTACTTACCCAGTTTGCCTTCGATGTGAGCAAAACTTCCTTTTATTGTCACGTTCTTGAAATGGAACAACGGTATCGTCAGTTCCACCAGTACGCTGCGCATCTCGATGGTAGAGTGGCTGGTTTCCGGGTCAACGCTTCCGGCATGGGCTACGCTCACTGCCAGATCTACATCTCTCATTACTTCGGAGAAGATGACAGGAGGAATCTCCGAGATTTTCATCAACTTGTAGTCTTTGCGGCTATGGAAGCAGACATATTCCAATGTCGGAGCTTCGATGTCGGCAGGGGAGAACCAGTCTGCCATGGCATAGATGGTGGCGATGATATTCTCTTTGTAATATATCTTTTGGAGACCATCCTCATAATCGGCTACCCAACGGCGTCCTTTCAGTACGGCAACCGTTTTCTGTGGTTGAATCTGATTTCCGGCATAACGGCGGGATTGAGTGGCTTCTACTTCTTCCGGAGTCGGAACGTAAAGTTCGCGGAACACCTGTTTGAAAGGTTGGCGGATTGATTTATCAAACAGGAATTTTTGGTAAGCATGCCAGTCTCCGCTTGTATACAGGTCTGTGGGGTGTGCGATGCGTAACTCGTCTTTCGGTTTTAACGGGAGGCAAACGGCATTCACTGTAACCAGCAATCCATCGGTGTAGAAGCCTGTCTGTCCGTTGCAGATGAAGACGAGATGTTTCAATAATGGCCAGATGACAGGATTCTGCATCAGCTTGCGCAATTCGTTTTCTTCAAAACGGGTGCAGTCTTCCATCGCCTGTTCCAGCATGATGCGCGAACGGGTGTACTGGTCTTTCAGCTTTTTGTGCACCGCTTTCAGTTCTTCTATATACGGATGCTTTTTCAGTTTGGCAGGCATGCTGTTGAGTTCTTTGCCGTCTTTGATTTGCTTAATCTCCGATTTGCCTTCCTCGTTGATTTGTACATACACTTCTACGCCGTCTATCTTTTTGGGAGACAGGTAGGGAAGAAGTTCTTTAATCAGTTCGGTTTCCATGCTCCAGGTCAGGCGGGTAACGTCTCCGTAACCAGAGTTGCGTGCCAGGTTTTGCAGGGCGATGTTTACCGCTTTCTTTTCGCTTTCCTGCCTTTGAGCACCGAATTCCTTGCTCTCTTTCAGGAATTTCTGCAGGTATTGATAACGAACCAGCAGTTCTTTATCCGGCTTCCGTCCCAATGGGATGAGGCCGTAGCTCATCAATAAGTCTTTGTTGCGCTTGGCTATTATTTCTTTCTTTATATCTGCCGCCTTCACTGCACCGTTGGTAGCATCGGCAAACTTACGGGCACGGGTATGGCTGTTGCTGCATGAAATATATTTAGCGGCATTGTAGACCACCTCGAAGCGTTGCTTGCCAATTGTCTTAAATGCATCTTTGAACCAGTCGATGTCAAAAGCACCTTCCTGCAGGTCATCCACGTCGATGGGGGTGTAGCGGGCGATAATCGCTTTCTTCTTGTCGTCACACGTTTCATTGGTGTGGGCGTGGAAATAATAGGCTGCACTTGTCAGTCCTTTCCAGCCTATTGCCTTTTCGGTCAGTTCAATCCATTGTGGGGCGAACATGGCGGCTTCTACCAGTCGCTCGTCGCTGATTTCGGCCTGCTTCGCCAGTTCCTTCAGCTTCTCGCTGGTGTCCGTAGGCAGGGGATGGCAAGCATGAAGCAAGCTGCTCAATACACCCCGTTTGGTGCTGCCCCAGTTGTAACTGTCACGTATGAAAGTATCTTTGCCGAATGCTTGCAGAATACGGATAAATGTTTCGGCTCCATAGACGTAGCTTAGTTCTTCTGCAAGGGAGGTGACTTGTGTCTCGGAGTCTCCGCGTTTTAATTCGATTTCAAGAATCCGGTCTACCACCTTTTGGGCGAGGGAACGGAAGAGGGAGAAGTCGATGTTTTTGATATCGGCGTATCTTTCTTTTTCCTTGTTGAAACGAACATTGTCGTTCAATACCATGGTGATTGCTTTAATCTGGCTGGGAGAGCTGGTGCGTCCTATCATTTCACGGTATACTTCCTCTGTCGGGATGATTCCCAGCATCCAGGCACGAGCAAAGTCCGTGGCATGAAGATAAGAGTCCGTTTCCTCCAATTCGGGGGTATGCTCCATGTAGTTGGTGAGCTTATAAAGCTGATAGCGCACCGTGAAGTAACGGATAAATAAATCATCACTCATGGGCTTTTGAGGCATTTCGAGCCAGAAGTTCACGAATTTGTTGTTATGTATCGGATAAACGACCTGTTTTTCTCCGTATTCCAGTTTGTCCTGGAGCCATGCATGCTTACTGGTGTACTGGCGGAAAATGTTTTTGGTATTCAGCAAAGGCAACAGTTGGAGTAGCATATTGACAGCCAGTCGTTGATAGACGGCTTCATCTTTGTACTCGTATGCCAGTGCTTCGATGATATCACTCATCTGTTCATAGTACGGCATCTTGCGGAGGTCTTTCTGCAATCCGCGGTAAGTGATGCCGGCATACATACGGTTGACAAGCGGCTCAAAAGTATTACTTGACTTCTGGGCTGCCTTGATGTCTTCTTCATCCTCTTCATCGTAGTCGTCCTTGTCTTTGGGAGCACCTGTCGATGCAAGCATGAAACTCATCATCAGCAATTTGTCATAGCTTCCTATTTCTTCTTCGTAGAAGGCTTTCCACAATTCCGGGAATCCGAGTCCGCTCAATCCTCCGTAGTTGCTCCAGTTTATCAGGACACTGTTACCTATCAGGCGTGCTTCTCCGTACCCATTCTTGAATTCTTCATTCTTGTAGGTTTCGATGTATTTGCTTAGTTTCTTGAAAACGAGTTTGGCCCTTCCGAAGCAAATGAATTCGAATGCTTTTTTAACGTTGAATCCTTTGTCCTGGGTAATTTCCGGCAGATTGACTTCAAGAGACGGATCGTACAGACCAAAACCGTTATCTTTGGTATAATGTTGTGTGACGCTCTCTTCTGTTCCATTGCCAATCAGAGATTCTATCAATACTTTTTCTTTTGCGTTCGGCTTCTGAATCTCTTTGACTGTCGGAATCAATTCCTGATAGATATCTTGCAGGAATTCTACGTTGTGTATGGTCTTCATCATGTCCAATCCTGCCAGGCGGCGTTCGGCAACCTTGTCTGTTAGCAAGCGGCGGATGCTGCCGGCTAGCTGTTCTTTGGGCTGTTTCATCAGCAGATTGATAGCATGGATACGCATTTCACTATATTTGAAGCGCAGCAACTCTTCTACTTTCTGGTTCTGTTCGGGCGACAAGGTCATCTCGGACAATGCTTTATATGCTTCTTCACGCACATCTTGCGAACGGTCGCCCAATGATTGCAGTACATATTCTTCCTGTAGCGGACTGGTCGGTGGAGCTAATACGACACCGATATAGCCTGCCCGCATATAAGTATCCAGAGAGGGCAGATAGCTGCAAAGGTCGTCTTTCAATGCAGAGTTATTGGTCATCCAGGTGATATATGCCATCTTGAGAACGATTTCCGAACGGGTGAGCTCTGCGCTTTCCCAAGGGAACACATAAGGAGAATAAATCTCTTTGGCGGAGATGGACTGATAGACTTGCTTCAGATATTCATAATGGCGGGCCGCTTCTTCTTTGCTATCAAAATAGTCGTGGAGTGACGGGACATCTTTGTGTCCTCCGTACCGGCTAAGATAGAGACCGGACAGATACAACGGTAAGATAGCCGCTACCACCGACGGTTCCTTATGCCATCTTTCGAAGGCATTTTTGCTGATTCGGTGGTTCATGCCGGAATATTGTGTACAGCGCAAGAAATAAAGTAACGTCTGTACCTGATATTTAGCACCTTTCTTGATAATTTCCGGCACAAGTGTCTGAATCTCTTCCGTATTATAGAATCCGATGCTCCATAAAGCCAGATAGAGTTCGACTGTATCTTTGCTTTGAAGAGCAGCGTGTGCCTGTTTCCGGTCGTTCAGAAAACGATGGATCAGTTCTACATATTTATTGGTGATACGTTCGCTGCTGTCTTGTTCTCCAATCCCCGTACTGACTGCAATACCGCGTTTTACGGAAGCAAATCGTTCCAGACCGTTGTCGCAGATGACCGAGAAAAGATGGAGATAGCTTTCGGGACATCCTTCGTCCATCGTTTCCACGATAGCTTGACGGAGCCCTTCCTGTAATTTGGCTGCCAGAAGTAACTTTCCTTCCAGTTCCAGTAAGGGGCGGTATCCGCTCATTGCAATAGCCTGAAAATGTCCCTGATTGAGGCGGTTGGCGTTATTTTCGCTGGTTAGCACGCTGTTGAGATGCTTAATGACAGTCTGGTTGCCTTCTGCTATTTGGGCGGCCATCCAGTTCTGGCAGTTCATCGAATCCTTGTATGCTTCTATTTCTTCCGGAGTGTTTCCTCCGTTTAGTACGGCTTGATCCGTAAATCCGGTGGCGCGCAGTTTCAGAAACTGGGTCAATGCATCTATAACGTGGCCGATATGCAGAAGAGGATTTGCCGACCGTTGCGACCGGCGCGAGTATCCGTGAGTGTACGGACACCGTGCTTTGAGCTCCAGATAGGTGTGGAATAGGTGGGCGTACTCGTCTCCCAATAGATAGCGGAGTAGCTTGTTCAACTTACCGTCGAAAAGATTGGCAACGCTTTTAATCTTTTCTTCTTGGATAATATAGATGATGCAAGGCTCTAATTTATCGCTGTATGCACCATATCGGGTATCCATGTTGAAGTATTGCATGAATACATCCAACAGTGTCATTGTCTCTTTGTCTAAACTGGTTCTCTTTTTTGTTAACCTTTCAAGGTATGGAGCAATCCGTTTATTTAATGCGTCATTATAAATCAGTCTCATGATTCTTTTCGTTTTCAATGTGTTTTATAGGATAATGATTACCACAATCTTCCCGACAGCATGGCGAGTCGGATGAAGGTCAGGGTCGATTCTTCTTTAAGTTGGATGGGAGAGGATAAGTCCCCGGCTTCCGCATCATCCATGAAGATACGAAAAATCCCGTCCTCGTAGGATTGCAGGGCATTGGTGATCGCTTCGACTTCTACAGCTGGTTTGCCGTTATAATTTACTGCAAACCCTACTTTGCCGGAAGCTGTTTTATTTTCCACTTCTTCCTGTGTGAGGTATTTCAGCACTTCGCTCTGTTGCAAGCGTTCATTGTATTCGCAGACTTGCCAACTGACGATGGCTTCGATCAACCCCTGTACATTGACAGGCGGAACAGGAAAATCGATAGGAATCTTTTCGATACTGCACTTTCGTTTTCCTAACTGTTTGACTTGGATATATACTCTCATATTCTCTTTATTGGGTGATCTGAATACTTGATGTAATGGCATTCAGATCGGTTTCAGCTTCTTCGTCATAGACAAGCATGACAATGGCAAAAGATCGTTTCTTGCTCTCTTGAAAATAATGCAACACTATTTGTTTTACATCCTCTCCCGGTTCATCAGGAGCCCCGATGTGCAGGGGATTCGTGATCTTTGTCATAGGGAGTCCGTTGATGTTGACATTGCTTAGTTGGTAATCTTCTGACGGTTCCCCTTGTGTATTTCTCGGGAGAGTGAGTGATAACTCTTTCATGTGTTCAAACTCCTTCTGCGTGTCGTAGGTGAGGGCGGTAATCGTTAATTGATTCCCTCCGTTGACCAGCATGAGTAATGGAGGTTCCGCACTGTCAATTATTCCTTTTGCTCCTGTTATTTTTGTCCAGTTGGTAGGATACTGGCAACTGAATTTGGTAGCTGCATCATAATAAGACAGCCACGTATCGTCATTGCCGACAGGCGTATATGCCGTAACTTTCCTGCTGGAAAGATTGTCTGTAGAATTCACAGCGGGATGGTTGCTGTTCTCGTTTTCCTCTTCCAGTTCACCATTCAGATAGGCTTCCACAATGCCGCTTTCCCATTCATTGCGTATTTCCGGGTAAAGAGGAGGAACGTTTTTGCAAAGAATCATAAAACTGAACAGGAATATACAGAATATACCAAGCTCCCCGATGATGGAGACAGTCCGCTGTGCATCGGGTTTCTCGAACTTGTAGCCGGCCACGTATATAATTCCCAGGACAAACCCGCTTAACAACCCGCCAATATGGGCGGCATTATCAATGCCGGCTTTCATCCCGTAAACTAGATTATACCCCACAAAAATGAGGATGCTGGTTAACAATGCCTTTCGTTGTTCTTTGGCGATGCGATGAAAGAGGAGGAACGCAAGGAATATACCGTAAAGTCCGAAGATAGATCCGGAAGCTCCGGCGCTGATTGTCTCACCGTGCATATACAGGCTGAATGCAGCCGAACATAATCCGGTTAGCAGGTATGAAACGAACATACGGCGTCCTCCTATCAGTTCTTCCAACAGAAGTCCTACATACATGAAAGCATACATGTTCATCAGGAGATGGAAAGCTCCGATATGTATGAAGTTGCAAGTCACTGTGCGCCACCAGTCACCAGTGAGAGTTAGCGGTCCGAAGTCGGCTCCCCATTTCAGTAGTGACAGAGTGGAAGGGGACATAATACCCACTCCGGAAGCAATCATCACAATGAATACAAGAATGTTGATGTCTATCAGGATGGGGGTCGCTATGAATCCTTTGCGGGGAATGAAGAAAGACAGGAAGGAGTTTTTTTTCTTTTCTTCTTCTATATAAGCTTTTTCTTCTTCCGTGAGCGGTCGGTTGAACTCTTCTTCGAAATCTTCTGCTCTCCGGCTTAGCTCTTCCAGAGTGAGTGAAGTCCTTATTTCTTCCATCGCCTCCCGTAATTTCTGTATATTTTTTCTGTTCTTTCCATAATCAACAAATTGTACGGAAGAAGACTGGCTGCGAACGGATACTTCTCCGTCACTTTCCTTTTCTATAGTAAAGGTTATTACCTCTCCGTGAGAGTACATATTGAACGGGACTTCAAACCGGACTCCTTCCGGAGTCACTTCTCTGATATTCCACTCAAGTTTTTGAGAAGCTTCGAGAGCCAATATAAGGATTTCCGTGTTGGATAAACCAGGCAGATGTAGTTTGTCATTATATGAAGGTTTGAGTGCCATATTTCTATCTTTATCTAGAGTCATCAATTAAAAAATAACTTATCTCACTGACAAATGTATAGAATAATAATGGAAAATAATAGAATATGACAAATAAAAAAAGCATCCATTTCGTAAGAAAGGATGCTTTTATGAGATTTAGTCGATTATTTGTTACTTTTTGTAGAAAGCCAAATCTTCTTTGTCGAAGTTTTCGATGAAGTTTGCGTGCTTTTCCACTTCCGCTTCTGCATAGTTCAAATATACGTGTGCAGATTTGGAGAACAGTTCGGAAGCTTTGCTGGCATCTTGAATCAACAGGTGACACATGATAATGTCAGCAGCCATTTCCATCAATTTGCGGGCAGTGAAGTCAAGTAATTCCTGATCTTGTGCTTCTTTTACAGCGTTGGTGCTTGCTTCAAATTTGTCAGCCATCTTCTTCAGGCGAGACATCAGCGGTTCCATTTCCGGTGAACAAGGAATGGCCTCAAACTCGCGGATAGTAGCGATGTAAGAACCATTAGTCACGTAACGGATAGCGGCTACAGTCTGCAACTGGGTAGTTCCTTCGTAGATGCTGGTGATACGAGCGTCGCGATAGATGCGTTGGCAAGCATATTCCATCATGAATCCTGAACCACCGTGAATCTGAATGCAGTCGTAAGCGTTCTGGTTAGCATATTCAGAGTTCATCCCCTTGGCCAGCGGAGTAAAGCTGTCTGCCAGTTTGGCGTATTTCTTCTGTTCCTGACGTTCTTCCGGAGTCAGTTTGCGTTCGCGGGCGATGTCATCCAGAGCTTTGTAGATGTCTACATAGCGGGCTGTTTGATACAGCAAAGCACGTCCGGCGTCCAATTTACCTTTCATGATAGCCAGCATGTCATATACTGCCGGGAACTCGATGATCGCTTTGCCGAACTGCTTACGGTCTTTGGCATAAGCCAATCCTTCATTGTAAGCTGCCTGACTCAATCCTACGGACTGTGCGGCAATACCCAGACGGGCACCGTTCATCAAAGCCATTACATATTTAATCAAACCGAGTTTGCGGTCACCGCAAAGTTCAGCTTTTGCATTCTTGTATACCAATTCGCAAGTAGGGGAACCATGGATACCGAGTTTATTTTCGATACGGCGCACATTTACACCCCCTTGGCGTTTGTCATAGATGAACATAGACAAGCCACGACCGTCTCTTGTTCCTTCTTCCGAACGTGCCAGTACGAGGTGGATATCAGCGTCACCGTTTGTAATGAAACGTTTCACACCGTTCAGCAACCAGCATCCGTCTTTTTCGCTGTAAGTAGCTTTCAGCATAACAGATTGAAGGTCGGAACCTGCATCCGGTTCTGTCAAGTCCATGGACATTGTTTCGCCTTGGCATACACGAGGGATGAAGCGGCTGTGTTGGTCTGCATTACCGAATTCGTACAGCGTTTCGATACAGTCCTGCAAAGACCAGATATTTCCGAAACCGGCGTCGGCGGCAGCCACGATTTCCGCGCACATGGTGTACGGAGTGATCGGGAAATTCAAACCACCGAATTTGCGTGGCATGGTCATGCCGTTTAGTCCGGCTTTCACCATAGCATCCAGATTCTGTTTGGTTCCGGAAGCATATTCTACGCGACCGTTGGCACAGTGAGGACCTTCTTCGTCTACACCTTCTGCGTTAGCGGCAATGATTTCTCCTGTGATTTCTCCGGTAATCTCCAATACTTTGTCGTAAGAGTCTACAGCATCTTCGAAGTCCAGCGGAGCATAGTCGAATTCATCTTTATCTCTGTAATTGCGTTCTTTGAGTTCGCAAATACGTTTCATCATCGGATTGTTCAAGTGATACTTGAGTTCCGGTATGTCTGTATAATAATTAGCCATCTTTCCTTACTTGCTATTTTGTTTATAATACTTAATCATCTTCGGCACAACTTCTTCAATACTTCCGTTGATTACGTAATCGGCAATCGTATTGATCGGAGCGTCCGGATCGTTGTTGATGGAGATGATGATACCACTTTCCTGCATACCGGCGATATGCTGAATTTGTCCGGAGATACCGCAAGCGATGTAGAGTTTCGGACGAACGGTGACACCTGTTTGTCCGATCTGGCGATCATGGTCTGCGAAACCTGCGTCAACAGCTGCACGGCTGGCACCTACTTCTGCGTGAAGTTCTTTAGCGAGGTCGAACAGCAGGTCGAAGTTTTCTTTCGAACCTACACCGTAACCACCGGCTACGATAATCGGGGAACCTTTCAGGTTGTTCTTGGCCTTTTCTACGTGGCGTTCGATCACTTTCACTACGTAGTCTGTGTCAGCTACATATTTTTTCACATCGTGACGGATCACTTCTCCCTGATAAGTCGGAGAGAGGATTTCTTTCTTCATCACACCTTCGCGAACGGTTGCCATCTGCGGACGGTGTTCCGGGTTCACAATCGTAGCAACGATGTTACCGCCGAATGCCGGACGGATTTGGTACAACAGGTTCTTATAAGTCTTACCTTCTTTTTTGTCTTCGTGGTCACCGATTTCAAGTGAAGTACAGTCGGCAGTCAATCCGCTGGTCAGGGCAGAAGAAACGCGCGGACCGAGGTCACGACCGATAACGGTAGCACCCATCAAACAGATTTGCGGTTGCTCTTCTTTGAAGAGGTTCACCAGGATAGCTGTGTGGGGAAGTGATGTATAAGGGTAAAGTCCTTCACCGTCGAAAACGTGAAGTTTATCTACTCCATAAGGAAGGATTTGTTTTTCAATATCTTTGAGGCCGCTGCCGGCAACTACAGCTTCGAGCTGACAGTTCAACTGGTTGGCTAACGAACGACCTTTGGTCAGAAGTTCGAGGCTAACGTCTGCAACGTTACCTTCTTCTATTTCGCAATATACAAATAAGTTATTCATGATTATCCGATGGTGTGGTTAGCTAATAGTTCAACAATCAGGTCTTCCACGTCACGGTCGCTGCCGCTGATGGTTTTGCTCTCTTTAGCCTGGAACACGATGTTCTGGATGGCTTTCACTTTGGTCGGCGAACCGGACAGACCGCATTGCGCAAGGTCACCGTTTACGTCGGCTACACTCCATTCTGGCAGATTCAGATAATCACGCTTGTCATACAAATCGGTATAATCAAGGTTGCCTTGCTGCTTTTCGGTTACAGTCTTGGCATGTTTGTATTTTTGAACCAATTTTGCATTGCGCGGACGGCAGGGAGCTGCAGAACCGTTTACGGTAATCACGATGGGCAGCGGACCTTCTACAGTTTCTACGCCACCGTCAATGTGACGTTTCACTTTGATTTTACCATCGCCCACTTCCAGAATTTCTTCTGCGTATGTGATCTGCGTCAATCCCAGTTTCTCTGCTACCTGCGGACCTACTTGCGCCGTATCACCGTCGATAGCCTGACGACCGCCGATAATAATGTCGCAATCACCGATTTTGCGGATGGCAGTAGCCAGTGCGTAAGACGTAGCCAGTGTGTCTGCACCAGCGAAAGCACGGTCGGTCAGCAAGTAACCGTTATCTGCACCACGGAAAAGTCCTTCACGAATAATGTCGGCTGCCCGTCCCGGTCCCATTGTCAGGATAGTTACGGTAGAGCCTGGATGAGCATCTTTCAGTCGAAGAGCTTGCTCGAGGGCATTCAGGTCTTCGGGGTTGAAGATAGCGGGAAGTGCCGCGCGGTTAATTGTCCCGTCGGCTTTCATGGCATCTTTCCCGACGTTACGTGTGTCGGGAACTTGTTTTGCCAATACAACAATTTTCAAACTCATGCTATAAATTTTAGTATTAGTATTTCTACAAGTTAGCAGCCAGTAGTCAAGTAGTAATCTCTTGCTATCTAAACTATCCGGTTAACTATCAGCTTGCAAATTTACTCAAACACTTGGTTCTGACAAGAAATCCGAGTAAAAAATGCACAGGTTTAAGATTTTTGAGCAAAAGAGGAAGGTTTTTATAGATTTCATTCAGGGTTGGCAAGGTGTTTATGGGCAGTCTGCCGGATTGTCCGGCAGACTGTTGATGAATTCCGGATTATTTGATAAGTTCGTAATAATGTGCGTTCGTGAAATTATCATTCTTGAAAATAGCTTTTTGCATAATTCCTACTTTCGTGAATCCCACTTTCTCTAATACACGCATGGATGGGGAGTTATGCTCAAATACGACTGCGAATACACGTACTTTATCAGTGTGTTCGAAATAATAGTTGATGGCTTCTTTCAAAGCATCAGTTACGATTCCCTGATTCCAGAAAGGTTCTCCAATCCAGTAGCCTGCTTCTGCACTAAAACGTTCTACATCCGTAGCGGGTACAAAACCGATACTTCCGACTGCTTCTCTATTTACTTCAATGCAGAAATCATGAATATTTTCTTTTGCTTGTATCATAGCGAGAAAAACTTTAGCATCTTCCTGACTATAAGGATAGGGGAGACCGTCACGGCAGTTATCCCAAATATTCTTGTTATTGAGATATTTGGCTAATGATGCTGCATCTTCGGTTTGCCAGGTACGGAGAGTATAGTTTTTCTTCTGCACGATAATTCCTGTTTTCTGTACCATATCATCTATTATTTTATCCCAATTTCAGCAAACCCCATCGGTTCACCGTCATGTATCATCCGTATTGCTTTCAACTGAATATAGCGAGCCTTGACCGGAGTAAAGTAAACCGATTGCAAAATCGGATTGCTCTTTATATTGGAAAATTCATCTTTGGCTACTACCTGATTGACCGCATTGCTGTCCATGCCTACAGAGATTTCATAAGCCGCGATCAACCCTTTATTATATTCACTTTGGTCGGGGAGATAGTGGAATGAGGTAATCGTGCGTTCTTCTCCCAAGTCAATCAATAGTGTATTTCCATTGATGAAACAGGTGGTCTGGTCGTTCTTATCCATACCTTTCTGTGCTTCCTCCACGTCTACTCCAACAAGAGTGAACGGGTAGCTTTTCAGTTCTGTAGCTTTTGCTGTGTATGTATCCGAAGTCTCTCCTGCATAATATCCTTCAATGTTATTAATACAGAGACAAGCCCGTGAATCTGTGAAGCGGATACGAATCTTATCCGTAGTGATTGTTTCGAAACGAAGGAGCCGTTTATATCCGATAGTGGTAGTCTCCTCATTGAGCTTTACAGGGATCCATTCGCCTGCCTGGTTATATTCTACAACGAATGATTTGACACGTTGTCCGAGAGGAATATATTCCTGCAACATCATACGGTTGATCTTCTCTGCTTGAGGTAAATCGAATTCGATAGTGGCTGAAATGACATCGTCATTGGTAGCCCAATAAGTATCATAATCACCGTCGGTCACAGCTTTGGCGGAGAATGTTCTTCCGCGTTCGTCCGATGCTTTGGGAGAGAGTCCGGCCAGCAGATTGTGTGCCAGTTGTTTTTGTACATTCTGGTGGAAGTTTACGGCATTGGCAGAGTCAGTAGGATGAATCAATCCGTCACGGTCTACCGGGAAGTTTAATAATAGCGTTGCGTTATGTCCTACGCTGCGGTAATATAAATCGGTCAGTTCGTCTACTGTTTTCACACGGTCGTCTTCTTCCGGATGATAAAACCATCCCGGACGGATGGAAACATCACACTCGGCAGCTACCCATTGGTTACCGTCGGCATGACCATATTGCAGTTCACGATACTTGGGATAGCCCGGATAAACTTCTCCGGCACGGAGAAAAGACCAGTTGGTGGCTCCGGCAAATCCGTGTTCGTTGCCCACCCAACGACAGCCCGGACCTCCATCCGAGAAGATAACAGCTTGTGGCTGTAACTCATCAATCATCTTGTAAGCTCGCGGATAGTTATAATAAGTTTTGCGGTCGATCGTACGGCTGTCTTTTGCTCCGCCATACCAGCCGTCTCCACCGTTGGCACCATCAAACCAGATTTCAAATACATCACCGTAGTTGGTCAGCAATTCGTTGAGTTGTTTATAGAAGTATTCTACATATTCGGGGGAACCATAATTGGCCTGATGCCTGTCCCAGGGAGAGAGATAGACTGCGAATTTAATGCCATACTTTTTGCAGGCATCGGACAGTTCGCGAACAATATCTCCTTTTCCGTCTTTGTACGGAGTGTTGCGGATACAGTACTCTGTCAGTTGCGTGGGCCACAGGCAGAATCCATCGTGATGTTTCGCTGTCAGGATCACTCCTTTCATGCCGGATTTGACAAATGTCTGTACCCATTGTTCACAGTCCAGACGGGTAGGGTTGAATGTTTTAGGATCGGAGTCTCCATATCCCCATTCGCGGTCGTTGAATGTGTTAAGTCCGAAGTGTACAAACGCATACGTTTCCATTTTTTGCCATTCCACCTGTTTGGCTTCGGGAATGGGTAAGATAGCTTCCGGTGCTTTTACCGAATTACAGGCACTTAGTAGAAAGAGACCTGTTGCGAAGATAAGAAAGTGTTTTTTCATGGGGGTGTTTATTAGTTAATAATTGAATGTAAGAATCATCTACAATGTAATTCCAACTACAAAATAAAGTTGCTCTTCATAAGGGTTGGCTATTAGCTTTCCGAAGATGGGTAAAGAGAAGTTGGACGTTATTTTGATATCTTTTGTTGCAGATAATCCGATATTGACTACATTGAATTTGTCGGAGTACATACTTTCCCAAGGAGTGAAACCAGCTTCGATATTCATATTTACATCCTTCACGCTGAACGGGTAACTCAACTCGCAGTAACTGGACCAGGCACGTTTCCCGTTTTCCCGGTAATCGTTTCCGGCAAAGGTAGTGTACCAGCTTACTGACAATGGGAACTTTTCGCTAAGCATATAGCCGGCTCCTGCCTCGAAAGTGTGTCCGGTAGAGTGCGAACTGTAATTGAAGTATTTGAAAGGTTCTTCTTCTGTCTGGGTAAAATAGTTATTGGCGTAAAGAGTCAGGTTTTTGTATTCGTACTCTAGTGATAAATCTATTTCATTGTTCTTTTCGCGAAATTCGGTAGAGCCCCATGCGTAAACAGTCAGTCCTTTCCAGTTGAGGCCGAGTGAAGGCTGCACACTTGCATTACCGCTATCTATACCGCGCCAGATATAACTGCTTACAAAATCAGCAGTTACAAAAACTTCTTGTGCCTGTGCAAAGGCTGTACAAAACAGGATGACAATAAGTAGGATTCGTTTTTTCATTTTATCGGTTATTTCTTTTTGTTTTCGGGGGATAAAGATACACAATATATAGATAAATGATGACAGATGAGGAGAAAAAAGAAAACGGCTGTATTGAGCAGCCGTTTCTTAAGTAATTGTGAATCTTGAAAGTTAGTTAGAAAGTGACGTCCATTTTCAGCACGAAAGTACGTGGGGCGGCAACTGCCATTGGGCGGTAGCTGTATTCTTTATTCAACAGGTTGTTCACCATAAACTGGAAAGCTACTTCTTTTGTGGCTTTTACTCCGAAGCGTACGTCGACAGTAGCATAGTCCGTATTATGTTTTTTCCAGTAAGTAGCCAGTGTTTCTCCTTTTGAATAACCGAAAAGGATGCCACGTACATAATCCATCAGGTCTTTCTGCTGTTTCTCGCGTTCGTCCAACATCAGATAGTCAACTGCCAGAATTTTGCTCTTCCATGCTACATTGGCACCGACATTGATACGTTTCCACTGGAAATCTACTGTAGCTTTAAAGCTGTGCTTCGGGCGATATTTAAGATACTTACCTGTGTTCGATTTCTCTTTCATCTGAAGAGGATCGGTATAAAGCCCCTCTACTGCATTACGTTCCTGATAGTCAGCATCGCGTGGCTCCGTGTATACATATCCTAAGTTATAGAACAACTTCGTATTCTTATTGAAATTATACACGCCGTTCGTTGAAATTTCTACTCCGTAAATCTGGGCTTTCGATACATTGTGGAACTGGGCTCCGATGCCGAAACCTTTGCCATCTGTCAGCATCTGGAATGCATCGCCTATGCTATTAATCATTGTGTAATTGGCATTGTTGAACAGTCCGAACTGGAATTCAACCATGTCTTTATACTGTGTATAGAATCCTGCAACATCCACAAAACCCTGGAAATTGCCGACCTTATATCCTTGCTTAATTCCTAATTCCGCATTAAATCCTTTCTCCGGTTTGATGTCCAGATTAGGATAGACGCCAACCCCACCAATATCCTTGCGCAGGTATTTTTCATTGATAGACGGATTACGGTAACCCTGTCCGAAGCTGGCACGGATAAAACTGTAATCAGCCAGCTGATAATTTAACCCTGCACGGAAGACCGGACGGAACGGAACCTTGGTTCCGAAAATTTTGGTTTCGGCTTCACGGTGATGATTATTCACCCGATAATATTCGGCACGTACACCGGCAGACACACTCAAACGATCCCAAAAGCGCTGATCGTACTGAAGGAAAGCAGCTACATTATCACTTTTGTATACCTCATCCATTACAGCGGAGTCATAGCGGATATGTTCCAGGGTTACTCCGGTAGTGATTTGTGCACCACCTTCCCATTTCTTATTGAACTGGTAGTCGAGATAGTAATCGAAGTTCTTATCAGTCTGTGTTTTGGGAGTGTTTCGTGACGGATTGATAACATTTGATAACCACGGAATCAGATCACTCGGTAACTGTCCGTTCGCAAGTCCTCCCAAGTCACTCGGCACTCCGTTGTCCATTACCCAGGAGATCAGATCGCAATAATCGGCAGTCGTCGCATTCGGGAAAATATTGCCTAATGAGGTGAACACTCCGTTCATGGCATCTTCCAGATTACCGTTGACAAGTCCGGAACCGATACCTACCAATGCAGGATAGAGTGAACTGTAATCGCCACCGGCTATATTCTGTATCGTTTTGGCATCAGTTCCCATATTTCCCAGAATATCAGTGATGGAAGTTCCTTGGGTAGGGCGTACGATATTGTCGGCGCTGTAATAGAAACGTCCTTTAATCTTATGTGACGTACCGTTTTCCGGATTCACATAGTTGATGAACGGATCGATATGGAAATTATTCTCTTCACGTCCCATGTTGGTGAAAGGAGACGGTTTGTACACTTCCGTTGGTGAACGCCAGATGAAGAAGTCGCCGTATTGATTGGAAAGGAAATCGACATTGAAACCATAGTTCAACAGTTTCATTCTCATATCGGGCTGATGATAAGTGAGGCTCCCTCCCATACGGAAACGTTTGTTGTATCCCTGTTGGCGGTATCCTTCATCAGTGAAAAGATTGATTCCTCCGCTGACATCGAAATTACCGATACGGCGGGAATGGGAGAGGTCGAATCCTTCGTAAATAGGATTCCGTATACCGCTAAGAAGACTTCCGCGCAGGATCGGTTTAACAGAATATTTATCATCTTTCCAGAAACTCTTGTCGCTCCATTGGTATTCGTCGTTTTCCGCATCACCATATACACCGATATAGGCGCTGAATCGTGTTTTCGGTGTCAGTCCCGGACGTGCGGTACGGATATTGATAATACCATTCAAAGCTGATGAGCCATATAGTACGGAAGATGCTCCTTTAATCACTTCCACCTGTTCTACGTTCTCTAAAGGAACAGTGTTCCAGTTGATTTCTCCTGTTTTCGGATTCAGTGTGCTCATTCCGTCCACAAGAATTTGGCTGCGTGCACCTACTCCGTAAGTCCATCCGCTACCTCCGCGCATAGAAGGTTGTTTGTCTACAATGTCTACACCGGGAAGTGTGCGGAGAGTGGAAGAAATATCCGTGGGTGCCTGACGGGCAATATCTCCGGATTTAACAACGTCCATGGAGACAGTGACATCACTCAACTTCTGTTCAAAGCGTCCGGCACTGACTACGACTTCTTCCAGCAGCTTGGTGCTTTCTTTCATGTAAACGTCTTTGGTGACTACTTCACGCTTGTTGATAACGATGGGCATCAAGACATCATCATAGCCAACATAGCTGAATACAAGGTCAACTCCACCTTCGGGAAGTTTGATTTCATATTCTCCGTTAATGTTGGATACTACTCCCTGATTACCATGAAGTTTGTAGGTGACGGTGGCTCCGACCAATGGCTCATTGGTCTTGGCATCATATATATGTCCTTTCAGGGTTTGGGCAAAGATGCTTCCGAAACCGGTAAGGCATAACAGGATTGTTAGGATATATAATTTCTTCATTGTTTTTTGTTTTATTTATTTGGAACAATTTCCAAACCAAATTCTATTTTTTCAGGTGATAGAAAAGCGTCTGATATACCGTTCAAAAATATAGAGATGATTCCTCCCAGTGATTGCATATCTTCTGGAAGCAGACTGACTATTAGCGGACTAAGATCTGGTAGTAATTTGGCTATGGGAGTAAAACCTTCTTTGTCTAAGTAAATAAAAGTATGTCCATCTTTTGAAATAACTTGCATCGGGATTCCGGTAGTTAACCAATTGAAAATAGCTTTGAAAGAAGTGTCATTGACATTGAGCAGGAATCCAAGTGTTTCATTTTTTAGACTTTGATTGAGCGTGGTTAGCAATTCTTTCACTTTCATAGCATCCATTTGGGATATAGCTTCAATGATAGCATTGGTTATATTGACATCCATATATTGATTGCCGCTGGATATTGAGGCAATAATATTAGCTAAGTTTAATTTTAATATTAACTTACCGTCTTTTTGGAACCAATTAGCAAATCCTTTTGGAGATGGAATATAATTACGGTTAACAATGTTAGGAGTAATCATATCCTGTGTTAATGGATTTTCTAGAAATCCAAAAATGATATCCATGTCTACTCCTGTCAATGGTTCATTTGAATAAGAAGCCGTTACATTCCCGTCCGCTCCTAAAGTAATTTCTTGTAGAACTTGTGGCAAAATATAACTTAATATGTTTTGAATAGCACTACCCCATGTTTGAGTTGTGGCTCCACTTTCTGAAGCTTCTATGTCTGCATAAAAATAGCATGATGCATTTAGTACTTGTCCGTCAACATCTTGCCATGTATATTCTTCTCCCCACATGTCTCCAACTACAATCGTTTTGATACCATTAATAACTGTGGGTAGTTTATAAGTATTTGCCCATAATTCTGCATTGCCCATTTTGATATTGGATATATTTAATGTTAACTGTCCTTTTATTACGCGTCCTTCGTATCTAAAAGAGCTTAAAGTCTCATTTCCCATACTATTTCCTGAAAAAGAATATCCTTGCCCATCTCCAGAAAGGGGGATAGACATAATTTTTACTTCTTTTTCTCCTGGTAAAATATCATATAAGTTAATAATAGCGGTTTCTCCTGTTACAGTGCTAAAGTCTACTGATTTTCCGATCATTGTTTCACCATTATAGGTAAGAATTAGATTCGGATTGGGGTTTGATAGTTTATTTGAATAATTGGCTGTTACATCTATAGGCTCTGGTCCGTAGTGATCATTATCACAAGAAGTTAAAAATGCAGACGCTACGGCAAGGCAGCTTATTAATAGGATAGATATTTTTTTCATTGTTCTTTTATATTAGATAATTAAAATGAATTATTTCTTAGCTGTGAGGTCAATACCGATTTCCATTTTATCGAAAAGGGCTGCAACTTCAATTAAATTTGTTTCCAGCAAACTACCGATGATGCTGATGAACGGCATGAGAGTTTCTTTGTTGAAATAGATATAAGTATGTTCTTTTGTTGAGTTGATGCCCATTGGTATTCCGTCTTTCATCCATGTGAGCAGAGTTGCAAAAGTATCATCATCCAATTGAAGAATATAGGTGATTATTTCATTGTTTAAAATCATATTGATGGCACTTAACGTTAATTTTAAACGTGCCGGGTCAGATTTTAGAAGTGCTTCACTGATTCCTGCGATAAGCTGATAGTCAATTTGCTTTCCGTTGTTTTGTGCTATGAGAGACACAATGGCAGGGATATTTAGTTGTACGACAAATGCTTTGTTGCCTGTTTGATTCCAGTAGGCCAATCCTTTGGGAGATGACTCATAAGTGCGTTTGTTGATCAGACTTTTGAATTCAGCGTCAGTTTTGCCCGAATTGGCAACTTCCATAATTTCATTCATGTCTACAGGGCTCGTAGTATAGCTGGCAGTGACAATTCCATTTTTCTCAAATGTAATATCCTTCAATACATAAGGAAAAATCACATCTAATATATTAGTTGCCATTTGCTGTATTTGTAAAATCACCGGCTGGAGAGATTCTCCTCCTGCTTTTGTAGTAATATTCACGTAGCTGGCTCCGCTATTACGGATGATACTTTCTCCATCTGTTGTGTGGGAGTATGCAGGAAATGTATATGTGTTTGCAATGGAGTTGGCATAAGCCATTGTTACGTTCAGTGATAGTTGCATGTTTTTCGGAGTTATTATTCCTTCATATTTCACCGTAGCTCCTCCCATTGTGATATTGGTCCCGCTGAAAGTATAATATCCTTTCTTTTCATTCTCATAAAGTTGGATGCGACTGATAGGAGTTTCCTTTTCTCCCGGGATTATATTATTCAGCGTCAGTGTTCCCGTTTCGCTATCTTCTGTCTTGAAGCTGACAGTTTTTCCAATTAATTTCTCTCCGCTGTAGGTTAGGTCTAGCGTATATGGTTTAATATACGAGCCATATTCCTGACTAATTTCTCCTGGCCAAAATAGCTTGTCATTGTAAGTTTCTTCGCATGATGTAAAGAAAAATACTGCGCAAGCTACATAAGATAGTTTTCGTAAGTTTCTCATTTTGCTTTTTGTTTTTATTGCGTATTTAATAAAACTTTGCAAAGTTCGACTAACAATTCTTTATTGTCAAGGTCTGTTTTTTTATTTTAATGTTCTATTTTTAATCGTATGCGGTAAAAGTACCTAAAATGAAAAAATAAATGTGTTCTATTTTTAATATCGATTGTTCTTCTTTTAAGAATGGCTGTAAAAAGAGAATGAAGAGGTCTCTAAAAAAGCAAATGGTTTTCCTCCTATTTTTCACAGGTGAGAAACCGTTCATTTTTTTTCTTCTCTATTTCTGACTCTTGCGGAAAGTTTAGAATGTAATATTCATCTTTACAACTTTCAATAAATACTTCCGTAAAAAAGTGAAGAGGACTCCGCTGGAATATTACAAGAAATAAATCTATGTTTGCTTAAAATAGGGTTATACATAAAAATAGGATGTTTTATACATTTTCTTTGCTTTAATTAGAACCTATATGAGGATAGTAAATAAATAGGAGCTTAAATGTCTTTTTGGATTCTCCCAAAAGACAGTGATTTGATAGTAAATCCTTGCTGTTTGTATTTGTTTGCTACCAGATTCGAAATAAATCAATATTTTTTTTCTGATGTTATAGCTATTTGTTATATTGAAAATTAACGAAGTTAGAAGTGACATAGCTTGGAAACGACTCTTATTTCAATCAACGCCTCCTTCCTCACCGATGAACGGTAGCTTGGTCGGTGAGCAAGGAGGCGTTCCTCACCGACCAAGGATACCTTGCATTTAAAGAACGGACGTTTTCATACAATGAAAAACGGTCTGTTTACCCTTTATTTATGCATAATAAGGGGCGCGATATGCATATTCTTGCACTAGATTATGCTTTTTATTTTCTATTTGATTCGATTCATAGCCACTGTTGAATAATAGAATCTTAAAAATAGAACAGAACAGTTTATTGCTGTAATACAGTCGATTCACCGATAAGAATCCCCCGTTCATTGATTTTTTTTCCTTTTTCTGCTTCTCTGTCATACATTTGTTACAGTATTGTAACACTTGCTACTCTAATCCCTTATGAATATGAACGAGGCATGTAATGTAACCACCGCACTTTCCGCTTTCTCCTCCATTTCTTTGGAAGAGATGAGTACCATCCGTTTGATGAACCGTACGGACACGAAGTATATCGTTTCGCTCTCTGCCCTGATGGACGTATTACAACGGGCAAGTAATTGTTATCGTGTGCAAGAGGTGCAGGGGGAGCGAAATATAGCTTATCACACTACCTATCTCGACACTCCCGATTACGCCATGTATCTGGCTCATCAAAACGGAAGAGTGATCCGTGAGAAGATCCGTGTAAGGACGTATGTATCTTCCGGTCTGACTTTTCTGGAAGTGAAGAATAAGAATAACAAGGGGCGGACAGATAAAAAGCGGATTCGGGTGCAAGGAGTAAACTCTTTGCGTCAGGATGGGGGAGAAGAGTTTCTTCGCAATTATGCTTGGTATGAGTTGTCCGCCTTGAAATTTCTACTGGAAAATCATTTTCATCGTATTACACTGGTGAATAAGGCAATGACAGAACGTCTGACCATCGATACTGGTGTGCATTTCCATCATCTCATAACTGGAACGGAAGCAAGATTGGAAAATCTTGCTATCATAGAACTGAAACGTGACGGGAGAACTTATTCACCCATCGGTGAAATACTGCGCGAACTGCATGTGCGGCCTTCGGGAATTAGTAAATATTGTGTGGGAACCGTACTCACAGCCGGGAACTTAAAATATAATCGGTTTAAGACCAAGTTGAGAATGGCACAGAAGATAGCAAAGAAGCAACTAATGAATATTTAATATAAAACCAGAATAATATGTTTGATGAACTAAGTGATATTACATTAATAGAAACACCATTGATGGATAGCGCAGGTTTCTTGGAATTGTTGTTGCGATTCTGCTTCAATTTACTGGTGGTATCCTGCATTATTCATCTGTTTTATTACCCTAAGAGCAAACGGCGTGATTATTACTTCACCTTTACGCTGATAAGTATCAGTATTTTCCTGATGATTTTCTTATTGGGAAGTGTCAAACTGAAAATAGGTTTTGCGCTCGGTTTATTTGCCATTTTCGGTATCATCCGTTATCGGACCGAGTCAATGCCCGTGCGTGAGATGACTTATCTTTTTGTCATCATTGCTATTTCGGTAATCAATGCCCTTGCCGTGGAAATCAGTTATGCTGAACTGGTATGTACCAACTTGCTTTTCATTGTCAGTATATGGCTTTGCGAAAGCAATCGCTGGCTGAAACATATCTCCTGTAAACTGATTCAATATGATAGAATAGAACTGATAAAACCCGAAAGGGAATTGGACTTATTACGCGATCTCCGCGAACGGACAGGACTTGACATTGTTCGTGTGGAAGTGGGACATATTGATTTTTTACGGGATACAGCCATGCTGAAAATCTATTATGAACCGCTGAAAGATGAGATAAATACGATTGATACGTTGACCCGCTTACCTAGAGAAAATGAATAAGAAAATGGAAGATAAGTCAGGCAGAGAAAGTCGGAAGAGATTCTGGGGGACAGGTAGATACCTGATTGGTTGCTTATTATTGTTGTGTATGGCAGGGAAGAGCCATGCGCAGGGAGATGACTTCGGCGTGTGGACCAGTGCGGAAGTGAAGAAAAAGATATTCTCCGGTTTCGATGCTTCTCTGGAAGGTGAATTTCGTACAAGAGACGGATTGCAGACGGTGGAACGCTGGTCGGGTTCGGCAGGTGTTTCCTATAAGATGTTTCGTTGGCTGAAAGCGTCTGCAGGATATACGTTTATTCATTATTATCATCCGATGGAGGTTACTAAAAAAGGAAACTATATCCCCGAATATTGGCAGCCGAAGCATCGTGTAAACTTGTCATTGACAGGAAAGGTGGATTGGCGCCGCTTCACGTTTTCCCTTCGTGAACGGTGGCAATATACTTATCGTCCCAGTCAGTCGGTTCCCAAATTCGATGGTGATGACGGGAGTGTGAAGAATGATGAATATATCAGCGGAAAAGGAAAAAATGTGCTTCGTTCCCGCCTTCAGGTGGAATATAACATACGTAAATGTGCTTTTACTCCTTATACTTCATGCGAACTTTCACATTCGTTGAATGAGATTGGTGCTTTTGAAAAGTTGCGATGGACATTGGGGACGGAATGGAAACTAAGTAAGAAACATGCTCTCGATTTTTATTATCTGTATCAAAATAAGGCAGACGACGATGAGGCAAACGGGCATGTGATCGGTGCAGGATATTCATTTAAGTTTTAATAGATAAAACAAGAAATTATGAAAAGGATTGTGTTGTTTTGGATACCGCTTTTATTGCTGTTGTTGGTGAACTGTACGACGGAATCATTCGATTTCGGCGATCAGGAAGGAATATTGGTCGGAGGTTCGGGAGGTGGAGGAAGCAGTCAGCCCAACCCGACGATTCCCGAGGGATCGGAAGATTTATTGGGATTTACAATCACTTTTGATGAAAGTGATAAAACGGCGTATGGAAGCATGTCGGAAACGGTTACTTCCGATGATGATTTTATAGAGAACTCCCAATTCGCCTCTGTGGTGACGATTATCTATAATGGAACGACTGCTGCGGTAAGCAATGGTGTTTCAGGAGTGGAAGTGTCTTCCAATGGGGCGCATGTCGTGGTTAATTCTACAGTCAGCGGAGTAGAATATGTGTTGAGCGGGACTACTACGAATGGCTCGTTCAAGGTATATAGCGAAAAGAAATTCAAATTATCACTGGCAGGGGTGTCTATACTCAATCCGGTAGGTGCTGCCATTAATATCCAGTCTTCCAAACGTGTGTTCGTGGTATGTGCAGACGGAACAACGAATGTGTTGACAGATGGTTCTTCTTATACGGCAACTACTGATGGAGAGGATATGAAAGCCTGCCTGTTCAGTGAGGGACAGCTTATTTTTAGTGGTGGTGGTTCGCTCACAGTTACCGGAAATTATAAACATGCCATCACAAGCGATGATTATGTGCGTTTCCGTAGCGGGTGTAATATTACGGTAGCTTCGGCCAAAAAAGACGGAATCCATACTAATGAATCTGTGATTATCGGCGGCGGAATACTGAATATATCTTCTGACGGCGATGCTATTCAGTGTGAAGAGGGAGGAATTACGATGACCGGAGGATTTGCCAAACTCTCTACAACGGACAATAAAGCGCATGGGTTGAAATCTTGTCTGGATGTGGTAATCAGTGGCGGTGCTATTCAGGCACAAGTGGCGGGAGCAGCCTCCAAAGGAATATCCTGTGATGGTAACCTGACCATCTCCGGAGGAAAGCTGACTGCATTCACTTCTCAAACCGCACTTTATGAAGACAATGATTTGAGTTCGTGTGCAGGAATTAAATGTGACGGAAATATCCTGATTACAGGAGGGGAGATCGCCATACAGAGTACAGGTGGAGCCGGTAAAGGTATCAACTGTGACGGTTCGATTACCATCAATGACGGCACGGTGAAAGTGATAACTACCGGTACGCAGTGTGTGTATGGCAAGCTCGACTCGTCGGCAAAAGGAATCAAAGCGGACGGTGCGTTGACAATCAATGGAGGAACGGTGCTTGTGAAGGCTACCGGTGGGAAAGGCAGTGAAGGTATCGAGAGTAAAAGTGTGTTGACTGTCAATGAGGGTACGGTTGCCGCCCTTTGTTACGATGACTGTATGAATGCAAGCAACAGCATTGTTCTTAATGGTGGCAATATTTATTGTTATAGTTCCGGAAATGACGGCATTGATTCTAATGGTACGCTGACCATTACGGGGGGAGTGATCGTATCTTCGGGTACTACTTCTCCCGAAGACGGATTCGATTGCGATCAGAATACCTTTAAGATTACCGGGGGGATTGTTCTGGGTATTGGAGGAGGAACAAGTACACCTACATCAAGTGTATGTACGCAACGCAGTGTGATCTATGGTGGTTCGGGAAGTAACGGAGAAATACTGAATATCCAGTCAGCCGACGGAACCAATGTACTGACTTATCAGATTCCCCGTGCTTATTCTCAAATGACGGTATTGTTCAGCAGTCCGAATCTGACTTCGGGCGGTAGTTATATCATCTCAAAAGGAGGGGCGGTTTCCGGTGGTTCCGAGTTCTTCGGATTATATACGGGAGCCACTTATTCCGGTGGCACACAGGCAGCAACGTTTACCGCCAGTTCGATGGTGACACAAGTTGGCAGCACTTCCGGCGGTGGCCAGCCCGGTGGTGGAGGCGGCGGACATGGCCCTGGCGGATGGGGATGGTAAACAGCAGTTTACCGTCGAAATCCGTCCTTTGGTCGATTCTATTTGTGATAAAGCAGGTTCGGTTTTATCTTTGTTTCGATAATCAGAAGCAATAAGGCATGAAAAGACTGCGTAAACAACACATGCTGGAGCAGAGTATTTACGGAGCTATCTGGATCGTAATATTTCTTCTTCCGCTGATAGGCGGATACTTTGCCATGAGTGGAGGACTTGAGCGGGAGGAAACCCGTATGATAATCCGCGAATCATGGTTGAGTATCCTTCCTTTTTTCGTGCTTTTCCTGTTGAACAATTATGGCTTGGTTCCCTATTTCCTTTTTAAGAAAAGGTATTGGCAGTATACTGTTTCGTTGATTTTTGTAATAGGAATGATTTGTTGGCTTTCTCCGTCTCCTTCTGCCAATCATTTCCCCAAAGATTTCAAGCGAGGAGAGTTGCCTCTTCGTATGAAGGAGAACCGGAGAGATCAGATTATTAAGATGAGAGAAAAAGCGAGGAAGGAAGGGGATGTACATTGGAATGAGTCCAATCCCGAACAACATCCTAGGGGAATGGGAGCTCCAAATGCTCCCGGAGGATTTCCAAAACCGACTCCTTTTCCTTATCCTCCTTTTGTGCTCCGCTATCTTATTCATTTCATCATTGCCTTTTTGATGGTAGGATTCAATATCGCCATCAAACTTTTCTTTAAATCTTTCCGTGATGAAGAAATGCTGGAGGAGCTGGAACATCAACGCTTGCAATCGGAACTGCAATATTTGAAGTATCAGATTAATCCTCATTTTTTCATGAATACGCTTAATAATATTCATGCCTTGGTGGATATTGATACGGGGAAAGCGAAAAGTTCGATTGTGGAACTCTCTAAACTGATGCGTTATGTACTCTACGAAGCGAGTAATAAAACAATTCTGCTTTCACGTGAGGTTCAGTTTCTTAAGAATTACATTGCCCTGATGAGTTTGCGTTATACCAACAAAGTTTCTATTAAGATGGATTTTCCGGCCGAAGTGCCCGAAGTGCAGATTCCCCCTTTACTTTTTGTCTCTTTTGTGGAAAACGCCTTTAAGCATGGAGTCAGTTACCGTAGCGAGTCTTTTATTCATGTCTTGATGCAGTTGGATGAGGGCAACCGGCTTTCATTCCGTTGTTCCAACAGCAATAATGGTTCGGCTGACGAACAGCATCATGGCATCGGACTCGAAAATATCCGTAAGCGGTTGAGGCTTTTATTTGGCAATGATTATACGCTTTCCATTACCGAAGAGGAACATAAATTTGATGTCTTACTTATTATACCTTTATTAGAATGAAATGTATAGCAATAGATGATGAGCCGTTAGCATTGACGCAGTTGTCGGATTACATATCCCAAGTACCTTTTTTGTCTTTGGTAAAGTCATGTCAGGATGCGTTCGAGGCAATGAAGATATTGTCCGAAGAGGAGGTTGATCTGATTTTTGTGGATATTAATATGCCCGATTTGAACGGACTGGATTTCATACGTTCTTTGGTGAACCGTCCGTTGGTGATTTTCACTACTGCTTATTCTGAATATGCGGTAGAGGGCTTCAAACTGGATGCCGTGGATTATCTGCTGAAACCGTTTGAGTTCCAGGATTTATTGAAAGCGGCGGATAAAGCCCGCAGACAATTTGAATATCGTTTGTTGGAGCAACAGGGTGAAATAGGGAATGCTTCGCAGATAAAAGGAGATTCGTTATTCGTGAAGAGCGATTATAGAGTGGTCCGCATCGATGTGAAGAATATCCGCTATATTGAGGGGATGAGTGAGTATGTGCGTATCTTTGTGGAAGGAGAGGACAAGCCGGTAATAACGCTTGCCAGCCTCCAGAAAATGGAAGAACGGCTTCCCACGCATTTCATGCGGGTCCACCGTTCTTATATTGTCAATCTTCGCAAGATTACCGAAGTTTCCCGTCTTCGTATTATTTTTGATAAGAATACTTATATTCCTGTCAGCGATAATTATAAGGAGAAATTTACGGAATACATTGGGAAATTAAGCCTTTCTTAAATAATTATTTAATTCCCAGTTTCTTGGCAATTTCTTTAGGAAGTGCGTCTTTATGCACCAGGATATTCATTGTCTTGTAGGCAACGAATGCTTTGGATGCATACCAGATACCATTATATTTGCCTGATTTACCCCAAGAGTTTTTCACCATGAAGTATTCTTTTCCGTTCTGGTCTTTAGCGATACCGTAGATTACCATTCCGTGGTCGTCTGTTGTTTCCCAGTTGTCAAAAGCAACTTGGCGCATTTCCTGGGTAATGTCCTTTTCAGGGAAAGGTTTGGTGAATAGTTCTCTGCGTTTGTCGGCAGCAGTCAGTCCTGTCCAACGTGCCATGTCCGAACCGGACAGTTCGGATTCTTTGGCTGCATCCGGCATTACGGCGATACCGTCACGTGAGAATCCTTGTTCGCTGACATCGCTACCCCATGCAAAGGTATAGCCTTTCTTTACAGCATTGTCCATAACAGCCATCAGCTCTTCGATAGGCAGGTTGTAAGACAGGCCATTGCGCCAGTTATCCTGAATTTCGATGGCGAATTGAGAATAGAACGGATGGTGTGTATAAGAAGTCAGTGATACATAGTCGTTATAGTTCAATCCCAGTGATTCGGCAAAAGTCTTTGGAGTATATTCTTTGCCTTTGTAGGTGAACTTTTCCGGACATGCTCCCAGGTAAGTGTCATAAATGGCGCTTAGTCCGTTTTTCCATACCGGAGTCAGTTTGCTCAACTTACCTTTTGCAATCGCATTGATGTAACCGGAAGCAACAGCATCCAGTTCGTTATGTACCGGCAGCGTATCACCGTACATAATACCCGGCATCACTTCTTGCGGAACGATACCATAATTTTTGATACAGTACATTACATCATAAAAACTTCCGCCCGGTGAGAAAGAACTGTCACCATGGTAACGTACATAGTTTACTCCGCGGTCTTGCATTGTTTTGTGTACAACAAACATTTCAGACAGGTCGTACTCACCTTTACCTAAACGAAGTAGTTCTGATTCAACAAATCCGAGAGTTGAGAAACTCCAGCAAGTACTCGAACGATTTTGGTTCTTGATAGAAGTTATCGGATTTTCTTTCACTGTCGTGAAAACAAAACCTTCTTCAGGTTTTGCATCTTGTGCCATAACACTTAGGCTGAATAGGCCTAAAGCAGCAATAAGGATTGTCTTTTTCATTCCTATGAAATTAATATTAAATGTTTTGGCTACAAATATAGGAAAGTTTCACCACAGAGTACGCAGAGGACACAGAGTTTTTTTATTATACATTGTTCGTTCTGTTATTCTGCACCTGTCGAACGTGCTCTTCTCTACGTATATATCAGGAGAGTAGATGCTTCGACTACGTTCAGACTATACCTTGATAAGAATATCTGAAGATGTTTTGAGCGGAGATAATGGCAGATCGATTTATTTCTTAAGAAAAAACTCTGTGTCCTCTGCGTACTCTGTGGTTAGTCTTTATTGTATCTTGGCGCGGTAAGTTCGTTCGGAGAAAGTAATATTCAGGAACAGGGAAAAGCTATTTTCTTTCTGCATACCATTAGGTATTTTCATCCGACCTTTATATTTCAATCCGAGGGAGAGGACATTATTATTGCGTAATCCGAAGTTAAGTCCGGTGCTGACATAATATTCGGTTGCCTTTTTCTTTTGAATGACAATATAGGAATTGTTGATACCTGTTCCCAATAGGATGCTGACCGGATTGCGATAGACATTGCCCAATGTATATCTTCCACCGGCTGATAACCGGTGTTGATTCTCAAAACTGACGTTAGATTGGGAAGATTGCATCCGGCTCCAGTCCACATATTTGTAGTCGATGGTTGCCATCCATCGCAAAGTGTTGTAGGAAGCTCCTATCCCTAAGAATTGAGGAAGACATTGGCGATAGCGTTTCAGGCTTCTTTCAATATCACCCCCTCCCGAACTGCTACTAACGTATAAGTTATTATCTTGCTTAAAATCCTGCGAGTAACCATATACGGCACCGGCAACGAAAGAACGTTCGCGGTCTATAGCCCATTTATACTGTACACCAAAATCCGCATAAAAAGTATGTTTGTAGGAACTGGTTTCTTCTGTGGCAGTACCTTGCGTCTCCGTTTGTGTGATAGTCCCCGTCACATAAGAGAGATTGGTGCCGACAGAAAATCCTTTGCCGAAAAGGTAAGCCGTACTGATACCCATCTTGGAAAGCCCTCCTTCACCCTGAAAGAGAGAAGAGATGGTACCTCCATTGGTGCCTGCCACCTCTTCATCCAGCGTGATGGCATATCCTACACTGCTGACGGGAGCCATGAAAATAGCTCCATACCAGCGTGGAATAATCCGGCAGCCGATACTTAGGTTATTCAGATTTCCGGTGACGGAACGGTTGCTTGCTCCTCGTTGCGAATAAATCTGGTATGCTCCCATGATACCGGCATCGATCTGGAAGCGTTGTTCGGTCAACTCTGTGAGTGAAGCCGGATTGGCACTGTTCAGGAAATTATTTCCTCGCAATGCAATGCCTGCGCCGCCCAATCCGGCATATTGCCCGCCTTCCCCGGTAGAAAGCTCTCCCAGTCCGAACATGGAAGTAGGGGAGTTCGTTGTATTTTGTGCAATGATTATAGAGACAGGAGTATAGAATGCCAGAAGGCAAAACAAAATCTTTTTCATTGTTGATAAGTTTTGTAAAGTATGATAAGTTTGGTATTCTTTTTATTGGCAGTATGTTCCCCGTCGCCGAAGATAACGCCTTGGAGAGTGGTATAGAACAAGTTGTCCGGAAGAAATAATTGTAGTTTCTGACGGTCATATCCGGTAGTTCCCAGATTTGTTTGCAGGAAAGAGGTGATGTCAAAGGAGTAATAAGTCTCCTCATAAGACATCTCATCGACTATCAGGTTTCCGCTTTGTACGGAACTCCCGGTGAGGTCGGTGATTACACTTTGCGTCACATTTTCATTGTTGGCGGTGTAGAGAGCCAGGCTTTTGGGCAACGGGTACATGCCGTCATAAGTTCCTTTCACCGGATATAGCTGTAACGTTGCGCTCTCGATGGTCACAAGCTCTCCTTTCTCGCAGAGATTATTTAAATGTGGGAAGTCGATGGTGACATACATGCCGGTCATTCCCTGCAAATAAGCCTGATGCTCGCTTTTTCCGGAAGAGTATTCATTACCGTCTCCACTTTGCAGGTTGGCTATCGGGGTGTTTGAGCGGTCCTGTTCTATTTTGTTGTAAGTTAAGGTGCTGCTTGTGTTGAAAACCAATGTTTTTTCGTTCAGTGTTTCCGTAATCTGGTGATAGTAGACTGTGATGCACATACTGGAGTCGTTGACCTGAAATCCGCTGATACAAGCGTCATTTGCATCGGGTATGAAAGCAATTCCCTTGAAATAATCATGGAAGAAATTCTGGGATTGTACCCATCGGCCATCATTTAGCATCAAGTTGAACCATTCTTCTCCCCATGCATCCGGCAATCGTATTTCCAGTTCCTCGCTCGGTGAGCCCGGAGTAGGACGAAAGTCGAAAGATGCCAGTGGAGTTTCGTTGTAGTAGGCAGTAGTAGTGTTGTATAGGTACCCTCTATCGTCCAGTTCTATATTCTTTGTCAGTTCATGCAGATAAATGCGTTGGTTTTTTAGTGTATCTCCCAGATAATTGCCCGAAGAATACAGGCGTATGGTGATCGAATCGAACTCATACTGGATGTTTTCATCAAAAGAATAGGAAGGTACTTCATACTCTGCATAAAAAGAGGCGGTAATTTTCCCCCATAAGTTGTCGTCACGATATCCTATCTGACAAACCGTATCTCCCGAAGTGGCTACGGAGTCGCTTAATACTGTACTAAGTAATACCGTACAGGTGTCCATCTGCGCGTTGAGAAATGAACTTTGTACCCATTTCGCTCCTATGGACGATGAATCGTCTACACAAGCAAAAAAAGAAAGAGAGATAAAGAATGAAAAAAGTTGTATGATTGACTTCATGTAGTAAAAATGAAATTGGTTTTGTAGCGGCAAAAGAAGAGGTTTTCAACAGTCCTCCAAAAAACTATCGACTAAATCTTTGTATTTGTCGACCTGAATTTTGTTGGTAGATAGAATGTCTTTATTTGTCGATAGTTTTTTTATGCGTGCCCGTTGCCGCCTACATTTGCGGTTGTAATCAACGACATATTTATGAATACGAAAATGAATAAATTACTTTGCATGATGGTGGTGCTGCTTTCATTGGCGGCATGTACGGATGATACTGAATATACGGCAGGTGTGTGGTATCGCCGTTCTGATTTTGATGGTGTGGCGCGTACGGACGCAGCTGGTTTTACGATTGGTAATGTAGGGTACCTCTGCACCGGATACCGGGGGAGTACCAAAGACCGTTTGAAAGATTGCTGGGCGTATGACATTGAGACTAATTCGTGGACACAGTGTACATCAATGCCCGATGCGGCTCCTGCCCGGAATGCGGCTACAGGTTTTGCAGTAGGTACCAAAGGATATATTGCTACCGGTTACGATGCGACGAAAAAGGATTATCTGAATGATTGCTGGCAGTATGATCCTGCCACGAATTCATGGAAGGAGATGGCTTCTATCCCGGATGGAACTGATGGAACTAATATCTATGGTAAACGGTATTATGCGCTTTCTTTCGGCATTGGTCAGTATGGGTATTTGGGTACAGGTTACAACGATAATTATCAAAAGGACTTTTGGAAGTTCGACCCGTCGGTGGGAGATAAAGGAGAGTGGACAGCCATGAGTGGATTTGGCGGGCAGAAGAGAATGGGCGGTATGGCTTTCGTCATAGATGATATCGCTTATATCTGTGGTGGTGAGAATAACGGTTCGGATGTGACGGATTTCTGGTGTTTTAATCCGGCAACGGGTACTTGGAAAGAATTGCGCGAACTTTACGATAAGAGTGATGATGATTATGACGACGATTACACTTCTATCGTCCGTTCTTATGCTTGTGCTTTCGTGATCGACGGTAAAGGATATATTGCTGTGGGGCAGACTGCAGGTGGTAGTTATCGTTCCAATTATTGGATTTACGACCCTCTTACAGACCTATGGGATGGAGAAGATTTGACAAATTTCGAAGGAAGTACACGTTCGAAAGCCGTATGCTTTTCTACCGGAAAACGAGGAATTATAGCTACGGGAGGGGCTTCTACTTATTATTACGATGATACTTGGGAGTTGAAACCTTATGAATATGAAGAGAAATAAAAAAACAATAGGTATTAGTTGCTTTGTCTTGCTGCTTTTAGTGGGAATCATATATGGGTATATGCATCCGATAAATATATATCGGCTGGAAGTAACTCAAGTTGAAGGTAGTGGATACGGTTATAAAATTTATGAGAGAGGGCGTTTGATAATTGTTCAGCCTTTTATCCCGGTTGTATCCGGGAAAAGGTCTTTTCAATCAGTACAGGATGCCCAATGTATCGGAAACTTAGTGCTGGAACGGATTAAAGCCGGAAATGATTTTGCTATATCAAAGGCCGATCTGGATAACTTGGGAATTGTGTATTAATGCCATCTTGTTGGCACAGTCATGCCACCCTATTGGCACGACTGTGCCAACGCGGTGGCATTGTTGTGCCAATACGATGGCACAAGATAAAGCGTTAAGTGCGAATTATTTCTTTTCTCCTTTGGGTGCTACTACATAATCTTCTTTGATAAACTCATCATACACACGCTTCGGATGGTCGAACGGTGCAATCCCATTCCTTTGTTCATTGAAGTTTTCCCGGCGGAATTGTTTCAGTTTCAGGTTATCTTCTGCATATTCCCTCAATTTCTTATGCTCATTTCCATAAAGCGAACTTTCAGTCACGTCAGAATTGAGCAGATTTTCTTTGGGAGTAATTGTTGGTAGGAGCACTTGTTCCAACAGACCACGATAGGCACCGTTATATTCGCACCATACGATATCGTTGGTTACAAATATACGATAGGAGTACTTAGACCAGGCAGTTTTGATTTCAATAGATGTAGCATAAATTTCAATGGTAGCTTCTGAACCATACGCTTGGTCACGGATCACAACGGTCGTCCGACCGCTAAGTTCTTCCTTCACGGAAGTTTGCCATTTATCAGAGTGTAAGATTTCTTCGATAATTTCCGGCAAATTTTCTTTAATCTCAAACTGTATTCTCATGGTGCTTGCCTGCGGGCAGGACTTTTTTGATTTTTTCCTCCTTAAACAATTAAGCTAGCCTAAAGTTACATAGATTAAAGCAAAAAAACAAGATTTTGTTTGAGAATTTATTCTTTTTGCCAAACTATCTGCCTTTTTCGTTTGTTTTTATAATAAATATGCACAAATCGTAAAAATAGAGTTTATGCGGAATAGGGCCCGGAAGAATTATGTCATTTATGTATTGATGTTGCTCCTGTTTGGAGGGTTGATTTATGTCGCTATTGAAGAGGGTGACCGGTTTTCGCACTATGCGATAAATGCGCATAACGTGGCACAGGGAGACCCTTTCAGCCTATTTCTTCAGTTTATACAGGACAATATTCATCATCCGCTCTCTACCTTATTGATTCAGATTATAGCTGTATTGGTGATGGTGCGTCTTTTTGGCTATTTATTTAGCCTGATCGGGCAACCGGGAGTGATTGGTGAGATTGTTGCCGGTATCGTGTTGGGACCTTCCGTGCTCGGCTTTTTCTTTCCGGATGCTTTTCATTTTCTTTTTCCGGCTCACTCGCTTACCAATCTTGAATTATTGAGTCAGGTGGGACTGATACTTTTCATGTTTGTCATCGGTATGGAGCTGGATTTCAGTGTGCTGAAAAATAAGATCAATGAAACGCTGGTGATTAGTCATGCCGGAATTTTGGTTCCTTTCTTTCTGGGTATTTTGTCTTCTTACTGGGTGTATGAAGAATATGCCGCCGACCAGACTCCATTCCTTCCATTTGCTCTGTTTATAGGTATTTCTATGAGTATCACCGCCTTTCCGGTATTAGCGCGTATCATTCAGGAACGGAATATGACTAAGACTCCTTTAGGCACGCTGACTATTGCTTCCGCGGCCAATGACGATGTGACGGCCTGGTGTCTGTTGGCAGTAGTTATCGCTATCTCCAAAGCGGGAAGTTTTGCCAGTGCACTATATTCAGTAGGACTGGCAGTTGTGTATATTGCAGTCATGTTTTTGGTCGTTCGTCCGTTTTTGAAGAAGGTAGGAGAGGTATATGCCAATCGGGAAGTTATTAATAAAACATTTGTAGCATTTATTCTGCTCATTCTTATTATTTCCTCCTGTCTGACGGAGATTATCGGTATTCATGCCCTGTTCGGAGCTTTTATGGCAGGGGTGGTGATGCCGTCCAATTTGGGTTTCCGGAAGGTGATGATGGAAAAAGTGGAAGATATATCTTTAGTCTTCTTTTTACCTTTATTCTTTGCTTTCACCGGGTTACGTACAGAAATCGGTTTGATAAACAGTCCGGAGTTGTGGATGGTATGTCTGCTGTTGGTGACGGTTGCTGTTGCCGGCAAACTGGGTGGGTGTGCCATCGCTGCCCGTCTGGTGGGTGAATCGTGGAAGGATAGTTTGACGATAGGGACATTGATGAATACACGGGGATTGATGGAGCTTGTCGCTTTGAATATCGGTTATGAAATGGGAGTTCTTCCCCCGTCTATATTCGTAATTTTGGTCATTATGGCGTTAGTTACGACCTTTATGACTACTCCTTTGCTTCATTTGGTGGAACATATTTTCGTACGTCGCGAAGAAAAGTTATCTTTGAAGCATAAATTGATATTTTGTTTCGGACGTCCGGAATCCGGGCGTGTATTGCTTTCCATTTATAGTTTGTTATTTGGGAAGCAGTTGAGGAAAAATCATTTGATTGCGGCACACTATACGGTAGGCACGGATTTGAATCCGTTGAATGCCGAGCATTATGCCAGCGAGAGTTTTGCTTTGCTCAATCAACAGGCAGTGAAATTGAATATTCAGGTGGATAACCATTATCGGGTGACGGACAAACTTGTACAGGAAATCATTCATTTTGTCCGTAAAGAACATCCTGATATGCTGCTTTTGGGAGCCGGGAGCCATTACCGTACGGATATGCCGGGGACTCCGGGGGCTATTTTATGGTTAACGCTTTTCCGGGATAAGATTGATGATATTATGGAGCAGGTGAAGTGTCCGGTAGCTGTATTTGTCAATCGTCAGTATCGGGAAGGCGCAATGGTTAGTTTCGTACTTGGTGGAATGATTGATGCATTTCTTTTTTCGTATCTGGAGAAGATGTTGCAGAACGGGCATTCGATACGTCTTTTCCTCTTTGATACGGACGATGAGGAGTTTCGCGGATGTATTGATGATTTGCAGGCACGTTATCCGGGACAAATGATTATAGTATGGTTTGAAGGAGTTGAAGATTTAGTGACTAAAGAGAAAGACGGACTATTGATAATGAGTCATCTTTCTTATACGAAATTATCCGAGGATGAGGCTGTGATACGAGAATTGTCATCTCTGCTGGTGATCCGCCGGAATAAGAATGCGGGAGATAAAAATGAAGGACTTGAAAATTGACGAATCTACGGGATTAGTGTTGGAAGGCGGGGGAATGCGTGGAGTATTTACCTGCGGCGTACTTGATTACTTTATGGATCATGATATCCGGTTTCCCTATACGATAGGAGTGTCTGCCGGTGCGTGCAACGGATTGTCGTATGCATCGCGGCAACGGGGACGTGCCAAATACAGCAATATTGACCTGTTGGAGAAGTACAACTATATCGGTCTGAAACATTTGCTCAAAAAGCGTAATATTTTGGATTTCGATCTATTGTTCAAAGAATTTCCCGAACACATTCTTCCTTATGATTATGAAACATATTTTGCTTCACCGGAACGTTTCGTGATGGTGACTACTAATTGCATTACGGGAGAAGCCAATTATTTCGAAGAGAAAAAAGACAGTAGCAGGGTGATCGATATTGTTCGTGCATCCAGCAGTCTCCCTTTTGTGTGTCCTATCACTTATGTAGACGAGGTTCCTATGCTCGATGGAGGAATTGTAGATTCCATCCCTCTGCAAAGAGCTATTGCGGATGGCTGTAAGAGAAATGTCGTGGTACTTACCCGTAACCGGGGATATCGGAAAGATTCGAAAGACATTCGTATCCCTTCGTTTGTATACCGGAAATATCCGAAGTTGCGTGAAGCGTTAAGTTGCCGGTGCGCTGTTTATAATGAACAGCTGGAAATGGTGGAACGTATGGAAGATGAAGGGAAGATTGTCGTTATCCGTCCTTTGAAACCTGTAGCTGTAGACCGTATAGAAAAAGATGTGCAAAAGCTGACAGAGTTTTATCAGGAAGGGTACGAATGTGCGAAAGCTTTATTTTCACTTTGACTTAGTATATTGCTTGGCAGCCTTTTCCAATTTCCGACTCATTAATTCTACCAATGTCTTGGGATAAAGAATTTCTATTCCGTCGACATATCCGAAGAATACCCGTTCTAACTCGTGGTTGATTACGACTTCAATTTCCAGTATGACGCTTCCGTCAGGTAGCCTTTCCACCAGTTGTTGACTGCGATGTATAGGCTTGGTTATGATGTAAGGTGCTTCGGCTGCCGCTACTTTGAAGCCAACTTTCTCCGCTACGCTTCCGGAGTTTTTGGTGACACCTACCAGGTCGTCGAAGAACGTATTCGGATCGAAGAATGTATTTTTGATATAGTGTTCTTGTGGCAGAACTTCCAATGATTGTATTCTGTCCAAAGCTAAATTCTGCAATATTCGTCCGTTTCCTCTGACCCCATAAACGAACCATCGGTTGCGATATTCTTTTAATAGATAAGGATAGAAAATAAAGCTGTTTGCCGAACGTGCTTTGAACGAACGATATTTGAGTTGTATCGGGTGCTCGTTGACAATCGCATGATAGATGGTGTCCAGATAATCCAGTCCTTTCAACGATTCATTCTTTTCAAAGTCAATGACAGGAGTGGTTTTCATCCGGGCAGAAGCAACATGGTCTTCCAGGCGATTGATAATCTCGCTCATTTCCGTGAAATAGGAGAAACCTTTAAATTGTCGCAGCACTTCCACTGCTTCCGACATCATTTTCAGGTCTTGTTCGTTCAGTGGGGTTTGTGTGATACTGTATTCCGGATCTTCATATTTATAGTATTTATTCTCGTACACCACAATCGGAGCATTATAGCCTAACTTCTCGCTACGCATCATCTGTATGTCCATTTGTACCGTCCGTTTGCTTATCCCTTTATCAATGCCTTCATATTCATAAAGAGCATCTGAACAGGCGTCTACCAAGTCTTCCAATGTCCAGCGTCGATACGGATTACGCAGACAGTTGTCAATCGTTTTATAACGGATTAGAGCATTTCTATTTGCTGGCATAAGTAGAAGAATAAAGATTTGCTTCAAAAGTAGAAAAATAAATTCAGGAAAACAAAAAGGTTACAGGGCTTTATTTCCATAATATTTTCCTAATTAGGTATCTATTTCTACTACTTTATCTTTTTTTTTCTCGATTAATTCGATTTTAAGTCATTATTAATTCACTTTTGTGGAATTTATTAAGGGATGCCTCTTTACTTTGCTGAAAATAGTTTTAAGGACTTAATGGTATAACATGAAAAACAAAGAAATAACATGGTAAAAAGGTTGAATTGGTTATTGGTCTATTTATTGTTTTCAATAGGGATAATGGCACAGTCCGGCGGCAGGAAACAGTATAATTCTTACAAAGGATTGGTTATGGCTGGTTATCAGGGGTGGTTCAACACCCCTGGTGACGGTTCCGGCCGTGGATGGCATCATTACAATGGTCGTGAAGGATTTCGTCCGGGATCGTGTTCCGTAGATCTTTGGCCGGAGGTATCGGAGTATAAGAAGCTCTATAAAACGGATTTTACTTTTGCGGATGGTAAGTCTGCATCCGTCTTTTCTTCTTATGACAAATCGACTGTCAATGTTCATTTCAGATGGATGAAGGAGTATGGACTGGATGGAGTGTTCATGCAGCGTTTTATCGCAGAAATCCGGAATGAAAGCGGATTGCAGCATTTTAATAAAGTATTGAACTCGGCAATGAAAGCTGCTAATAAATATGAACGGGCTATTTGTGTAATGTATGACTTGAGCGGGATGCAGCCTGGAGAAGAAAAACTGTTGCTCAAAGACATTGCGGAAATTGCGCAACGCCATTCTTTAAAAAATCATGCAAAAAACCCTTCTTATCTGTATCACAATGGCAAACCGTTGGTAACAGTATGGGGTGTGGGATTTAATGATAATCGCCGTTATGGATTGAAAGAAGCTGCACATATTATCGACGGCTTAAAATCACAGGGATTTAGTGTGATGCTTGGAGTACCTACCCAATGGCGGGAGCTGAAAGGGGATACGGAATCAGATCCCAGGTTGCATGAGCTTATCAGAAAATGCGATATTGTGATGCCTTGGTTCGTGGGACGTTACAATGAAACCACTTATCCGAAATATCAGAAGTTGGTGGAAGAAGATATCCAGTGGGCGAAAAAGAATCAGGTTGATTATGTACCGTTGGTTTTTCCGGGTTTCTCCTGGGGGAATATGAAAGGTAAAGATCATAATTCATTTATCCCCCGCAATAAAGGCTCTTTTCTTTGGAAACAGATGATGGGAGCTATCCGGGCGGGTGCCGAAATGATTTATGTAGCTATGTTTGACGAAATTGATGAGGGGACGGCTATCTTTAAATGTGCAAAGGAAGTTCCGACAGGGAAAAGTACATTCGTTCCTATCGAGGAGGGAGTGGAAAGTGACCATTATCTGAAACTGGTTGGTGAAGCCGCTAAGGTTCTGCGCAAAGAAAAGGCGATAGCTTTTAATACCAGTCTGAATCCGGCAACTCCGAATCCTTTCATCCGGCATATGTACACAGCAGACCCTTCGGCTCATGTTTGGGAAGACGGACGTCTGTACGTATATGCTTCCCATGATATTGCACCTCCGCGAGGTTGTGATTTGATGGATCGTTATCATGTGTTTTCAACCGATGATATGGTGACCTGGACGGATCATGGAGAGATATTAAGCTCCGATCAGGTGCCATGGGGACGCAAAGAAGGAGGATTTATGTGGGCTCCGGATTGTGCTTATAAAAACGGTACTTACTATTTTTATTTTCCTCATCCCAGTGAAACAGACTGGAACGACAGTTGGAAGATCGGAGTGGCTACCAGCAATAAACCGGCGGAAGGATTCAAAGTGCAGGGATATGTTGAAGGGATGGATCCGATGATTGACCCTTGTGTCTTTGTTGATGACGACGGGCAGGCGTATATTTATAATGGCGGTGGCGGCACCTGTAAAGGAGGTAAGTTGAAAGATAATATGATGGAGCTGGATGGTCCGATGCAACTCATGAAAGGACTGGAAGATTTCCATGAGGCAGCTTGGATTCACAAATATAATGGAAAGTATTATCTCTCTTATTCCGACAATCATGATGAAAACTGGAACGATGGAGTGAAGGGGGACAACCGGATGCGCTATGCGATCAGTGACTCTCCGTTGGGACCTTGGGAATCGAAAGGTATTTATATGGAACCGACTGACAGCTATACCAATCATGGATCTATTGTCAAGTTCAAAGGACAATGGTATGCCTTTTACCATAACAGTGCGTTGTCCGGACACGACTGGCTTCGTTCTATCTGTGTAGATAAACTGTATTACAATCCTGATGGTACGATAAAGTTAGTAAGGCAAACCAAATAAGTGATTGCCCCTTTTAAATTTTATTTCTGCAATTAATAAATCTGATAGTATGAAGTTGAATAAAATAGTCTGTTTAGCCGTTTTATGCAGTGTAGGTAGTCGGATGACGGCACAGGAAACGTATCCGTTCCGCAATCCGCAACTCTCTGTTGAACAGCGTGTCGACGATCTGGTTTCCCGTTTGGCTTTGGAAGAAAAGGTGAAACAGATGTTGAATAGCACTCCTCCCATTGACCGTTTGGGTATTCCTGCTTATAACTGGTGGAACGAATGTCTGCATGGTATCGGTCGTACCAAATATCATGTCACCGTATTCCCACAAGCCATCGGCATGGCTGCTGCCTGGAATGATGCATTGATTAAAGAAGTTGCTTCCTCCATCGCTGACGAGGGTCGGGCTATCTATAACGATGCGCAGCGTAAAGAGGATTATAGCCAATATCACGCATTAACTTACTGGACTCCTAATATAAATATATTCCGTGATCCTCGCTGGGGACGCGGACAGGAAACCTATGGTGAAGATCCTTTTCTGACTTCTAAAATTGGAGAATCCTTTGTGTTGGGATTGCAAGGAGACAATCCCCGTTATTTAAAAGCCTCGGCTTGTGCCAAACACTATGCCGTGCATAGCGGGCCGGAGAAAAACCGTCATAGCTTCAACTCGGATGTAAGTACTTATGATTTGTGGGACACTTATCTGCCGGCTTTCCGTACATTGGTTGTTGATGCCAAGGTATCCGGCGTGATGTGTGCATACAATGCTTTTCAGGGGCAGCCTTGTTGCGGCAATGATTTGCTGATGCAATCTATTTTGCGTGATAAATGGAATTTTAAAGGATATGTCACTTCTGATTGTGGCGCTATCGATGATATATTCAATCACCATAAGACCCATCCGGACGCAGCAACGGCAGCAGCCGATGCCGTATTTCATGGAACCGACTTGGATTGTGGACAAAGTGCTTATCTGGCATTGGTCAAAGCGGTAAAAGACGGAATTATCACAGAAAAACAAATTGATGTATCTGTCAAACGTCTGTTTGAGATTCGTTTCCGCTTGGGATTGTTTGACCCGGTGGAAGAAGTGGATTATGCACGTATTCCTGTTTCTATTCTGGAATGTAGAAAACATCAGGATTTAGCCAAACAACTGGCACGTGAGTCAATGGTATTACTAAAGAACGACCAATTATTACCACTTCAAAAGAATAAACTGAAAAAGGTGGTAGTAATGGGACCGAACGCAGACTGCAGGGAATCGTTACTTGGAAACTATAATGGACAGCCTTCCCGTATGCTGACTCCTTTGCAGGCCATTCGTGAACGTTTGAATGGTTGGGCAGAAGTCATATATATAGAAGGTGTAGATCATGTAGATGCTGTTCCCGAAAATCAATTGAAAGAATACATGAGACAGTCCAAGGAAGCAGATGTCGTCATTTTTGTCGGCGGTATCAGCCCGAGACTGGAAGGTGAAGAAATGCCGGTCAGCAAAGATGGATTTGATGGCGGCGACCGTACGACAATTGCTTTACCGGCAGTTCAAACTCAAGTGATGAAAGCATTGGCTGCAGAGCATATTCCGACGGTTTTTGTGATGATGACAGGCAGCGCATTGGCTATTCCCTGGGAAGCCAAGAATGTTCCGGCTATACTGAATGCCTGGTATGGCGGACAATATGGAGGAGAAGCTATTGCTGATGTATTGTTGGGAGATTACAATCCTTCAGGAAAGCTTCCGGTCACTTTTTATGCACAGGATAGTGATTTGCCCGACTTCGAATCGTATGATATGCAGGGACGTACCTATCGCTATTTTAACGGAAAAGCTCTTTATCCTTTTGGCTATGGATTGAGCTATACGGATTTTACTTATTCTTCACTGAACCTGCCTAAAGTCTGTCACACCACAGACAAGGAAGTGCAGGTAACTGTAACGGTGAAGAATACCGGACGGTTGGAAGGTGAAGAAGTAGTTCAGCTTTATATATCCCATCCTGATAAAAAGATATTGGTTCCGTTGACCGCATTGAAAGGTTTTAAACGGGTGCACTTACGGTCTGGTGAAGCACAACGCCTGACATTTTCCCTGTCTCCGGAAGACTTGTCTTGTGTGGATGAAAATGGCATCCGGAAGGTCCTGCCGGGAACAGTAAGAATACAGGTTGGCGGTTCTTCACCTGTGCCGACGCTGGCTACTCCTTTGAAACTGGTAGAAAGTACATTGAAAATGATTGGAAATACACATATAATAGATAAATGAGATTCTGATAATATTAGAAAAACGAATATAACATGAAAAACAAAATGAAATGGATGTTGGCAATAGGATTATTGTCATGTTCGATGGCAATGGCGCAGCAACAAAGTGATATACTGTCGGTATCGGCTTCTGCCAATGCGGACAATGCTGCTTTAGCTTTTGATAAAAATGTAAAGACGATGTGGACATTACCTTCGCAGGCACTAAAGACCGAGCAATGGCTGATGTTTACCATCCAGCAACCGGGTGATGTTTGCGAACTGGATCTTCAGATGCAGGGAGTCAACAAAAATGAACTGAAAGAGGTATTGGATATCTTTGTCACTTATGACCCGATGAATCTAGGAACTCCCGTAAACTACCGGATAGAAGGCAATGACAAACAGATGAAAGTGAAATTCACTCCTAAATATGGTGCTCATGTCAAGTTGAATTTCAAGCCGGGAAAGCTGGATAAACCTTTCTCTCTAAAGGAGATTTCAGTATTGGTAGCAGAGAAGGTACTGACAGATAGTAAAGGGAAAGTGACTGACCGTCGTTATATGGATGCATCGCTTCCGGTAGAAGAACGGGTGGAAAGTCTGCTGGCAGTGATGACACCCGAAGATAAAATGGAATTGATTCGTGAAGGATGGGGGATTCCCGGTATTCCTCATTTATATGTACCGCCTATCACAAAAGTGGAAGCCGTACATGGTTTCTCGTATGGAAGCGGAGCGACTATTTTTCCGCAGGCTTTAGCAATGGGAGCCACCTGGAACCGGAAGCTGACGGAAGAAGTGGCGATGGTAATCGGAGACGAAACGGTAGCTGCCAATACAAAGCAGGCATGGTCACCGGTGCTGGACGTTGCGCAGGATGCACGTTGGGGACGTTGTGAAGAGACTTTTGGAGAAGACCCGGTATTGGTATCACAAATAGGTGGTGCATGGATCAAAGGATATCAGTCCAGAGGATTATTTACCACTCCCAAGCATTTTGGCGGACATGGTGCTCCATTGGGTGGGCGTGACTCGCATGACATCGGTTTGTCTGAACGTGAAATGCGTGAAGTTCACCTGGTGCCGTTCCGTCATGCTATCCGAAACTATGACTGTCAGTCTTTGATGATGGCTTACTCCGATTATATGGGTATTCCGGTTGCCAAGAGTATGGAACTGCTGCAACAGATTTTACGGCAGGAATGGGGCTTCAACGGATTTATTGTCAGTGACTGTGGTGCTATAGGTAATCTGACTGCCCGTAAACATTATACGGCACAAGACAAGATTGAAGCTGCTAACCAGGCATTGGCTGCCGGTATTGCAACTAATTGCGGTGATACTTATAATAATAAAGAAGTGATTCAGGCCGCCAAAGACGGCCGCATCAACATGGAAAATCTGGACAACGTATGTCGTACCATGCTTTCTACCATGTTCCGTAATGAACTCTTTGAAAAGAATCCCTGCAAACCGTTGGACTGGAAGAAGATTTATCCGGGATGGAACTCTGACAGCCATAAAGAGATGGCACGTCAGGCAGCCCGTGAATCTATCGTAATGTTGGAGAATAAAGAGAACCTTCTGCCTTTGACCAAGAACCTGCGTACAATAGCTGTACTGGGTCCCGGAGCAGACGATCTCCAACCGGGTGATTACACTCCGAAATTACTACCCGGACAGTTGAAGTCCGTATTGACAGGCATTAAAGAGGCTGTTGGTAAGCAAACGAAAGTTCTTTATGAACAGGGTTGTGACTTTACAAATCCAGATGAAACGAATATTCCCAAAGCAGTAAAAGCAGCTTCTCAATCCGATGTTGTAGTAATGGTATTGGGGGATTGTTCTACCAGCGAAGCCACCAATGATGTTCGCAAGACATGCGGCGAGAATAATGACTGGGCTACTCTGATTCTGCCGGGTAAACAACAGGAATTGCTGGAAGCGGTTTGTGCGACAGGTAAACCGGTGATTCTGATTCTTCAGGCAGGACGTCCTTATGATATTCTGAAAGCATCGGAAATGTGTAAAGCTATTCTCGTAAACTGGTTACCGGGACAGGAAGGGGGCCCGGCAATGGCAGATGTACTGTTTGGTGATTATAATCCCGGTGGTCGCTTGCCGATGACTTTTCCGCGTCACGTAGGACAACTTCCTTTATATTATAATTTCAAAACATCGGGGCGTCGTTACGAATATGTAGATATGGAATATTATCCTCTTTACCGTTTCGGATTCGGTCTTAGCTATACCTCTTTTGAATATTCGGATTTGAAGATACAGGAAAAACCGAATGGAAATGTGACGGTTCAGGCTACAGTGAAGAATACAGGAAGCCGTGCCGGTGATGAAGTAGTACAATTGTATGTGACGGATATGTATGCCAGCGTCAAGACCCGTGTTATGGAGTTAAAGGATTTCGACCGTATTTATTTGCAACCGGGAGAATCGAAAACCGTCTCTTTTGAACTGACACCATACGATATTTCATTGCTCAATGACCACATGGACAGAGTAGTGGAAAAAGGAGAATTCAAAATATGTGTCGGTGGTATGAGTCCTGACTATGTGGCCAAGAATGAGATTAAACATAGTGTGGGTTACAGCGATAAGAAAAAAGGGGTGACCGGTATGCTTAACTATACGCACGAATTCGGTGCCGACTTTATCCTTTCTATATCCAAAGTGGAAGAGAATCTGACGAAGAATCAAAAGACTGTATGGGTCAGCGTGAAAAACAATGGCACGCTGATGGATATTGGCAAGGTGGAAATGTTTGTTGACGGCAAAAAAGCAGGGGATGCCATTCATTATGAACTGGGAGCCGGAGAAGAAAAACTGATTCCGTTCAAACTGGATAAAGACAACAAGCAACCTGTTGCTTTTACTACTAAATATAAGATGGTGGTTCTGTAGAGCCATCACCTTCATCTAATTCCTGATAAAATGAAACAATTACTTTTGGTTTCGTGCTTGCTGTCACTGTCCGCTATCTTGGGATTGCCGGAAGTGAAAGCAGATGTAAGGATGCCTTTGATTTTCGGCAACCACATGGTTTTGCAGCAAGATACCCGGATTACGATTTGGGGATGGGCTGATGCCGGAGAAAACATTGAAGTACTCTTTGCCGGACAAAAAGTGAGAACCACTGCCAATGCCGACGGGACATGGCAGGTAAAATTGAAGCCGGTAAAAACGAAGAAAAAAGGAGAGACGCTGACTATTACCGGAAAAAATAAACTGGTTTATTCGGATGTACTGGTAGGTGATGTATGGGTTGCTTCCGGACAATCAAATATGGAGTGGGGGATCAAGGTCAGAAAAGAATATGCTGATGATATAGCTCATTCGGAAGATTCATTGTTACGTTTATTCTTTGTTCCTAAAAATACATCGCTACAGCCATTGTCGGAGATTGAAATTCCTCAAGGAACAGCCAGTCCCGAACGGGCTGCCAGGTGGGTGCTTTGTACTCCGGAGATGCTGGCAAAAATAAATGGGCAGGGTTTCTCTGCTACTGCCTATTACTTTGCACGTGATATGCGCGTTGCAAACGGACGTCCGTTAGGAGTGATACAGTCCGCCTGGGGTGGTACACGTGCAGAAGCTTGGACAAGCCTTTCCGGGCTAAAGCAGGAGCCAGCATTGGCTCATTATGTAGCTGCTTACGAGAAAAATGTGAAAGATAATCCGGAAATACTGGCTACTTATCCGCAAAAGCAGAAAGAGTTTGATACAGCAGTCAGAGAATGGGATCAAACAATAGGTAAAGAGTGGAATCAGGCACAGAAAGAATGGGCGGTAGCCGTACGGGCTGCACAAGCCGATGGGAAACCAGCGCCCGCCAAACCGGAACCCAGAGTACCTCGTCCACCCAATCCACGTAAACCGGACGGTGGAAATAACGGCCCGGCTAATCTGTTTAACGCCATGATTTCTCCTTTAATTCCGTTAAGTATCAAAGGTGTAATCTGGTATCAGGGTGAATTTAATTCCGGTGGCTCGGCAAAAGAATATGCGACACTTTTTTCCCGGATGATTACAGATTGGAGGGAGAAATGGGGAATAGGAGATTTTCCTTTTGTATATGTACAGCTTCCTAATTTTGAGCCTGTAGATCAGGAGCCTTCTGTTGAGGGGAACGGTTGGCGTTGGGTGCGCGAAGGTCAGTTGAAAGCACTGAGCCTGCCTAATACTGCGATGGCGGTAACGATTGATGTTGGCGACCCGTTCGATTTGCATCCGGTTGATAAATATGATGTAGGACATCGGTTAGCTCTTGTTGCCCGTAAATTGGCATATGGAGAGAAAGTTGTTGGTATGGGACCTCTTTATAAGAAAATGTCAGTGAAGGGCAATAAAATTATTTTGGAGTTTACCAATCAGGGTAAGAAGTTGATGATAGGGACTTCTCCCTATATCCCTGAAGGAGAACAGGCTCGTCCAAAGCCGACAAAGCTCACGGGATTTGGCATTGCCGGGACCGACCGTAAATTTGTTTGGGCGGATGCCGTCATAGAAGGTAATAAGGTCATTGTATCGAGTCCTGAAGTTGCCGAACCCGTAGCTGTACGCTACGGATTTTCCAATAGCCCGCGTTGTAATCTGTATAATGAGGAAGGGTTGCCGGCATCGCCTTTTCGTACAGATCACTGGGAATGACACAAATACCGGAATAAATAAAAAGAAAAACACCATGAAGAGATCTACTCATCTATTAATAAGCGTATTGGCAGGATGTATCACTTCCTGTTCATCAGGAAAGCGAATCGCCCAACATCGGATAGTAACTAATCCGATGAATCTGAACTACCGGTTTCAACCGAAAGACGAATCGCGTCGGGAAGCTGCTGATCCGGTATTGGAGTATTTTAAAGGCTATTATTATTTATTTGCGTCCAAGTCCGGTGGATATTGGCGCTCTGAAGATCTGGCCGACTGGGAATATGTTCCTTGTACGACTATCCCCACATTGGAAGATTATGCTCCTACCATTCTTCCAATAGGAGATACGCTCTATTTTACTACTTCCAGTGGGAAAACACAGATTTTCAAAAATGCCCATCCGGAAAAAGATACTTGGGAGGCTGTAGATACCAAACTGACCTACCGGCTTCACGACCCGGCTTTCTATAGTGATGAGGACGGTAAGGTGTATATGTATTGGGGGTGTTCGGATAAGGACCCGATTATGGGGGTGGAAGTAGATCCGAAAGACGGTTTTCGTGCGTTGGGTGAAGCCAAAGCACTGATCGCGCATCATGGAGACAAGTATGGCTGGGAAGTTCCCGGAAAGAATAATGAAGAACCGCGTCAGGGATGGAACGAAGGACCTTGTATGCTGAAATATGAAGGACGTTACTATTTGCAATATGCGGCTCCGGGTACTCAATATCGTATCTATGGCGATGGAATCTATGTAGGAGATACTCCTTTGGGGCCTTTTGAATATGTGGAAGACAATCCGTTCTCATTTAAACCGGGAGGCTTTATCGGTGGGGCAGGACACGGACATACTTTTCGGGATAAGTATGGAAACTACTGGCACGTAGCTTCCATGATCATTTCCGTTCGTCATATGTTTGAACGGCGGTTGGGACTTTTCCCGGTTGCTGTATCCAGTCGCAACGGTATATATGCTCACACAGTCTGGTCGGATTATCCTTTCTATATTCCTAACCGGAAAGTTGATTTTGATAAAACAGATTTGAGTATGGGATGGAATCTGCTTTCATACCGGAAACCGGTACAGGCTTCTTCGTCTCTTGCCGGCTATGAACCGGGCAATGCAAATGATGAACAGATTGAAACATGGTGGGCTGCTCAAACCGGAAAAAAGGGCGAATGGTTGCAGGTTGATTTGGAGACTCCAATGTTGGTAAATAGTATACACGTGAATTTTGCCGACCATCACTTCAAGGTTTTCGCACCACACCCTCCCGTTGTTTATCAATTTTTTATCGAAGGTTCGGCAGATGGGAAAAAATGGATGAATTTGTTTGATGAAACAGAGAATGGAAAAGATGAGCCTCATCGCCTGTTTACGTTGGATAAACCCGTGAAGGTCCGTTATTTGAGAATTTGTAACGCTAAAGAGATGGATGGGTGCTTCTCTTTATCCGGTTTCCGTGTATTTGGTAAAGGAGAAGGTGCTGCTCCTTCTAAGGTGACAGGCTTCCGGGCAATCCGGGATTCGGAGGATAAACGAATGTACCGTTTCACTTGGGATGCACAAGAAGGGGCTACCGGATACGTGTTACGGTGGGGAACACAGAAAGATAAGTTAACGCACGCAGTGACGGTATTTGACAATCAATATGAAGCCCGTTACTTTAACAGAGACTCGGAATATTATTTCTCGATAACGGCATTTAATGAGAATGGTAATTAGTGAAATGAAAGGTCGTTCTTCATGGAAAAAAGGTTCCGGGATAGCTCCGGAACTGACAGCTCCCCAACCCGGCAAATGGGAAAAAGTAAAGATTAAAATCCCTTCTGCAATCAATGTCAATGACTGGGGAAGAGGTAGCAAGGTTGGAGCAGGGACACCACGACCGTATACACCGAGTTCGGTCTATTTCCCTAGCTATCCGGAACATTGGGTATATACCCGCATGGGATGGTTGTGTCGTAACTTTCGTATTCCTGCCTCTCATGGCCTGAAACAGGAAGACCTTCCCAAAGATTTGATGCTTCCTTTATATAAACCTTTGCCCATGTTCAATGCACTGAAAGCCACACTCAAAGGCAGTGAATGGACTACATTCGAAGAAGTAAAACATCCGGTGAAACCGGAATATCCTTCTCCTGTTTATCCTGTTGCCTGTCTGATTGGACAGCCTCGTCCGGATTTAATAGATTTCATAACCAAAGCCGGTTTGGGGTTAACAGACCAGCCGAAAAAAGCAAACTTATGGATCATAGATGCCGAATCGGTGACAGCCGAAGATTTGCAGCGCATACAACCAGCTTTGAAAAAATGGAAAAAGAAAGGGGGAATGGTACTGGCATTGAGCATCGGACAGAAATTGAGTGATGACTTCTGTCACTGGTTGCCGGAGAAAGTAAAACTGACCGACTGCAGAGCTACGGCTTTAGAGATGAACAGAAATACTTCCTGGGGAAATTATTTTGAATTCCCCGATTTGTATTTTAGTGAGATGGAGGCTGACCGCTACATCTTAAAACAGGGATTATCCGGAGTATTGACCGAAAAGGGGAATATCGTATTAAAAGCCTCCCGTACAGACTGGAGCTTGTTCAATACGTCTCCCGAACATTGGAAGTGTGCGCAGGTTGTATTATGTGAAGCATTGCAGAAATCCGGGGGAGCAGCTTTAGTGACTTATCCTCTACAAGAGAATGTAAATCTGGTGTTGTCTGTGATTGACTATCGTTTACAGACGAAAGAAACGAATGTCTCCTGGAATTCCATGATGCGTGTAATGGGAATTGCAACATACGGAGCCGACTTCAATTCTCATGATGTAAAGAACAAGAAACATGGTTTGTTGATGGACGGCCCTGTAGATTAGAAAGTGGGAAAGTGATTCCGGAGCAAGTACTACGAACAATTATAAAAGAAAATATGATAGAAAAATGGTGATAATGAACAGGTATAAAAAGATTTTGTTGGCAGGTACTTTATCTGTGATGTCTTGCTCATTGATACATGCGCAAGAGTTGTATAAGAATGAAAACGCTCCTGTGCACGAACGGGTGGCAGATTTACTTTCCCGCCTGACAGTGGAGGAAAAGATTAGTTTGCTGCGTGCTACTTCTCCCGGTATTCCTCGTTTGGGCATTGATAAATACTATCATGGCAATGAGGCATTGCATGGAGTAGTCCGTCCGGGACGTTTCACTGTATTTCCGCAAGCTATCGGACTGGCAGCTACCTGGAACCCTGAGTTACAAAAACGGGTGGCTACTGTGATTTCGGATGAGGCGCGTGCCCGTTGGAATGAACTCGATCAGGGGAGAGAGCAAAAAGAGCAGTTTAGTGATGTACTGACCTTTTGGTCACCTACGGTGAATATGGCACGTGATCCCCGTTGGGGACGTACCCCGGAAACGTATGGGGAAGATCCTTTTCTAAGCGGAGTGATGGGAACGGCTTTTGTGAAAGGCTTGCAAGGAGATGATCCGCGTTATTTGAAGATTGTTTCCACTCCCAAGCATTTTGCTGCCAATAACGAAGAACATAACCGTTTTGTCTGTAATCCGCAAATCTCGGAAAAGCAACTGCGCGAATATTATTTCCCGGCTTTCGAAATGTGTGTGAAGGAAGGAAAGGCAGCTTCTATCATGGCTGCTTACAATGCGTTGAACGATGTGCCTTGTACACTAAATGCCTGGCTGCTGAAAAAAGTGTTGCGTCAGGACTGGGGATTTCAGGGATATGTCGTTTCCGATTGTGGGGGACCTTCTTTATTGGTAAACGCCCATAAGTATGTAAAGACGAAAGAGGCGGCTGCCACTCTATCCATTCAGGCTGGATTGGATTTGGAATGTGGAGATGATGTCTATGACGAATATCTGTTGAATGCTTACAAACAATACATGGTATCGGATGCCGATATCGATTCGGCTGCCTGCCATGTGTTGACAGCGCGTATGAAACTGGGACTTTTTGATGGAACTGAACGAAATCCGTATACCAGAATCTCTCCGTCGGTGATCGGCTCGAAAGAGCATCAACAGATTGCTTTGGATGCAGCCCGGGAGTGCATTGTTTTATTGAAGAATAAGAATAATATACTTCCATTGAATGTTAATAAGGTGAAGTCAATAGCCGTGGTAGGTATCAATGCCGGTAAATGTGAGTTTGGTGATTATAGCGGTGCGCCGGTAGTAGATCCGGTTTCCATTTTGCAAGGTATAAAAGACAGGGCAAGCGATCAAGTGAAAGTAGTGTATGCACCCTGGAAATCTGCTGCCGACGGCTTGGAACTGATTCAAGGAGAAAACTTTCCGGAAGGATTGAAAGCAGAATATTTTGAAAACACTGCATTGGAGGGTACGCCTAAAGTACGTAAAGAAGGTTGGATTAATTTTGAGCCTGCCAATCAGGCGCCCGATCCTTTTCTTCCTAAATCTCCGCTTTCCGTTCGTTGGACGGGAAAGTTGAGACCGACTATCTCCGGTCGTTATACTTTTAGTTTTACTTCCGACGATGGTTGTCGTTTGAGTATTGACAACCAGTTGTTGATTGACGCCTGGTCGGCTCATGCGGTATCTACAGACTCTGCTTCCATCTATCTTGAAGCGGGGAAAGATTATCAGTTAAAAGCGGAATACTATGATAACCGGGATTATGCTATCGCAAAATTACAATGGAAAGTGCCGCAGGTAGGAAAAGCGACCCGTCTCGATTTGTATGGGGAGGCCGGAAAAGCAGTCCGCGAATGTGAAACGGTCGTTGCTGTGATGGGAATCAATAAGTCAATAGAACGTGAAGGACAGGACCGGTACGATATTCAGCTTCCGGCAGACCAAAGAGAGTTCTTGCAGGAAATCTATAAAGTAAATCCGAATATAATCGTTGTATTGGTAGCAGGAAGCTCACTGGCTGTCAACTGGATGAACGAACATATTCCTGCCATCGTAAATGCCTGGTATCCGGGTGAACAGGGAGGAACAGCCGTTGCCGACGTATTATTTGGTGACTACAATCCAGCCGGGCGTTTGCCGCTCACTTATTATAAATCTCTGGATGAATTGCCTGCTTTCGATGATTACGATATAACCAAAGGGCGTACTTACAAATATTTTAAAGGAGACGTTCTTTATCCTTTTGGTTACGGACTTAGTTATTCTTCTTTCAAATACAGCGATTTGAAAGTAAAAGACGGTGCAAATACCGTCAGCGTTTCTTTCCGCTTGAAGAATACCGGCAAGAGGAAAGGGGATGAAGTGGCACAGGTTTATGTGCGGATTCCGGAAACCGGAGGTGTCGTTCCGATTAAAGAGTTGAAAGGTTTCCGGCGTATTCCTTTAAAATCAGGAGAGAGCCGTGTGGTGGAAATCGAACTCGATAAAGAGCAACTTCGTTATTGGGATGCAGGATTGGGACAATTCATCGTTCCCCAAGGTGCGTTCGACATTATGGTCGGTGCTTCCTCTAAAGATATTCGTCTGCAAACTGTCATTAATTTATAGATTGTATCATAGTTGTTGAGGCTGTGTAAAGGGTAATCGATATATTAACTGTACCTTTTACACAGCCCGACTTTTAATTTATTGTATTATGAAAAACAAGTATTTGCGGTGTATAAACGCACTATTCTTATGCTGCCTGATGGCGGAAACAACAATGGCTGCCCGTTTCCAACAGCCACCCCTGAAAGCTACTTACAACAAACCCGCAAAAGTGTGGGAAAGCGAAGCATTGCCTATCGGTAACGGTTATATGGGCGCTATGATCTTCGGAGGTGTGGAAGTAGATGTTATTCAGACAAATGAACATACTTTGTGGTCAGGAGGTCCTGGCGAAGATCCGTCTTATAACGGAGGGCATTTGGGAACCCCGGAAACGAATAAAAGTTATCTTCATAAAACCCGTGTGCTGTTACAGCAGAAGATGAATGATTTTACTGCAAATCATTCCGCTTATATTGACGCAGACGGAAAATTGATTACCCATAATTATGAGGGGGATGGTAACGGTACGGAACTACGAAACCTCATAGATAAACTGGCGGGAACTAAAGAGCATTTCGGCTCTTTTCAAACATTGAGTAATATCATTGTAGAGGTTGTAAATCCGGCTACCTCCGAACCTGCCTATTCTGACTATACTCGGACGCTGGATATCGACAATGCCATTCATCGGGTAACTTATAAAGAGGGAGGAATAACCTTCAAACGGGAGTATTTTATGAGTTATCCGGACAATATCATGGTGATGCGTCTGACATCGGATTCGAAGAAAGGAAAGATTTCACGTATGATATCTTTGGAGTCATTGCATACCGACAAGGTCATCCGGGCTTTGAACAATACGATTACCCTGACAGGATATCCTACTCCGATGAGTGGTGACAAGCGTGTAGGAGATCATTGGAAGAATGGATTGAAATACGCCCAGCAACTATTAGTGAAACATACAGGCGGAAAGATTACGGTAGTAGACGGGAAGAAATTGAAGATAGAAGATGCCAAAGAAATCATCGTATTGATGTCGGCTGCAACGAACTATGTGCAATGCATGGACGATTCTTATCATTATTTCTTTGGAGAAGAACCGCTGGATAAAGTGAAGGCTACGCTGAAAAAGGCGACCAATAAAAAATACACCACTTTATTGGCTACCCACGAGAAAGATTACCATTCGTTGTATGACAGAATGAAACTGAATCTGGGCAATCCGCCGGGAATACCCGTTACAACTACGGACGGCCTGTTGAAGGGCATGGATGCCCATACCAACTCGGAATCCGAAAATCAATACTTGGAAATGTTGTATTTCCAATTTGGTCGTTATCTATTGATTTCTTCTTCAAGAGAAGGTTCTCTGCCTGCCAATTTGCAAGGGGTGTGGGGAGAAAGACTTTCCAATCCCTGGAATTCCGACTATCACACCAATATCAATGTGCAGATGAATTATTGGCCTACGCAGCCTACTAATCTATCCCGTTGCCACCTGCCTATGGTAGAATATGTAAAGAGCCTCGTACCACGCGGAAAATATACGGCACAACAATATTATTGCAAGCCCGATGGCGGAAATGTACGTGGATGGGTGACGCATCATGAAAATAATATTTGGGGTAATACGGCTCCGGCCAAGAAAGACACTCCCCATCATTTTCCGGCAGGAGCTATTTGGATGTGCCAGGATATTTGGGAATATTACCAGTTTAATCTCGACAAGGACTTTTTAGAAGCGTATTATGATGTCATGCTCCAAGCGGCTCTTTTCTGGGTGGATAACCTTTGGACGGATGAGCGGGACGGTACTTTGGTGGCAAACCCCTCACATTCTCCCGAGCATGGTGAGTTTTCATTAGGTTGCTCCACCTCACAAGCTATGATAGCAGAGATGTTCGATATGATGATAAAAGCCAGCAAGGTGTTAGGTAAGGATAAAGAACCGGAGATTGCAGAAATAGAGACTGCAATGAACAAACTTTCCGGTCCGAATATAGGATTGGGCGGACAATTGATGGAGTGGAAGGACGAAGTGACGAAAGACGTTACCGGAGACGGTGGGCACAGACATACGAACCATCTTTTCTGGCTGCATCCGGGCTCGCAGATTGTGATCGGAAGGAGCGAAGAAGATGATAAATATGCAAATGCCATGAAAGTGACATTGAATACCCGTGGAGACGAGGGCACAGGCTGGAGTAAAGCGTGGAAACTAAATTTCTGGGCCCGTTTGCATGATGGTAACCGTTCTCATGCATTATTGCGGAGTGCAATGAAACTGACTGTTCCCCAAGGCCGTTTCGGTGGTGTATATACCAACCTTTTTGACGCGCATCCGCCTTTCCAGATTGATGGAAACTTTGGTTGTACAGCCGGGATTGCGGAAATGTTGATGCAGAGTCAGGGAGGATATATCGAGTTGCTTCCCGCTTTGCCCGATGTATGGAAAGACGGTGCGTTCAAAGGGATGAAAGCCAGGGGAAACTTTGAAGTGGATGTAACCTGGAAAGAAGGGAAAATCACTTCGATTGAAATACTTTCTAATGCAGGTGCAGAGTGTATGCTTAAATATCCGGATGCAAAGAGTCTGAAAGTTTCCGGTGCTAAGGTAAGAGTACTCGCTGACGACCGGATTGCTTTTGATACTGTTAAAGGTAAGAGATATACGATCAGATGAATATTGCACAATGCGATATTCGTTTTACAACGATTATTTCCTTTCTGAAATAAAAAAGAGAGGACGAAAGTCCGAAAGACTTTAAAACGAAAACTCCCCCTCACGGCAAAGTAAGAGGGAGTTTATTCATTCAAAACCTTTCGGACATTTGTCCTCTCTTTTATTTCTGTTTTCTACCTTATTCCTATTTGTTGGTAGTCAGGCAATTAATCATATTCACTACTAACTTACCAGCTACCGGATCTGTCGTTGCCTTTTCCGTACACATGGTAGAGATCATTGCTTCTCCCTTTCCGTCAGCTATTTGTAACATCGTCAGTCCACGCATAGATTCTATTCGTTCGATGCGGTCTTCCGGTTTTCCACCATCAATGTAAGCATGAATTTTCATCTGTCCTGCCAGTTCCGTCACGTTCTTGTGGCGATGGACTTTCAGAGTAGCGGTACATGCTTGCGGAATTTCCCGTTTATTGTTGTTGAAATAGCGTAATTCCAATACATCGATGTCATTGAACACCGGAGCATCATTGCGTTCCATAATTACGATATCGCCTTCTGTCGGGATAATCCAGCCCGTGATATATTCAGGATATATAGCTTTGACGGCTTCCTTACTGTTGAGGAAGAGTAGCTTTCCACCTTTTGACTGATAAGCACGGATCAGCTCCTTTTCTTCGTCAGTGCAGGCTGTCAGACCGGAGATAACGCAAAGGTCAGCTTTCAGTTTGCTGTTGAGCAATTCTTTTATGGAAGAAATCGGTTGATAATTGATGTTCAGGAAGTCAAATACCATTTTCGTGTTATCTTTATCCAATAATACAATCTTTTTGTTTGGGTCTACCTGACCTACATTCCACTCTTTATTAGTGAGCAACAACTCATATTCATTGGCAGAAATTGGCAGACCGTTCTCTGTGAGTTTTAATACCAGTTTGGCTTTTGTCTTGTCGGCAGGCAGATTGGCCGGCAACTGAATATCAGGTTCGGCATAGTATCGCGCATAATGTTTCACAGCCGGAATCTTTTCACTGCCGCTTGCCAGGCATTTTCCGCTTTCATCTTGTATTTCCCAGCGAAGCAGGGACGGTTGCAGATCCGTACCGTCTTCACGGTCATTGACCACATAGATGTGTGTAGGCAGTTTCTCACCTGCGTACAAGTTGCGTCCCCACAATTCTGCACTAACCAATACAGGTTGTAAAGCCCGTTTCAAAGCATAGTAGGTGGGGTACGGTTCAATGTTCTGATAATCGTATGTCTGACGGAACCATGTCATCAATGCAAAGTGCATAATACCCGAAGCCTGGTCGTTGGAGCGACGAAGCGTTTCGGCCAGTTCACCCGTGATGAATGCTTGTACTTTCAGGAAGGAAGCCGGGTCTGCCCAGTCATAAGATTCATAACCGATCAGTGTATAAGGATTTTGGTGGATGAGCTGATAGGAGCGGGTAGGATGCCCCGTTTCATTATTGGGATAACCTGTAGACATCTCCTGACTGATAAGCGGACGGTCGGTTACCTTGAACTGTTTTTGGAATTCTCCATTGAAGAAACGGAAAACCGAGTAGTCATACCAATTGTAATAACCGTGCATATCGTCAATGTCGCCATCATCGATGCTGCTCATAAAGTCAGCACCGAATTTCTTATCCTTGCCTTTGGCCTGATAGTTGGAGTCGAAGCAGATAGGACGGGTAGGGTCGATGCGACGCATCTCTTTCACTACATCCGAAATAATACGGTATTTCTCTTTGGCACGTTCCAGATTGCTGTCATTGTCGTAGAACTTCATTTCATTGTTCACTGTCCAGAAGAGCAGTGAAGGGTGATTGCGATATTTTTTCAGCAATCCTAAAAACTCGTTACGCCATATTTCAATCAGACGCTGGTCTGGAATTGGAGTGGAATGAATCATCAACCACGACCATGTGCCTTCGAATGAAACACCGATACCGTTACGGTCGGCAGCTGTCATCCAGCGTTTGTTCCACGGAGTGGTGTGTGTACGGGTTACGTCGATGTTTCCGGCTTTCATCAGTTGCATGAAAGTATTGGCCAGATTTTCATCATTAGGTGCCAGTGCGAAAGGAATGTGGTTTCCGCCGCGCAACCAGTATTTATTACCGTTCAGGTAGAAAAGTCCGTCTTTCACCTCAAAAGTACGGAATCCGGAAGTTTCTGTCAGACAGTCCAGTTCTGTTCCTTTATCTGCTACCAGGCGGAATTTGAAATCGTACAGGTTGGGATGCTGCGGTGTCCATAAGCGAGGTTTCAAATCGCTGATCGTATAGGTTTCCATGCGCTCTTCATCTGCATTGAGATTCAGTTTCCGTATGGATAATCCCGAATAGAGTACAGCACCGGTTTCTTTGTCGATGATATCCGTATAAAGGTCGAACTGTTTCTTTTTACTACCATGGTTCTTTAGGGTTACATCGAAGGTAGCGCCATTCAGGGTCGGTTTGATAAAGACATCTTCCACTTTTGCGGGGTCGGTAATCGTCAGCTTTACCGGTTGCCAGATTCCGGCAGGTTCGTCACCATAAAAACCATGAGGAATTTCTTTCAGCAGAGCATCTTTGTTCACTTCCACTTTGGCATCTTCCTGCTCACTTTCACGTACGGAAGAATAGAAGAAATCGATGGCATTTGCCGATTCCGATGCGCTTCCATCCATTTTGCGTGTCACTTTTACGGTAATCAGGTTCTTACCGGGTTTCAGCAAATGGCTGCCGTCTACCTGAATTTCACCGAACATGCCGAGATGTGAAGTGGCTAATGTTCCGTTGATATAGATTTCGGCAATTTTGGAGACCGCGTCGAAGGTCAGTGTCATATTTTTGCCTTCCACATTGGCAGGCAGTTCCAGCCATTGACGGTACCAGGCATATTTCACCCGGCGATAATCGAATGTATAGTTTTCACAGCGGTCGGTTTCCTGTTGGTAGTAGGTGTCCGACACACCTTTGGGTTGTGCACCGGTAGGAGAGGGCATCGTTTCGCCATGCAGCCAGATACGGATTGGTGTCCAGAAGTTAGGAACGGACATGATGTGCCAGTCCTGGTCGTTCGTTTGTACCGAAACAGCCTTATCCTTGTTGTCCAGTTGATAGTCGGGCATAAAGAGCCAGTTGCCATCCAGCGTGATGTCTGTGCGGCTGCCGGTGAGCGCTGCCAGTTTGGCGGAAGTATAGGAAGCCCGTTCCTGGCGGCGTTTGTTTTCTTTCTCCGCAGGAGTGGCCTTCTTTTGATATTCTGCCACTTTCACGTTTTTCAGTGCATCGTCTGCCATCGGAGTAACGGTGAGGTCATCAAATTCAGTTTCTATCCATCCTCCACCCAGAGCAACTTCACCTGATGGTACCAGGTCGGCATTCTTGTCTACAAGATCAATATGTGGTTGTTTCTCGTCGTTGAGGAATATGCGGATACGGTTGCCGCAAACTTCTACTTTTACACGATACCACTCTCCCGGTACAGGATGGAAACCTAACGGGCGGACTCCCATAAATTCGTCCGTACCCATATATCCGGTGCGCATCAGGTAAAGATCATCTTGCAGTCCGCCTTTGATACCTACCACATAACGGTCGAAACGGTTGTAATTGCGGAAGCTCGCCCATATCTGCACCTGTTCGGCATTTTTAGGGGCACGGGCTTTGAAAGAAAAGGAGTAGTTTTTCCATTCGGGATGACCGAATACGGCATAAGCGCCTTTCGAACGGAATACATTGTCGGCAATACTGCATGTTCCCCGACCCACCACTTTCAATGTTTCTCCGGCATTGGAGAAGTCGTTTGTCCATGTAGCATTGCTTTGTGCTTGTCCGTTCATGCAGAGGACGCTGCACGCACAAGCCAGAAATACTTTGCTGATTCTATTCATGATATTACAAGTTAATAATAATTTTGGTATAAAAGTACGGTTCGACAATAAATATTAGAATGAAGTACCGCTTAATGTACACTTAATATGTGCTTAATTGTCTTTGCTCTTGTTTTTCGTTGATTAATTTTGTATCTTTATAGGTTTCTCTTTCTTTTTAAATTGCTGTTCACCTTATAAAGTGACAAATAGCACTTTATAAGGTGACATTTGTCTTACTATAAGATGACTATGGTCCCGTTGCAATATGACAACTATGCCGTTGCATAAACTCCTCTAGTTTTATGCATAGAAAATCCTAAATCTATGCACAGAAAAAACTAAATCTATGCATTGAAAAACTAAATGTTGCAATGAATTTGACATAAATGCCATGTGAAAAATAAAAAGAACCATGCCAAAAAACGAAGATTACAAGCTTACGATTTAGTGGCATGGCTATTTATAGATTAGTTTTTGTTCAATATCATAACGATACTCTATTATGAATAGGTTCCGGAATTATCCTTCGATGATTCTGAAGAACATATTCTGACTGGAGTAGTCGCTGATAAAGGTAAACTTGAATTGGAAGTTAGTAGTGGTCGGAACAATTTTCAATGTGAAAGATTGTTCTTCGCTGTTTACGTCCAATGTGCTACTCGTTTCATTTCCTTGTGGCTCTAAAACCAAAGAATAGTTTTGTTTGCAGAAATATTTCTTGCAATAGTCAGTCATCACAATCTTGTTTCCGGCAGAGTCATATTTCAGCAATACAGGCAACTTGGTACCAGTAAGACCGGTCGGACCGCCATATACGTCCCAAGAACAACCATTCGTCCAGAAAGCATGATTCTTAAAATAGTTCCCCAAGTAGTATTTCTTGCCTACTTCCAAGTCTGCCATTTTTGTCTTCGTGTCATCACCGGTGATTTCAGAAACTTTAATTTCATAGTCTTTGCTTACAACTCCTGTTGCATTCGGTTGTTTATCACTACCCATGTAAATTGTATGCTCTCCCGGTTGGCGTACAGGGTCTTTGATGTACCACTGTTCATTACCTTCGGATTTCACCTCTCCCTTTCCGGCATTGAATGTCCACGAGAACTTGAGGCCGTTGTCAGCTTCATTCATTTCATTGATCTTCTTGTCATTGAAATTAAGCTGGAATAACTGCATGTGCGGGCTGTTACGAACCAGTGTGAGTGTGTAATTGGCAGCATCCCATATTACATTATTGGCATCCCATCTTTCTTTTACTTTTGTATTCTGATCGTTTTTGTTCAACGTGATGGTGAATTCTGCATCGGCAGGTTTGAAGTTATATAACGTTTTGCGCAGATCCACATTAGTAAAGTGATAACCTTCCGTTTCATCATATACACCCGGAATTGTATATCTTTCGCCCAAACGTATGGACGGTGTTTCATTGTTGATACCAGCCTTACCGTAAATCATGATATTCAATTCAGGTTTCTTTGTCGGAGCTTCTACTACGTACTTCGAAGTTACATTACCTATATACAATCCCACTTCTTTTTCATTGAGTGTGAAAGCAGCTTTGTCTGTCCCCTCGTCATTCATAGCGAACAGGTTAGCACCATCTATACCTTCAGTTTGAGGACCTACCAATAGATAATTAGCCTTTTGAGCCGCATCATAGTAAAGACATACTTCACCATTAGCCAACTCGGTTTCTTGTGTAATCGTTGCGAGATTTGTAGTCATAGGGATTGTTTCCCAGCTGCCACCGTTAAGTTGAGTACCCAGTTTCCATGCTTTAGATGCAGTAACACCCATATTTTCCAATGTGGTTTGAGCATTGTGCACTTTGATGACTTTGGTACCTTTATAAAGACTTTCGATATTGCTCAACAGTTCTGTTACACCTGTCAGTCCAATACCATTTTTAGCAGTCGATTCATCTTGTGAGTAAATCAATACTTCTTTAGAGAATTCTTCTTCGGCAACAGTATAAGTCACTTTCACTTTACCTGATTTGTTGGCAGCTTTAGCGGTTAACACACCTTTATCTGTTACTTCGAATGTGTTATTTGGGTTCTCTGTCAACTCATAAGTTGTTTCAATAGCCAATTCACCGAATCCCAGTTCGTCTACAAACTTCACTTCTCCGCTTTCGCCGAATCCCCAGCCTATTGTTTTAGCAAGGTCGAGACTTTCGGTGCTGATGAATTTCAGAGATTCCGAGTCCTGATAAAGCGTACGTGTTTCACGATAAGCAAACAGACCGTTGCTGGCGCTGTAAGAAGTCGGTTTCACTACGAAATAATTGGAACTGGTAGTGGTCTTGTCTAATGTGATTTCCAACACTGCACCGTAGTATGGGGCTGTCATGTTGCTTGGAGTCAGTTCTACGGTCAGGAGGCCGTTTTCGTCCAGTTTCTTATTGGTATTTACCAACAGTTGAGGCACTTCCGCACGTGTCAGTTTCAATTCGTGGATATCCGCGCACTGGAAGTCTGCTTCGGACAAGTCGATGTCTTTAGGCAGAATCTTGAACTTGGCGGTAGCTGTATGGGCAGTAACCACTTTACCTAGTTTGTTAGTATAGCTGGCTGCTTCCAGGAACTCGTCTTCCTCAAAAACAAATTGTTTTTGGAAGAGGATAGAGCTGATACCGCTGAAACCACCGCCCTGTACGGGGAGGATATAGTTTTCACCGTAGATATAGACAGAGAGCGTCTTATTCTCTTTGTTCTCTGCCAGAATCGGAGTGTCTTTATCAGCTGTGATGGTGGTTTGCACCAGTCCTTCTGTTTTTTGGATGTAGATGTAACCGTTACTCTTGTCGTAGTATAACTGGTCTTTATCTGTTCCGGGGATTTCCTGTTCAGTGCCGAATGTCAACACCTTGTACCAGCCTGCACCTTTGTCTTTGGTGTATCTCCATGTACCTTCTTCCACCTTGAACTGGTAGAAAGGAGTCGCTTTATTGGAAGCCTGTACATATAATTCGTCTCCGTTGCTTAATACAATTGTGTATTGTGATTGGTCTTCACTGGGATACCAGCTCTGTACTGTCAGATTGGCGTTCAATGCAGCCTCAATCTTTTCTTTGAATCTATCCATGTCAGATTCAACCGTGCTGATACGGTTGTTCAGTCCTTCAATATCCGAGTCGTAATCCTTACAGGAAACAACTCCTGTTCCTAATGAAAACAACAGTGCTCCATAGAGAAAACTGTTTAATACTCTTTTGTTCATCATAGGTAAATTTTTAGTTTGATAAATATTTCATTTTTCTTGTTTCTTTATTTCTCTGCGATAATCTCTGCATAATTCAGGCTGATGTCACCTTCGGTCACTATCAGGTTGAAGTCGGCATATCCACGTGCATCGCGAGAATAAACTGCTATTTCGACTTCTTCCCATGTACTGCCTGTTGCGGGGAGGCTTACGCTTTTTGTCATTGTATCGCCAATCTGGCAACGTACGCTGGCAGCACCATTGCTGGAATAGCGGAAATGGATAGTTGATTTTCCGGTTCTGAAAGGGAGTTCTTTCCATTTCAGTGTGTTCAGACCACCGGAAGTGAGGTTGGTATGCCAACCACCGTTATACTTCGTGTCGTTGCAATATTTTACTACTCCCTGTTCGGGAGCATTGTTCATTTCCACTTCCGTCAGAGATGTTTCTATCTTGCTGCCGGAAACAGTGCCTTGGTAACAGTAGTCACAAGCTTCAGCTTCCAGTTTCTGTCTGGTCGGGAAAGGATGATTGCTATACTTACGGAGCAGGTTGATGCGCTGGTTGGGATAATCGTAATAGATCTTGTCCGAACTACGCCACCATGCAGCGTTTTCTGCAAGGTCGGTAAATCCTTCAAGGAATACCAGATCAGGCTTCTTGGATAGGAAAGATTCCATCATCTTGGTTGCATAACGGCCGTGGTCGGCATCTATAAATTGCCAGTTCGGACGAGCTAGATCACCTTGTACGAATCCCGGACATCCGCTGCCTACGCTGAAACCTTTGAAGTTGTAAGCGGAAATATAGGTGTTGTAGAGCAAGTTTTCGTTATATACGTCCTCTGCCATATCCATTGTAGGAACGGCAAACCAGTTGTGAATACCATCCAGATAGGGGCAGTCCACCAGTGAGTAGTCCCGGTCAGTCCATTCGCGTTGGATGATGAGGAACGGACGTACGCCAAATGTGGTGTTGAAGTCGTCGCTGATACACTTCAGAATATAACTCAACTTTCCATGATAGGCATCTGATTTCGTTTCGTCAAGTCCGGTCGTACTTTTGTACTTTACCGGGTCTTTCTTCATCAGTTCGCTAAGATAACTGTCCTGTAGGAATCCATTGGGGTTCCAGAATAGGATGACAGGGCGTCCGTCTATCTCAAACCAATAGTCACGCGGAACATTTTCGAACGATGGTTTCAGGTTGGCATCCCAGATGTAGTAATATATCTCTTTGCGGAAATCGTTGTTTGCACCTTTCATATCTTCTTTCTCAGGGTCGAGGAAGAGTAGCGGATAGTGTGAACCCTCTACGCGGCTACCATTTTTGAACGGTTTGTTGTCGTATCCGTATCCTTTATGTGCATTGCGTGCAGCCGACCATGAGGCAGGGGTATCATCAAAGATAGCGATCTTGAATTCATGTTCCACACCTTTGCGTTTGATAGCTGCCATCAAGTCATGGAGTTTGTCGGGGCGACCGTGGTCTATATCAGGATTTGCTTCACCACGACAGTTCATGGCAACATAATCCTGACCACTGTAAGCGATTTCTTCTACGAAGTTGTCCCACCAGTCGGCTTCGGTAATTGGACCGGGATATGCTTTGTCATCTTGTGCTTCGGGATAAGCAGAAGCTACGTAACGGCAGAATAATGAACGGTTGTGCATAGTAGAAACGTCAGTGAACGGCTTGTCCATCTTTTGGCGCAAGTTGCCTTCGAATCCAGCCAATGTACCTATTTTATAGGAACGTACAATTTCTTGTTCCGTTCCCTGTCCACCTTCAGAGCCGGGACCGTCGGGCCCGTCATTCGGATTGTCATCAGAGCATGTCCAGCAGAAAGCCCCCAAACCTAGCAGACATATGTATTTCCAATATTTATTTCTCATATTCTTTTTATCATTAAAGAGTTAACATTTTAGTTCTTCTTGAATTGCTGGCGGGTGATTTCCAGATATGTTCTTCCATATCCGTTGCCATAATTTTCTACTGTCGGCTCGATGAATGAGTCGAAATTATATTTGTTGTAAGAGTCAACCAGAATCAGACGGTTGCGTCCGGCATTCATCTTGGCTACGTTACACATGGTACGATATGTGGCAGGGTCTTTTTTTACAATCGGTGAGTTACCGATAGAACCGCGACCATCCTGCACCAGCTTGTTCCAAGCCGGACCAACAGTAGGAACGAACTCCATGCTTCCGTCGCCAAATGCTGGTAATGCAGTCTCACGGTTGTACTTCCAGTTCTGGTCTATCATTTGCGGATACATATAAGAGCGGCTCATTTCCGACTGGTCGTACATATTACGGCTGGCTACAGCGTCTACGCAGCCTTCCATGTAAAAGTATTGGTAACGCATCTGGTTGCACCATACATCGGCACTTTCCACCATGATGTAGATGTCGTAGCCGGTAGCTTCTTTCACAGCTTTCCGGATGCCATCGTACATGGCTTTGGATTCTTGTGCATAGATTTCACCAGTCTTATTTTTAATGTAAACCACCGGACGCGTGCCACCGATTTTGTAGTAGCGGTCGTCAGAGAAGTAACAGCCGATTTTGCTGAAGAAGTTGTTCAGCAGTTGTTGGCGGGTGTATGTGATACCATCATATACCTTTCCGGCTGCAGTCTCGATACAATTGGTTGAAGATAGTGTAGGAGGCAGGTCGACGATGTTGTTCCAGTTAATACTAACCACAATTTTCATCGTTTTCAAGTCGACGAAGTCTATACCCGGTTGTCCCATGTGTGGCATCGGAAGGCGTTTGCCGCCTCTGCCAGAGCGTCCCAACATCAAGGTGATGAACAGAGAGTCACCTTGATTAATTTCGGTACCGGGTCCTTTACCCAAATCTGCTCCTGCTTCGGGCAGAATGATAAAGTCTGCCCCAGCTTCGATGCAATCGTCCACGTGTTGTTGTATCATTGGAATCATACGGTAACTTTGACTTCCTGCATCCGGCTGTAAATAGCCGTCTTTTTGTGATTCGGGCATTACTTGCGGTGTTAGGTTATTATAGTCATTCTTTGCACTCAATTCCTTATCGGTCAGCGTCAGAAGCTCCCAGCGGGTGAAGTTGGGATCACCGTTCGGCCTGGTGGTAATATCATTCCCTTTGTAGTAGAAAATGCCAACCTGATAATCTTCGGTGACAGGAATTTCCGGAATTTCGTAGTTCAAGAAGTAGTCATCGATGTTCGGACCCTCTTCTTTGTTGCATCCCGCAAGAAGTAATAAAGCGGCAGAGCACCCCGTAATGTATTTCATTAGTTTCATAACTGTCTTTCTTTTTATTTTATTATTTATTATCTTCTATGCGTACAAACTTGATACTTGCCGCTAAGCGTTCTTCTCCTTGTAGGGAAGCATACTCGGGATAGTCTTCCAATACGTTTTCGACAAATTCTTCAATGGTGTCTCCATACCAATGAGCTACCATTTCGTTATTATACATTAACTGACCGCCTTTCCAACGTTCGTATAGACCTTCTTGATTGTATGGTCCGCCGATACCCAATGGAGTAAAGAAATTATCATTATAGTTTCCGTCGGAACGAGGTACCAGTGAAGTGGATTGTAGCATACGGCAGGCTTCCCGGTAATAGTTCATGTTCCAGTTACGTTCGTCTGTAGGATATTGCAAACGTTCGGGAACCGGATCGAATTGATTGGCCCCGTAGGTTCCGTAATTGTTCGGAGTTCCGTTATAGAAAATAGGAGGATATTTCATCACACGTGTTCTGCGTTCCAGTGTCCAACCGGCAAATCCGTTGAAGTAGTCGGCGATGTAACGTTGTTTCCATACTTGTTCCAGATTGTTTTTATAACCGCCTTTTCCGTTGATATCGGCTTTGTAGAAGGCACGGTAGTCACGACATCCCAGTCCGTTGGTGTTCCATTTGACTCCGTTACGTTCTATGTATTCGGAGATTCCGGCAGTAACACTATATTCGTTCATGGAAGCAGTAATACCGTTGTAGTAATATTGTTCAGCACTCTGCGGCAATGCAACATTCACACCCCATTCATCTTTACGTAATTGGATTTCGGCAAGCATGAAGTTTACGTCCGCCCATGTCAACAGTTTCACCATAGCATCCTGTTTGATGAAATCGCGCTGAATCAGAGCATATGTGTAGCCTTCAATACTTACGGAAGCGGTTGAATAAAGGCTCTGAAGGTTGTTGTTGTGTTCATCCTTGCCGACAATCCATCCACTCGGTGTTTGTTTCAGCTCGAAGCGGGGTAGGAAAGGTATTCTGTATGAAACTTGTACGTATTTCTGTTCTGCTTCCGACCATAGGGAGTCTCTTACTACGGCACGGTAATCACCCGTTTCATTGATACGGGATGTTTGCGCATATCTGCTCAAACGGGGATCTTTGTAAGAGCGCATATAACAGAAGAAGTATTCGTTCATTGCCGGGTAAGTCAGCCCGCCTATTTCTGTCTCCAGCTTGGTGCCCAGATCGAATTCTTTCAGGATACGGTTGTAATATAAGGAAACGTCGGCATTGGGGTCAGTACCATAGCGTCCTGCTGCATTGTCATTGTTGGAGCTGAATAAGTAGTTGCGGTTGGTTTCGTTCAACGCTTTTTCAATTTGCTCACGTGCCATAGAGATAGCTTCAGGGCTTTTTTTCATGTTCATCATGCGGATAGCCACGTCCAGACGCAAGGAGTTGGCAAATTTACGCCATTTTTCAATGTCACTGTCACCACTGGCAGAAGGATAGAAAGGATCTTTCAGCATTTTGGGTCCGTTCGGGTCGAAAGTTTCTACTGCTTGATCCAGCCAACGGAGGATTTGCATATATGCTTCAGCTTCACTGTTATAGTAATATACGTTTCCATAAGTCTCTTTACAAGCTGCGTCCATAGGTATCGGTCCCCAAGTGCCTGTCAGTACGGAGTAGAGGTAGGCTTTCCAGGTAATCAGTATTGCCCAATAATTTCTATCGGTGTCCTGAGCGTATTTATCTTCCATAATAGCTACATCACCCAATACTTTCTTATAGAAGTTATAGAATCTGTCACCTACATTGTCTGAACTTTGCGGGCTGGTCCAGGAAACCACGTAGCGTGCCATATAGGCGTAATAGTTATAATTCATTTCGGATAATACGTCCAGAGACTTGTAGATAGTGCCTGGAAATATTTTCTGAATATCAATCTCATCCAGATATAGTTTGTTGGGGTTCTGGTTAGTTGCGTCGAAACTATCTACGCAAGATGTTGCCAATCCCAACAGAGCTGCGGTACATAATGTATATAAATACTTTTTCATTGTCATCGCTGTTAAAAAGTTATTTTAAAATCGAAACCGTAACTGGAAGTCGGTAAGTTGAAACCTCGTTCCAAACCTTGTTGGATTCCCATGGAAGAAGTTGCTTCCGGATCTATCCCCTTAGGTGTTTTCTGGTGGAGAATAGCTACATTTCTGCCTACGGCTGAAATTCTCATAGATTGTATGAAACCTATCTTTCTTAACCAATTCTTAGGAATATTATATCCTAAGGAAATCTCTTTCAGTTTTACATAAGAGGCGTCATACAGGTACAGCTCACCGTTTTTGCCACTATCATTAGTCCAATAGTCTATTGGTTTAATCCATGCCTGGCAAGGCTGTCCCGCTAGTCCCGGTACGGAACTGTCATAAACGGCTCCGGGGATATTCATGCCTTTCGGGCGGGAAGCATCCATATAAATATTGTTTTTGCCGGAAGGTACATATTTTGAATCCAGAATACCGAGATAGCCCGTCTGGTCACCTTCGTTGAGAATCATATCAGCAAATAAATGTTCTGTACGTCCGCCCAGTGACATGATAGATTGTGCATTTCGGGAAGATTGGAAGGCAGTCTCCGACCATACGTGTCCACCCATACGAATGTCGAGCATGGCAGAAAAAGACAAGTCTTTCCAACGGAGAGAAGTACGGATACTACCCGTCCATTTCGGTTCTACGCTGGCGAGGAATTTGGCTTCACCTGACAGGGGACGACCGTTGGCTCCCACCAATACTTGTCCTTCATCATTGGTTTTCCATGGCTCACGGCAATAAAGACTTACCAACGGCTCACCTTTCACGATACGTAATTCTACACTGTTTTGAACGGTAGTCAGTGTCATGTAGTCCATTCCGTTTGCCAGTGAAACTACTTCTGAGTTGTTTTTCGCCCAGTTGATGTCTACTTTCCATTCCCAATCTTTATTTCTAAAAGGAACGACTCCCAATGTCACTTCATATCCCCAGTTCTTTACTTCACCGGCATTGAACAAGGCTTCTCCATATCCGCTTACACCGTTGATGGTGGAAGTCAAAATTTGGTTTTTGGTATTCTTATTATAATAAGTGAAACTAAAGGAAGCGCGGTCTTGCAGGAAGCGCAGATCTAATCCCGTTTCGAATGAAGTGGTACTTTCCGGTTTCAATGTGTTGGTTTTCCGTTTGTTTTCACTTTCGAACCACGCCATGTCCCCCAGATAAGAAGTGTTATAACTGAATCCATTTAGCAACTGGTCGAAACCGGTATCATTACCTACTTTGGCATAAGAACCACGGAACTTGGCATACGATAGCCAATCTTTTGGAATGCTTTTTACCAACTCCGTCAGTACGAAACTGACGCCGTAGGAGGAATAGAAATAAGAACGGTTGTCAGAAGGTAAGGCAGATGACCAGTCGTTACGTCCGGTAACATCCAGATAAATGAAATCTTTATAACCTACACTGACTGTTCCATAGATTGCTTGCTTTTTCTTTGCATTATATTCCGGCCATGATTTGATAGTGGCGCCATTATTGGTAAGAGAAATAAAGTCGGAGGTAGCCAATGTTCCGACTTCCGAGTTTTGTTTCTTAAACAGGAAATCCTGCGAATTGGCACCCACGCTGGCGGATATATTGAAGTCTTTCCAGGTCTTGTTGTAAGAAAGCATAGCCTCATAAGTATAGTTACGAGCTTTCTCTGTGAACTCTTTGTAAAATCCGTCGGCATCCCCCGGAGTGTACATATTGCGGAATTCATACCCCTCTTTCATATTCAGGTCGAGAGCGGCCTTCAAACGCAGCTTCAGATCTTTGGTCAGTTTGTAGTTTACTGTTACATCGGCCAGTAACCATTCTTTCTTGTCTTGGTTGGAAAGCTCGTTCAGCATCCATACCGGACTTTTAAATTGAAGGGCGGTCGGTTTTCCGTTTTCATCTTTCCAAGGATACATTTCCTGTATGGAAAGGTCACGGGGCATATCCATCAGTGTATAGATAGGGTTACGGTCTGAATTGTTACGATAAGAGCGGTTGTTGACATGCTCATGTGTATAGCGTCCATTCAGATCGACATCCAATGACTTTGTCAACTTCACATTGGAACGTACATTGAATGCGTTACGGGTAAGTTTGTTCAACCCTTCCAGTACGTCGTCGCTTCGCAGGTTGGTAAAGCCGATACGGGTAGAGACATGTTCGGTGGCCCGTTCTATAGAAACACTGTTTGTCCAGGAGTAAGCAGTCTGGTACATAGAGGTTGTATTTTCCGGAGTAGGAACATAGGCTTTGAGTTCTCCGTTGCGTCCTACTACCTGAAAGCCTAACATAGGCATACCCCATGAACGGGAATTATCATAACCTTCCATTCGTTGGATGCCATAAGGCATATTTGGATCATAAGGAACCTTTACGTCACCATTGAATGAGTTGGCTTTGTTATTTTCAAAACGGTTGATGTGCCCACCGCCATAGATATTCTGATAGATAGGGTATTGTGAAAATTCTGTGAATTGTACATTTGTAGAGTACGTAATCCCCAGACCACTTTTTTGACCGGCTTTTTTGGTCGTAATCAATATAGCACCATTAGCGGCATCCGAACCGTAGAGTGCGGATGCGTTGGCCCCTTTCAAAACTACGATATTTTCAATGTCGTCGGGATTGATACTGTTAGCAGGGTTACCGTAATCGATTTCACCACCAGTCACATCATTTATAATAGGTACACCGTCGATTACGTAGAGTGGTTGGTTGTTGCCGGAAATGGAATTGGCACCACGGATACGTACTGTGGCTGAACCGGCAGCACCATTTGATATCACTTGCAGACCAGCTACTTTACCAGCCAGCATATTTACAAATCCGGCATCCCGGTTTTCGGTCATGCCTTCTATGTCCATTTTCTGGAAGGCGGTAGACAGAGATTTTTCATCGCGACGTAAGTCCATAGCTGTTACTACTGTCTGTTCCAACATTACAGCATCTTCATCCAACGTCACATTCAATACATTCTTTCCTTTTACTATATTGAATGATTTGGTTTTAAAACCAATATAGGAGAATTTCAATACAGCACCGTTTTCAGGAACTTGAATAGAATACTTGCCATCAAGATCGGTTATTACACCTTTTGTTCCGCCCACTATCACTACATTGGCACCGATAATAGGCTCACCTTGTGTGTCGGTCACTGTTCCTTTTACTGTCCGGTTTTGTGCTTGCACTACCGAAACGCTGAACAGCATTAAAATAAAAATGAGACTTCTTTCATAGCATCTCATGTACTGAGAAAATCGTTGTTTCATGTTTTTCATGAATTTATTTATGAATAATCACTAAATTAAGAATTAATCGGATGAGAGAGCCTGAATTCGTTTTAAGGTTCGTCATTCGAATCAGATTAAGGTGTTCTTTCTTCTTTCATAATAATATTATATTTTTTAAGATTAATTTTCAGCAAAAGAACTATAAGACGATAAAAAAAGAGGGGTGTTCGCGATTAATTGGGAATTAAAAAACAATTAAATGTGAATTAAGTCTTTTTTTTCTTATAATCATTCACAAATAGGTGCTGTTTTTCTTGGTATTGGATGAAAACAATGTAACGGGCTATAAAATATTACTGGAATTATTCGCGTTTGTAATAAAGAAAGTATAGAATCTCCCCCTCTTTCCTCCATCTTGATATGTATCGGTGGTTTAAGGAGAGGGGGAGGTTTGTTTTATAGAATAATTAATTAAGAAGCAATTGTCGACCGGACTTATAAGTCGGCAAATGGGATTTTGTAGCTTTCACCCATCGAGTCGTGATATTCTTTGCAGAAACGATCATATAGGTTTCGAGCTATACCTTTTTTCCCTTGTGCGGCCAGTACTGTACATTTAGCAGCCAGAGCCTCCTCATTGAGCGGGTCATGCAGGAACATGATGTCGGCAAGCCGGATAATCATATCCTGATGATTCCGGCTGATTTCAATATCCAGCAAATTTTTTAATAAGTCAATAGAATGACTGGAATAGGCATCTTTAAAATCGTCCAGCCAATCAACAATGGTATTGGGTAATAAAGGACCATATAGCAATAACTCTAAAATTTTATTGAGCAATTCTTCACTTTTCACTTGTTCGAATTGTTTGGTACATGCAAGTAATGTGTGGTAATCGCAAAAAACATTTGTTCCCCATTTTATACGCAAGAAATTGTTTTCTATCATTACTTCCATATCTCCGATACTTTCCAACAATACCCGTAGCTTGCGCAGATTTACATTACGGTTATTGCGGGCGGCTGTTTCTTCTTTTTCCGGCCATAGTATTTCCGTTGTTTTGGAAGTTAGGATGCCTTGGGCATTTTTTTCTGTATAAAGTATCAGCAGAATAAGCAAGTGTTTCAGACGGGGGGTAAAATTGGATGTGATGTCATTTCCATTTTTATCGCGTACATTGAAACAGCCCAACAAAGAAATAGATGCACGGCTACGGTCATAATAATTGATCGTTTTTGTGAAAACGGATTCCGTGTCTTGTATTCTTTCTTTTTTCGGTATGATTCTGGATTCAGACATTCCTGGTTGTTTGAGGCTGTCTTCAGTTGTTGCAGTGGGAGTTTCTTCTATAATCCTCCCGGCTGCAGATGCTTTTTTCTTTTTACTGCTGTATTTGAAACGGTAGAATACTAAACCGACCAATGCAAGTAGCAGTAAGACTCCGGCGGTATAGAAATGCCATCGGCTGTTAGCGCTTTCTTCAACTGTTGACTGCCGGATATCCATTTCATTTACGAGAGGCATATTGATGGCGTAAATAGCCACATCATGTGTGTGGTTACTTAGTATTTTATCTAATACTAAGAATAACTTTCCATGTGACGGAGAAGTATAAAGACTGAAGTCACAATCCTGATAAGTTGATTCGTTATAAATGGGCTTGGAAACTTCCGTATAGACGGAATCTTTCATTGAAATCTTCCATAACACACCTCCTTTATTTGTCGAAACAGCATAAAAGGAACTATCCGATGGCTCGAAATACATGGAAGAGGCCATTATCGTACCATCTTCTTTGGGATTATTTTGTTGCCAGACTATACGTGACTGCTTATTTTTCAGATTGATGGAGCATAATCCCCAATAATAATGGCTACTCAACTCTTGTTTGCCATACTTGTTTCCTCTACCGCCGAAGATATATAATTCATCGCCCACTAGAGCCATAGCTGCCGAATAACGGGGGTAGAGGGGACGTTCGTATTCTATTTGTTCCACTTTGTTAGTACCGGATTTCATCCGGTAAAGATCGTTGCGGTATTGGTAGAAACCATAACCTCCGAAAAAGTAGAAACAAGAGTCTGCCGGATTAAAAGTTTTGGCATGATTATAATTGGTGGCTTCTTCTGTGTTGCGTATCTCATTACTCCATTTTTCTGTGTCAAATGAGAAACTGGAAATTATGCCTTTCTTGGGATAATAAGACACAAGCTTATTGCTTAAAGTATCATATAAGAGATGATTGGGGAATTCTACAGCCGGATAGCCTCCACGCACTATCACTTCGTTCTGCAAAACTCCATTCTCGTCTAAGATTTCGATTGATTGGGATTTGACTAAATAAAATAAGGCCTCACGGGCATTGAAGGCCACGTTCAGTTTTCCCGGAATTTTAGCCTGATGAACAAGTTTCCATTCGATATGATTGTCTATTAACCATAAGGGATGGACAGCACGTGCCACAGCTCTTTCTATTTCATCATAACAGACATTATCATTATGCTTCCACAACTTCCATTCACGTATCTGTTTTCCATCTTGTATGATGGTTATATTTCTAAGATTTATTGGAGCTACATCTGCCAGATAGTTTTGCATTTGTCCGAATAAAGCGGTAACACTTTTCACTCCTTGTAAGGGAGCCATAGCTGATATTTTCTTGTTATCGTAATCTATTTCTATGACATTATCCTTCAAACGCAAGTGCAAAGAAACATCCAGCCATTTTTCTCGTTCTATGGGGCTGTTAATGTTGACGATGCCTTCATTGAGAACCAACGCTGGAAAATGTCTTTCTTCACCTGCGACAAATGAAAAACGGATATATTGATTGGTGTTTGTATGCAGATGGAGAATAGAGCCGAAGTCATGCTCATTGACACGTACATACATTTGAAAAGAAATCGTGAAATCGTTTTTTATAGAGAAAGGTTGGTTATCATCCAAGTACAAGGTTGTTCTCTCAATTCCAGCTACTGCATGGGATTTGAGAGAAAGTCCATAATCATACAAAGAAGATGCGTCCACTTTACCTACCATGCAAAGCAGGACGAAGAGCAAAATTTGTAGTTGATATTTCATAGTACTTTATTTATAGTGCAAAAATACAAAAAACTGTATGATATCCCCAAGAATCAGAATTTATTTATAAGGCAATACTTTCAAACTACCGTTTGTTATTACGATCATACGTTTAATGAAATATGAAGATGTCCCAAAATAGAATGTAGGAAATGAAAATTCTATTTTGCGACATCTTCATATAAATCGGGCAGTACTTATTTGGCTTCTGCTGAAGGAGGAACGGCATTGTCTTCGCTGCCCCATGCTTTATTAGGTTTATTGCCCATTGTCAGTACTAATTTACCTCCGTTTTTCAAATCGTCATGGCTGAACCAGGGTTTTTCCCATTTTTGACCGTTCAGTGTAGCCGATTGGATGTACTTATTTTCGTCGGAAGCATTCTGGGCTTCGATTTCAAATACGGAACCGTTGCTGAGTATTATTTTTGTATTTGTGAAAAGTGGACTTCCGATATTGTAGATTGGTAAGCCCGGAGTGACAGGATAAAAACCCAATGAAGAGAAAACAACAAATGAAGTCATACCTCCGCCATCTTCGTCCCCAGGTATTCCCATGAGGTCATTACGGAACCATGTTTTCAGCATCTGACGGATACGCTTCTGCGTTTTCCAGGGTTGACCTGCATAATTGTAGAGATAAGGTATGTGTAATGATGGCTCATTTGCCATAGAAAACTGCCCGACATTACCCGTGTGGTCAGGTAGTTTTGAATAGAATTCATATTTACTGCGTCCCAGCGGTTCACTGAAAGTACGGTCGAGATTGGAGATGAACTGCTCTTTTCCTCCCATTAGGTTGATGAGGTCGGCCACATTGTGAGGTACATCCCAACGGTAAACCCAACCATTGTTCTCTCCATAATATTCGCGGGCGCCCATACCACCGGAATAACGGTAATCGAACGGTGTAATCCACTTGCCTTCCTTATCTTTCGGGTGGAAGAAACCGGTCTCTTTATTGAAGATATTCCGATAGTTGTAAGAGCATTGCAGATAGTGGGCGGCTTCGTCTTTCTTACCCAATAATTCTGCAATACGAGAAAGACACCATTGGTCGTAGCTGGTTCCTAATGTGACAGCGACAGGTTGACGCTTTTCGAAAGGGTGTACATTCGGATCTGTTTCCTTTTCATCCGGGCGAAGGGCGGGGATATATCCGTTTTCGCGGTAGAAGTTGTCCAACCATCCGGCAGCGGCTCCCGACCAGGGCGCAAGAGTTTTTTCTTCCATTCCTTTCCGGCACGCTTCATAGGCTTTCACCGCATTTATGTTCAGTCCTTTAGCCAGAGCGTCGGCTATGGTGGCAACGGCATGATTGGAGTTCATGCGGCGTGAGTCACCTGTAACTTCAGGGAAGGTAGGCATCCACATTGTTCCCATCTGTTCCGCCATTAACAGGAAAGAAGCAATGATGTCTTCTTCTTTTTTGGTGTCGATCAATATACGAAGTGGATGTGCCGCACGGTATGTGTCCCAAATCCAGTCATCGTTATAGAAAGGCGTACCGTTGTCATCATGTACCTTGCCGTCAAAAGCACTAAAGTAACGGCCACCGGCTTCACTCATGCAGATAGGGCGCTCGAAAGTACGGTAGAATGAAGAGTATAATACAGTCTTGTCATCTTCTGTTCCTCCTTCCACTTTGATACGTCCTAGAGTTTCGTTCCAGATTTGGCGTCCTGCTTTTGCCAGGTTTTTTATATTGTAGTCTTTCAGTTCATTACGCATATTCTTTTCTGCTTGTTCTTCACTGATGAAAGATATGCCGTAACGAAGACTGACTGTTGTTGTACCATCGGCAAAACGCCATGCTGCACAAGCATTGATGCCTTCCGCATTGTCTTTGCTGGCTTCGATGACTCCGTCTTTTAAGATGCCAGTGCTTACCGGTTTTTCCTGTGGTTCGATGTATACGTACACATTGGTGTTGGCACTTAATTGCTGATGCCCGCTGATAAAGTTTTCGCCTACATGAATCGAACCATTACGGGAGTTTATAATGATATAGGCAGGTTTGTCTGCCTCAAATGTGATCCGGTAGAGAGCCGACTGATGGGAAAGGGCATATTCTGCTTTCATGCTGTTGTCGTTCAGGTCTACTTGATACGAGTAAGGCGTGATATGTTCGTTATCGTAGTTGTAGGTTATGATCGGACGAAGCTCTTTTCCCTGATAAGGACTAAGGTTGAACGCGGAACGTTCCCGGTGATTGGTGACAATCAACGGCAGCCCGTTTAACAATTCGGTGGTATAATCCGCACGTTCGGGATAGACACGAAGCATACTGTTTGGTAATTGAATGGTCGGAAACGTGGGAACTAGCAGATGGCTGATATTCCCTATGTATGGATTGACATAGTCGACCGGTGTCCGGTTAGTGGTTTGTGATTGCTCTCTATTACATCCGCTTAACATTGCAGCAACTGTGATCGTAGCAAAGAAATGTAAGATTCTCATGGTACTTTTATTTTTAATCGTTTTTAATCCTCTTTTATCTTCATTTTATCTGGCTTCCGGGTTTGTGAAGGCAGCTTTCAAAGTCGGAAGAAAATCCTTCTTGTTATCGCATTTAAAGAAACCGCTGAAATCATTCCGGTCTCCGTCTCCTATTTTAATAACCAGTTTATTCCATCCTTGCAATAGAGGGATTTCTTTATAGATTACCTCGTTACGTCCGTCGTGAGATATGCTTGTATAGGGGGTGTCATTAATGAATAATTCACGAGTTTTTGCTTTTAACATCAGAGAGAGTTTTGGCATATTAGGCTCTATCAGCAGGTCATCCAGAGGGCGCGGGCTGAATACGTAGAATTCCAGTGTCCATCCGTTATCTTTCTTTACGAATTTTTCTTTGGTTGCTACGGGGAAGTTTATCTGTTCATCACGCAGGAAGAATACTTCATTAATATTGGTTTCTGGCTTCTGATAGCTTATTCCTGCATTTTTTAAGATCATACTTAATGTGTTGTATCCTTTTTCTGAATTGGCGAATTCGGTCAATGTACTTAAATAAAAGGAGGAAGCACCTTGCTGGTATTTAACAAATACCGGAGTAGTGGACGTACATTCGTATTCACTGCGGATTGTTCCGGCAGTTTTGATTTCCTCCGGACGCTTGTTCCATTTGCGCCAGTCAGTCTTACAAGCGTTCAACAAGATATCCCCTTCTTCTACGAATGTGCCTTTTAATGAATAATTGGAAGCATCCGCTTTTTGAAGTTCGCAGAAATAGAAATCAGAATTGTTAAGTCCTTGCATCCATGCTTTCTGCACAGGTAGGAAAGAGGAACGTTTCAGTGGTTCCAGTGCGACAGGAAGTGGTAGAATATCATTGTATCTGCCTACTGTTTCCGGTGTAATTCCCCAAATCCATAAATCTGCACCTTTGGCGAGTTGTTTCTGTATTTCCTTTTGGGTAGTGTCATCTAACACTTGGCTGCCATCTATGATGTAAAGCAGTGAGGAGGGAGTGGTGATTTTAGAAGCGAATGCTACTCCTTGTGCATTTAACAGGTGTTTTACTTTGCTTTCTGGATTGCCGATAAATACTACCTCCTTATAATTTTTGTCCGGATTGGTAGTTTTGTGAGCTTTATATTGCTCTTTGTCGATGATGGCATAAGGAGACCATGCTGGTGCGCCCGGAGCATTGGCAGCACGTAAGGCACTATACATCGGCCATTCTTGATAGAGTGGCAAGGTGGGATCATAGCCAGGATTGAATGTAGTGCAATAAGGTCCCACACGTTCTGGTTGTACACCCGGAATCCCCTCTTTGTACTCACCGAAAAATACACCATCTTCTCTAACATCAGGTGCTTTGGTAATGTCTTTTTTACCGAGTGGGAGTGGTTTCAGCGCATACCATGCCATATTGAAAACCGTACTGTATGAAGCCCCCATCCGGCGTTGGTTGGCTATTAGGTTGTAACATTCGTTAGCTAACCCTTCCATACGTCCTTCTTGTGATTCGTAGGCACGTTCTCCGTTATATTTGGATACTTGCTCAGGTGTGCCGTAATATGCCATACTGTGTTCACCGATTCCCCAAGGCTTTCCGATATTAATCCAGTTTTTCATGGAGTTGATGTCTCCGTAATGTCCTACGGTCACGGGTAATATACCATTACCGTCGTCTTCGCCGTCAGATGAAATCCAAGGACGGGTAGGGTCGTACAGACGTACAATGTCACGCCATTCTTTCCATGCTTTTTGTTGGGCGGGGATTAATTCGGGACGGTTATATACATGCAGGATAACAGGTTTATTTTCATTGCTGATACTCCAACCGAAAACGGATGCATGATTGCGGTCACGCAGGACGAAACGCTTTAAATGTTCTTTCGATGCTTCCCAGAAGTGATCTGAATCTAGTTTCGGACCGCCGTCGCTAGCCCAGTTAGCGGTCTCATTCAGTACGCAGATTCCCATTTCATCCGCCATATCCATATAAAAACGAGGATAAACCTGTGCGTGCGGACGAACTGCGTTGCCGTTCATGCCTTTAATAGCGGTAAACCATGCCCATGCGTAGCGGCGTGTCATTTGCGGGATACCCATGAAGTGCCAGGAGTCTCCGTGTAGAGCATAAGGTTTGCCATTGAGGTATTGTGTGGTTCCCTGTAATGTCCATTCACGCCAACCAAAACGTTCGTATTTCGTGTCGATAGTTTGTTTCTTGTCCTTGATAGAAAGTAACAAGGCATACAGATTCGGTTGTTCGGGAGTCCAATATTGTAGTATATTCTCATTGACAGGTACTTGCAGTGTTATTATCTGTGATGCATTAGCTGCAATTGAAACTTTGCGTGGTGCGACCTGTAATGCTTCCGTACCCAGTGTCCATGCGGGAACGGGAGCGGAGTTTATGTCCGTTCCGGCGTAATTTATCCATTCTCTGACATTGCCTTGCAGTTGTATGTCAGCTTTTCGGTTGGTTTTGTTTTGTATGGTTACTTCGATTTCTAATGTATTCTTGGCAACCAATGGTTTCACATATACATCTTCTATATGTATTTGGGGTAAAGCTAACAGATATACATCTTGCCAGATACCGTTGATGTGATATCCCCACATAGAGCCTCCTGGGATAATACGGCGGCCGATAGTTGAATTATCTTCAAATAAGGATTGGCTGCGCACGCCTACAAGCACCTCTATTGTTTCACCGGGAGTGACTTTATCCGTGATGTCGAAGCTAAATGGCAGAAATAAATCGAAATTTTCACCTATTTTTTCCTTATTGACATAGACTTCTGAATATCCTGCGACGGCTTCAAAGTAAAGTTTGATTTGCCGGCCTGTCCAGTTGGAAGGAATTGTTATATTTTTTTTCATCCATGCCATTTTCACTTGTTCCCATTCTTTCGGATAAGACGGATAGTTACGGTGGTCGGGACCTTCGAGATCACGATAACCAAAAGCGTTGATATTCCATGGAGAAGGTATTTTGATGCGTGTCTTACTCCAGTTACTACCATCTTTCGGGAGTGGTAATTCGGGAGCTGCTCCTTTACCTTGTTTATAGTCTTTCGGTAAAGCAATGGGTTGGAAATCCCAATAGCCATTTAAACAAATTTCTTGGCGATGCTCTTTCTCGGTTTTATTCACCAAACCTTCACTGGGAGCGAAAGGATAGGGATAGAGTAATTTTTGACTGTTAGTCGCCGTTTGTGCATTTGTCTGTACGGGCTGTAAGGTAAAACTTGCCAGCAAACTGCACAATAGGATTAGATTTTTTTTCATATTTGTACATTAATAGTTTTTCTGATATTATTAGTTAACGGCAAAGTAAAAGGAAAAGTATTAAAAAGGAGGAATGAAATGGCTTAATCTGGGATTAAAAAGTGATTAATTGCATAAAAATATTTGTTTTTCCTTTAAGTAAAGGAGAAAAAAGACTTTTAATCATCTTTTGTAGGCTTGGATAATATTATGAATAAGGATGATTTTGTTTTACGCTTGACAGCTTATTTTTCAGGTGATTGATAAGAATCCCTATAGTCAAAGTTTGTACGACAGTGGAAGAAGATGGAAAGTTCGCCCTTTCTTTTGATGGAGGGATACAGTTGGACCATTGTCACAACTACAGGGAACTGGACTGTTTATGATGATTTTATAGTATCAAACATACAATTATCAGTCGGTATTCATATGATGAAAATTCATATACTCGGTCCTATGAATATTGATTGTTTTGAATTCTGGTAGAAAAATAGTAAGGTGATGTATCAAAATTGATACCCTTTGAAACAAAGTTTATAGACGAAGGTGAATATACCCCCTATCTTTGCCTTCATCTATTTTGATTAAAAGCTTGTGTAAATCAGGAATACTTTGTTGCCATGAAAACAACCCCTTGGATAAAACTATGTAAAGGTGCGGCACTTGCATTAGCAGTCTCTTACGGACTGACTTATTGCCATACAACTAAAAGCAAGTTGACTTTGGAACAGAAAGGTGATAGCCTGACTGTCATTCACATCACCTATCCGGCTAATTATATATTGCTTCCTATAGAAGAGGAAGCAATGGAAAGTCAGGTTCTTCTGGATACAGGAGAGGCTACAGATACCGATATGGATATTCGTCTGGCACAGACAAAAGTGGACTATTTTGTTCCGCTTGCCTTACCTGCCGGAGCAAAGACTGCTACCGTACGTGTGCGTAATAAATCAAAGGATGCACTTTGCTGGAAAGAAATCAAACTATCTGATACATTTGATACAGCCAATACAGATAAGTTTCGTCCAGTTTATCACCATACTCCTCTGTATGGTTGGATGAATGATGCCAACGGGTTGGTCTATAAAGATGGAGAATATCATTTGTACTTTCAATACAACCCTTACGGTTCCAAATGGGGAAATATGCATTGGGGACATTCCGTCAGCAGAGATCTTGTGCATTGGGAACACTTACCTCCGGCTATTGCCCGTGATACATTGGGACATATCTTTTCCGGCAGTTCTGTTGTTGATAAGGAGAATGTGGCTGGCTATGGAGCGGGGAGTATTCTGGCTTTTTATACTTCTGCCAGTGACAAAAACGGGCAGAACCAATGTCTTGCTTTTAGCAAAGATAACGGACGGACATTTACTAAATACGAGAAGAATCCCATCCTTTGTCCTTCTGACGGTTTGAAAGATTTCCGCGATCCGAAAGTTTTCCGGTATGAACCGGAAGATAAGTGGGTTATGATTGTTTCTGCCGATAAGGAAATGCGTTTTTATGACTCTAAGAATCTGAAAGACTGGAATTATATGAGCAGTTTCGGAGAAGGGTACGGAGTGCAACCTTGTCAGTTTGAATGTCCGGATATGGTGGAACTTCCGATAGATGGAGACATAAATCGTAAGAAATGGGCGTTGATAGTAAACGTGAATCCGGGATGCTATTTCGGAGGGAGTGCAACCCAGTACTTTACAGGAAACTTTGACGGAACGAAATTTATTTGTGACAATCAGCCAAATGTCACGAAATGGCTGGATTGGGGAAAGGATCATTATGCTACGGTCTGTTTTTCGAACACAAGTGATCGGACGGTTGCCATACCTTGGATGAGTAACTGGCAATATTGCAATATTGTTCCGACAAAGCAATTCCGTAGTGCCAATGCTTTACCGCGTGAGTTGGGACTTTATACACAAGACGGTGAGCTTTATCTTTCAGCGGCTCCGGTGGCAGAGACGAAAACTTTGCGGAAAGAAAACAAGGAGATTCCTTCTTTCACCGTATCCAATGATTATCATATTGATTCTCTACTGACTGATAATAACGGAGCTTATGAATTAGCATTGGAGATTACTACCGGCAAAGCGGAGATTATGGGCTTCAGTCTCTTTAATGATAAAGGTGAAAAGGTAGATATCTATTTCAATCTTCCTGAAAAAAGACTGGTAATGGACCGGACGAAAAGTGGTATCGTAGATTTCGGAAAGAATAGCGTCCCTCATGAAATAGAAGCTCATGACCGTAGAAAGACGACTTCGATCAATTATATCGATGATTTCGCATTAGCTACCTGGGCGCCGATAAAAAAAGAAAATAAATACGCTTTGGATATCTTTATTGATAAGTGTTCTGTAGAAATATTCCTGAATGGAGGAAAAATAGCAATGACGAATCTGGTTTTTCCATCGGAACCATACAACCGTATGTGTTTTTATAGTAAAGGAGGAACGTTCAATGTTGATTCATTCAATGCGTATCGATTAGGTTTATAATATAAGGTAGAGGTTTACACAATAGATATTTTCATAGATTCAGTAAGAGCAATGGGTATTAGTTGCTTAAAGGTTCATAGGTTAGATTTATAAGTTAGGTTTTGTAGATTAGAATTAGGTGTTGGTAGCTGTCAGATGTGAAATCCGGCAGCTACTTTTTATTTGCCGGGTCTTGTTGGCTATTGTCGATTATTCTTCGATTTCAATTGTATATCCCCCTTGGAATATCTCATCCGGTTGCAGGTGCTGTATCCAGTCTTTATCTTTATATTCCCCTGTATAATGTGCGCGGTCGCAACGTCCATACCAAGGCTCGATGCAAACAAAAGGAGCATTCTTTGCAGGTGGCGACCAAAGGCCGACTACCGGAGCATTGAAGTGTAAACTTAAATAAGCCCGTTTCTCCTTATTAAATAAGGTGACTTTGCGAACCTGGCCGTTTTCCAAGATCAAAGCATCTTTATCAAAAGTATGAGTATCCAATGGTAACAATCCGTCTGCCAACTCTAAGGAATACTCAACAGAAGGATCAGCGCATCCCTTTTCAGAAATAAGAATATACTTCAAGCCATCTTTCCTGTCGAATCCGAAGAACCCTCTTTCTAAACTGTTCGCATCAAACTCCGGCCAGTAGAAAGCAGGATGTGCCCCAATCTGAAAATACATTTCTTTGTCGCCGGTATTCTTTACTTTCCATATCACCTCAATTTGCTTTCCTTGAATGCGATAACCTATTTCCAGACAGAATGGAAACGGATATTTTTGCAAAGTCTCTTCATTGCTGATAAGGCGGTAATGTACTTCATTTTCTTTTTCGGAAACAAGCGTAAATTCCATGTCGCGTGCAAATCCATGTTGGGTAAGTGTATAAGGAATCCCTTCATTGCGATATTCATTTTCCCATACGCTTCCGACAATAGGGAATAGGACAGGAGAGTGACGTTTCCAAAAAGCAGGATCCGCTTGCCACAGATATTCTTTTCCATTGGCGAAGATGCTGCAAAGTTCCGCTCCATGCGGAGATACTTGAATGGTAAGTTGTTCGTTGGAGATTGTTTTCATATCGTTCAATTTTCAGTTGGTTACAATCGGTAACTGACTTTTTTTATTAATCGTTTTAATTATAACTACTTTTTAAAAGCTTATATCATTACGCAAAGGTAATATTTTCCCACTGACAAGAGAATATCTTCTCCATAATTCTTGTGATGAGAAAAATAATGTATAAAACCCTATAAAATAGCGTTCTATGCAACAAATGTTACAGCCTTTGAAACATTTTTTTCAGTCGATTGACGTAAATCAACCGTAATTTGCATTATCGATAAAGATAAAATTCGTACTTTTAATTTAATAACATCAAACTAATGCTTAGTATTATGAAGAACAAAAAACTTCTTTGCAGCGTTTGTTTCCTGTTTACTTTCATGTCAGTCCTTTGGGGACAAAACATAACGGTGAAGGGAAACGTTACTTCTAAAACGGATGGACAGCCGGTCATCGGTGCCTCTGTTGTTGAAGCTTCAGCTACTACTAATGGAACAATTACTGATTTAGATGGTAATTTCACCCTTTCGGTTCCGGCTAACTCTACTTTAAAGATTACGTATATTGGTTATAAACCGGTGACCGTAAAATCGGCTACAATCGTTAATGTACTATTGGAAGAAGACACTCAAATGGTAGATGAAGTGGTCGTAACAGGCTATACTACCCAGCGAAAAGCAGACTTGACCGGTGCTGTTTCCGTAGTAAAAGTAGATGAAATCCAGAAACAAGGTGAAAATAATCCGGTAAAAGCCCTTCAAGGACGTGTTCCCGGCATGAACATTACTGCTGATGGTAATCCGAGCGGATCGGCTACCGTGCGTATTCGTGGTATCGGTACGTTGAACAACAACGACCCGCTTTATATCATCGACGGTGTTCCTACCAAAGCTGGTATGCACGAATTGAATGGCAATGACATTGAATCCATTCAAGTGCTGAAAGATGCGGCTTCGGCCTCTATCTATGGTTCTCGTGCTGCAAATGGTGTTATCATCATTACTACCAAACAAGGCAAAAAAGGACAGATCAAAGTAAACTTTGACGCTTCGGTTTCTGCCTCCATGTACCAAAGCAAGATGGATGTGCTCAATACGGAACAGTACGGACGTGCCATGTGGCAGGCCTATGTAAACGATGGCGAGAATCCGAATGGTAATGCCTTGGGATATAACTACAACTGGGGATATAACGCCGATGGAAATCCGGTATTATATGGTATGAGTCTTTCCAAATATCTGGATTCGAAGAATACGATGCCTGTGGCAGATACTGACTGGTTTGATGAAATCACCCGTACAGGTGTTATCCAGCAATACAATCTGTCTGTCAGCAACGGTTCGGAAAAAGGTTCTTCCTTCTTCTCATTGGGCTACTATAAAAACTTGGGCGTTATTAAAGATACGGACTTCGACCGTTTCTCGGCCCGTATGAACAGCGATTATAAATTAATTGATGATATATTGACTATCGGTCAGCATTTCACATTAAACCGTACTTCGGAAGTGCAAGCTCCTGGCGGAATTATCGAAACTGCTTTGGATATTCCTTCCGCCATTCCCGTTTATGCTTCGGATGGTTCATGGGGAGGACCGGTAGGAGGATGGCCGGACCGTCGTAATCCTCGTGCCGTACTCGAATACAATAAAGACAATCGATACACGTACTGGCGTATGTTCGGTGATGCTTATGTGAATCTAAGCCTTTTCAAAGGATTGAATGTACGGTCTACTTTCGGTCTGGACTATGCTAACAAACAAGCCCGTTACTTCACTTATCCTTATCAGGAAGGAACACAGACCAACAACGGCAAGAGCGCAGTAGAAGCCAAACAGGAACACTGGACCAAATGGATGTGGAATGCCATTGCCACTTATCAGTTGGAGATAGGCAAACATCGTGGAGACGTGATGGCAGGTATGGAGTTGAACCGTGAAGATGACAGCCATTTCTCCGGATATAAAGAAGACTTCTCTATCCTTACCCCGGATTATATGTGCCCCGATGCAGGTAGTGGTACGGCACAGGCTTACGGTGCCGGTGAAGGTTATTCACTTGTCTCTTTCTTCGGTAAAATGAACTATTCTTATGCTGACAGATATCTGCTTTCATTGACTATTCGTCGTGACGGTTCTTCCCGCTTCGGTAAAAATCATCGTTACGCTACTTTCCCTTCCGTATCTTTGGGATGGCGCATCACGCAGGAAAACTTTATGAAAGAGTTGACTTGGCTGGACGATTTGAAACTGCGTGCTTCATGGGGACAGACCGGTAATCAGGAAATCTCCAACCTTGCCCGTTACACGATTTACGCGCCTAACTATGGTACAACAGATTCCTTCGGAGGTCAGAGCTACGGTACGGCATACGATATTACCGGTTCCAATGGAGGCAGCACTCTACCTTCCGGATTCAAACGTAACCAGATCGGAAATGATAATATCAAGTGGGAGACAACCACACAGACCAATGTCGGTATCGACTTCAGCCTGTTCAAACAATCCCTCTATGGTTCATTGGAATACTATTATAAGAAAACAACCGACATCCTGACCGAAATGGCCGGTGTAGGAGTATTGGGAGAAGGTGGCAGCCGTTGGATTAATTCGGGTGCGATGAAAAACCAAGGCTTTGAATTCAATCTGGGTTATCGTAACAAGACTGCTTTCGGACTGACTTACGACCTGAACGGAAACATCTCCACCTACCGGAATGAAATTCTTGAATTACCGGAGACGGTGGCTGCTAATGGAAAGTTTGGTGGTAATGGAGTAAAGAGTGTAGTCGGACATACTTACAATGCACAAGTGGGTTACATTGCCGATGGTATTTTCAAATCACAGGAAGAAGTTGACAATCATGCTACCCAGGAAGGAGCAGCTGTCGGCCGTATTCGCTATCGTGACATCGACCACAACGGTGTGATTGATGAAAAAGACCAGGAATGGATTTACGATCCTACTCCTTCTTTCAGCTACGGCTTGAATATCTATCTGGAATATAAGAACTTCGATCTGACTATGTTCTGGCAAGGCGTGCAGGGAGTGGATATCATTAGTGACGTGAAGAAGAAAAGCGATTTCTGGAGTGCAGCCAATGTCGGCTTCCTGAACAAAGGAACCCGTTTGCTCAATGCCTGGTCGCCTACCAATCCGAATTCCAATATCCCGGCATTGACTCGTAGCGATACAAACAATGAACAGCGTGTCTCCACTTATTTTGTAGAAAACGGTTCTTTCCTGAAACTGCGCAATATCCAGTTAGGATATACAGTCCCGGCAGTCATCTCCAAGAAGTTGAGAATGGAACGCTTGCGTTTCTATTGCAGTGCACAAAACCTGCTGACTATCAAAAGTAAGGACTTTACGGGAGAAGATCCGGAGAATCCGAACTTCTCTTATCCGATCCCTGTGAATATCACATTCGGACTTAACATCGGATTTTAATTCACCTCATTTATAAAACGAACGATTATGAAAAAGATATTATATATAGCAACCATCGGATTTACCTTGCTGACAAGCAGTTGTGACGATTTCTTGGATCGTCAGGTTCCGCAGGGCATTGTGACCGGAGATCAGATCGCTTCTCCCGAATACGTGGACAACCTCGTGATTTCAGCCTACGCCATTTGGGCGACAGGTGACGATATCAACTCTTCTTTCTCTCTTTGGAATTATGATGTACGTTCCGACGATTGTTATAAAGGTGGTTCCGGAACAGAAGACGGTGGTGTGTTCAACGCACTGGAGATTTCCAAAGGTATCAACACTACAGACTGGAACATCAACGATATATGGAAAAGACTGTATCAATGCATCACTCGTGCCAACACAGCCTTGCAGTCACTCGACCTGATGGATGAAAAAACTTATCCGCTGAAGAACCAGCGCATTGCTGAAATGAGATTCCTGCGCGGTCATGCTCACTTTATGTTGAAGCAACTGTTCAAGAAGATTGTTATCGTGAACGATGAAAACATGGACCCGGATGCTTACAACGAGCTTTCGAATACCACTTATACCAATAATGAACAATGGCAAAAGATAGCAGACGACTTCCAGTTTGCTTACGATAATCTGCCGGAGATACAAATGGAAAAAGGACGTCCTACCCAGGCTGCCGCTGCCGCTTATCTGGCAAAGACCTACCTGTATAAGGCTTACCGTCAAGACGGAGTGAACAACAACCTTACCGGCATCAACGAAGAAGACTTGAAACAGGTGGTGAAATATACCGATCCCCTTATCATGGCCAAAGCCGGTTACGGACTGGAAACTGATTATAGCATGAACTTCCTGCCGCAATACGAAAATGGTTCAGAATCTGTATGGGCCATTCAGTATTCTATCAACGACGGAACCTACAACGGTAACCTGAACTGGGGAATGGGATTGACAACTCCGCAGATACTCGGTTGCTGTGATTTCCACAAGCCGAGCCAGAATCTGGTGAATGCTTTCAAAACTGATTCGCAGGGAAAACCGCTGTTCAGCACTTATGATAATGAGAACTACGAGGTTACGTCAGACAATGTAGACCCCCGTTTATTTCACACGGTAGGTATGCCGGGCTTCCCTTATAAATACAACGAAGGCTACATGATTCAGAAGAATGATGACTGGAGCCGTAGCAAGGGACTTTACGGATATTATGTTTCTCTCAAAGAGAATGTAGACCCGGATTGTGACTGTTTGAAGAAAGGTTCTTATTGGGCAAGTTCTCTGAACCATATTGTCATCCGTTATGCAGACGTATTGCTGATGCGTGCCGAAGCCTTGATACAGTTGAACGATGGACGTATCGCTGACGCTATCTCACTTATCAATGATGTACGCAGCCGTGCAGCCGGAAGTACCATGCTGATTTTCAATTACAAAGAAGAGTACGGAGTAAACTTCAAAGTAACCCCTTATGAACTGAAAGCCTATGCACAGGACGAAGCAATGAAAATGCTGAAATGGGAACGTCGTGTAGAGTTTGGAATGGAAAGCTCACGTTTCTTCGACCTCGTAAGATGGGGAGAAGCCAAAGACGTCATCAATGCTTATTATGTAACCGAAGCATCCCGTTGCTCTGTCTACAAGAATGCAGGTTTCACAGAAAATAAGAACGAATACCTCCCTGTTCCATTCGAACAGATCAGTGCTAGTAACGGAAATTATACACAGAATTTCGGTTGGTAACCATCAATCTTAAAACAAAGAATAACATGAAATCAATCATAAAACAACTTTATATAATCCTGTTGGTGACTGTAGCATGTCTGACAGCCACGGGATGTAGTGATGACTTCAAATCCAATCTTCGTCTGGACGGAGACGTATGGGTGAACGCTATCAAGCTGGATGCATATGCGGGGACGATCGATTATCAGAATAAAACAATCGTAGTAGGAGTTCCTTACGATTATGACGTAACCCGGATGGCAGTCACAGAAATGAATCTTTCCGAAGGAGCCACGGCCAGCATCGCTATCGGTGAGACCATCGACTTTTCTCTTCCCGTATCTTTGACAGTGAAGAATGGTGATGTACAAATGAGCTACACGATTACCGTGAAGAGAGATGAAGCGAAGATTCTGACCTTCAAGCTGAATGATACTTATGTGGGTAAAGTAGATCAGTTATCCAAAACGATATCCGTGGTTGTGCCGCTGACGGTGGACATCACCCAGTTGAAAGCTACATTTGCCGTATCAGATGGAGCCACTGTGACTCCGGCATCCGGAAGTATCCAGGACTTTACAAATCCTGTTACCTATACGGCAACTTACCGTTCGGCAGTTACTCCTTATGTAGTGACAGTCACTCAAGGAAATGTGATTCCGACTGCTTTTGTCGGTACAGCTTCTTCCGTGAGCCAGCTGACAAGTCCTGAAGAAAAAGCCGCTGCCCAATGGATGATGGATAATATATCAATGTCCGAATATATCTCGTTCAAAGATATAGTAGATGGAAAAGTTGATTTAGGTAAATATACCGCAATCTGGTGGCACTTCCACGCAGATAATGGCGACAATCCTCCTTTGCCGGACGATGCAAAAGCAGCCGTAGAGAAGTTTAAAGTCTATTACCAGAATGGTGGTAACCTTCTATTGACCCGCTACGCAACTTTCTATATTAAGGACCTTAGCATTGCAAAAGATGAATGTGTACCGAACAACAGTTGGGGAAGAAACGAAGACTCACCCGAAATCGTTGATGGACCATGGAGCTTCCCGATTACCGGCAACGAATCACATCCGTTATTCCAGAATTTAAGATGGAAAGATGGTGACCAAACAAGAGTCTATACCTTTGATGCAGGTTACGCGATTACCAATAGCACAGCCCAATGGCATATCGGAACAGACTGGGGAGGTTATGAGGATCTGGACGCATGGCGTAACCTGACAGGAGGAATCGATGTGGCATGCGGAGACGACGGTGCGGTAATCATTGCCGAATTCGAGCCGCGCTCCAATAGTGGACGTACGATCTGCATCGGTTCCGGTTGTTACGACTGGTATGGTAAAGGAGTAGACGCTTCTGCCGACTACTACCACTATAACGTAGAGCAAATGACTCTGAATGCAATCAACTACTTATGTAAATAAAAGAATAAGCGATAATTATGAAAAATATGATCTTACATATAGCATTAACCACGCTGTTGGCCTCAATGACCGCCTGCAGTGATGAGATGGACCCCGTATTGACCCAGAAAGACTGGGATGGTACAGCCACTTATTTCCAATCGACCGACGAACATGGCTTCTCCATGTATTACAAACCGCAGGTAGGCTTTATCGGTGACCCGATGCCATTTTATGATCCGGTTGCCAAGGATTTTAAAGTGATGTATCTGCAAGATTACCGTCCGAACCCTGAAGCTACTTACCACCCCATTTTCGGGGTGGCAACCAAAGACGGTGCCACTTATGAATCCCTTGGCGAACTGATTCCCTGCGGAGCCCGCGATGAACAGGATGCGGCAATCGGTACAGGAGGTACAATCTACAATCCGGCTGATAAACTCTATTACACATTCTATACCGGCAATAAGTTCAAACCCTCTTCCGACCAGAATGCACAAGTCGTGATGGTAGCTACTTCGCCTGACTTCAAAACATGGACTAAAAACCGTACTTTTTACCTGAAAGGAGATACTTACGGCTATGATAAGAATGACTTCCGCGACCCGTTCCTGTTTCAGACCGAAGACGGTGTTTATCACATGTTGATCGCTACCCGTAAAAACGGAAAAGGGCACATTGCCGAATTTACCTCTACCGACTTGAAAGAGTGGGAATCTGCCGGAACATTTATGACTATGATGTGGGATCGTTTCTACGAATGTCCGGACGTATTCAAGATGGGAGACTGGTGGTATTTGATTTACTCCGAACAGGCTTCTTTTATGCGCAAAGTACAATACTTCAAAGGCAGAACGCTGGAAGATTTAAAGGCAACTACTGCCAATGACGCCGGAATATGGCCGGACAGTCGCGAAGGTATGCTGGACAGTCGTGCATTCTACGCAGGCAAGACCGCTTCCGACGGAACGAACCGTTACGTCTGGGGCTGGTGTCCCACACGTGCCGGCAATGATAACGGAAACGTAGGAGAGGCAGAACCCGAATGGGCAGGCAATCTGGTGGCACAACGCTTGATTCAGCACGAAGACGGTACGTTGACGCTCGGAGTTCCCGATGCAATCGACCGTAAATACACTTCTGCCCAAGAAGTGAAAGTAATGGCTAAAGAAGGAAAGGTAACAGAAAGCGGTAAGACATATACGTTGGCCGAAGGTGCTTCTGTCATTTTCAACCGACTGAAAGTACATAACAAGATTTCCTTTACCGTAAAGGCATCCTCGAATACAGATCGTTTTGGAATCTCTTTCGTTCGTGGAACGGACTCCAAATCATGGTACAGTATCCATGTCAACGCTGATGAAGGCAAAGCTAACTTCGAGAAAGACGGCGATGATGCCAAATATTTGTTTGATAACAAATTCAACATTCCGGCCGATAACGAATACCGTGTGACAATTTATAGTGACCAGTCGGTTTGTGTGACTTACATCAACGACCAGTTATCTTTCACAAACCGTATCTACCAGATGCAGAAGAATCCATGGTCACTCTGCTGTTATAAAGGTGAAATCACCGTATCAAACATTCAGGTGAGCACATATTAATAGAAAAGTAACATCTTTTACAGTGTTTGAAACAAAAGTGACAGGCGCTTCATTCCGGAGCGCCTATCTTTGCACTGTAACAACCTTAATACCATAAAGCATGAATTTAAAACTCTCTTCCAAACAAATTCAAACCTTCGCGGTTTTACTTTGCATGATTGTGATGAATATCTCCCTATCCGCTCGCGCGGATAACTCTCCTCTATTAATAAAAGATTTAGGAGAAGGACATTGCCTTGTACGTGTCAACACTAATCAGAAATATCTGTTGTTGCCCGTAGAAGATGCATCTCCCGACGTGCGTATCCGCATGATTGTCGATAATAAGGAAGTGGATAACTTTGATGTCCGCCTGGCCATCCATAAAGTCGATTACTTTGTCCCGGTAGACCTTTCGGCTTATTCCGGCAAACAAATCTCTTTCAAGTTTAAAATGAATTCGAACGACCCGATTCGTGTCAACCTTTCACCGGATAACACGGCTTGTTGCAAGGAAATGAAGTTGTCCGACACGTTCGACACCAGTAATCGAGAAAAGTTCCGTCCCACCTACCACTTCTCACCTCTCTACGGATGGATGAACGACCCCAACGGAATGGTATATAAAGACGGAGAATACCACCTGTTCTATCAATACAACCCATACAGTTCCAAATGGGGCAATATGAACTGGGGACATGCCATCAGCAAAGACCTCATCAACTGGGAACATCGTCCCGTAGCCATTGCGCCGGATGCATTCGGAACCATCTTCAGTGGTTCGGCTGTGGTAGATTCCAAAAACACTGCTGGCTTCGGTGCTGGCGCCATCATCGCTATTTATACCCAAAATGGCGACCGCCAAGTGCAGAGTATCGCTTACAGCACCGACAACGGACGCTCTTTTACTAAATATGAAAACAATCCCGTACTAGTATCCGAAGCACGCGACTTCCGCGACCCGAAAGTCTTCTGGTATGAAGGCACTCAACGCTGGATTATGACATTGGCAGTAGGGCAGGAGATGCAATTCTTCTCTTCTCCCAACCTGAAAGACTGGACATTCGAAAGTAGCTTCGGCAAAGGACAGGGTGCTCACGGAAACGTTTGGGAGTGTCCCGACTTGTTCGAACTTCCGGTAGAGGGAACGAATGAAAAGAAATGGGTATTACTTTGCAGCTTGGGTGACGGTCCTTTCGGTGACTCGGCCACTCAATACTTTGTCGGAACGTTCAACGGAAAAGAATTTGTAAACGAATCACCCTCCAAAACCAAATGGATGGACTGGGGAAAAGACCATTATGCCACTGTAACTTGGAGTGATGCTCCCGACAACCGTCGCATCGCTATCGCATGGATGAGCAACTGGCAATATGCAAACGATGTTCCTACCTCTCAATACCGTAGCCCGAACTCTGTTCCTCGCGATTTGAGCCTGTTCACCGTAGATGGCGAGACTTATCTTCAGTCTGCTCCTTCTCCCGAACTGCTGAAACTGCGTGACATCTCCAAGAAACGCTCGTTTAAAGTGAACGGAACACGTACCATCAAAGACATGATTGCCGGCAATGAGGGGGCATACGAAATAGAACTGACTATCGAAAATCAACATGCGGATGTAATCGGCTTCCGTCTCTACAATGACAAAGGCGAAGAAGTGGATATGCAATATGACATGAAAGAAAAGAAATTCTCGATGGACCGCCGCAAGAGCGGAGATGTAGGTTTCAATGAGAACTTCCCAATGTTGACCTGGACGACCATTGAAAGTGGAAAAGACGAATTGAAACTCCGTCTCTTTGTCGATAAATCCAGTGTGGAAGCCTTTGGTGATGGCGGACGTTTTGTGATGACTAATCAGGTATTCCCGTCGGAACCTTACACTCATATCGACTTTTACAGTAAAGGAGGAGCGTATAAAGTAGAATCGTTTGTGATCTATAAGTTGAAGAAATAAGCTCATTCTTCTTACTCTATGCGCTCTTTTCTCGTTTCTTTAGAGTAGAATACTTCTTTCCTTATGGAAGAGTACGTCTGTCCTAGTGGAAGAGTTCTACTAAAGTGCGGAGACACTTTCTTCAAAGCCACGGTTCTGTTAGTTCGTCACGGCCGTGGTAACCCAACAAGACCGTAGCTTTAAAGTAACAAGGAACGGGAGATACATCAACTGTATAAAGGACTGATGCATACATTGCCATAGGGTTATGTGCTCCGCCCTATGGAAACAGAATTCATCATATAAAAGATAAAATAATGGAAAACAGTAAAAACTCTTCCCTCTCCAAACTAATCCCGGTGATGCTTTGCTTCTTCGCCATGGGATTCGTTGACCTGGTAGGCATTGCCTCCAATTACGTAAAGGCAGATCTTGGTCTGTCGGACTCACAGGCGAATATCTTTCCATCACTGGTATTCTTCTGGTTCCTGATTTTCTCCGTACCCACCGGCATGCTGATGAGCCGCATTGGTCAGAAGAAAACCGTATTGCTTAGTTTGATTGTGACTTTCGCTTCTCTGTTGCTACCCGTTTTCGGCGACAGCTATATGCTGATGCTGATTTCCTTCTCCCTCCTGGGCATTGGAAATGCGTTGATGCAGACTTCTCTGAATCCGTTACTTTCCAATATCGTGCGTGGCGACCGCCTGGCGAGTAGCCTGACTTTCGGTCAGTTTGTGAAAGCCATAGCTTCTTTTCTGGCACCTTACATCGCCATGTGGGGAGCGACACAGGCCATTCCGACTTTCGATCTAGGCTGGCGCATCCTGTTCCCTATTTATATGATTGTGGCCGTCATCGCTATTCTTCTACTCAATGTCACACAAATTGAAGAGGAAAAAGAAGAGGGCAAACCGTCTACTTTCGGACAATGTATCGCCCTGCTTGGCAAACCGTTTATTCTGCTTTGTTTCATTGGCATCATGTGTCATGTCGGCATTGACGTAGGTACGAATACTACCGCCCCGAAGATTTTGATGGAGCGCATCGGCATGGGATTGGATGATGCTGCTTTTGCAACCAGTCTTTATTTTATTTTCCGTACGGCAGGTTGCTTTCTGGGTTCTTTCATCTTGCGTAAGATGTCTCCGAAATCTTTCTTCGGCATTAGTGTGGTGATGATGTTGATTGCCATGATCGGTTTGTTTATCTTCCATGAAAAGGCAATTATCTATGCTTGCATCGCTTTGATTGGTTTCGGCAACTCCAATGTATTTTCCGTCATCTTCTCGCAGGCATTGCTTTATCTGCCGGGTAAGAAAAACGAAGTTTCCGGCTTGATGATTATGGGACTTTTCGGCGGGACGGTGTTTCCGTTGGCAATGGGAGTGGCTTCGGATACTTCCATGGGACAGAATGGTGCTATCGCCGTAATGACGGTGGGCGTGCTTTATCTTTTGTATTATACGTTCCGTATCAGAAAATAATTTTATAACTTTGGAAACAATAAAACCTGTATATCATGAATAATATAATTGTAGGAATGGGCGAAGCACTTTGGGATGTGTTGCCCGAAGGAAAGAAAATCGGTGGTGCTCCGGCAAACTTTGCCTATCATGTATCACAGTTTGGTTTTGACAGTCGTGTAGTGAGTGCCGTAGGCAGGGATGAACTGGGAGAAGAAATTCTGAAAGTATTCAACGAGAAGAAGTTGAAGATGCAGATTGAACAGGTAGACTATCCTACCGGTACGGTGCAGGTGACGCTCGATGACGAGGGCGTGCCTTGTTACGAAATCAAAGAGGGCGTGGCGTGGGATAATATTCCCTTTACGGATGAGTTGAAACGTCTGGCCTTGAGCACACGTGCTGTTTGCTTCGGTTCGCTGGCTCAACGTAATGACGTGAGCCGTGCCACTATCAATCGCTTTCTGGATACGATGCCCGATATAGACGGACAGCTCAAGATATTTGATATCAATCTCCGCCAGGATTTCTACTCTAAAGAGGTACTGCGCGAATCGTTCCGTCGTTGCAACGTATTGAAGATAAATGACGAGGAATTGGTAACTATCAGCCGCATGTTTGGTTATCCCGGTATCGACTTGCAGGATAAATGCTGGATTCTGTTGGCAAAATACAACCTGAAGATGCTGATTCTCACTTGTGGAATCAATGGCAGCTATGTGTTCACTCCGGGCGTTGTCTCTTTCCAGGAGACGCCCAAAGTACCGGTTGCCGACACAGTGGGTGCAGGCGATTCTTTTACGGCTGCTTTCTGTGCTTCCATTCTCAATGGAAAACCGGTGCCCGAAGCGCATAAACTGGCTGTCGAGGTTTCTGCTTATGTCTGCACACAGAGCGGTGCGATGCCCGAACTTCCGCAGGTTTTGAAAGATAGACTGATGTAATTCTTTTATTGATAGTAAGCATAGAGGTATATTTCATTTCGTGGGGGTGTACCTCTTGTTTTTTGTACGTACGAAAGATACAGGCATAAAAAAAGGAGCAACGCCTTGCTCCAACCTTTGTTAACCTTAAATCTAATACTATGAAAAACACATTGCAAAGATACGGACTTCTGTCAACTTTGCAAATAATCCAAATAAAAAGAGATGTTTTATAACATCAATTAAGTGTTTGTATCACGCTTTATACGTTTGTTAATGGTTTCCTGGGTAAGTATGGGGACTATTTTTACTTTTTTTCAGAGGATAAGATTGCGAATAATCGGGTGATTTATAGCATACTCACAGTTTTATTTTCTATTTTTGTTCTCAATCTATCTATTTATCGAATACTATGAACACAATGCTATGCCAGCTAAAGAGCCTGTTGTTATTGGGAGTCCTGCTTTTTGCCAATGGAGCATTCGGACAACCGATGCTCTGGGACGATGCCTCTTCCGAAACGATCGTTTTCGAACTGACCAACAAAGAGGCCTTGAAACTTCTCAAAGGCAAACTCCGACAGAAACAGTGGAAAAAAATACAGCAGACTCCTTTTGCCCGTTTCACGGACACTTGGAACAACCCTCCGGTCAAAGGGCATTTTCTGCTGGCTGATGTAGAGCGGAACGAAGTTCATTACCGTTATGCTCCGGTGATTCCTTTTCATGTTTTCCTTTTCAAGGAGTATGGTGTACTTACCTTGCAGGTGGTTGATGCCGGGGGAACAATCAGGAAAGATGCCAAAGTGCGGGTAGGCAGCAAGGTTGTTTATTACGATGAAGACAGTCAGACATATACTGACGATAACTGGTCCCAGAAAGAACAGCACATTTTGATGGTTGAAGTGGATAAGTTTCGTGCGGTATTCGATTTGAGGAAACACCTTGTACCACCCTGGTATAAAAATGATTATGACCGGCAAGATGCACCGGAGTTTTATAGTTACCTGATTACTGACAAGAATAAATACAGACCGGGCGAAACTGTCCGTTTCAAGTCTTATGCTCTCTCCGAACATAAACGCCCTTTGAAACAGGAACTTTCATTGTGGATGCGTGTCGGTTCTTCCTGGCGTGACTATAAGAAGATAATGTCCGTCGTCCCTTACCATCCGGGAGGCTTCGCCGGAGAATTCCTGTTGGCGGATTCATTGAACCTGAAGCTCGATCAGAGATATACTGTACAGCTTCGCGATAAGCGGGGACGCATCGTAGCCTCCACCAATTTCAAATATGAAGACTACGAACTGAACGGAAACAAGTTGTTGGTGAAGCTGGCTTCGAATGTGCAATATGCACCGCAGAGTAACCGCATGGATATCAGTGCAACGGATGCCAACGGACTTCCTTTGCGGGAGGTGAATGTAGAAGTGACTGTCGGCAGACAGCAGGTGCTGAAGTCGTATGCGCAGATACTTTCTTTGCCCGATACACTGATGTCCGTGCAGGCGGAACTGGATGCTTCCGGGAAAGCCTCGGTAGATATTCCTGCTCGGATATTCGGAGCTTCCGATTGCTTCTATGCAGTGAATGTAGTTTTGCTTACGGCAGACAATAACCGTTTGGAGCAGCAGAGCAAAGCGACTTTCTACTATTCGTGCTACGATGTGCAGTGTACCACGCAGGCGGATACCATTTGTTTTTCATTCTTCGATCTGGGAGTGGAACGTCCTGTGGCAGCCGAACTGACCTATGGTGAAAAGAAAGAAGTGAAGAAAGTGCGTTTGCCCTATCGCGAACCGTTCAATCAGGCAGTGACGGACTATCGTTTCAAAATACCGGAAACAGGATATGAAACGACGATTGCTTCCGCCGCACTTGACTCCAAACTGGAACTGAATGGCGGCATAGAAAAAGATTCGTTCTGTGTCTCCCTTTCCAATCCTTTGCAGCTGGAGCTTTCCTGGTATGTGTATCAAGGCAACCGCCTGTTGCAGAAAGGTTCGGGAAAAGAGATGGAACACAAATCCGGAGAGATCGATCCCTCTTCCGTCTATTACGTAGAAGTATTTTATTTCATGGGGAATAAGGAATGTATGTTGAAACGCTCGTACACTTCACCCTCCGAACGGCTGGTGATTGAATCTGATTTGCCGGAACGAGTGTATCCCGGTCAGAAAGTGAAAACAAAACTGAACGTGACCAATATACAAGGGCGTCCGGTATCCAATGTCGATCTGACAGCTTTTGCGGTCAACAGCCAGCTGGATTATCACGTACCCGATTTACCCTATTACGGGAGTGCACCCCGTCCGCGCGAGCAACGTGCTTCCTACTCAATGAAGCAAAAAGAGTATCTGCATACGGCCACATTGGATTATCAGCATTGGAACCAGTTGCTTCATTTGGATAAGTTGCCTTATTATCAGTTTGCTTATCCTGCGGGAAAGCTGTTCCGTCAGACGGTTGACACACCGGATGGAACCACCCAGTTTGCTCCTTATGTGATGCTGAACGGACGGGCGGTGAATATCTATGTGATTGAGCAGAACGATGTTCCCTGCTATTTTTCGTGGACGGAACAGCCCAAGCAGTATTCTTTTCCTGTATTGCATCCTTCGGGAAAGCAGAAGATAACGTTGCGAATGCACGACAGGGCTTTCATCATTGATTCTCTGGCTTTCGACCGGGGCAAGAAAACGATTTTGAGTTTCGATATGAATCAGTTGCCGCAAGGAGTGGAAGTAGTCTGGTTGCGGCAGAAGAAAGGGAAATATGATGAGTATAAATTTACTTCGGAAGAGAAGAAGCGTTATGAACGGTATCTTTGCCGTCTTCCGGTGATGGATGGGGCGGTATATACTTCGCTCGAACATAATGGAAAGCAGTTTCCGGTTTCACTCATGGAGCTGTCGCGCTACAAGAAAAAGATATTGGCAGGTCCTGTGGAGCCGGGACCTTGGAAATATATGAATGGTGTGTTGTATCGGCATGAGGGAGGTTTCTCTTATGAATTCGAGGGCAATGTGGTTTATAAATATAAGGATGAGGAACTGTGTCCGGCTTATTTGAATTTTTCGTCTGTGGCAAAGATTCCGACTTTGAATGATTACCACTTATCACCGGAAAGATTCTGTAGTCTGGTGGCAGAACTTCGCAAGGGGAAGAGTTGGCATCCTACCCGGATTTATTTCTCCCTACCGGATAAGACGCTGAATTTCCGGCTTCCGGAAGAAAAAGATTCTACCGGAGTGGCTAATTTGCTCTTTAAAGACTGCACTACCGGAGAACTGGTTTATCCGGATACCTTGGTGCAGATGAACAGGATATACTCCAAATTTCCTGCCGGAACGTATGATGCGATTTTACTTTATAACAATGGAAAGTATCTGAAACAGGATGCTCTGAAGATACAATCATATACCTATCTGGATGTAGATATGGAGTCTCTGCCTCTACATGAACGTGATTCGTTGTCATCTGGGTGGCTCTTGCTGGGAAGAGGAATTGGCAGGATCGGTACAAACTTTCTTGGTCACAGGGAAATGAGGATCAGGCAGTATGTACGCAATTATGGCGGTAAAGTCTCCGGTTATGTGACGGATGCTACCGGAGAGCCTTTAATCGGGTGTAGCGTGGTGGTGAAAGGAACGACGGAGGGAACGATCACCGACATGGACGGATATTTTGAAATGGATTGTGACAGGGGAGGGGAGCAGCTCTTGTTTAGCTATGTCGGCTTTAAACAGCAGGAGATGAGAGCAACTCCCGGAGCCAATCTGTTGGTTACTTTGGAAGAAAATAGTCAGACGCTGGAGGAAGTGGTCGTTGTAGGATACGGCACGCGTTCAAGATATTCGTTGACGGGATCCGTTGCCGGACTAATGACTGGTTCTTCTTCTGCTGCTGCAACCGCACCTTTGGAGAAATTGGAGAAGCAGGATCGGGAAGCGAAAGAAGAAGCGGATACCGAACAGTTGTATAATGAACTTATGCAATTGAACGGCTTGCGTCGGAATTTTTCGGATGTGGCTTTCTGGCAACCTCGTTTGTTTACGGATAAAACCGGAACGGTACAGTTTGAAACAACTTTCCCTGATAACGTAACGAAATGGGAGACTGTCGTTTATGGTATGAACCGTCGTTTGCAGACGGGTACTTTCCGACGTTCCGTCCGCTCTTACAAACCGTTGATGGCGGAGTTGAAAACTCCCCGCTTCTTGGTGGAGGGGGATCAGAGTACGGTGGTCGGGACTATCCGCAATTATCTGGATGGGCAGCACATAGCCGGAAAAACACAGTTCTGCGTCGGAACGGATACATTGAAACGGCAGGAAGTGAGTTTCACGGAGGGATTTCATGAAACAGTGCCGATGCAGGCAGCTCATGCCGATAGCGTGACCATCAGCTATCTTTTCACTCGCGACGATGGCTATCAGGATGGAGAGGAATATACGATTCCGATACTACCACAGGGAACTGAATTGGCACAGGGCACATTGGGGATTCTGTCCGATGCAAAGACGGTCAAAGTGCAATCCGGCGAGGATGAAGAAGTGATAGTGAGTATCACCGATAATCAGTTGGATATCTATAAAGAATCGGTGAATTATCTGACAGGATACAAATATTTGTGCAATGAGCAGCTGGCATCCAAGTTGATCGGTCTGCTGGCTTACCAACAGCATATGCAGAGTAAGGGGGAAAAGGTGAAAGTAGATAAAGCAATTCGACCTATTATCCATCGACTGACGAATCATCAGAACAAACATCAGTTATGGTCGTGGTGGGGGAACTCTGAAAATACTTCTTTCTGGATGTCTGCACATATTCTGCGGGCTTTGAAGATGGCGCAAGATGCAGGTTATCCTGTGGAGTTGAATCTGAATGGTTTGAAAGTGGAGTATGCTCATACGCGTCCTTATCGAGGAATGAAACTGGAAGATATAGAAATACTTCATGCTCTTCATGAGTGGAAAGTGGAGGCGGATTATTCTTCGGCAGTCAGATTATTGGAACCTTTCGTCCGGCAACTGGAACAGAAAGAAGACTCATTGGCTGGCAGAAACAAGTATTATCGTCCTCTTTCCTACCTGAAAGAGAAGTTGCTTCTCTGGGAAATCAAGCAACAGGTGGATTCGGTGAATGTGGGTGATAGTGTACGTCCTTATCTGAAAAAGGATCTGCTCGGAGGTGTTTACTGTGACGACGGACGGCGTACTTATTATTGGGAGGGAAATCAGCTGATAAATACATTGATAGCCTACCGGATTATTAAAAATGACTTTTCTCTGTGGAAGTTGAAAGAAAATATGCAGTTGTATATTCTGCGGACTAAGGAGCGCGGATGGAATACGTACCAGGCTTCTTCGGCTGTGGCAACTGTTCTGACCGATTTGCTGGCAGATTCCGGAGGGATGTCAGGAACATCGGTATCTGTGAGCGGTAAGGATCACCAACGGATTACGGATTTTCCTTACCATACCCGGCTGACAGCAGGCGACAGTCTGCTTATTTCAAAAACGGGAAAAGAGCCTTTATTGTATAGTGTCTATTCAATGAAGCGTGTGATGGATGCTCGTCAGAGTGATGCTTTCAAGGTGGAGGCGACTTTGGACGAAGATTCTTTGGTGGCGGGTGTACCTGTTACATTGACAGTTACCTTGCAGGTGAAACAGGAGGGTGCGCAATACGTGATGCTTGAAGTTCCTGTTCCGGCAGGTTGTAGTTATGCCTCAAAACCTGTTAATTTCTCCCGTTCTGAAGTGTATCGTGAGTATTTTAAAGAGAAAACTGTTATCTTTAGCGAAAAATTACCGGTAGGTACTTATCAGTTTACGGTTCCTTTGCTTCCACGTTTTACTGGAAAATACACACTGAACCCTGTGAAAGTGGAACTGATGTATTTCCCGGTGGTGAATGCAAATAATGCGGGGAGAGAAATTTGGATTACAGAAAGAAATACAAAAGATATACGAAAGAAAGAGAATGATTGAAGCGATGAAATATACGAAGTGGATAACAGTCTTGTTTTGTCTTTTGGGCTTGGCGGCCTGTCGGCAGGATGCGCCTCGTTTCCGTATTGGGGTGGCCCAATGCAGCGATGACTCTTGGCGGCACAAGATGAATGATGAGATTCTTCGTGAAGCGATGTTTTATGATGGAGTATCGGTTGAAATCCGCTCGGCGGCGGATGATAACCGTAAGCAGGCGGAAGATGTTCATTATTTTATAGATAAAGGAGTTGATTTACTGATAATTTCCGCCAATGAAGCGGCTCCCATGACTCCAATTGTGGAGGAGGCCTATCAGAAAGGAATACCCGTCATTCTTGTAGACCGGAAGATACTTTCTGATAAATATACTGCCTATATCGGTGCCGATAATTATGAAATAGGTCGTGCGGTAGGAAATTATATCGCATCAAGTCTGAAAGGGAAAGGGAATGTAGTGGAGCTTACCGGACTGGGTGGTTCCACCCCTGCCATGGAACGCCATCAGGGATTTATGGCCGCTATCAGCAATTATCCGGATATCAAACTGATTGATAAAGCGGATGCTGCTTGGGAACGTGAACCGGCAGAAGTGGAAATGGATAGTATGCTTCGCCGTCATCCGAAGATTGATGCGGTGTATGCACATAACGACCGTATCGCTCCGGGAGCTTATCAGGCTGCGAAGAAAGCCGGACGTGAAAAAGAAATGATTTTTGTTGGCATTGATGCACTGCCCGGCAAAGGAAATGGGCTTGAATTGGTGCTTGACAATGTGCTGGATGCAACTTTTATTTATCCGACTAATGGGGACAAAGTGATGCAACTGGCTATGAATATTCTTGAGAAGAAGCCTTATCCTCGCGAAACGGTCATGAATACTGCCGTTGTAGACCGCACGAACGCGCACGTTATGCAACTTCAGACTACCCATATCTCGGAACTGGATCAGAAGATTGAAACATTGAACGGACGTATCGGTGGGTATCTGTCGCGTGTAGCTACGCAGCAGGTCGTGATGTATGGCGGCTTGGTTATTCTTTTATTAGTAGCGGGATTGTTATTGGTAGTTTATAAATCCCTCCGTTCCAAGAATCGCCTGAATAAAGAGTTGTCCGAACAGAAGAAACAAGTAGAGCAACAACGCGATAAACTCGAAGAGCAGCGGGATATTCTTGAAGAACAGCGGGACAAACTTGAGGAACAGCGGGATCAGCTTATCCAGCTTTCTCACCAACTGGAAGAAGCGACTCATGCCAAGCTGGTTTTCTTCACAAATATATCTCACGATTTTCGTACTCCACTGACATTAGTTGCCGACCCGGTAGAGCATTTACTGGCTGATTCGTCTTTGAGTGAAGACCAGCGCCGAATGTTATTGTTAGTTCAGCGAAACGTGAATATCCTCTTGCGTCTTGTCAATCAGATTCTGGATTTTCGTAAGTATGAGAATGGAAAAATGGAATATACTCCTATTTCGTTAGACATTCTTTCTTCTTTTGAGGGATGGAACGAATCTTTCATGGCTGCAGCCCGGAAGAAACATATTCATTTCTCATTCGATTATATGCCGGATACGGATTACCGCACGTTGGCAGATGCAGAGAAATTGGAACGCATCTATTTCAACCTCCTTTCCAACGCTTTCAAATTTACTCCGGAAAACGGAAAAGTAATTGTACGCTTATCTTCCCTGACTAAAGACGATCATTGCTGGATTCGCTTTACCGTTGCCAATACCGGTTCAATGATTTCTGCGGAGCATATCCGGAATATTTTCGACCGTTTTTATAAGATAGATATGCACCATGCCGGTTCGGGTATTGGACTGGCATTGGTAAAGGCTTTTGTGGAATTGCATAAAGGTACCATCACGGTGGAAAGTGATGAAAAGCAAGGAACTATCTTTACCGTTGATTTGCCTGTACAGACTTGCGAGACTGTTGTTTCTGAAAACTCTCCGGCATTCTCTGTGCCTGCTACTTCTGTAACCTCCACCGATGCTGCAACCTCTGTCGTTGCTGGGGCTCCCGTAACTCCTGCAACTTCCGGTTATTCCGGTTCTTCGAGCTTGAATGATGCTTTAACTTACGAAGAAGAGGAATTGGAAAAAAGCTACGACTCTTCCAAACCTTGCGTTCTGATTATTGATGATAACGCTGATATTCGCTTATATGTGCACGGATTGCTCCATACCGATTATACTGTTATAGAAGCTGCAGACGGCTCGGAAGGTATTCGTAAAGCTATGAAATATGTCCCGGACTTGATTATCTCCGACGTAATGATGCCCGGAATAGATGGAATTGAATGTTGTCGTCGCTTGAAAAGCGAATTGCAAACGTGTCATATCCCTGTCATTCTGTTGACAGCCTGTTCTCTGGACGAACAACGGATTCAAGGATATGATGGTGGAGCAGACTCCTATATATCCAAACCTTTCAGTTCGCAATTACTGGTGGCACGTGTCCGCAACCTGATAGACTCACATCGTCGTCTGAAACAATTCTTTGGTGACGGGCAGACATTGGCCAAAGAAGATGTCTGCGATATGGACAAAGACTTTGTGGAGAAATTCAAGGCTTTGATTGAGGCTAAGATGGGAGACTCTAATCTGAATGTGGAAGACTTGGGCAAAGATATGGGATTAAGCCGTGTGCAACTCTATCGCAAAATCAAATCCCTGACTAATTATTCTCCGAATGAATTGCTTCGCATCGCCCGTTTGAAAAAAGCAGCTTCTTTGCTTGCTTCCTCGGATATGACAGTGGCGGAGATTGGTTATGAGGTTGGTTTCAGTTCTCCCTCTTATTTTACCAAATGTTATCGGGAACAGTTTGGAGAAAGCCCGACGGATCTGTTGAAGCGGAAAGGATAGCATTTATTTCTTTGATTGAGGTATAGTAAAAGTGTATGTACTATGTTTTAGGCGTGAATTGCGCAAACCTGACGTACATACATATAGAAGAAACGGCTAAGGTTGGGGTGTTTATGACTGTAGAGGCGATATTATTTGCAGATTCTTTTCTTTTTTATTTAGTTTTGGGAGTGAATAAGTAAAGTTCAGGTGATGAAAGATTATAAAGTAGACAAGGCGAGCCTTTCCGCATCCTTTTGTCGAGAGGTGTATCAGGTTGTCCGGGAAATTCCGGTAGGTAAGGTTTCTACCTATGGAGGAATCGCAGCATTATTGGGAATGCCTCAATGTTCCCGTATGGTGGGGCGTGCTTTGAAGCAGATTCCGGATGATTTATCTGCACCCTGTCACCGGGTTGTCAATGTGTCGGGACGCCTTGTACCCGGTTGGACAGAGCAAAAGCGGCTCTTGCTGGAAGAGGGGATTTCTTTCAAGCAAAATGGATGTGTAGACCTGAAAAAGCATCTTTGGAATTACTCCACTTCTGAATAAAATTTGCATGTTTAATCTATTTTCCTTACCTTTGTGCCAACAATATGCAAGAACAGACTGTTATTTATTTATGAAAATACTGTTTTTTACTGTTCATTGAGAGGATAATCTTATCAAATTCTATTCCTTTTAAACTACTCAGTCTGTTTTTTTATCATTAAGAAACTCATCGGATTGTCATGTTGCCATGTGACAGGATTGAACCATGCGGATATTCAACTTGTTTATCGTAAGTGAGAATAATGGACGCAGCAGTTGAGAACAAAACAAATATTATAATCTAAACCAATATATTATATGAGTAAAATAGAAATAAAGGATTTGTACCTTATCTTTGGTCACGAGAAGCAGAAAGCACTCAAGATGCTGAAAAAAGATAAGAGTAAGGCGGAAATACTGAAAGATACCGGTTGTACGGTAGGAGTGAAAGACGCCAATCTTTCAATAAATGAAGGAGAGTTTTTTGTGATAATGGGGCTCTCGGGAAGTGGAAAATCGACATTACTGCGTTGTATCAATCGTCTGATACGTCCTACAGCCGGACAAGTGCTTGTAAATGGAGTAGATATATCTAAAATATCCGAAAAAGAATTGTTGCAGGTTCGCCGGAAAGAGCTGGCGATGGTTTTCCAGAATTTCGGTTTGTTGCCTCACCGTTCTGTATTGAGTAATATTGCGTTCGGCCTTGAACTTCAGGGAGTGAAGAAAGAAGAGCGTGAAAAGAAAGCCATGGAAAGTATGAAGCTAGTCGGGCTGAAAGGATATGAGAATCAGATGGTAGGTGAACTTTCCGGTGGTATGCAACAGCGTGTCGGACTGGCACGTGCCCTGGCCAATAATCCCGAAGTACTTTTAATGGATGAGGCTTTCTCTGCGCTCGATCCTCTGATTCGCGTGCAGATGCAGGATGAACTACTGGCCTTGCAGTCAAAGATGAAAAAGACGATTGTCTTTATTACCCACGACTTGAGTGAAGCGATTAAACTAGGTGACCGTATTGCAATTATGAAAGACGGAGAAGTGGTGCAGGTAGGTACTTCGGAGGAAATCCTGACTGAACCGGCTAACGATTATGTAGCCCGTTTTGTTGAAAACGTGGACAGGAGCAAAATTATTACCGCCTCTTCTTTAATGATTGACAAACCGTTGGTAGCCCGTCTGAAGAAAGAAGGTCCCGAAGTTTTGATTCGTAAGATGCGTGCGAAGAATATAACTGTATTACCAGTAATAGATGCCGACGATAAACTGGTCGGAGAAGTACATTTGAACGATTTGCTTAAGCTGCGTAGCAAACAGGAAAAATCCATTGAAGCGGTTGTGCGTAAAGAAGTACATTCAGTGTTGTGTGATACAGTGCTCGAGGATATACTTCCTCTAATGACAAAGAGCAATTCACCGGTATGGGTGATAGATGAAACACACGAGTTTCTGGGAACAATCCCACTTTCATCCTTAATCATAGAAGTGACCGGGAAAGATAAAGAAGAAATAAATGAAATAATTCAAAACGCAATAGACTTATGATAAATATAGGACAATATATAGAAATTGCCATCAATTGGATGATGGTACATTTTTCCACATTCTTTGATGCCGTGAATACAGGCATCGGTAGTTTCATTACAGGTTTCCAACACATTCTTTTCGGAATTCCATTTTATCTGACGATTTTGGTACTTGCCGCAATTGCATGGGTAAAGGCAGGACGGGGTATTTCCATTTTTACCGTATTAGGATTATTATTGATTTATGGAATGGGGTTTTGGGAGGCAACCATGCAAACTCTGGCTCTCGTTTTATCATCTACCTGCCTGGCTCTGATTTTTGGAGTACCTTTAGGAATATGGACAGCAAACAGTCCGCGTGCGGATAAAATACTTCGCCCTATTCTCGATTTGATGCAGACAATGCCTGCCTTTGTCTATCTGATTCCTGCTGTTTTGTTCTTCGGATTGGGAACAGTGCCCGGAGTTTTTGCGACAATCATATTTGCCATGCCTCCTGTGGTCCGTCTTACCGGGTTGGGAATCCGGCAGGTTCCTAAAAATGTAGTGGAAGCTTCCCGTTCGTTCGGAGCTACCCGTTGGCAGCTGTTATATAAAGTACAGCTTCCTTTGGCGCTGCCCACCATCCTGACTGGTGTAAACCAGACAATAATGATGTCACTTTCTATGGTCGTAATCGCTGCAATGATTGCTGCCGGTGGTTTAGGAGAAATCGTATTGAAAGGTATTACCCAAATGAAAATCGGACTTGGGTTTGAAGGTGGTATAGCAGTTGTTATTTTGGCTATCATTCTGGACCGTATCACACAAGGAATGGCAGGAAGAAAAAATAAACAGGATTAAAATGGAAAGAACTAAACCCAAAAGGACTAAAAACAGAAAGGAAGAAAAATGAGAATATATAAATTAGTAGGAATAGTACTGTCCGCGCTGCTTTTGCTAGCTTCCTGCACGAATTCCGACCCAAATAAGAAAAAAGTAAAAATAGCTTATGCCAATTGGCTGGAAGGCATTGCCATGAGTCATTTGGCTAAGGTGGTATTGGAGGAACATGGATATGAGGTTGAACTGCAAAATGCGGATCTTGCCCCTGTTTTTGTATCCATGTCTCGGAAAAAGTCAGATGTCTTTCTGGATGCCTGGCTACCGATAACGATGAAAGATTATATGGACCAATATGGTGATAGCATCGAATTCTTGGGTGAGGTATATGAAGAAGCTCGCATCGGGCTGGTTGTACCTGAATATGTCACGATTCAATCTATTAGTGAACTGGCAGATTATAAAGACCGTTTCTCTTCTGAAATAGTGGGAATTGATGCCGGGGCAGGAATTATGAAGACTACGGATAAGGCCATTGCTGCTTATGGACTTGACGGATATGCTCTTATGACTTCAAGTAGTTCAACCATGTTGGCATCTTTGAAAAAAGCGATGGATAAGGGAGAATGGATTGTCATTACAGGTTGGACACCACATTGGATGTTCGATCAGTTTGACTTGAAATTCCTGGATGATCCGAAGAAAGTATATGGAGATTTGGAAGAAATACATGCCATTGCCTGGAAAGGTTTCAGTGAAAAAGACCCGTTTGCCGCTGAATTTTTCGGTAATATCAAATTAACGACAGAAGAACTTAGCTCTTTTATGACAGCTATGAAGGATGCCCGGATGGATGAAGAAGAAATAGCCCGTAAATGGAGGGATGAACACCGGGAACTGGTTGATAGCTGGATACCGAAATCAAAGGAATAAATAGATGAATAGACTGATTAAATAATGCGAATCTGTAGTTGAATAAGAGTAAAAACGGTCTAAAATTGATTCAAAACCGGCCTAGATATGAAATTGGCTTAGACATAAAAAAGGGAGTCTGCTCAATGCATGACTCCCTTTTTATATTTATCTGAGTGTGATTAATTATTCAGCACCCCAGTTTTCTCTAGCCAAACGTTTGTAACTGTTATAACGCCATTTTGCGTTTTCTTCAGCAGCCTTGAACAGTTCTTCAGCTTCAGTAGGATATTGTTTCATTACAGAAGCGTAACGAACTTCACCCTTCAAGAAACCTTGGAATTCTTCCCAGTTCGGTTCTTTGCTATCCAACTGGAATGGGTTCTTGCCTTCTTCTTCCAAAGCAGGGTTGTAACGCCACAAGTGCCAGTAACCGCACTTAACGGCCTTTTCTTCTTCTTCCTGACTCTTACCCATACCTGCTTTCAGACCGTGGTTGATACACGGAGCGTAAGCGATAATCAAAGATGGTCCAGGATATGCTTCAGCTTCACGGATAGCTTTCAGAGTTTGAGCTTGGTCAGCACCCATAGCGATCTGTGCAACATATACATAACCATAAGTAGTAGCCATCAGACCGAGGTCTTTCTTACGTACGCGCTTACCAGCAGCAGCGAACTTAGCGATAGCACCTACCGGAGTAGCCTTAGAAGACTGACCACCTGTGTTAGAGTAAACTTCAGTATCCAGAACGAGGATGTTAACGTCCTTACCGGAAGCGATTACATGGTCAAGACCACCGTAGCCGATATCATAAGAAGCACCGTCACCACCAATGATCCACTGGCTGCGTTTAACAAGATATTGTTGCAGTTCAGCGATTTGTTTGCAGTGGTTGCATTTATCTTTGTTAGCTTCAACAATAGGAATGATCTTAGCAGCCAATTCCTTAGTCTTGTCTGCATCCAGCATATTGTTGATCCATTCAGCGAATAGTTCTTTCACTTCAGCAGGAGTACAGTCAGCAGCAATAGCTTCGTTCATCACTTTCACGATACGGGCACGCATCTTTTCGTTAGCCAATTCCATACCCAGACCGAATTCACAGAAGTCTTCGAACAGTGAGTTAGCCCAAGCAGGACCGTGTCCGTTTTCGTTTGTAGTATACGGAGTAGAAGGAACTGAACCAGAGTAGATAGAAGAACATCCGGTAGCGTTAGCAACCATTTCACGGTCACCGAACAATTGAGAAATCAATTTCACGTACGGAGTTTCACCACAACCAGAGCAAGCACCAGAGAACTCGAACAACGGAGTAGCGAACTGTGAGTTCTTCACGTTAGACTTGATATCAACAAGATGTTGTTTAGTCTTCACGTTTTCAGCACAGTAAGTCCAGTTGTCAGCTTCAGCCAATTGGCTTTCGAGGTGTTTCATTGTCAATGCTTTGCCACCTTTCTTCGGATTACCCGGACAGATGTCAGCACAGTTACCACAACCCAGACAGTCGAGAACGTCAACCTGAATACGGAATGTCATACCATCGAATACTTTACCTACCGCTTTCAGTTGTTCGAACTTAGCACCCTTCTGCTCTTCAGCATCGAGTACGAACGGACGGATAGAAGCGTGAGGACAAACGTATGCACACTTGTTACATTGGATACAGTTTTCAGGATTCCATTCAGGAACGAATGCGGCTACACCACGTTTTTCGTATTTAGAAGTACCTTGATACCAAGTACCGTCTTCGATACCCTTGAATGCAGATACTGGCAACAAGTCACCGTCTTGTGCATTGATCGGACGAACTACTTCGTTGATGAATGCAGGATCATTGTTTTCAGCTTTAGCGTCATCCGGCAGGTTAGCCCAAGCAGGATCAACAGCCAAAGTCTTGTATTCACCACCGCGGTCAACGGCAGCATAGTTCTTGTTGACAACGTCTTCACCCTTCTTACCGTAAGACTTAACGATGAATTTCTTCATCTGCTCAACAGCTTGTTCTACAGGAATAACGCCTGTGATACGGAAGAAAGCAGATTGAAGGATAGTATTGGTACGGTTACCCAAACCAATTTCCAGTGCAATCTGTGTTGCGTTGATATAGTATACAGAAATGTTGTTCTGTGCGAAATATTTCTTAACCTTGTTAGGCAGGTTCTTAGCCAGTTCTTCACCTTCCCAGATTGTGTTCAGCAAGAAAGAACCGTTCTTACGCAAACCACGAGTTACATCGTACATGTGCAGGTAAGCCTGAACGTGGCAAGCTACGAAGTTTGGAGTATTAACCAAATAAGTGGAACGGATCGGAGTGTCACCGAAACGCAGGTGAGAACAAGTGAAACCACCAGATTTCTTAGAGTCGTAAGAGAAGTAAGCCTGGCAGTGTTTGTCGGTGTTGTCACCGATAATCTTCACAGAGTTCTTGTTAGCACCTACTGTACCGTCAGCACCCAAACCGTAGAATTTAGCTTCGAACATACCTTCGCCGCCTAAAGCGATTTCTTCTTTTTGAGGAAGAGAAGTGAAAGTAACGTCGTCTACGATACCGATAGTGAAGTGGTTCTTTGGCATTGGCATAGCCAAGTTTTCGAATACTGAAAGGATTTGAGCAGGAGTAGTATCTTTTGAACCCAAACCGTAGCGACCGCCAACGATAACCGGAGCATTTTCTGCACCGTAGAAGCAGTCTTTAACGTCAAGATAAAGAGGCTCACCGTTAGCACCCGGTTCTTTAGTACGGTCAAGAACTGCGATAGTTTTGGCAGTCTTAGGTACAGCGGCCAGGAAGTGCTTAGCAGAGAACGGACGATACAAGTGTACGGCAACCATACCCACTTTTTCGCCGTTTGCTACCAAGTGGTCGATAGCTTCGCGGGCAGCTTCTGTTACAGAACCCATAGCGATAATTACGCGTTCTGCATCTTCTGCACCATAGTAATCGAACAAACCGTATTTACGACCTGTAATCTTAGAAATTTCATTCATGTATTCTTCTACGATAGCAGGAACTGCTTCATAGTAGTTGTTGCATGATTCACGATGTTGGAAGAAATGGTCAGGATTTTCAGCCATACCACGAGCTACCGGTTTCATCGGATTCAGTGCGCGGGCACGGAATTCTGCCAAAGCTTCCTGGTCGATCAGCGGAGCAAGATCATCATTTTCCAACATTTCAATCTTTTGGATTTCGTGAGATGTACGGAAACCATCGAAGAAGTTCATAAATGGAACGCGGGATTTGATGGTAGCCAAGTGAGCAACACCAGCCAAATCCATAACTTCCTGTACAGAGCCTTCAGCCAACATCGCAAAGCCAGTCTGACGAGCTGACATTACGTCTTGGTGGTCACCGAAGATACACAATGCGTGAGAAGCCAATGTACGAGCAGATACATGGAATACGCAAGGCAAGAACTCACCGGCAATTTTGTACATGTTAGGGATCATCAGGAGAAGACCCTGAGAAGCAGTGTAAGTAGTAGTCAACGCACCAGCCTGAAGAGAACCGTGAACTGCACCGGCAGCACCACCTTCAGATTGCATTTCCTGTACCAATACTGTTTCGCCGAAGATGTTCTTACGTCCTGCGGCAGCCCATTCGTCTACGTACTCAGCCATAGTCGAAGAAGGAGTGATGGGGTAGATAGCCGCTACTTCAGAGAACATATACGAGATATGTGCTGCAGCCTGGTTACCATCACAAGTGATGAATTTCTTCTGTTTAGTCATAACTAAATTAAATATTTAAGTAAATAAATCTTTTAATATAAAAAGCCGAACATCCAGAGAGGTATCTGGTTGCCCCGACCTATTTCAGCCTTATGCAACGCGTACGTCACATTCGGATTGTTCTTGATCTTTGCGCCTTCCTGGCAAATTTTGAACGGCATTACTTCGTCCACCATAAAAGAGACGTTTTTATCTCCTTTATGTACCTTATGGTCTTTCCATAAAGAATTTGCAAAGAATGTGTCGAGCACATCCTGCTCCTCCACTTTCACCGGATAGATGGAGTACATCAGGTTGGAGTTGTGCATCATTATCTTCGACGGTTTTTTAGGGAATTCTTCCCCTTTCGGATAAACCAGATTAATGAGTCGCGCATCTGCCAGATACTTGATATAGTTCATCACCGTGGCGCGAGATGTCTGTATGTCGCTTGCCAGTTGGCTCACATTCGGAGCCTTCGGTCCGTCGACAGCGAGCAAATATAGCAATTTTTTTATCTTTGAAAGATATTTCAGTTCAATTTGTTTGATGAGCAGGATATCTACTTCTACCATCATGTTCATTGTTTTCAGCAGATTCTCCGAAAAGTTACGCTTTTCGAGGAAGAATGGATAGAACCCATGATGCAGGTAATCCTGGAAGTAATCCAGCGGACGAACTTTGGAGAGTACTCCTTTGGCAATCTGTTCGTGAGTGCTAAGAATTTCTTCGAGGCTGTATGCCCTGAATTTCATGCCTGTCTGCAAGTTCAGGAATTCACGGAAAGAGAATCCGCGCAGGTTATAGCTCTTTGCAATATCACGCAGTTCAAGATTTTCCTCTTTCAGTCGCATTACGGATGAGCCGGTAAAGACAATCTTCAAATTAGGAAAACGGTCGTAACACATGCGCAACTCTCTGCTCCATTCCGGGTGTTTGAACACTTGGTCGATCAACAATACTTTTCCACCACGTTTCTGGAATTCGTTAGCAAAATCTACAATGCTGTGGCCAGAGAAGTAGAAGTTGTTCATGTTGATGAACAGGCAGGAGCGGTCGTTCCCGAATTTTTCTTTGGCGTATTGGAGAAGGAAAGTGGTTTTTCCTACGCCACGTGTCCCTTTGATACCAATCAGGCGGTCGCTCCAGTCGATCTCGTCCATAAGATCGCGGCGAACGGGGGCATTGGTGTGCTCAACGAGGTAGGCGTGTGTGCGATAGAATGATTCCATTTCAGTTCTTTGTTTTTCGGGTGGCAAATATACTGCTTTTTTTAGGATTTGCAAAGTAGAGATGGCAAAATTGTGCTTTTAATTCCAACTTTCTGTTTATTGTAGCTATTCCTGATTATTTCCTGTATATATTTGCAGAATAAAGTTTTGAATTCGTTTAAAATGACAAAAAAGGCTCTTTATATATTCAATCCGGAACATGATTTGGCGTTAGCCAGCGGTGAAACAAACTATATGGCACCGGCTTCCGCCCGGCAAATGGCATCCGAATTGGCTTTGTTGCCGATGTGGTATGCGGAAGAGGGAAGTGTTGTATTGGCTCCTTCCGCTTATAATCTCGACTATGTGAAGAAGATACAGGAATTATTAGGACTTTCGGTTGATTTGATGACAGAACCTGAACTTGCTTCCGAGCGGAATTTGGATATTCATCCTTGGGGCTGGGATATAGCAGTAAGAAAACGACTGTTGGATTTGGGAGTGGAAGAAAGCGAACTTCCTTCTATTGAGCAATTGGATAAACTGCGTTCCTGTTCCCATCGTTCCTGCGCTGTGGAACTATTACCACAGTTACAACTGGGAGCTTGTTTTTGTGGAGAGTCTTTTTACCTGACGATTCCCGAAGAATGGAAGTCATTTGTAGAATCACATGATACTTGTTTACTGAAAGCTCCTTTATCCGGTAGTGGAAAAGGATTGAACTGGTGCAAAGGTGTATATACTCCTTCCATTTCCGGTTGGTGCTCACGCATTGGCAATCAGCAAGGAGGTGTTATTGGTGAACCTTTATATAATAAGATGGAAGATTTCGCTATGGAATTTCGTTCTTCGGGTAACGGTAGATTTGACTTTGCCGGATATTCTCAATTCCGTACGGGTGGGAGTGGGGCATATGAGGGTAATTTGCTGATTTCGGATGCTGCCATCGAACGGAACCTTTCGGAATATATCCCTGTTGAAGAAATTTATAAGCTGCGTAACCGTCTTGAACAAGAGTTGCTTCTTCGCTTCGGAACTATTTATAATGGTTATTTGGGAGTGGATATGATGATCTGCCGTTTCCCGGATTCCCCTGTTTATCGTATTCATCCCTGCGTGGAAATCAACTTGCGGATGAATATGGGAGTGGTGGCGCGTCATATATATGACCGTTATATATATCCTGTTTCGACAGGAGCTTTTCAGATAAGCTATTACCCTTCGGAAGGAGCAGCCTGGAGCGCACATAAAGAAATGGAGGAGACTTATCCTTTGGAGATAGAACAAGGAAGAATAAAATCAGGCTATTTGCCATTGGTGCCGGTTCATAAAAAAAGTAGTTATCGGGCGTGGGTTCTTATCTCAAAAAGCGTACATTTATAACTTTATGCATGGCATACATACATGCATCCATCCATACAGTGGTATAAAGTCTGATTATTCTACTTCTTTCACCAGCCATTTTTCTATATTCCGGGTCTTTGAGCTGAAATTAACCCCAACCTTTACAATCTTACGATTATCTTTTGCAAAGGGTAGTATATATCTTTTTTCTTCAATTTGCTGAAGAGCTTCTTCCGCACTTCCGTCAAATTTGAATTCCATTACATAAATGTATTTATCAGTTTGTACAGTAAGATCAATGCGTCCGTCAGAGGTGTGATACTCTGCCTGTACATAGAACCCCAGTAATTTGCTGACGATAAATAATACATTCTGATAATGTAATTCCAAATCGCGTATCAGTTCGTAAGGAGTGTCGGCAAAGAGACTCTGCAGACGTATGAAGAAGTCCTCATAATTACCTTCTTCTACATCATGGACGAATTCTGTAATGTAGAAAGCGGTCTTTCCTTCGTCGATTGAAGTATAAAAAGGGACTAGGTATTTAATGAATCCCTCTTCTACTTCCCGGTTGGGGAATCCTAAATAGTAGATACCGAAACGTTTATCATAATCTTTGATGGTAAGATAACCACTCTGATAAATCACGGGCACAGGATTCTTGGAAGAAGAATCAATACTATTCAGCGTATCGGAAGTCGCTTTATCATTGGCCAATTGGTGTAAGTCATAATTATCCCGTTTCAGAAGTTTGACGAGATAGGAAGGAGTACCGGTTTCAAACCAGTAATTACCGAATGACATAGAGTCGAATGTATTCAGTAAACTGAAAGGGTTATATATACCTGCCGAATCGAAAGTAAAGTGGTATCCGTCATAGCACTCTTTCAATTCTTGGCACGTCTCTTCATAGCTCATGCCTTGCGTATCTGCAAGGATATGTAAATCCGTCTCTAAATAATGGTGGATTTCTTCGTTTGTGATACCGCAAAGTTCGGTATACCGTTTATCCATAGAAATATCTTTAAGATTATTCAAATCGCTGAATACACTCACTTTCCCGAACTTTGTCACTCCTGTGAGAAAAGCGAATTGAATATACTTATCCATCGTTTTGAGTACTGAATAGAACGCTTTTAAAGTATCACGATAACTATCCTGCAATTCTTCATTCCCAATGGCCTGCAACATCGGCTTGTCATATTCATCAATGAGAATCACTACCCGCCGACCACTCTGTTCAGCGGCGCGGCGAACAATGCCGAGAAAACGGAGAGGTGCACCTATTTCCACCGGATTGGATCCATATAGCGATTCCCATTCATCCAGCTTCATGTTAAGTATATTATCCAAACTTTCGGGGCTGTCATACTTCTGCGTATTTAAGTCGAGATGCAGAATGGGGTATTGAATCCAGTCTTTCTCCATTTTTTCAACAGCAAGACCTTGAAATAGCTCCTTTTTGCCTTGGAAGTAAGCTTCGAAAGTGGATAGAAGAAGGCTTTTCCCAAAACGCCGGGGACGGCTAAGAAAGTAGTAGGAACCGGATTTTACCAGTTCATACACGAATGAAGTTTTGTCTATATAAAGATAATTTTCTTTACGCAATTTTTCAAAACTCTGTATTCCGATGGGATAAAGCTTCTTCATAATATTCTTGCTTTTGTTTATTCAAGTAACAAAGATAATAATTCTTCTGTTTATCTATGCTGCTAATGATCATTTTATATGTTTCATTGGTTATCATTCTTTCGCATACAGTGTAGCTAACTTTTGGTACAGTTGCCTAGTTTGTTCGTCTATAACACTATGTAAAAGTGTCCCAACTTATTTTCAATATTGCACTATATTAGAAATAATTGTCTGAAAACGGACAACTTCCGAACAAAATCAAACTTCATCGAAACGGAAACGGACATAAAAAGATAGTTTTATAAAACCAATGCCTGTAAGTTAGTCTAACTTTGTTGCTAGTGATAGAGTGTAATAGCAGAATGAATATCTAATGAGACAATGAATAGCAAATATCTTATGGTGGCAGCGGGAATTGCTTTCCTGACTGCTTGCAATGTCCCGAGAGAAAATGAGATGAAATGGTTTGACCATGCGGTGAGTACGTCCGAACATCAATTGCTCTATATGGCAGAAAAGTTGAAACACGAACCGGATACCCTCTGTTTCCCACGTTCTCTAAAATATGGAGAATATCGGTTGGAAAAACCATCAGATTGGACTTCCGGTTTTTTCCCCGGTTCCATGTGGCTGGTGTATGAGCTTACTGCTAATGAGGAATTGGCACAACAGGCACGCTTGTATACAGACCGCCTGGAAGCGATGCAATATTACACGAAAAATCATGATTTGGGCTTCATGATGTTTTGTAGTTATGGTCAGGGCATCCGGCTGAAGCCGGAACCAGCGGACAGCCTGATTCTCGTTCACTCTTCCGAAAGCCTTTGTACACGTTTTGAACCGAAAGTCGGATTGATTCGTTCCTGGAACTTTGGTAATTGGAGCTATCCTGTCATTATTGATAATATGATGAATCTGGAAATGCTTTTCTGGACATCAGAACAGACTGGTAATCCGAAGTACAGGGAGATTGCCATAGCACATGCTGATAAAACGTTGAAAAATCATTTTCGGAGAAATATGACATCTTATCATGTAGTCAGTTATTTGCCGGAAAATGGTGTGGTTGAGTCGAAGGGAACTTATCAGGGATATGATGATGAATCGTCTTGGGCGCGTGGTCAAGCTTGGGGCCTATATGGATATACCATGTGTTATCGTTTCACAAAACAACATACCTATCTGAAAGCGGCATATAAAATCGCAGAATTTATAATGAATCATTGTCCGTCTGAAAAAGATTTAATTCCTTATTGGGATTATAATGCTCCGAACATTCCCAACGAACCTCGTGATGCTTCGGCGGCTGCCATCACAGCTTCCGCATTGTTGGAGTTGAGCGGGTATGGGGATAAAAAACAAGGGCAGAAATACTTCCATTATGCAGAACGAATCTTGAAACAGCTTTCTTCAGAAACATACTTGGCAAGGGAAGGAGAAAATCATGGATTTATTCTTATGCATTCGGTGGGAAGTTTTCCACATAATAGTGAAGTCGATACTCCGTTGAATTATGCCGATTATTATTACTTGGAAGCTTTGAAACGATATAAAGAGATCAAATCTAATGGATATATGTGATCAATGAAGCTGTTTATGGCAATTGTAGTTTGGCGATAGCCGGACTTTTAACGAATGAGTCGTTTTGGATTCTATTGGAAATGCGTATCTTTGCTTTAGTTGAAGTGTTCTTGAATTATAATTGCTTATGAAAGACCGATATATACAAATTTGTTATTTGATTGTTTTGTCCATTTGTTTCCAGTTTGTTACGATATCTACTTTATTGGCAGATGAAACTCAAATTCGTTTTAAACGTTTGTCCGTAGACGATGGTTTGTCGTACAATACGGTGCTTGCTTTAACTCAAGACCATAATAATAAAATATGGGTAGGCACTACCGAGGGGTTGAACTGGCATGATGGCTTCCGGTTTGCATCTTTTTATAAATCGTTGGGCGATACTACCAGTTTGGGGAATAACTATATCTATTCTCTCTATACCGACCGTAAAGGAACCGTATGGGCAGGGACAATGGTCGGACTTTCTCGCTATAATATTATAGGTAATGACTTTACAAATTATTCATTACCGGGCGATCAGTCGGTTCAGGTGTTTGCAATAGAAGAGCCGCTAGACAAGGAACAACTGTTGTTAGGAACGAATCGGGGATTAGTTCTTTTTGAGAAAGCAGATGGCAAGATGAAAATTCTTCCCCAGTTAAAGGAGGAGAATGTTTATTCTGTTCGTGCTATAGGAGACGGGGCATTACTTGGAACTTCAAAAGGTATTTATTTCTATTATTTTCGTAATGGTAATATTGTTCAATTGCTTCCTGAATTAAAAAATGAAGTAATCTCCAGTATCATTTATGATGATAAGACTCGGAATTGTTGGTTGGCGTCATTGACGAACGGAGTATATTTGATAGATGACAAATTTCAGGTTCGAGAACATTATAACCGGAAAAATTATCCGAAACAGTTTGTTTCTGATGCTGTCCGGGCTCTGCAACTGGATGACCGGGGAAGATTATGGATTGGAACGATAGAAGGACTGCTGATTCTCCAACCAGATACAAAAAGTATTTCGCAATATCGCTTTTCTTATGAAGACCCTTCTTCTTTGGGACATAATTCTGTACGTTCTCTTCTAAGGGACCATCAAGGAGGAATGTGGGTAGGCACTTACTATGGAGGACTTAATTATTATCATGCATTAGCTCCCGACTTTCGTGTCCTGCAACATTCTGTCTACCGTAATTCTCTGAGTGACAATACCATCAGTTGCATTGTGGAAGACCCTTTTAACCATACTCTTTGGATGGGTACAAATGATGGAGGGGTGAATCATTATGATAGGATAACAGGGCATTTTACTTGTTATTCCGGTAAAGAAAACAACAACAACTCTTTGCGGTCGAATAACATAAAATGTGTGTTTCCCGAGAAAGATGGTTCTGTGTATATAGGTATGCATAACGGAGGGTTGAGCCATTTGGACGTTAGGACCGGACGTATAAGTAGTTATGATATTCCCGGCACTACGTCGTTGAGAAATAGTTGCTATTCGCTGTTGGATGGAGAAGATGGCACACTTTGGATTGGTTCGATGGCTGGCTTATATCGTTTTGATTATCAAACAAAAGAAATGTCTTTGCATCCATTGGCTATAAGGTATCCTCAACTGAAAGATGTGCTTGTCTCTACTGTATTCCGTGATTCAAGGCGGCGTGTCTGGATTGGCACGGAAGAAAGCTTGTATATGTATGCTGATGGAGAAATGCAAGTTATGGCTGATTCGGCAGGGATTTATTCACTTGGTCTGATACAAGCATTGTGTGTATATGAAGACAGTAGCCATGCCATTTGGATAGGTACTACTTCCGGATTGTACCGCTATAAAGAAGGTTCTTCTTCCTCATGGGAGCGTTATTCTATGAACGACGGTTTGCCCAATGATTGTATCAGTGGTATTTTGGAAGATAAAAAAGGGCGGTTGTGGCTGGCTACAAGTAAAGGACTTTCTTGCTTTGATTTGCAGAAAAAGAATTTCTGTAACTATATCAAACAAGATGGATTGCCGCACAATCAGTTTATGCAGTCGGCTGTATGCAGTACTAAAGACGGCACTTTCTTTTTAGGAACTTTGAATGGGGTCGTCTTTTTCAATCCCGAACATTTCTCCAACAGTCCTTTTACTCCCAATGCGGTAATAACCGGATTGTCCATACAGAATCATCCTATAAGGCAGGCAAAAGACGGAGATATCAATTTTTATCAGGCTGACAACGGGAAGTTGTTGGGTGTCTCTTTTCCTTCGGAACTCAAAATGTTCAGAATCACTTTTTCTGTGATTAACTACCTGTCAAACAGCCGTAACAAATTTGCGTATAAGTTGGAAGGTTATGATTCGGACTGGATTTATGATGTATGGGCAGGAAGCCGTGGAGTGAACTATTGGAATTTGTCTCCGGGAAGATATGTTTTTAAAGTGAAGGTTTGCAGTGACAATGGACAGTGGTCTGAAACACCTGCGGAATTTTTTATTGATATTATTCCGATGTGGTATCAGACATGGTGGGCGAAAACTCTGTTCGTTTTCTTCATTATCGGTATTTTAGTTTTTATATTTTATTTCTTTATTGTTCGTGCCAAGATGAGAATGCAGGTACAGATTGAGCATATCGAACGGAATAAAATTGAAGAAATCAGTCAGGAGAAAGTTCGTTTTTATATTAATATGTCTCATGAACTGCGGACACCTTTAAGCCTGATATTGGCTCCGTTGGAAGAACTGCTGGGAGAAAAGAATTCTTTTGATCCCGGTGTACAACAGAAGCTGTCTTATGTTTACAAGAATGGACAAAAGTTACTGCATATCGTCAACCAGCTACTCGACTTCCGGAAAGCGGAGTCGGGGACATTACCTATCAATATAGTTTCAGGACCGGTTGAAAGTTTGTCAATGAATGTATTCAATTTATTTAAAGAGAATGCAAGGAAACGAAATATTAATTTTCATTTCCATTCGGATTTGAAAGACGAATTACTTCCTGTCGACAGGATGTATTTGGAAACCATATTGATGAATTTGCTCTCCAATGCGTTTAAGTTTACTCCTGATGGTGGAGAAATTTCATTATCATTGTGGAAAACGGAAACTGTTTATGGGCTTACGATACGTGATAATGGCATAGGAATCTCTGTGGAGAAACTTTCCCGTATTTTCGAACGCTTTTACCAAGTGGATGATAATAAGAAAGGTTCAGGCATTGGTTTGTCTTTGGTGAAATTATTGATAGACAAGCATCGGGGCACAATAGAAGTCGCTAGTGAAATCGGAAAGTTTACAGAATTTAAAGTGACTCTGCCTGCTGATATTCAGGTGTTTCCGGCTGAAGAACAAAGACAGGATAAAGAGGTGCCATTTTCTTTATCCGAACCTATGCCATCTTTGGACGTTTCATATACGGAAGAGGTTGCAGTGCCCCCTGCTGATATGGATAAACAGGATAGCTTGGAAGGGGAGGGCAGAGCGACTATCCTGCTGGTGGATGATAATAAGGAGATGGTTGATTATTTGAAAAATAATTTTAAGTCGGAGTATATCACGTTGATAGCCGGAAACGGAGAGGAAGCTTTGGAAATGATGAAGGAACAGAAAGTGGATTTAATTCTTTCTGATGTCATGATGCCGGGAATAGATGGTATTAAACTATGTGAGATTGTGAAAAAGAATATGCAAACCTGTCATATTCCGGTTATTCTGTTGTCGGCGGAAGGTAGTATCGAGGCGCAGGCTGCCGGTATTCAGGTAGGTGCGGACGATTATATCTCCAAACCTTTCTCTATGTATCTTCTGAAAGGGAAGATTAATAATATTCTGAAAGCCAGACAACGTTTGAGATATTATTATTCCAGTACGATTGATATCGATGCGGCAAAAATGACTTCAAATAAACTGGACGAAGAATTTATAACCAAAGCTATTCAGACTGTAGAAGAAAACATTTCTGATGAAGACTTTACGGCTGATGACCTTGCGGAGAAACTCTTTATGAGCCGTTCGTCACTATACTACAAAATGAATTCTATATCGGGTGAACCGCCGGCAAATTTTATTCGGCGAATACGTTTCAATATGGCTTGCAAATTATTGTTGGATGGTCGTTACTCCATATCGGAAGTGAGTGCCATGGTCGGTTTTGCATCTCGGTCTTATTTCTCTACCAGTTTTAAAAAGTATATGGGATGCTTGCCTTCGGATTATGTGAAAAAGCAGAGAAAATAGTACTCTGAAAGCTCTTCTGAATAAAATCTAAAAAACTTTGATAGTTTTTAGCACTCTTCTGGCAGTTATCGGACAAACAAAAAATGATACAAAACACCCTTTCATTCTAATCCTCATATCTTAGCGGAGGAATTTAAAACCTCTAAAACAACGATAAGTATGAGACAAATGAAAAGCATGAAAGTAGTGTTGGCTACTTTGTTCGGACTCTCTTTTTCCTGGAATGTATATGCACAGCAAAGTGATATTAAAGAACAAGGGTATGTGCATAAATCATCAACTTCCTATGAATATCCGACAGAACCGGCAGTTCTGCAGAAATTAGACCAATGGAGAGATTTGAAATTCGGTGTACTGTTCCACTGGGGACTTTATTCCGTGCCCGGAACTTTCGAGTCATGGCTGTTGTGCTCGGAAGAGAAATTTATTCCTCGCCGTACCAAAATTTTCGGTGATATGCCTTATGACGATTTTAAAAAGTGGTATTGGGGATTAAGCGAGTCTTTCAACCCAACAAAGTTTGAACCGGAAGTATGGGCAGATATTATGAAAGATGCCGGCATGAAGTATATGGTTTTCACCACCAAACATCACGACGGTTTTTGTATGTTTGATACGAAGGAGACTGATTTTTCCATAGCTAAAGGACCTTTTAAAAATAATCCTTTAAAGGATGTGGCTTATCATGTATTTGATGCTTTCCGTCAGAACGGATTTATGATAGGTGCTTACTTCTCCAAACCGGACTGGCACTGCAATGATTATTGGAGCACAGACAGGGCGACACCCACCCGGAATGTGAATTATGATATCAAACTTAATCCTGATAAATGGAAGCGGTTTCAGGAATATACAGCTAATCAAATCAATGAACTTATGACACGTTATGGCCGGATGGATCTTCTTTGGTTGGACGGAGGCTGGGTAAGAGCCCCAAAAGAAGATATAAAAATGGATCAAATCATAGATAAGGCGCGTGACAGCCAACCTGGGCTGATAGCAGTAGACCGGACTGTACCCGGCCGGAACGAAAATTATCAAACGCCGGAATTGACTATTCCTAAGCAGCAATTGGATCACCCTTGGGAAAGTTGCATCACACTGACCAATCATTGGGGGTGGTGGAAAGACGCTTCATATAAATCTGCTGCTCAAGTAATCAACATTCTCACGGAGATTGTAGCCAAAGGAGGTTCTTTGGTTTTGGGGGTAGGACCTACGGCAGAAGGCACTATCGAAGAAGAGGGAATACAGCGGCTGAAAGAGATAGGGCAATGGCTGAAAGTAAATGGTGAAGCCATCTATAATACACGTATTACCCCTGTCTATCAAAGTGAAAGTGTCTGGTTTACAGCTAATAAAGATGGAAAAACGCTGTATGCCATCTACTCATTGCCGGAGAACACGGAATTGCCGCAGAAGATTGTGTGGGAAGGAAATGAACCTATCGGCAAGATGGTACTGCTTCAAACTGGCTGTAGCGTGAAGTATCAGACTAAAGATGGCAAAGTGACGGTAATTCTGCCAAAAGGATTGAAGAATGAATCGCTGGCTTTCAAATTTAAACAGAAATCCTAATAATACTTTTTGTTTAACTATTTAACATTATCAAAGTATGAAAAACATTTTAACAGGTTGTCGCATGCGGAAGATTTTATTTATTGCCGTATGCATTAGATCGTCTTTGTGGGGGGAGGTTTGTTATTCCGCAGAGACGAGTAGTAATTGGCTGGGCAGAGACACTGGCAAAGAGTGGGTAAATTCCGGTTTACAACAGAACAATAGTATAAAAGTTACCGGAATTGTTACGAGTGAGAGTGGCGAACCTATTATTGGCGCTACTGTGCAAGTGAAAGGAACTTCCACAGGAGTTATCACAGATATTGACGGCCGTTATACAATTACGGTACCTGATGGAAATTCAATTTTATCGGTTTCATTTATTGGTTATCAATCACAAGAAATAAAAGTAAACTCCCGAAGGGGAATTAATGTACGTCTGCAGGAAAATGTTCAAAGTCTGGATGAAGTAATGGTTGTTGCTTATGGTGTGCAGAAGAAGGCCACACTGACTGGTGCTATATCGAGTGTCGGTACAGAAGCTTTACTGAAATCGCCTAGTGCCAGTGTTACCAACTCTTTGGCAGGGCAGTTGCCCGGAGTCTCTTCTATGCAGGCAAGTGGGCAACCGGGAGCTGACAATGCGAAAATATTTGTACGTGGTGTTGGATCATTGACAGAAGGGGGAGCTTCTCCGCTTATTCTTGTGGATGGTGTAGAACGTTCTTTCTATCAGATGGACCCTAATGAGATAGAATCTATTAATGTTTTAAAAGACGCTTCGGCTACGGCAGTGTTCGGTGTGCGTGGTGCAAACGGAGTTATATTGGTTACTACTCGTCGGGGAGAAGAAGGAAAAACTAAAATCTCGGTTAGTTCGAATGTCGGCATCCAGATGCCTACACGTATACTGGATGTGGCAGACAGTTATACAACCGCTTCTCTATTCAGAGAGGCTCAACGTAATGACGGAGTTGCCGATGACCAACTGGCTTTCTCGGAGTATGATATGGAACGTTTTCGTTTGGGAGATTCCCCTATTCTATATCCCAATGTGAACTGGTATGATTATTTGATGAATAAGGCTGCTGTTCAGACTCAACATAACGTCAGCATTTCCGGAGGAACAAAAGATATCCGTTATTTTGTATCGTTAGGCTTTTTGTATCAGAATGGTTTGTTTAAACAACTGGACGGGCTTGATTATAACAACAATTATAGCTATACCCGTTATAACTATCGTGCTAACCTGGATGTAAATCTCACACGTACCACTACGTTAAAATTCGGCATGGGTGGAATTGTTGGTAACCAACGTGACCCAGGAGGTAGTGGCAATGTGTGGAAACAACTGACGTGGTCGTTACCATTCTCATCTCCGGGAATTGTTGATGGGAAAAAAGTGATGACACAAAGTACACGTTTTCCCGGAGTTAAAATGGAGAATCAAGTATTTAATGGATTTTATGGGTATGGCTATGACCGCAAAGTCTCGAATAATATGACATTCGATTTGAATCTGTCTCAAAATCTGGATTGTATAACAAAGGGGCTTTCTATTGAAGTGAAAGGAGCATATAATACTGATTATTCTTACATTAAAACCGTACGGGGACATGTGGAAACGTATACTCCTTTTTATAAATCCGAAATAGACGGTTCAGGACTTGATGTGAAGGACCCTGATTTTGATAAGAGTCTTGTGTATCGGATAACAGGAGAGAATATGATGAAAACGTATGGAACCGGAGATAAAAGTCGTGCCCGTGACTGGTATGTGGAAGGAAGCATTCGTTATAATCGCAAATTCGGAGAACATAATGTCGGTGCCTTATTGCTGTACAACCAAAGTAAAAAGTACTATCCTAATTATCCTAATAAGTTTTGGGATGTTCCGACTGCTTATATTGGTTTAGTAGGTCGTTTGACTTATGATTACAGGTCGAAATATATAGCGGAATTTAATATTGGTTATAATGGTTCCGAGAACTTTGCACCGGACAAACGTTTTGGTACATTCCCTGCGGGTTCTATCGGTTATGTAATAACGGAAGAAAAATTTATTCCTAAAAATGATTTCTTAACCTATCTGAAAGTGCGTGCCTCTGTTGGATTGGTCGGTAATGACAACATGTCTAGTAACCGCTTCCTTTATTTGCCGGACTCTTATTCTATAAATAATTCCGATTGGCTCCAACAAGCCTATCAGGATAAGAACGGGTATATCTTCGGCTTGACAAATATGGCCTATCAGACAGCAGCGAAAGAACTTATGCTGGGAAATTCGAATGTAACCTGGGAAACTGCCTTAAAGCAGAATTACGGTATAGATGCTTATTTCTTCAGTGACCGTTTGAAGTTGACTGTCGATTATTTCCGTGAAAATCGGCGTGATATTCTGATACAACGTAGCACCGTTCCTTCTTTGATTGCAATGAATGGCATATTACCTGTGGTTAATATGGGTAAAGTCAATAATCACGGATATGAGGTGGATTTAAAATGGAATGATCGTATTAAGGACTTTTCATATTATATAAATACAAATATCTCTTATTCCAAAAATAAAATTATTTATCAGGATGAAGTAGAACCGAACGAACCTTATATGTGGCGTACCGGACATGAAGTGGGAGCCCGTTTTGGATATTTAGCGCAAGGGTTCTATAATGAAGCTGACTTCGATGCGGATGGTAATGTTCGTGCGGATTTACCCCAACCGCAAGGGAAAAAATATCCCGGTGATATTAAGTTTGCAGATTTGAATGGCGATAATATAATTGATAATGACGACCAAACCAAAATAGGGAATCCCAAACGCCCGGCTTACACTTTCGGTTTAAATTTGGGTGGAGAATATAAAGGCTTTTTTGCTTCTATGAATTGGACGGGAGTTGCCCAGTGTGATATTGAAATGGCGAATGCTTATAAGCGTCCTTTTTATGAGGGGCAGGTACTTTATCAATATATGGCTGACGGGCGTTGGACACCTGAAACAGCAGCAACGGCCATATATCCACGTTTGTCCATTGCGAGTTCGACTAATCAGGAGACATCAAGTGTGTGGCTAAAAGATGCCTCATATGTAAAACTGAAAAATCTGACGATTGGATATAATATCACTCAACAGAAGATTTTAAAAGCTATCGGTGCTTCTAAATTGACCGTTCAATTTACAGGCTATAATCTTTTGACATTTGACAAATTAAAAGTTTTTGATCCCGAAGGAGAATTGACACGTGATACGAATACGTATCCTATTATGAAAATCTTCAGTTTGGGAGTGAATGTAACTTTTTAAAATGATTATTATGAAAAACAAAAGTTTAATTATTCTATGCGGACTTCTGGCTAGCTTATTCATCGGATGTGAGGACTTGAAGTTCGGTGATAATTTTTTGGAGAAGCCCAATAGTGACGATGTATCTATTGATACGGTGTTTTCTTCCAAGAAATATGCAGACCAGGCTCTAAACCAGTTTTATAAAAGTTTGTGGGATTTTATGCCTACCTTGAGAGGGTGCCATCCGGAAGGACTTATTTTGGATGGATATACTGATATAGGATATGCACAAGTAATCTCATGGACACGTGGAGACTTTAATTCTTCTTCCAGTTGTATCAACTTTCCTTATTTCCCTTTTCATCCACAGATTACTGAGGTAACGGGAAATCCTTCTTTTGGTATCCGAAAGGCTTATATCTATATTGAAAATGTGGATAAAGTTCCCGATATGACTGCTGAAGAAAAGCGTATTCGAAAAGCGGAAGCTAAAGTAGTCATTGCTTTTCACTACACTCAAATGATTCGTTTTTATGGCGGCATGCCTTGGATAGACCATGCGTATGCGGCAGATGAGATATTTCAGTTTCCTCGTTTGACGTTAGAAGAAACAGTCAACAAAACAGTGGCGTTACTGGATGAGGCAGCAGCCGATTTACCTTGGTATACAACTGCAGAGGAATATGGACACATGACGGCTGCTGCCGCTAAAGCGTTGAAATTTCGTTTACTCTTGTTTGTCGCCAGTCCATTATTTAACAATAAGGCACCTTATTATGACGGACAAGCGGCTACTGAACTTTTAAGTTGGTATGGAAATCAGCAGGATAGTCGTTGGGAAGCTGCTTTGGAAGCAGGAAGGGAGTTTTTGCGTCTGAACAAAAAGAATAGTGATTATTATCGGATTGAAAATACAGGGAATCCCAGAGAAGACTATGTAAACGGTTATTTTACCAAAGGCAATCAGGAGGTTGTGATGGTTTCTTTCCGTTGGGGAACCTATGATGGCGTAGATAAGCCGTTCCGTATGTATGAATCCGGCTATGGTATCCCGCGTGGAAATTATGCGGATATGTTTCAATGGAAAGATGGTTCTACGTTTGACTGGAATAATCAGACCCATCGTGCGCATCCGTTTTTTGATGAAAAAGGGCAACCGAACCGTGATGTGCGTTTATATGAAAACTTGCTTGTAAACGGTGATAAATGGCAGGGACGGACAGCAGAAGTTTATAAAGGTGGACGCGAAGGATATGGTTCGGGAAGTTCTGTACAGAAGAAAACTCAATTTGGCTATGGATTCCGTAAGTTTATTCGAGATAAGAAGAATGAGATGAAAGGTAAACCCTACTCTTGTCCCTTAATTCGTATGCCTGAAATTTATTTGAGTATAGCCGAAGCTATGAATCAATTGGGAAAGGCTAATGTACCCGATGAATTTGAAAAGACCGCTTATGATTATCTGAATCTGGTATGTGAACGGGCAGGGTTACCGTCAGTAACTTCTGCTAAAGTACCGCAAGGTGATGCATTGCTGAACTACTTATTGGATGAACGTGCCCGTGAATTCGGACAGGAAGATGTTCGCTACTTTGATATGATACGTCATAAAAAAGGAGCGGAATGGGCTACACGTCCTATGGAAATGCTGGAAACGACGAAGGTGGGAAGTGGCTTCGAGTATACAGTGAGTACGCGTGATGATATTAAATATTATTGGAATGAATATTGGTATTTATTGCCATTTCCTGTGAGTGAAATCAATAAGAAATATGGATTGGTTCAAAATCCCGGCTGGTAATAAGGTTAATTAAACGATTTGATTATGAATAAATTATTATTTACGATAAGCTTGTTATTCATCTCTTCGGTAAGCCTAATGGCGCAGGAGATGATGAATGGCATTGTGAAAGATGTCTCCGGTAAACCTCTTTCGGGTGTAAAGGTATCAAAGGTAGGAGAATTCAGAAATAACAATGTCACTAATGAAGACGGTTTGTTTTCACTCATGTTGGAGAAAGGTGATTATATTGAATTAAATTATGCGGATGTAGCAACCAAACGGTTTAAAGTCACAGGGGATGCTCTGGATTTGGTGTTTGATATCAAGAAAGACGCGATTGTTGACTTGGGATTCCTAAAACGGACAGAAGATACCCAAACCCAATCTGTGACTGCTATTTATGCAGACTTATTAGAAAAGAACGCGACTTCTCCCGACCGGGTGAATAATGCACTTTTCGGATTGATATCAGGGCTTCATCTGACTCAAAAAGTTGGTTGGGATGCTAATGCCGGGATGAATATACGCGGCCGTGGTGGTTTGGCTGGCGGAGAGCCTTTGGTGTTGGTGGATGGATTTGAACGGGGACTGACTAATATGACAATAGAAGAAATAGAGTCCGTCCAAGTCTTGAAAGATGGTGCCGCTACGGCTTTGATGGGCGCCAGAGGAGCTAATGGAGTAATTTTGGTGAATACTAAAAGAGGTATTTATAATTCGTTTGATGTGGATGTGAACTATCGTCATGGTTTTGATTTCCCGATCAACCGGCCGGAAATGGCAGATGCTTATACATATGCCATGGCACAGAACGAAGCGTTGTATTATGATGGCTTGCCGTTGCAATATACGAAAGGAGATTTGGAACGATTTAAGGATAGAACGAATCCGAATTATCATCCGAACGTCAATTGGTATGAAGAAGGTACGAGGAATTTCAGCGAAAACAACCAGTTTAATGTCATGATGCGGGGTGGTGGAAAAAGAGTACGCTATATGGCATTGTTAGATTATAAGAATAAGTTTGGTTTGTTGAATGAAGATTATACTCACTATTCAGACCGTTATAATTCTCAAATACGGACTTATGAACTAGGGCTGCGTATGAATTTGGATGTGGATATCACTTCCAGCACCCAAATGAAGTTTGGCTTATATGGCATTATTGGAGAAGATAAGCGACCGAATACGGATATTAATACAATCTTCCAGAATTTTTATAAAGTACCTGCCGCTGCGTTTCCGGTGAAGACGTTGAATAACAATTGGGGTAGTAATACTCTTTTTAAGATGAATCCGATTGCAGCTATTGCAGATGTGGGATATGTACAGGAAAATCGTCGTATGTTAGAAACTGATATGCGGATTACTCAAGATTTCTCTATGTTCCTGAAAGGGTTGAGTGCAGAAGTGGCTGTCGCTTATGATAATACTGCCACTTTTCAGGATATAGGTAGTAAGACCTATAAGTATGAAGTCGGTTATCTGTCGGAAGAGGGACTCCCTGTAAGTGAAACTTATGGTACGGATAGCAAAGTGCAAATAAGTAAGTCGGCATTGTCTGCCCAATTGATACGTGCCAGCGTTGAGGCTAAATTAAATTATGACTATACATCCGGTAAGCATCAATTATCAGCTTCGGCTGTCTATCGGCAGGATATGAAAGAACCGTTAGAAAATAACGCGTCTTACTATCGGCAGAATGTGATGGGATTTGTCGGTTATAATTACGATAACCGCTATATGGTAGATGTTGTCGGCAATTATTATGGTACAAGTGTTCTGTTGAAAGGCGATAAGTTCCGTTTCTATCCGGCTGTTTCTGCCGGTTGGAATCTGGCTAACGAAGATTTCTTGAAAGGGGCTTCTAACCTGGACTTGTTGAAGCTTCGAGCTTCTTGGGGACGTTCTGCGGTAGATGAACTTGATTATGGATTGGGGAATTATTTCTGGACAGGGGGTACGGGATATCCTTTTGGAGATGGTATGACAATAGTTAATGGTCTGAAAGAACAAAGATTACCTGTATACAGCTTGAATCTGGAGACTGCTGATAAATATAATGTGGGAGTAGACGTACGTTTATGGAAGAACTTCACTGCAACGGCGGAGGTGTATTATGATCATCGTACAAATATTTTGGTCGCTAATAACAATGTGTCTGGAATTTTAGGTATCGAACCGTCGAAAGCTTGCATTGGTGAGGTAAAGAGTCGTGGTGTAGAATTAAGCTTGGGATGGAGTGGACAGCATAAAGACTTCAATTATTTTATAAATGCGAATTGGGCATTGAATGATAGTGAAATTGTTGAAAGCGGACAGGCCTATCAGCCTTACGACTATTTATATACACGCGGACATAAAGTCGGGCAACTGTTTGGATTGGAAGCCATCGGTTATTTCCGTGATGAGGAGGATATTGCCAAGAGCCCGGAACAGACATTTTCAGTGGTTCGTCCGGGAGATGTGAAATACAAAGACCAGAATGGCGATGGAAGGATAGATAGTGAGGATAAGATAGCAATCGGCAAGTCTACAACTGTGCCCGAAATGGTGTTCGGATTGAATCTTGGTTTTGAATATAAAGGGTTTGGAATAGATATGGTCTTCAATGGAGTAAGTGGACTGACCAAACAATTAAATGTAGCAAATGTGCATCAGCCATTGCGTAATGGCAATACCAATATCGCGACTTGGTATTTGAAAGATAAGATTCGTTGGACAGAAGCTATGAAAGATGTCGCCAATGTGCCCCGTCTTTCTACATTGTCGAATGAAAATAATTATCAGACTAGTACACAATGGATTGAAGATGGTTCATTCTTGAAATTACGTAATCTGAATGTCTATTATAATCTGCCGCAGAAATGGGTTAAAAAGATAAAACTAGATAAACTTCAGATTTATGCTAAGGCACAGAATGTATTTTCTATAGATAAGATTGATTATTTCAATTGTGAAGATCTGACATTGGGGTATCCGGATTTATTCTCTGTATGTCTGGGTCTGAATATAAACTTTTAAATAAAGATAGTTATGCGAAATATAAAGAACTATGTAGTAGCGGCTTTCGCTCTGTTTTTATTGGACGGATGTGATTTTCTTGATTACGATGAAACTAGCGGAAAAACCAAGGAAGAAGCCTACAGCTATTTTAATAATATGAACTCATCAGTAGCTTATGTATATAGTTTCTTGCCGACTGATTTTGGGAGGGTGAGTGATGCGATGATGGAATCTGCTACCGATAATTCTGTCTATACTTGGGAGAATAATAGTATCTATTATATAACCAATGGTATTTGGAGCCCTCTAAAGCGTGTCGACGATGGCTGGAGTTTCTGGAACGGAGTTCGTAGCGCCAATTTATTCCTTGAAGATTTTGATCCGAAAGTGCTTGAACGTTTTCAGTATAATGAAGATTATGATGAAATGATAGACAAGGCTTCTAAATTTTCTTTGGAAGTCCGTTTCTTGCGTGCGTTTTATTTATTCGAACTGGCTAAGCGTTATGGGGATATTCCTTTGATAACACGTACTTATACGCAGGAGGAGATTAATTCTGTACGAAAGACTTCATTTGCGGATGTGATAGATTTCATAGCAAAGGAATGTACGGAGATAACCCGGGAAGGGGGACTGCCGGAAGATGGTGTCAGAGGCGAGACAGGCAGGGTGACCAAAGGTGCGGCACTGGCCTTAAAATCAAGAGCTTTACTATATGCGGCGAGTGAATTACATAATCCCGGTCATGACTTGACAAAGTGGGAAGCGGCAGCTAAAGCGGCTTATGAGGTTATAAAAATGAATAAATATCAATTGCCTAAAGTTTCTACTGACCCGTTGTATTCGGATTTGGGGGGTAATGAGGTCTTGAAGTCCAAACAGTTGATTTTTGAGCGTCGTGCCATTGCAACTACCAGTGATTTTGAATCACGTAATGAACCGATGGGATATGAAGGTGCGGAAGGAGGAAATACTCCTACACAGAATTTGGTCGATGCTTATGAAATGAAGGACGGAACTCCGTTTGACTGGAATAATTCGACTCATGTGGCAAATATGTATTATGATGCTTCCAATAAGGAAACACGCGATCCGCGTTTATACAAAAACGTACTGACCAACGGTTCTACATGGCAGAAACAAAAGGTGGAGACTTTTGAAGGTGGTAAAAATAAGATCTTGGATGGTTCAACGAAAACAGGATATTATCTGCGTAAATATATGAATCCGTCCGTATCACTCGACCCGGACAAACCGAATAAACTGTATCATCACTATGTTTTGTTCCGTTATGCCGAAATATTATTGAATTATGCAGAAGCTATGAATGAGTGGAAAGGCCCGGATGCTACGGCAGAAGGATGTCCATTGTCGGCACGTGAAGCCCTGAATCAAGTTCGTGATTGCGCTGATATGAAACATGTGACTGAAAACGGAACTGATTTTACAGCAAAGGTTCGCAATGAACGTCGCATTGAGTTAGCTTTTGAAGGACATCGTTTTTACGACATTCGCCGTTGGAAGATAGCGGGGTTGGATGAAGTCAGAAATCTTTATGGAGTAAAGATAACAAAGAGCGGCACTTCCCTGTCTTATGAAAAGGTGTTATTACAGCAAATGTATTGGAATGATAAGATGTATTTATTTCCTTATCCTCAGAATGAAATTTATATGAATCCGGACTTGGGGCAAAACCCGGGATGGAGTACTGGTAATTAATTAAATTTGAAACAATATGAATTCAAAAATATTTAGTTTGTTTTTTTTGCTGGGTCTGTTCATGACTGCCTGCAATGATGATAAGATTATTTTCTTTGAGAATCATGTCAAGGAAGAGGATAATGGTGGAAGTGAAACATCAGTTCCGAGACTTTTTGAAGTAATCAATCTTGATTATCCCGGTTTGGAAAAAGTGAAAGCATATTATGACAAGAAAGATTACAACTCGGCCACTTCTGAATTGTTGGAATACTACCGAAACAGAGAGACTGTTGTCAATCCTAATATAAATATGAATCAGACCTCTATTGGCGATTTCAATAAAAATATTGCTGACCAAGCCTTAGAATATCGTTTTTATATAAAAGATAAATATGAGTCTAAAGATGCATCAGGAAAAGAGACGTATGTTCTGTTTAAACAAGATGATAAGATAGACTGGAAATATATTCCTGAAAAGTATAAGGGAGATGCTGAATTTGTTTATCAGTTGCATCGTCATCAATGGATGATACATCAGGCTAATGCGTATGTGGTTACTCATGATGAAAAATATGTCAAATCATGGATAGAAGTATATGGTGACTGGCTGAAAACATTTCCTTGTCCTGAAGGGAAAGTGGATAATAGCAAAAATTCGGAGTGGTATGGGCTTCAACCTGCTCATAGAATACAAGCGCAGCTTGACATGATGTCCTATTTTCTTCAATCGGAGAATTTTACTCCTGAATGGCTTTCTACATTTTTGGTTGCACTGTCGGATGGAGTGGAATGTATCCGTAAGAATTATTATAAAGAAACTAATATTCTTATTACCCAAGTGGAAAGTGTGGTTTCTGCCGGAATATTAATGCCGGAATTTAAGAAAGCGGGCGAATGGTTGAATGAAGGTACAGCGAAAATCACTGAACAGGTGGAATCACAATTCCTGGATGATGGAGTACATGTAGAATTGACTCCAGGTTATCATATAGAAGCTGTTTATGCTTGCAATAAGCTTTATAATATGGCACAAGTTAATAATAAAGTCGGGTATTTCCCGGCCAATTATGTCAGCTTATTGAAGAAAGCCGCCCGTTTCGTAATGGATATTACGTATCCTGATTATTCCTTTGATAATTTTAATGATACTGGAGCCAGTTCATGGACTAAAAGCGTATTGTTGGGTAATTTCCGTAGATATATGGCTATGTTCCCTGATGATAAAGAAATTGAATGGATGGCAACCGAAGGGAGACAGGGAAATAAACCCAAAGAACTAATCCAGCTTTATAAGGATGGCGGTTATTATATGATACGCAGTGATTGGGCACCAAATGCAACAATGATGGTTTTGAAAAATAACAATAATCCCAAGAATTATGTGCACTGTCAGCCGGATAACGGGACTTTCAGCCTATATCGTGACGGACGTAATTTCTTACCGGACGCAGGCTTCTTTACTTATGGAGGAGATACTGAAAGTGATGCTTTGCGTAAAGCATATCGGGCAACAACCATGCATAATACGATGACAAAAAACTCGGCTACTATAGCAGATGGTTATATGAACGGAAAATTCTTGATGCAAGAAAGCAAAGATAATATTGATGTGGTTGTGACGGAAAATAAGTCTTATGGTGACTTGACACACCGTCGTGCGGTATTCTTTGTGAACAAGACATTTTTTGTTTTGGTGGATGAGGGCTATGATGTTGGCAAAACTACTCCTACGGTCGATGTGACTTTCAATTTAGGGGAGGCTCGTTATGTGCTTATTGATGATGCTCACGCGGACTTTCAATATGGTGCTTATACAAATTTTGGAGATAATAATAATATGCAGTTTAAGACATTTGTTGAAACAACTGCTGGTTATCAATATAAATGGAATACTAATTACTCATCTAGTAAACAGAATGAGAAAACACTTCAACGCAAATGGTATCGGGTGAGTATAACTAAACCGATGGGAGGTGCGGCACGTTTTATAACGGTAATTCATCCGTTTACAAATGAGGCTGAACGTGCAAACTTGAATATTAGTGCCAAATTCACGGATAATACAAATGAAACTGCCGGCACATTCCATGCAGACGGTGCTTCTGTAGAAGTCTCTGTAGGTGGTAAAAAGTACGATTTATCTTATAAATTAAAGTAGATTTCTTTATTTTGATAGTTGTATTATAGGTGAGAAAATTGATATAGAGGTAAATTTATGAATTGACTCTTTTTCAGGTAACTGGAATGGTATGGGATTGATTATTTTTGATGTAATACCCATACCATTTCTTTTATGGTACGTAAAGTTATTAAAATTTCATTTACTGTTAATTAAGTATTTTATTTAAGCTATCTTTGCTCGTGCATATAGCCAAAACAATCATATCGTATGAAAACGCAAAGAATAAAAACAATCCTTCTTTTTCTGTCAACAATACCATTTATGAGTATTTATGCTCAATCCATATACTATGTTTCTCCTCACGCATTATCGGGTGGGGACGGCAGTCTGGCAGCACCTTTTCATTTAATTCATGAAGCTGTCGAAAAAGCTCGAAAGGATAAGAATTGTACTACCATCTATTTGAGGGAAGGGAAATATATTTTAGATAAACCTTTGGTGCTGACCTCTGATGATGGTAATGATTTGAAAGAATTAGTGATAAAGAATTATCCCGGAGAGAAAGCCATCATATCGAGTGGAATTATTTTGGACTTGAAATGGGAAAAATACAGAAATGGTATGATGCGGGCTACTGTGAAAGGGAATCCGGTTATGGACATGCTGATTGTGAATGGAGATTTGAAGTCTATGGCACGTTATCCTGATTATGACAAAAACGCAGTCCGTTTTAATGGTACATCTGCTTTGGCAACAGCTCCGGAACGAGTGAAGAAATGGAAGCATCCGGAAGGAGGTTACCTTCATGCTATGCACAGTCATGATTGGGGTGATTTTCATTATCGTATTACTGGTAAAAATGAAAAGGGAGAGTTGCAATTGGAAGGTGGTTGGCAGAATAACCGTCCAATGGGGATCCATAATGAAAACAGGATGGTAGAGAATATCTTTGAAGAACTGGATGTTCCGGGAGAATGGTATTATAATAAAGAAGAAGGCCGGTTGTATTATTATCCTTTACCTGACGAAAAAATAAATGAACTGACGTTTGAAACTCCGCAACTTAAAAACTTGATTGAATTTGCAGGAACCTTATCCGCGCCAGTGAAGAACATAACCATCGAAGGAATTGAACTGACGCAAACGATACGGACATTTATGGAACATTACGAGCCCCTGCTCCGTTCGGACTGGACAATATACCGTGGAGGAACCGTTATTTTCAGAGGAACGGAGAAATGTGCTCTGCGTGATTGTTATATCCATAACGTAGGAGGAAATGGTGTCTTTTTTGATAAATATAATCGCTATTCGGCAGTGACCGGCTCTTACCTGACTTCTATTGGAGCCAGTGCAATCTGTTTTGTCGGAGATGTGGTGGGAGTACGTTCGCCGAGTTTTAAGTACGGGGAATTTGTTCCTTTGGATAAAATGGATGATGCTAAAGGTCCTCAGAATGACAATCATCCTGCTTATTGTGAGGTTTATGATAATTTAATATGTACTATCGGTTTGTTTGAAAAGCAGATTACCGGAGTGGAACTCTCCATGTGCCGTAACATAACGGTAAGTCATAACAGTATTTACAATACTCCCCGTGCCGGAATTAATATCAGTGAAGGTACATGGGGAGGACATATAATCGAATACAACGATATTTTTAATACAGTGAAAGAAACGGGTGATCATGGAACTATCAACTCCTGGGGACGTGATCGTTTTTGGCATCCGGATTATAAGGTAATGACGCAAATTACGGATGAAAACCCTGCGTTGATTTTGGCAGATGTAGTTGAACCTATTATTATCCGTCATAATCGATTGCGTTGTGATAGAGGATGGGATATTGATTTGGACGATGGCTCCAGTAATTACCAAATCTACAATAATCTTTGTTTAAATGGTGGTATTAAATTGCGTGAAGGTTTTTATCGGACTGTTGAAAATAATATTATCGTCAATAATACTCTACACCCGCATTTGTGGTTTAAAAATAGCGGAGATGTCTTTTCACGTAATATTGTAATGACCAAATATAAACCTATAAGAGTGTATGGCTGGGGCAGAGAGGTAGACTATAATATCTTTACGGACAGTTTGGCGTATCTTGCAGCCCGTCAACTTGGTGGGGATGCTCATTCCATAGTAACTACAATCAGGTTTATGGATGCTGCGAAAGGTAATTTTAATGTAGTGGACGATTCCGACGTCATAACCAAAGGAGGTTTCCGTAATTTTTCGATGAATAATTTCGGAGTGTTGTCTTCCCATCTGAAACAGTTGGCTGAAAGTCCTGTAATGCCTGTTCCGCTTGTGACAGATAATGCTTTGAATGCTGCTAAAATAATGCTTTGGAAAGGAGTAACGTTTAAGAGTTTGGATACATTGGAAGAACGTTCCGCTACAGGTATGGATATGGAACGGGGAGTTTATGTCGTTTCTGTAGATGCTCTGGGAAGTCCGGTCAGAGATTTTATTGCTCCGAATGATGCTGTTCTTAGTGTAAATGGAAAGCCGGTCAATTATCTGGATGACATGAAAGAGGCGTTGAAAAACGTGAACACACGCAAAAATGTAGAGTTCGTTATTTTTAGAAATCAGAAGGAACATAAAGTTATTATTCCTCTTTGATTTTATATTATTGCTGTCCGATAAATATTCGCTAGGCTTAAAAATTAGGGCTGATTCCATTTGCAGGAGTCAGCTCTTTATGGTTATTTAGCAGTTTTCACGCAAATCCAAATAACCATGTAACGTTTAAAAAATAACTTGGGACAGAGATCGGTCTAGGAATTAAACACCCCATTCTTTCTGTCAACTTCAGCTTCTCCTGAAAAAGATTTTTCATTTTCATTTCTCATATTCTCATAATGTTCTCATAAAGCAGAGATTATCAGATAGATAGTCTATGAGAAATGATTTCTAAATAGGCATTTCTCATACTGCTATGGCAAAATATCGCAGGATTCAGGTCATTTCTCATACTCGTTTTAGGTATTTCTCATCGTATTCTGTCACATTTCTCATTCACAGAAGGGATGGCTTTCTCTGTGTACTGTTCTCTTGTTCCTACGCAATAGCATCTTGCAAACAGTTCATTGTTTATCTGTATGAAATGCACTAATTAATCATTTGTGAATCATTAAGTTATACTGTTTTTTATAAGGGGGATCTCATTCGTTCCACTTTAGTGAACAGATCGTTGCACTCCAGTGGAAAGAATCGTTCACTCTAGTGCAAAGATCTGTTCACTGGAGTGCAACGAACCGGATAGCGGTAAGACAAAACGGTAATGGTGAAGGAAAAACAGATAAGTATACGGTGAATGATACACAGAAAAGCAATAAACAATAGAGAGTTGCTAAGGAAACTGAAGAAGGAAAGGAGTATGAGAATAAGATGAGAAATGACTCGGAACCTATGAGAAATGCACCGTTTTTAGCTAAAAATAGTGAAAATACTATGAGAAATGCTATTTTATGTTTTATTTCTCATAGTGTCATGTAGATGATTTACAGTAGATTAGCTTGATTTTATGAGAACATGAGAAATGAAAATGAAAAATCTTTTGCAGGAGAAGTGAAAGTCGATAACAGGGCAGGGCAAACGCTCAATAATTTAGACACCCTTCTATAGGAGGAATACAGCGCATTTCTATAACAATTGTATCATGATATTGCGAAAATGCATGGTATATGTCTCTACTGTATGGCCTTGAGAGGCTTATAAGGGCGTCAATATTATTGAGCGTTCGCCCTGATAAAGAATCGGTCTTTGTATATCATATCTGCGTCGCTGCACTTTCATTTCCGTAACGGTCTACGGCTGTAACGGCAAAATGTTTCTTACTATTCCAAGGGAGGATGGGAGCATAGATATAACTTGTATCCCGAATACCCTGTGCAACAATATTTTCCGGTCGGCTGATGTCTACCGGATATTCATTTGATGCGTAAATAACATACATCGGCTGATTACGCGAATCATTGTCAGTAGCAGCCTGCCACTTTAATTCCGTATATCCATTGTCGATATTCGTTGTTTTCAGTTCGGATGGAGCCGTAGGCGGAACATTGTCCAGCCACGGCATAGGTGGCTGTAAAGCTGGATATGCATAGAAGTTCTCGGCCAATTCGTCATAAATACCTTGTGTGTTTTCCATTAGATATTTCACTCGGTAGTGTGCTTCACCCGCCAGTTTATGAGTGCGAATGAAATTCATTTGACGGTCAATCTCGTCACGCGTCCATTTTCCTTCGTCGGGATGAAGGAAGTAGATGCCGAGTCCCGGAATGACCTGCCGTCCGTTACTCTGCTCCTGCCAGTCGAGGGCAAAAGGATAGAAACTGTTTCCTTGAAAATACATCATTGGATATATTTGATCCATGATACCTTCGCCAAGCCATCCTTGCGGGTCTTGATAAACGGTAAAGAAGGCATTCCATCCACGGGAAGGGTAACGCGAAGTGTCCTTGTATTTTCCTACCGGACTGGCACTTAGTTTCACCCATGGCTTCATGGCCTTTACACCTTTATGTATATAGCGTACGATTTCCGAAATATTATCCCGCCGCCACTGTTCCACTGTGCGGCCTTTGCCATATCGGCGGAAGTCGTACTTGTCGGGGAAGAAAGGAGCATTCTCCGGATAGCGCAGATAATCGAAATGCACTCCGTCGATGTCATAGCGACTGACGACTTCCCGCACCAGCTTCATCAGATATTCTTTAGTCCCCGGGTGTCCCGGATTCAGGAAATATTCATTTTTATACGGTACGCAAATATCTTTCATTCGTTTGGTAACAGACCGGCTACCGAGAGAAGCAACATGCTTTCTGTTTCCCAACGGGATAGTCACCATCCAGGCATGACACTCCATGCCTCGCTTATGACACTCTTCAATGGCAAAAGCGAGCGGGTCATAACCGGGATTCCCATCGGATTTCCCTGTCAGGATAGAATTGAAAGGTTCGATGGACGAAGGATATAATACATCCCCGCGTGTACGCGTCTGAAACAGGACAGTGTTGAAGTTGGCAGCTTTCAGTTTATCAAGAATATCTACCAGTTCTTCCTTCTGCTTACGGATACTTTGCGGACTTACAGCACGTGTACGAGGCCAGTCGAGACCATACAAAGCAGTAAGCCAGGCCGCACGGACTTCATACTTGGGCTGCGCAGCCATCGGGAGTAAAGGAAACAAAAGTGAAAGAATGAAAATAGTCAGGCGCATATTCTTTATTTTTTGTTTTAAATCCCTGCAAAGTTAGTAAAAGTGTCGGTATTGTTGGGCTGTTTCGTGAGATTATGTTACATTTGCCAAGCTAAAAAACGACACACTATGATTACATTTACTCTATGCCTGCTTGCGTTGATAGTAGGCTATTTTACGTATGGACGCCTGATGGAGCGCGTCTTTGGTCCTGATGATCGTAAAACGCCGGCACTGACCAAGGCTGATGGAGTGGACTATATCCCTTTGCCAACCTGGAAGATTTTCATGATTCAGTTCCTTAATATTGCGGGATTAGGTCCGATTTTCGGGGCGATTATGGGAGCGAAGTTCGGTACTTCTTCTTATTTATGGATTGTACTGGGAAGTATTTTTGCAGGTGCGGTGCACGATTATTTTGCCGGGATGCTTTCTTTACGTAATGGTGGTGAAAGTTTGCCCGAAATTATCGGTCGCTATTTGGGACTTACGACGAAGCAGATAATGAGAGGATTTACCGTTATCTTGATGATTCTGGTAGGTTCTGTATTTGTTGCCGGTCCTGCCGGACTGCTGGCGAAGCTCACACCGGAAAACTTGGATGCTACGTTTTGGATTGTCGTTGTGTTTGCTTATTATATTTTGGCAACTTTATTGCCTGTAGATAAAATTATTGGTAAAATCTATCCGCTATTTGCGGTGGCGCTGCTGTTTATGGCAGTAGGTATCCTGGTGATGCTTTACGTCAATCATCCTGCCTTGCCGGAACTGTGGGATGGTTTGCAGAATACGAATCCCGAAGCGAGTGAGCTTCCTATTTTCCCGATTATGTTTGTGAGTATTGCTTGCGGGGCAATTTCCGGTTTCCATGCTACGCAAAGCCCTTTGATGGCACGTTGTATGACTTCAGAGCGTCACGGACGTCCGGTGTTCTACGGTGCGATGATTACCGAAGGTATTGTTGCCCTTATTTGGGCTGCCGCCGCTACTTACTTCTTCCATGAGAACGGAATGGGAGAGAGTAATGCTTCCGTTATAGTAGATGCCATCACAAAAGAATGGCTGGGGGCAATCGGCGGAGTGCTCGCTATTTTGGGAGTGATTGCAGCCCCGATAACTTCGGGAGATACGGCTTTCCGTTCCGCCCGTCTGATTGTAGCGGACTTTCTGGGACTGGAACAAAGAAGTATGCGTCGCCGTTTATACATTTGTATTCCGATGTTTGTGGTAGCTATCGGTCTGCTTTTGTACAGTCTGCGCGATGCAAATGGATTTAATATGATATGGCGTTATTTTGCTTGGGCTAATCAGACATTGGCGGTGTTTACCTTATGGGCCATAACAGTATTTCTGGCAGTATCCAAGAAACCTTATATCATTACTTTGATACCGGCACTGTTCATGACGAGTGTGTGCTCTACTTATATATGTATTGCCCCCGAAGGATTGGGACTTTCGCACGTGATTTCTTACAGCGTTGGTATAGCGTGTGTAGTGATCGCTGCTGTCTGGTTCTACGTTTGGCTGAGCAAGCAGAAAACAAGAAAATTATCAGAATGAAGAAAATAAAAAAATCAACAGGAGTGGCAATTGCATTCCTTATTTATGTATCCGTAACAGCGGCTTATTTGTTGCCTCGTAATACGGAAGTCAGCTTAACGGAGAAAATAATTACGGTGGCAGTTTCTTATGTCATCGTCTTTCTTCTTTGGCTAGTGCTTCGGAAAAAGGAGCAAATGCGTGAACGCCGCAAAAAAGACGAACAATCTATTCACTTAAAAAAGTAAGTTTATGAAAAAATTAGCTTTGGCACTTTGCTTATTGGCAGTCTCTTTCACTGCACAGGCGCAATTTGAGAAAGGAACTACGATTATTAATCCTTCATTATCGGGATTGGACTTTTCGTATAGTAAAAATGATAAAGCAAAGTTTGGTGTTGGTGCACAAGTCGGTACATTCTTTGCCGAGGGTATTGCCTTGATGGTAAATGCCGGAGCCGATTGGTCGAAACCGATAGACGAGTATACATTAGGTACGGGAGTACGTTTCTATTTCAATAAAACCGGTATCTATTTAGGTGGAGGACTCGACTGGAATCGTTTCCGCTGGAGTGGTGGCAAGCATCAGACTGACTGGGGACTGGGTATCGAAGGCGGATATGCTTTCTTCCTTTCGCGCACGGTAACGATTGAGCCTGCTGTTTATTATAAATGGCGTTTCAATGATGGCGATATGTCACGTTTCGGTGTCAAGATAGGATTCGGTTTCTACTTATAATAGTTGGATTTAATATATTATCCCTCTTGGTAAGCGAAAATTTGCCAAGAGGGATTGATGTATCTTAATCTTATAAGTTTATTCTTTTTGTTTTAAGATGTAGAAGCAACTTGTGCTAGCGAAATTCCTCAGGTAAGGTATTTCGGAAATCATTTTATTCAATTTATGTGGGGATAGCCCGAATTTTATTTTATAATGCGGGTTGATGAACCATAGTTGCCTGTTTAGTATTTTTAGATTTTTCTTTTTAATTAATCTTTCGAATAATTCTACCGTTACACCTGTCTTTTTAATGGAAAGTAATTCATTTATACAGTCAGCATCCGCTCTAAAAGCTTTCAGAAGTAATCGGTATATGGAAGTGGGGAATAAATGAATAAAAGGCAAACAGGACAAAATTTGGTTTCTACATATTTGTTGATGACCTCCGAACGGCATTTGCCATGCAGGAAATGCCATAAAGACAATACCTTGTGGTTTCAGGTATTTGCTCAAATTAGATAAGAATAGTTCTTTTTCTGTGATGTGTTCAAATACATCATGGCAGATAATAATATCAAAATTCTGCTCCAATTCCTTTAGCTTAAATATATCTGCTGCTATAAATTCACCTTCTGCATGAGATTCATTAAAAAAAGTTTTTGCATCTTTAATACGACTTTGGGCTATGTCAACTCCAACGGTATTACATCCAATTTCCGAAAAAGGAAGTAAGTTACCTCCATCACCACAACCAATTTCTAATACATTCATTTTTGCTTCTATTGTATGCCAATACTGGATATATGGGATAAAATAGTTCCTACTTGTTATAGACAGTTCTTTGAAATAGATATTTCTGTTTTGATGACGCTCTTGCATAATAATAGTTCATGTGTAATGATTGATACAATTAGAATAACTTTCTATAATCATGATAAATTATTCCTTGAAAGACTGCATGATGATCGTTCTTTTTTTACCAGGATAGGCGAATACCTATAGGTAATGTCACATCGAATGGCTTTGTAGTCCTAATTGTATTTAGTGTACTTCCATTATTAAAGTAGTAGCGTAAATTAGGTTCTGCATAGATTCCGATAGAAGATGTTATATGATACTGGATTCCTATACCAAAATCTGCCGACCACTGTAAACGTGGATATAGATTACTCATCTTTTGATATATAATTTGCCCATTATCTGATGTGAGTTCTTCTAATGTTGCTCTTACAGGTATATCCAAAGTTATTCCTGCGGAAGTATATATGGAGAATCTTTTTTGTTTCCATATATTGAAAGAACCTTTGAATGGGATTCCTATATAACTGATTTTCTGTACTTTTTCTAAATAGGAATCGTTGATGATAGTGAAATCAGAACGTAAGTATGTATACCGTACTCCGGTTTCTATGCCCCAATGTTCATTTATATTCTTACGCACCGAAAGTGATAGCGTAATGGGAATATGATGATATGATTTTTCTACTACCTCTTTGGAATCTCCGGATGAAATATCACCGGGGATTCTTGAGCGTTGAGTGTTGGTTTGTTTTTCTCCTCCTGAATAAGATAAAGCTAATGACCAATTCTTTTTATCGTTGGAAAGTTGTTTGATTGTATAAGCGGAATAATGTTCTTGCTGCTTTGGGGTATCTTGCTTTTCTGTTATTTGATGATAAAAAGAGTTTATGCTGTCTTTCTCTTCTGTAGCACTGTCTTGCAAAATAACCTTTTGTGTGGATAAATTTCTTATAGGTTCGGAATGTACATACTTGGGAGGAGCAGACACATAATCTTGGCTCAAAACAGTTTTTATGGAATCTTTTAATAATATATTTGCAATTTCGTGTTCTTTCTCTTTCTGTGTAATTGCTATATTTTGTTTTGTAATGATAGTATTCTTAGATATATATAGCCATATTTGTATAGAAATAATAGATGATAATATAAATAATCCTATGACAATGCGGTATTGGGAGATGAGCTTGCGTAGCATATCCTTTGCTCTTGACAATTGCGATGAGGAAGAATGAGGGGCTATGTTTAATAATAAACTAATCTCTTTGTGAGACAATCCTTCTAATATGGCTAATTTGAAAACTGTGCTATATCCCTCCGGGAGTGATTCTATCATTCTGAGCATCGTTTTGTAAGGTGGAAAATCATTGGATGGGAATGTATCCACAGGGTCTTCTTCCTCACTTATTTCTTCTAAAGAGATTGTAGTCATCGAATTGCGCTGTTTTAAATATCTTAAAGATATATTTTTCATTATCGTCCCCATCCAATGCTCTAATTTTTCAGGAGAATGTAAGGAATCTATAGATGTGTAGATGATAATAAAACCGTCATGTAAGAGGTCTTGTGCTATTTGTTTGTCAGAGACATAATGAAAGCAAATTTTTATCATCTTATCGGCATAGGTTTGGTAAAGCCAGCTTAAAGTTCGCTCATCTCCTTTTTTACACAATTCTACAAGTTCCTTTTTGTTCATATGTTTTATTATCTGTACAACACTCTATAATAAATATGATACACAAAAATTAAAAAGACTGCATGTCTTTTGCTATTTTAACATTTATATTCTTTGCTTTTAGTGGTGAGGGGAAGATGCAGTACGTCAGGATATGGACGGTCTGAGAATTGTTTATAGCCTTGCTTACCTGAGTGTTGATCGACTTGTTTGTGTTAAGAAGTAAAGATGCAATTGGGGTAAAAAATGAGAGCAAGATTTTGTACATATCTACCAAAAGTAGATAGTACAAAGATCTTGTATATGTAGGGAGAAATACAACGAAATAATAATGCTTATCCCAGTTTTTCTTTCAGGAACTGTCCTGTATAGCTTGCTCCGCAAGCGGCAACTTCTTCCGGAGTGCCCACTGCTACAATGTTTCCGCCCTTATCTCCACCTTCCGGTCCGAGATCGATTACATAATCGGCACATTTGATGACATCCATATTATGTTCGATGATAACGATGCTGTGTCCCCGGCGAATCAGTGCGTCGAAAGCATCCAGAAGTTTGCGAATATCATGGAAGTGTAGTCCTGTAGTCGGCTCGTCAAAGATAAACATCGTGGGGTCGGCTTTCTCCTGGCTCAAATAGAATGCCAGTTTGACACGTTGGTTCTCACCACCGGAAAGAGTCGAAGATGACTGCCCTAATTTAATATATCCCAATCCTACATCCTGCAAAGGAAGCAGCTTCTTTACGATTTTCTTTTGTCCATGTTCATTGAAGAATTCAATGGCTTGATTCACGGTCATTTCCAATACATCATAGATGCTTTTATCGTGGAATTTCACTTCCAGCGTATCAGACTTGAACCGTTTTCCATGACAAGATTCACACTCCAGTACCAAGTCTGCCATAAATTGCATCTCTACAGTAATGGTTCCTTCCCCTTTACACTCTTCGCAACGCCCGCCTTCACTGTTGAAGCTGAAGAATCCGGGAGTATACCCCATTTGTTTAGCTAGTGGTTGTTCAGACCATAGTTTACGGATTTCGTCGTAAGCCTTAATGTAAGTCACCGGATTAGAACGTGATGATTTACCAATAGGATTCTGGTCTACAAATTCTACATTTCGCAGGTCGCGCAAACTTCCTCCGATTGAAGAGAATTCTCCCGGTCGGTCACTGCATTCATCCAATTCGCGTTTCAATGCCCGGAAGAAAATGTCTCTCACCAATGTACTCTTTCCGGAACCGGAAACACCGGTAACGACTGTCATTACATTAAGTGGGATGCGTACGTTTACTCCTTTCAGGTTATTCTCACGTGCACCTTTCAATTCTATATAATTATTCCACGGCCGGCGATGCTCCGGAACGGGAATTTCATCTTCTCCCAAAAGATAACGTACCGTATAGCTGTTGCTTCCCTTCTTCAAATCCTTCATATCGCCTTGGTAAACAACCTCTCCACCCAGACGTCCTGCATTAGGACCTATATCAATAATGTAATCTGCGGCACGGATAATCTCTTCATCGTGCTCTACCACCACTACTGTATTGCCTAATTGTTGTAGTTGACGCAACACATGGAGCAGACGGTCCGTATCACGGCTATGCAGTCCGATACTTGGTTCGTCGAGAATATAAAGGCTACCAACAAGGCTACTTCCCAGTGAAGTTGCCAGATTGATACGCTGACTTTCTCCGCCCGATAAAGAATTACTAAGCCGGTTCAAAGTCAGATAGCCCAAACCTACATCAATTAGAAAACGAATCCGGCTATTTATTTCAACCAGGATACGTCGGGATACGTTGCTGTCGTGCTCGTCCAGTTCCAAATGATCGAAAAATTGCTTCAGCTCTGTGATAGGCAAATCTACCAGTTCGGAAATGTTTTTTCCACCCACCCGGACATATCCGGCTTCCGGTTTCAGGCGAGTGCCGTGGCATTTCGGGCAAAGTGTCTTTCCGCGGTAACGTGCCAGCATTACCCGATATTGTATCTTATATTGATTCTCTTCCAGCATCTTGAAGAAATCATTGATGCCATGGAAATATTGATTTCCTTCCCAAAGTAAACGGCGTTGCGCATCTGTCAACTCATAATAAGGAGTGAAAATAGGGAAGTCGAATTTATCCGCATTGTGAATCAGTTCTTCTTTCCATTCACCCATCTTTTCACCTCGCCAGCACACGATAGCACCTTCATATACGGATAAGGAACGATCCGGAACAACTAAATGCTCATCAATACCGATCACTTTACCGAATCCTTCACATACGGGACAAGCACCGATAGGAGAGTTGAATGAAAACATCTGGTCATTAGGCTCTTCAAAGGTGATACCGTCTGCTTCGAATTTAGTGCTGAAAGTATGTAACTTCGTAGTTCCGTCTGATAGATAAAAACGCAGCATACAGGTTCCGTCACCTTCATACATGGCTGTTTCGGCAGAATCGGTCAGTCGACTGATGGCGTCCTTGCTGTTGGCAACAGCCATACGGTCTACCAGTAGATATACTTCATCACCTGCCACAGGCGTATATTCATCGATACGCTTCATCTCCCCGTTCACTTCGATACGGTTGAACCCTTGTTTCAGGTCTATCTCCAGTTGCTGTTGCAAGGTGCGGTCTTCACGCAGGCGGATAGGTGTCAGTACCGTATATCTTGTACCTTCCGGGTATGAGAGCATGCAGTTGACAATGTCTTCTGTAGAGTGTTTCTTCACTTCTTGTCCGCTGATGGGACTATATGTTTTCCCTACCCGTGAATATAACAGGCGTAGATATTCGTAAATTTCAGTCGAGGTGCCCACGGTAGAACGGGGATTACGGCTGTTCACTTTCTGTTCGATAGCAATGGCGGGAGGAATTCCTTTGATAAAGTCACATTCCGGCTTGCTCATTCGCCCCAGGAACTGACGCGCATAACTGCTTAGACTCTCCACGTAGCGGCGTTGTCCTTCTGCATAGAGAGTATCAAAAGCGAGAGATGATTTTCCCGAACCCGATAATCCGGTGATGACAACAAGCTTGTTGCGGGGAATATCTACATCGATGTTTTTTAGGTTGTTGACGCGTGCGCCTTTGATCGAAATATAGTTGTTTTCTGACATAAAATACTCCTTTTTTATGGTAGTCGGCAAAGTTAGCGAATTTATCGGGAGTTTGTATTATCTTTGCGTCACATTATTACGATTTAAGAATATTATGAAGCTGAAAAACTATCTTTTACTTTTAGCTCTTCTTCTGGTGGTAGGAGTGAGGGCGCAGGTGCCGTCAGGCAATAAATATCCTAAACGTGAATTCCGTGGAGCATGGATACAAGCTGTTAACGGTCAGTTTCGTGGCATTCCTACAGAGAGATTGAAACAAATATTGATTAGTCAATTGAACTCTCTTCAGGAAGCCGGCATTAACGCAATCATCTTTCAGGTACGCCCTGAAGCAGATGCATTATACGCTTCCCAGCATGAGCCGTGGAGCCGTTTCCTGACAGGAACGCAAGGTCAGACACCTTCCCCTATGTGGGATCCGATGCAGTTTATGATTGAAGAATGTCAGAAACGGAATATGGAATTTCATGCCTGGATCAATCCTTACCGCGTGAAGACCTCATTAAAGAACAAGTTGGCACCGGAACATATTTATCACCAGCATCCGGAATGGTTTGTTACTTATGGCGATCAGCTATATTTCGATCCGGCACTTCCCGAAAGTCGTGAACATATCTGCAAAATTGTGACCGATATTGTGTCTCGTTATGATGTAGATGCTATTCACATGGATGATTATTTCTATCCTTATCCGGTTAATGGGTTGGATTTTCCGGATGATGCAAGTTTCGCCCGTTACGGTGGAGGTTTCACCAATAAGGCAGATTGGCGTCGTAGTAATGTGAATGTGTTGATAAAGAAGCTTCATGAAACGATTCGTGGCATCAAGCCATGGGTGAAGTTCGGTATTAGTCCGTTCGGTATTTATCGTAATCAGAAAAGCGATCCGTTGGGAAGTAACACCAATGGTTTGCAGAACTATGATGATCTTTATGCCGATGTGCTTCTTTGGGCACGTGAAGGATGGATTGATTATAATATTCCGCAAATTTATTGGGAGATTGGTCACAAGGCTGCCGACTATGAGACATTGGTGAAATGGTGGGCTACTCATTCGGAAAACCGGCCGTTATTTATCGGCCAGTCAGTGCCAAAGACTGTTCAGTTTGCCGATCCGCAGAATCCTTCTATCAATCAGCTTCCCCGTAAGATGGCTTTGCAACGTGCTTACCAAACAATCGGAGGAAGCTGTCAATGGTATGCAGCAGCTGTTGTTGAGAATCAGGGTAGATATCGTGATGCTTTAATCAGTGAATATCATAAATATCCTGCTTTGATTCCAGTCTTTGATTTTATGGATGATAAAGCTCCGGGCAAGGTACGTAAGATGAAAAAAGTATGGACAGAAGATGGTTATATCCTTTTCTGGACAGCTCCGAAAGCTGATACAGAGATGGATAAGGCAGTTCAATATGTAGTCTATCGTTTTGATAGTAAAGAAAAGGTGAATTTGGACGATCCTTCCCATATTGTAGCTATCACGCGTAATCCATTCTACAAACTTCCTTATGAAACAGGAAAAACGAAATGCCGTTATGTAGTGACAGCTTTAGACCGCTTGCATAATGAATCCAAATCTGTAAGTAAGAAGTTGAAACTTTGATTATTTGATAGTTGATAGTTGATATTTGAAAGTGACTATGCAGCATAGCGCAGCTAACTATCAATTATCAACTATCAACTAATAAAGTAGTAGCCCTGCAATGCCGCAGCCGATAATCATTAATATCGGATTGGCTTTGTATTTTCTTGTTCCGATGAAAGCGATCAGGAATATAATGATACTGATGACGAACGAATAAGTATCTTTCGTAGGCGAACCGAAATTCTCCACATTCATTAATACTAGCGCAGCGGAAGCGAGTAGTCCTACTACTGCCGGGCGTAGCCCGTCGAAGATAGATTCCACCACAGGATGTTTCTGATACCTTAAAAAGAACTTGCTAATGGTCAGCATCAAGATAAAAGAGGGGAGGACCACTGCAAAAGTTGCAATGATGGAACCCCAAACACTTCCGGTAGAAGTAAACCCTACATAGGTCGCTGCATTAATGCCGATAGGTCCCGGAGTCATCTGACTGATTGCTACAATATCAGTAAACTCCTGTGAACTCACCCATCCGTAACGGGTAACCACTTCACCTTGAATCATGGAAAGCATGGCGTACCCACCTCCGAAACCAAAGAGGCCAATTTTGAAAAATGTATAGAATAACTGTAGGTAAATCATGTGATTAATAATTTATTATATAATAATTTTAGGCACGGATTACACGGATTTCGCGGTTTTTGGAATTATAAATCTGTAAAATAACAGTGCTAATCCGTGTAATCCGTGCCTTCTCAACTCTCCTTTCTTAGCTCTTGACTTTTCTAAGTTTTCCCCACAGGAACCCTCCTACACCGGCAGCAATGATAATCCAGATAGGGGAGAAGCCCAACAGCCAGATTAATAATGCCGAGACAACAGGAATCCACAGATTGTAGCGGTTGATTTTAGCGGATCGTCCCATGGTAAATGTCGGTGCCGCGATGAGTGCCACCACTGCCGGGCGGATTCCTTTAAAAATACGTTCCACTATCGGATTGTCTTGGAAACTATGAAAGAACAGGGCGATAGCTAATATAATAATGAAAGACGGCAAAATAGTACCCAATGCTGTGATAATACTTCCCCGGATGCCACGCAGCTTATATCCTATGAAGATAGAAATATTGACTGCCAGAATTCCCGGAGCGGATTGGGAGATAGCCAACAGGTCTATAAAATCTTCCTGCGCAATCCATTTTCGCTTGGTGACAATTTCATTTTCAATCAGTGGCACCATTGCATACCCTCCTCCAATGGTAAAGGCGCCTATTTTAAAAAAGATTCCAAATGCTTCGAGATAAATGTTCATTCTTTCTTTTCTCCTCCTTCCTTACTAGCTGTTTTTTTCTCTTTGCCATACTGACTGGGACTTACATTAAAATGCTTCTTAAATACTTCGCGGAAGTACTTGGCATCACTGAATCCCGTCATTTCTGCAATTTCTGTTATGCTATGTGTGTCTTCTTTTAGTAATTGTACGGCACGTTTCAGACGAATCAATCGGATATAATCTCCCGGTGCCTGATCGGTTAGCGCCCTTAATTTGTTGTAGAAGCTTGTGCGACTCATTCCCATCAGGCTGCATAACACATCTACTGTGAGAGCCGGATTGTCGATGTTGTCTTCCACATTCTTTTTAACGTTTGCAATAAACTTCCAGTCAATATCCTGTGAACAGTTGATGCAGTCTTCATCATTTTCCTCATCATTCAGATCCAGATTTGCGTATTTGCTGCGCAAGAGTGCACGATTAGCCAATAGATTGGCCACATTTGCTTTCAGTATACCAATGTTGAATGGCTTCACAACGTATTCATCCGCACCAATCTGAAGTCCCGAGAGAATATCTTTTTCATTATTCAAAGCAGTCAGCAGGATAACGGGGATGTGGGAAGTCTCGATATTGTTCTTGATAGCCTGGCATAATTCATCACCCCGCATTTCCGGCATCATAATGTCTGAAATAACCAGCTCCGGCTTGTACTCGGGAATAATCGTCAGTGCTTCTTTTCCATTGGAACAAACCTGTACGACATATTCTTCGGATAACGTTTGCGACAGATAGTTGCGCAACTCATCATTATCTTCCACAATTAAGATACGACGATGATTTATGTTCTCTTTCTTCTGTGCGTTTTCGTAGATTTCAGGCGATGAAGACGGAACGTTTTCGATTTCTATACGCTGTTTGCTCGGAGTTGCCAGATGTGCTTTCCGGAAACGCTTGCTGTCTTTGGGGAACGTTATTTTGATAACTGATCCCTGGTTTTCGATACTTGACAGATTAATCTTTCCTTTGTGCAAACGGACTAACTTCCATACAAGCATCAGACCGATACCACTTCCTGTTACTTTGGAGTTAATGGCATTGCTGCCGCGGAAATGGAGCTTGAACAGCTTCTTTTGTTCGTTAGCCGGAATTCCGATTCCTGTGTCTCTGACTTCCACACTCCATGAATCTGTTGTTTCAGAAACGAAAACCTGTACATTTCCATTTTCGGGAGTATATTTCAATGCATTCGAAATGATGTTCTTAAAAATAGACTCCATTTTCTCTTTATCAAACCATACATTCATATACCTGAAATTACTTTCATAAGTGAAGTTGATATGTTTGATGTTGGCGTACTGCTGAAATGCATTGAATATTTCATTCATAAACGTGTTTAGTTCATGCTCTGAAATATATAGCTCGGAAGAATATACGTCCGCTCTCTCAAAGTTGATAAGATTGGTCGTCAGGCGTAGCAGGGCATTTACGTTTCGTAATGCCGTATTCATGTTCGAAATCCCTTCTTTGCTCAACTCCTCTTTCTCGCGTAGCTCTTCCAAAGGTGCTTTGATAAGGGTCAATGGGGTACGGATATCATGCGCTGTATTGATAAAGAAATGTATTTTCTCATCGGAGACTTTGCGTTGCTTCCTCAAAATCAGTATACGCAATAGGACGATGGCAATGAGACAAAGGATAGCTGTATAAACCAGCATGGCCCAGAATGTCAGCCAGAAAGGTTGGGCTATGATAATATCCATACTTCTTTCTTCAAGCATGATGCGTTTGTCTTCATTGGAGATGGCACGTACCCTTAGCGTATATTTGCCCGGGGCAAGATTGGTGTAACGAATCGTGTTCTCTGTTCCGGGTTTGCTCCATTTATCATAGAAACCTTCTAGCCTCCAAGAGTAAAGAATATTGGAAGGATAGTCATAGTTGATGGAAGAAACCTGCAAAGAGAATATGTTTTGATTGTATTTTAACTTTAGTACCTTTGTATCATTGATGCTTGCTTTCAACGGAGAATCCTCATCACCCGGATAGATTGTTTGATAAAAAAGCTTGAAATCGCTGAAAATCATTTTAGAAGAATAACTTCTGGGCAATTTCATATCCTTGTCAAATTCCACTGCTCCGTCAGAACTGCCTAAAATGAATTTATTGTTTTTCCGTAACGTACCTGATAGCGCATTGAAATGGGTGGTCATCAATCCCATATCTTTGGTCCAGTTATAGAATTTTTTCTCATTGGGATAAAAACTTGTCAATCCGCTTTCTGTACTCATGATTATATCTTTGTCCGCATCCGATAATATGGTATAGATATTATTGGATATCAAAGCACAGTTTTCCGTGTGGTAATGAGTGAACAGTTTTTTATTAATATCGTAAATCAATAGTCCCGACCCGCTGGTACCTATATACAATGAACCGTTTTTTGCTTGGTACAGGGAATAGATATAGCTCGACTCTACCGGAAGTTTTATGCGCTCGAATTTTCCGGATTCTTTATCTAAAAGACATAGGCCGGTGGCACTACCGATCCACATACTTTTTTCATCTTTCTCAACGATGGCGGTAATGGAATTTAATCCATCATAAAACCGTACTTCCTGCGTCTTCAGATTAATACGCTTGAGGTTGTAGAATCCTCCCGACCAGATATAACCCTGCATATCTGTACGAATATCACGTATATATTTATCCGGTCGCTTGTTTGTATGAGTGTACAAAGGCGGCATGAAATAGCTGACACTGAACGTTTTCTTATCTATCTGGTAAGCACCGGAAGAGTACCCGCCTGCCCAGATAATTCCGGGAGCCACTTCGCATATAGTAAGAAAGATATGGCTTTTATTACCTTGCGACTCTTCAAAAGCACTAAGCACCGATCGCCATTGTCCGGTCTTTGAATTAAAAAAACTGATGCCATTGTTCGTTGCAAACCATAAATCTCCCTCTCTGTCTTCAATAATGGCATTTACTTGATCGTTGATTAAAGACTGTTTGTTACCGATGGAGTGCTTAATCCATTTGTAGCTCGTATAACGGTTGTTTTGTATCGTGATTCCGATGGGATAATTAGCCAGCCATATCCGTTCTTCATCATCCACAAAAATGTCATTGATACTGTTACCGTTCATGCCACAATTACTGTTATAATCAGCCACAATTTCGGGTACTATTTGATAAGTATCCATATTTATTTTGTGTACTCCTCCGCCATCGGTAGCTATTAATAACTCTTTGTCATTTAGCGGCTTGAACCGTGTGATACTGATATCTTTCAGGTTATAATCCGGTCGTATGACGGATTTGGTATTCATATCATAAACCATAATTCCCCGCAAGAAAGTGCCGATGAATAGTTTCCGAATCTTTTTGTCGAAGTGTAAATCGCTTACTTGGGCTTTCACGCTCTCCAACTTATCGCAATTGATAAGTTTCAATGCGTTGTTTTCTAATTGGGCATAATGAATCCCCATTTCCGTACCGATGAAGAAATGCGATTCGTCTATTTGTTCAATATCAGTGATTTCTTCACTTATATCATTCTTTATATGGGTGACTTGTTTGGTGTCCGTATTATAGAGAAAGATAGTATCTTTATTGCATAGCCAGATGTGTTTGTTCTGGTCGAGCCAGGCATAAGTGACCGGGTCCGGCTGTTCGCTGAAACTTTCCATCGGTAATTTATATACAAGACTGAAGCAGTCGTGAATCTGGTCATACCGGAATACTTTTCCTTTTTTTCCGATTTCCCATAAGACTCCTTCCTGATCAATATAAAGCCAGTTTAGATTTAACAGAGAGTTCACTTCTGCGTCACCATCCATTAACTTATATCGTTTAAACTCTTTTCCATTGTATCGATCAATACCTTCGTGCGTGAGGAACCACATGTATCCGGTTTTATCTTTTTGAATGCAGTAAACCCGCCGGTTACTTAACCCATCCTCCACTCCGAGATATCGATACGTCTGCGCGACACAAATTAGAGGAAACAATAAGATTAGAAAAAGCCATTTTTTCATACAAATAGGACTTTTAAGGGTTATTGAATCTTTTATGAGGGGGAAAGTTTGACAAAATTAAGAAGATTTTTTGATATTACAAAATTTTGATGAAAGATAACAGCGCTCCAAAAATGAAGAAAATAGACTATTTTATAACTATTTGTATATACTGTTTGTTTTCGGTATTTTGGTATCTATCAGAAGTCTTCCGGTAGAATGGAAAGTTCCGTAAAATAAGAGGCTGGCACTATTTAAAGTACCAGCCTCTGTAAAATATGGAAATGATTTATTCCATTTTCGCTTCCACCCACTTGCGGGCATTGACAAACGCTTCTATCCATGGAGTAACCTGATCGCTGTTCTTGCGGTCGGCCGGATAGCAACCGTTCTGCCATGGGAAGATGGAACGTTCCAAGTGAGGCATGATAGCCAAGTGGCGTCCGTCTGCGCTGGCCAGTGCTGCGATAGAATAATCGGAACCGTTCGGATTGCCCGGATATTCATCATAGCTATACTTCGCTACTACATTATATTTATCTTCGTCATATGGCAAAGAGAATTTTCCTTCTCCGTGAGCTACCCAGATACCCAGTTTGCTTCCACTTAAAGAGCCGAACATCACACTGCGGTTAGTCGGGATAGTAAGACCAAGGAAGCGTGATTCGAATTTGTGTGAATTGTTATGTAGCATTTTTCCTTTCTTCTTCAGTTCCGGGTTGATAAGATTGAGTTCCATCATCAGCTGGCAACCGTTGCAGACACCCAATGACAATGTATCTTCGCGTGCATAAAATTTATCCAATGCTTCTTTAGCTTTCGGGTTGAACAGGAATGCGCCTGCCCATCCTTTAGCAGAACCCAATACGTCGGAGTTAGAGAAACCGCCACAATAGACGATCATGTTTACATCTTCCAATGTTTCGCGTCCGCTGATGAGGTCGGTCATCGTCACGTCTTTCACGTCGAAACCTGCCAGGTAGAGTGAGTAAGCCATTTCGCGTTCGCCATTCGTACCTTTCTCACGGATGATAGCTGCACGGATACCGCTTGGAGTGCGACGGTCCGGAGTGATACCATATTGAGAAAGCTTGCCTTTGAATTCCGGCATGAAAGCGAATTCAACGGGCTGCATCTTGTAGTTCTCGAAACGTGCTTTAGCACAACCGTTCATAGATTGTTTGCGGTCGAGCAGGTAAGAAGAAGAATACCACACATCACGCATATAGTCGATACCGAATTGGTAAGTAGCTCCGTCTTTAGATACCAGGATGTGACGTTCATCAGTCGGTTTACCCAACTTCATATAGCCTACGCCGGCATCTTCCAGAATCTTCTTCACTTCATCCTTATGCTTGTCGCTGATCTGGATAACGATACCCGGATTTTCAGCAAACAGAATCTTAACGATATCCTGTTCTTTCATCTTGTCGAGGCTGATTTCCATACCGCCTTCTACATTAGAGAAGCACATTTCGAGCAATGTAGTGATCAAACCACCGGCAGAGATATCGTGTCCTGCAAGAATCAATCCTTTGTTGACAAGTTCCTGTACGGCAAGGAAAGCATCACGGAAATATTCGGCATCTTGTACGCAAGGTACTTCGTCACCAACTTTACCCAGAGATTGTGCAAAAGCCGAACCACCCAGTTTCAGTTCATCGAAGCTGAAGTCAATATGATAAAGCGTAGTCTTTTCATTGTTAACCAATACCGGAGATACCACTTTCTTCACGTCGGAAACTTCACCACCGGCAGAAACAATCACAGTTCCCGGAGAAATCACTTTCTCGCCGTTCGGATACTTCTGTGTCATAGACAGAGAGTCTTTTCCGGTAGGAACATTGATCTGCAGCGCGCAACAGAAATCGCTTAAAGCTTTTACAGCTGTGTAAAGACGGGCATCTTCACCTTCTTGAGAGCGGCAAGGCCACATCCAGTTGGCAGACAGTGAAATGCTATCCATACCTTCCGCCATTGGAGCCCAAACAAGATTGGTCAGCGCTTCGGATACAGAAAGAATAGAGCCGGCAGCCGGATCAGCCAATGCTGCTTGCGGAGCATGTCCGATAGAGGTAGCGATACCTTTCTCGCCACGGTAGTCGAGTGCTACGACACCGCAGTCGCTCAACGGCAACTGAAGTTCACCCTGACATTGCTGACGAGCCACTTTGCCTGTAACCGAACGGTCTACTTTATTCGTCAACCAGTCTTTGCAGGCTACAGCTTCAAGCTGCAATACATTCGTCAGATATTCATGTAGTTTAGACAATTCGTATTTCGGCATTTCATAATGACGTTCTACGGTCTTGTCTACCATATAGGTTTTGGGAGAAGAGCCGAACATCTGTTCTACGGCAAGGTCGAACGGACGTACACCGTCAGCCTGTTGGAAAGCGAAACGATGATCGCCGGTTGTTTCACCGACTACGTACATTGGAGCGCGTTCGCGTTCGGCAATCTTACGTACATGTTCAATAGCCTCTTCTTTAATCAGCAGACCCATACGTTCCTGACTTTCGTTAGCGATGATTTCTTTGGCAGACAAAGTCTTGTCGCCGATAGGCAACTTGCTCATATCGATCAAACCACCACATTCTTCCACGAGTTCGGACAGACAGTTTACGTGTCCGGCAGATCCGTGGTCATGGATAGAAACCACCGGATTCACCTCTTCTTCACAAAGAGCGCGTACTACGTTATTGGCACGTTTTTGCATTTCTGCGTTGGCACGTTGCACGGCATTCAACTCGATGCCACTGCTGTAACGACCGGTATCAACAGAAGATACGGAACCGCCACCCAGTCCGATACGGTAGTTGTCACCACCGATAACCACTACTTTGTTTCCAGCTTCCGGTGTGCCTTTCAGGCAGTCACGTTGTGTACCGTAACCAACACCACCGGCAAGCATGATTACTTTGTCGTAACCATAAACTTCTTTGTTTTCTGTATGTTCGAAAGTCAGTACCGAACCGCAGATCAGCGGTTGGCCGAACTTGTTACCGAAGTCGGAAGCACCATTGGATGCTTTGATTAGAATCTGTTCCGGAGTCTGGTATAGCCATTTGCGTACCGGAAGAATCTCTTCCCATTCGCGTCCTTCTTCTGTGCGTGGATAAGAAGTTATGTAGACTGCAGTACCTGCAATCGGCCATGAACCTTTACCACCACCCATACGGTCGCGGATTTCGCCGCCGGTACCGGTAGAAGCACCATTGAATGGCTCAACAGTAGTAGGGAAGTTATGAGTTTCCGCTTTCAGTGAGATAACACTCTTGATGTCCTTTACTTGGAAGAAATCAGGTTTTGAATGATCTGCCGGAGCAAACTGTTCCACAACCGGACCTTCAGCGAAGGCTACGTTATCTTTATAAGCAGAGATTATTTTATTCGGATTTTCCTGTGTAGTCTTTTTAATCATCTGGAACAGGGAAGATTCCTGCTCTACGCCGTCGATGATAAACGTTCCGCCGAAAATTTTGTGGCGGCAGTGTTCGGAGTTGATTTGTGCGAAACCGAATACTTCAGAGTCGGTCAGCTTCCGTCCGAGGTCCTTTTCTACTTTCTTCAGGTAGTCCATTTCTTCTTTGGAAAGAGCCAAACCTTCTTTTTCGTTGTACACTTCGAGATCTTCAATGTAGATGATCGGTTCCGGCTGACGGTTTGTCGTGAATACGTTTTGGTCGAGTCCTTTGTACATGCGTTGGAGCATCGGGTCGTAATCGGCATTTTCGTCCTTAACAGGGAAGTACTCCTCGATGCGGCTTATGCCTTCGAGCCCCATGTTTTGGGTGATTTCTACTGCGTTTGTACTCCAGGGAGTGATCATTTCGCGGCGTGGGCCAACGAAACAGCCTTTCAGGTTTTCTTCACTTTCCATCACGGCTTCGCCAAAAAGCCAGCAGAGTTTATTACTTTCGTCAGGGGTGAGCTGATGGTTGCTCTCTACGGCAATCACGCTCTTGGAAGGGGTTCTGAAAAAAAGAATCATGTTGTATATTTACGATTTTACGATTTACGATTTTACGATTGAAGTTCCTGCAGGAGAAACTCTTCTCTTTTTCTGTGGCGCAAAGATAATCAATTTCGTTGGTGGTAGGAAAAAAATAGAGAATAAATTCCTATACCTTATTTAATATGTTTATTTTCGATGTACGTTTTACTTATTATCGCTATATATAGTGATTCTTGTGTGGAAAAAACGTTAATATACTATCCCCATATCACAAAAAAGTGCGATATTTGCGACATGATTCAGATAGAGACAATATTCGATATATTAGTGAAAGGCTTTATTATTGGCGTTGTTGTGTCCGCACCCCTCGGTCCGGTGGGCGTATTATGCATCCAGAGGACTTTGAATAAGGGGCGTTGGTATGGATTTGTAACAGGTCTGGGAGCCTCTTTGAGCGATATAGCATACGCTTTGCTCACCGGCTACGGGATGAGCTTTGTGTTCGATTATATTAATAAGAATATTTTCTATCTGCAATTATTGGGGAGCATCATGCTACTCCTTTTTGGTATATATACCTTTCGTAGCAACCCGGTGCAGTCCATTCGTCCGGCTTCCTCCAGCAAAGGTTCTTATTTCCATAACTTTATTACCGCATTTTTCGTCACTCTCTCCAATCCCTTGATAATCTTTCTGTTTATCGGACTTTTCGCCCGTTTTGCCTTTGTGCAGCCGGGGGTTCTGGTGTTCGAAGAGATTACAGGATATGTTGCTATTGCTATAGGGGCATTGACCTGGTGGTTGGGGATTACTTACTTTGTGAACAAAGTGCGCACTAAATTCAACTTGCGTGGTATCTGGATACTGAATCGTGTTGTAGGAAGTATTGTAATGCTGGTATCCCTTGCCGGACTGATTTTTACTTTGTTGGGAGAATCACTTTATTAAGAGATAACTTATGAATCAGATAGCACAACAACTGAAAGAGAAGAATATTGCCGAGTACCTTATATATATGTGGCAAGAGGAAGACTTGATCCGCGCCAATCATTGTGAACCGGAAGAGATGGAGGTAAATATAATTGCCCGTTATCCGGCAGATCAGCAGCCTGCCATGAGAGAATGGTATACCAACCTGATTACGATGATGAGTGAGGAAGGAGTACGGGAAAAAGGTCATTTGCAGATTAATAAGAATGTGATTATCAATCTGACAGAATTGCATAACGCATTGGCTTCTTCTCCTAAATTTCCTTTTTACAGTGCCGCCTATTTCAAGGCATTGCCGTTTATAGTAGAATTACGGAATAAAAACGGCAAGAAAGACGAGCCCGAATTGGAGACCTGTTTTGAGGCGTTGTATGGAGTGCTCCTGCTTCGTCTTCAAAAAAAGCCTATCAGTGAAGGTACTGCTAAGGCAGTGGAAGCTATCACTAGTTTCCTTTCTATGTTGGCAAACTATTATGATAAAGACCGTAAAGGTGAATTAAAACTGGATGAATAAATGAGAATTTTGGTAACGGGTGCCAACGGTCAGCTTGGCAATGAGATGCAGGTGCTTGCAAAAGAGAACCCGCAACATACGTATTATTTCACGGATGTAGAGGAGCTTAACATCTGTGACAAGCAAGCCGTTTGGGCTTATATCGCAGAGAAGCGGATTGAGCTTGTCGTGAACTGTGCCGCATATACGGCCGTAGATAAAGCGGAAGATAATTCGGAACTAGCCTATCAATTGAATTGCGAAGCACCGAAACAATTGGCAAGTGCGGCACAATTCAACGGAGCCGCCATGATACAGGTATCTACCGATTATGTCTTTGACGGTACTGCACACACTCCGTATACGGAGGATTGCGACCCTTGTCCGGACTCCGTATACGGCACCACCAAACTGGAAGGAGAATATGACGTGATGAATTATTGCGAGAAGGCAGTCGTAATCCGTACTGCATGGCTTTATTCCACTTTCGGCAATAATTTTGTGAAGACAATGATCCGTCTTGGAAAAGAGCGTGACAGTCTGGGAGTTGTTTTCGACCAGATCGGAACCCCGACTTATGCTAATGACCTGGCACGTGCCATCTATACCATTATAAATAAAGGTATAGTCCGCGGCATCTACCATTTCAGCAATGAAGGCGTTTGTTCCTGGTATGATTTCACAGTGGCTATTCATCGCTTGGCAGGAATAACCTCCTGCAAAGTGAAACCTCTGCATACAGCCGAATATCCTGCAAAGGCCAACCGTCCGGCATACTCCGTACTTGATAAAACAAAAATAAAAACAACATTTGGCATCGAAATCCCCCATTGGGAGGAAAGTCTCCAACGATGCCTGGAGAAATTGGAAATTAAAAATTGAGAGTTGAGAAATAAAAAAGAAACCACTTTGAGTATCATTTTTTAATTTTCAATTTTCAATTCTCAATTTAATAACTATGGCAGATAATACAGAAATTTTGAGACGGCGAACGTTCGCCATTATTGCGCATCCGGATGCCGGTAAGACATCATTGACGGAAAAGCTATTGCTTTTCGGTGGTCAGATACAGGTAGCAGGTGCTGTAAAGAGTAATAAGATAAAAAAGACGGCTACGTCCGACTGGATGGAAATCGAGAAACAACGTGGTATCTCGGTAACGACTTCCGTGATGGAATTCGACTATCGGGATTATAAAATCAACATTCTCGATACTCCGGGTCACCAGGACTTTGCCGAAGACACGTACCGTACACTGACTGCTGTGGACAGCGTTATCATCGTTGTAGACGGTGCGAAAGGTGTGGAAACGCAGACGCGTAAACTGATGGAGGTATGCCGCATGAGAAAGACTCCGGTAATAATCTTCGTCAACAAAATGGACCGTGAAGGAAAAGATCCGTTCGACTTGCTCGATGAACTCGAAGAAGAACTGATGATTCAGGTTCGTCCCTTGTCCTGGCCGATAGAGCAGGGAGCACGTTTCAAAGGAGTATACAACATCTACGAACAGAAACTGGACTTGTACCAGCCATCCAAACAGATGGTAACGGAAAAAGTGGCAGTCGATATTCATACGGAAGAACTGGATCAGCAGATTGGCAAGCCATTGGCAGACAAGCTGCGTGGTGATCTGGAACTGATCGAAGGTGTTTATCCCGAATTTGATTCGGAATCCTATCTCGCAGGAGATTGTGCACCTGTATTCTTCGGATCAGCGTTGAACAACTTCGGTGTGCAAGAGCTGCTGAACTGTTTCGTGGAGATAGCTCCCAGTCCTCGTCCCGTACAGGCAGAAGAGCGTGAAGTGAATCCCGACGAACCGAAATTCACCGGATTCATCTTTAAGATCACAGCCAATATTGATCCCAATCACCGTTCTTGTGTGGCATTCTGTAAGATTTGCTCCGGCAAGTTTGTCCGCAATGCTCCCTATGTGCACGTTCGTCATGGAAAGACCATGCGTTTTTCATCGCCCACCCAATTTATGGCACAGCGTAAAACAACGATTGACGAAGCCTATGCAGGAGATATTATCGGTCTGCCGGATAATGGTACCTTTAAGATTGGCGATACGCTGACAGAAGGTGAAATGCTTCATTTCCGCGGATTGCCGAGCTTCTCGCCGGAGATGTTCAAGTATATTGAAAATGCCGATCCGATGAAGCAGAAACAGTTGGCGAAAGGTATCGATCAGTTGATGGATGAAGGTGTGGCACAGTTGTTTGTCAATCAGTTCAATGGCCGTAAGATTATCGGTACGGTGGGACAGTTGCAGTTTGAGGTCATTCAGTACCGTTTGTTGAATGAATACAATGCGTCCTGTCGCTGGGAACCGGTAAGTCTTTATAAAGCCTGTTGGGTAGAAAGCGATGATCCCGCAGAACTGGAAGCCTTCAAGAAACGTAAATACCAGTATATGGCAAAGGATAGAGAAGGGCGCGATGTGTTCCTGGCAGACTCCGGTTATGTACTTCAGATGGCTCAGATGGACTTTAAACACATCAAATTCCACTTTACAAGTGAGTTTTAAAACATATTCCGTTGATTTTAACTAAAAAATCAGGTAAAAAAAGGAAAAACATATCTCATATAAATGAGTGAATAGAAATGAAGACACTATCCTGGGATAAAATTCAGCAAGGGGATGAAGAGGCATTCCGGCAGCTTTATGAGCAATATGCAGATTTACTGTATGGATATGGCATGAAGATAGCCGGTGATGAGACTCTGGTAACCGAGGCGATACAGTCGTTGTTTGTTTACATCTTTGAGAAAAGAGAAACTTGCGCGGCTCCTCAATCCATACCGGCTTACTTATGTGTTTCGTTGAGACACATGATAGTGAACGAACTGAAAAAGGAGAATAGTGGCTCATTAAAATCACTGGATGAAGTAGGCACAAATGAATATCAGTTTGATCTGGAGATTGATATTGAAACTGCTATTATCCGTTCAGAGTTAGAAAAAGAACAGCTAGAAGTTTTGCAGAAAGAGCTGAACAATTTGACAAAGCAACAGCGGGAGGTATTGTATCTTAAGTACTATAAGAAGATGAGTCCGGAAGAAATAGCCCAGGTGATGGGACTCACTTCACGTACGGTTTATAATACTACTCATATGGCTATCTCCAGTTTGCGGGAGCGTATGAGCAAATCTTTCTTGTTGTTGGTAGCAGCTAATTTGTGGATTTTTAATTGAGGTGTGAGATATGGAAAAGTGGACAGAATCTTTAGATAAATACTTAGAAGAAGGAAAACTTCCTCTGGTTGGCGAAATCTTTTCTCGTAAAAAAGAAATAGGTGATAAGCTGAAGTTGCAACGTGAGGAGAGCCATAAGATCGCCTTAAGCCGGAGAAGAAAGCAAGGTACGGGAAGACGTTTCTCTTTTTCATGGGGAGCGGCAGCGGCAGTTGTCCTTCTTTTGGGGATAGGCGGTTACTTCCTGGCAGAAGAAAAGGTGGTGGCTGATAATACGGCTATGAACTATGAATTTCCGGATGGCAGCACTGTGCAGGTGATGGAAAATTCCCGCCTGACTTACAATCATATCACATGGCTTTGGGAGCGCAAATTGCAACTGTTGGGTAAAGCCTCTTTTAATGTAACCAAAGGCAAGACATTCATCGTCCGTACAGAAGCCGGCGACGTGACCGTACTGGGAACGAAATTCCTCATCGATCAGCAGGGAAAGAAGATGACCGTCAACTGTGAGGAAGGAAGCGTGAAAGTCGAGACTGCTGTAGGTAAGCGTACATTGCTTGCCGGAGAAAGCGTGCATTGCGATGAGAACAAGATTGTGCCGGTAGAGAAAAAGGCAGAAGAATCGGAGTTTCCCGAGGTGTTGGGGTATGAAGACGATCCGCTGATAAATGTAGTGGCAGATATTGAACACATATTTAAGGTAACAGTCGTCGGGCACGAGAAGTGCGAGGGATTGACCTACAACGGGACGGTTTTGACGAAAGACCTGAACGCCACACTGGAAAAAGTCTTCGGCTCGTGTGGAATCAGTTATCAAATTCGAGGGAAAGAAATTATTTTGCAATAAAAAAAGCCTCTTCTGGATAGTCAGGAGAGGCTTTTTTGTTTTTCTTCAAATTTTCTTCATTTTTTCTTGGTAAAAAACAAACGGATGCTTCTCTTTCTAATATAAGAGCTATTTAATGATGTTTGAAAAAAACGGTAGAATTGATTAGAAGATTAAATGTTGTAGAAGGAATTATCCGGCCATCTTCCTTATAGGAATAAAGGCTGGAGCTCAAAACAAACAATATTTCGAAAAGAATACAAACTAGGGCTCAAAGCAAACAATAGACAGTGGGCAGATGAAAAATTCCTGCCGGAGACGTAGGTCAGAAATGGTTCCCTCACCAGGGTTATATGAGCTTTAGAAGGCTTGTTTTTCCCGATCAAACAAGTTGGCTTAAAAGGGTTTTTCAACTAGACTGCTACGCTAATTAAAAGAATGAAAGCCGTGATGGTGCATGAGAGGTTTAACAAGACCGGTTTTATCTGGTAATTTAATAGGTTAAGAAGAGGGTATGAAACCAGATGAGGGCTAAACCGGTTTATCATTGAGTATTTTTATTTAATAATTGTTTTATCAGAGTGTGAGAGAAAGTTGAGGGGCTTTCTCTCACATTTTTTTGTAATAAGTTTCTGCTCATAAATACCCTGATTATCAATCAGAGAAATGACAGTTTTATACATTATATTCCTTTCTTAATTTATTTTATAATAAAAATTTGGTATTTTCGAACGCTTTTTAGACGAACAACTTAAATTACTAATAGTTTATTATATGGAAAATATCGAAACAGCGATCCTACTGATGGTGGTCGGAATGGCTACCGTGTTTGTTATTCTGCTGATTGTGATTTATTTAGGTAAGTTGTTGATTACATTGGTCAACAAGTACGCCCCCGAAGAAGTGGTTCCTGTGAAGCGGGAAGCACCGCGAGGTCCTACACCTGTTCCGGGAAATATTTTAGCAGCCATTACTGCTGCTGTGAATGTAGTGACACAGGGTAAAGGAAAAATCACTAAAGTAGAAAAATTATAAATCTATAAAGAATATCACTGAAAGACATGAAAAGAGAAGTAAAGTTTAGCTTGGTTTTCCGAGATATGTGGCAATCAGCCGGAAAATACGTACCTCGTGTAGACCAACTCGTAAAGGTAGCTCCGGCCATCATTGAAATGGGTTGTTTCGCCCGTGTAGAAACAAACGGCGGAGGTTTTGAACAGGTAAATTTATTATTTGGTGAAAACCCGAATACAGCCGTGCGCGAATGGACAAAACCGTTCCATGAAGCCGGTATTCAAACCCATATGCTCGACCGCGCACTGAACGGACTCCGTATGAGCCCCGTTCCGGCAGACGTCCGCAAATTATTCTACAAAGTAAAGAAAGCACAAGGAACAGACATTACCCGTACGTTCTGCGGATTGAACGATGTGCGTAATATCGCTCCTTCCATCACATACGCAAAGGAAGCAGGCATGATTTCACAATGCTCGCTTTGTATCACTCATTCGCCTATTCATACGGTAGAGTACTATACCAATATGGCATTGGAACTCATCAAACTGGGTGCAGACGAAATCTGTATCAAAGATATGGCAGGTATCGGCCGTCCCGTATCATTAGGTAAGATTGTAGCCAATATCAAGGCAGCACATCCTGAAATCCCTGTTCAGTATCATAGCCATGCAGGTCCCGGATTCAATATGGCAAGCATCCTCGAAGTATGCGAAGCAGGTTGCGACTACATCGATGTGGGTATGGAACCACTCTCATGGGGAACTGGTCATGCTGATTTGCTTAGTGTACAAGCCATGCTGAAAGATGCCGGATATCAAGTGCCTGAAATTAATATGGAAGCCTACATGAAAGTGCGTGGCATGATTCAGGAATTTATGGACGACTTTCTCGGCCTGTATATCAGCCCGAAAAACCGCCTGATGAACTCCTTGCTGATTGCTCCCGGACTTCCCGGCGGTATGATGGGTAGTCTGATGGCCGACCTCGAATCCAATCTGGAATCTATCAATAAATATAAGGCAAAACACAATCTGCCGTTTATGACACAAGATCAGCTTCTCATCAAGCTGTTTGACGAAGTGGCTTACGTATGGCCTCGTGTCGGTTATCCTCCATTGGTGACTCCGTTCAGTCAATATGTGAAGAACCTTGCCATGATGAACGTGATGGCGATGGAAAAAGGGAAAGATCGTTGGGGAATGATTGCCGATGACATTTGGGACATGATTCTGGGTAAAGCCGGACGTTTGCCGGGCAAACTTGCTCCGGAAATCATTGAAAAGGCGGAACGTGAAGGCCGCAAGTTCTTCGAAGGCGATCCACAGAACAACTATCCGGATGCTCTTGATAAATATCGCAAACTGATGAAAGAGAACAAATGGGAAGCCGGACAGGACGACGAAGAACTCTTCGAATATGCGATGCACCCGGCTCAATACGAAGCCTACAAGAGTGGCAAAGCTAAAGAAGACTTCCTCGAAGACGTGGCAAAACGCCGTGCCGAAAAAGATAAATCACCGGAAGAAGATGTCAAACCGAAGACACTGACCGTACAGGTAGACGGACAGGCTTATCGTGTCACTGTAGCTTATGGTGATACCGAGCTTCCTGCTACTCCTGCGAGTGCTGCCGCTGCTCCGGCAGGCGAAGGCAAAGAGGTGGTTTCTCCGTTGGAAGGCAAGTTCTTCTTGGTGAAAAATGCACAAGAAACTGCTTTGCAAGTAGGCGACACGGTGAAAGAAGGAGACGTAATCTGCTATGTAGAAGCGATGAAAACCTACAATGCGATTCGCGCTGAATTTGGCGGCACAGTGACTGCTATCTGTGCCAACCCGGGAGATGCTGTTTCAGAAGATGATGTATTAATGAGGATAGGATAATGAACGAAATATTTGAGAACTTATATGACATGACTGCGTTCAGCAATATCATTGCCGAACCGCAGTTCCTGATAATGTATGCCATCGCGTTCATCCTGCTCTATCTCGGAATTAAGAAACAGTATGAACCGTTGTTGCTTGTGCCTATCGCTTTCGGTGTGTTGCTTGCCAACTTCCCCGGAGGAGATATGGGTGTGATTCAGGCTGATGAGAATGGTATGATTATGGTGAACGGAGTGATGAAGAACATCTGGGAAATGCCTCTGCATGACATTGCCCACGAACTCGGCATCATGAACTTTATTTACTATATGCTGATTAAGACAGGTTTCCTGCCTCCGATCATCTTCATGGGTGTCGGTGCGTTGACGGACTTCGGACCGATGTTGCGTAACCTGCGTCTTTCTATTTTCGGTGCAGCCGCACAGTTGGGTATCTTTACCGTGCTGTTGGTGGCTATCCTGATGGGATTCACTCCGAAAGAAGCTGCCTCTCTGGGAATTATCGGTGGTGCGGATGGGCCGACGGCTATCTTTACCACCATCAAACTTGCTCCGCATTTGCTGGGTCCTATTGCCATTGCAGCTTACTCATACATGGCACTCGTTCCGGTGATTATTCCGCTGGTAGTGAAGCTGTTCTGTACGAAGAAAGAGTTGAGTATTAACATGAAAGAGCAAGAAAAGATGTATCCCTCAAAGACGGAAATCAAGAATCTGCGTGTATTGAAGATTATCTTCCCGATTGTGGTAACTACCGTTGTGGCCCTCTTCGTGCCAAGTGCTGTGCCATTGATCGGAATGCTGATGTTCGGTAACCTGGTGAAAGAGATCGGAACCAATACATTCCGTTTGTTCGATGCTGCTTCCAATAGTATCATGAATGCAGCTACTATCTTCCTCGGATTGTCTGTAGGGGCAACAATGACTGCCGAAGCATTCCTCAACTGGACAACAATCGGTATCGTGATCGGTGGATTCCTTGCATTTGCACTTTCTATAACCGGTGGTATTTTCTTTGTGAAACTAGTGAATCTTTTCTCGAAGAAGAAAATCAATCCGCTTATCGGTGCAACCGGTTTGAGTGCTGTTCCGATGGCAAGCCGCGTAGCCAATGAAATAGCTTTGAAGTACGATCCGAAGAATCACGTATTGCAATACTGCATGGCAAGCAACATCTCCGGCGTAATCGGTTCTGCCGTAGCCGCGGGTGTGTTAATTTCCTTCCTTGCGTAGTCAATATAGCTGACCTTATATACAATAATCCGGAGATATGGGTATTGCCCATTTTCCGGATTTTTTATTATATACTGCTTTATGAATGCAGATTTCAGATTCTTCTTTTATTCACTAATCACTTTTCTGTATTCCGCTACCGCCATCTTTTCCGACAGATACGCATTAATCAGATTTGTGTGTGCTTGTGTCCATGATAGTTGTGCCGACAACACATCTACCATATTCGCTTTTCCCTCATTGTAAGAGAACGAAACCAGGTCGAGATTTTCATTGGCCAGATTCATAGTCTCGGTGGCAGTTTTCACTTGATATTCCGTTTCCGTCAGTTTGGTCAGTGCGGCAGAAAGTTCCTCGTTGATATTGTCCGTCACATAACTCTGTTGCAGTTTCTGTATTCCGATGTACGCTTTTTGCTGGCGGTTCGTTTTGAACCGGGCTCCCCACCGGAAAATCGGGATATTGATATTAATGCCGACGATGGGATTGAAAGATACATCATATCCGAGATTAGGCGTAGCCGTAGCCCATCCGCCACTGAAATACATATTCAGTTGCGGGTTGAACTGACTAAGAGCTGCTTTGCGCTGTGCCTCACTCTTCATGATGTTCACTTCCGTACTTTCAAAATCCGCACGGCGTTGCAACACATTCTCTAAAGAAAGTATCTGTACCGGGGCAGAAGCCTTGTCAATCGTATAAAGACTGTCTACAGGACTATTTGGTTCTTCTCCCATTAAGATATTCAGCTTTTGCAGGGCTAGCGTATAGTTCTGGCGAGCCTTGATATATTGCAGTTCCGCTTCTTTTAACCGGGTGGAAATCATTAATAAATCCGTGCGGCTAATCATCCCGTCGCTGAAACGATCCTGTATGATGTCATACTGCTGTTTCACGATGCTTTGATACTTATCCGCTGCTTGCAACATAGCTTGTGAGGCAGAAGCATTCCAGTAAACCGCATCACTTTGATAATGAATCTGGTCGATGGTAAGCTCCTCGTTCAGCTGATTCAGCTTTTCATCCGCTTTGGCAATCTTGTGCTGGGCGTTGAGCGCACCTCCTGTATACAACGGTTGCGAAACGATAAATACTCCTTGATAAGTATGATTGCGGTATTCGCCCAATGGCTCGTTCCATGCACTAAGGTCGCTCATGTTAAGCGTACCGTCCGCATTGACATCGATTTTAGGTAAGAAACCGGTATGAGCAATTTTCCGTGCTTCCGTACTTGCCATTGTCTTTAGTTTCTGTTGCTTCAGTATTTGGCTGTAAGCTTCCACCTTATCCCGGTAGGCTTCCCGGCTAAGATAAGGCTGTTGTGCCCCGGCCGTGAGGCCGAGGAACAATAGAGACAGAGTTATAAGTTGAGTTTTCATTTTATTCAATCTAAACAATAAATTCAAGTTTCATATAAGAATAGGCAATTAGCCTTTGATTCTCTGAATGGCACAATAAGCTACCGGAAGAACAAACAATGTCAGCGCCGAAGCCACCAACAAACCTCCCATAATCGTAGCCGCCATACCGCCAAACATTGCATCGAACAACAATGGTAACATACCCAGAATAGTAGTACCGGACGCCATTGCTACAGGAATAATACGGCTGGTCGTGGCACTGACAACAGCATCCAACGGTTTTTTGCCTGTCTTTGCCTCCAGGTCAATCTGCTCTACAAGCACAATCGCGTTTTTGATATTCATACCAATCAGTCCGAGCAACCCCAAAATAGAGAAGAAGTCGAACGACTTGCCGAGTAACACCAATCCCAACACGATACCGATAAAGATAAGCGGCAGCATCAACAGAATCACTGTCGGTTTACGGTACGTTCTGAACAAGAACAACAGAGTGACAAACATCAGGAAGAACGTCAACGGCAAGTTCTTGGCCAGCGCCTCATTAGATTCCACCTGACTTTCCTGCTCCCCGAAATATTTCATTGTATATCCCTCCGGCACTTTTATTTCTTTCTGTACCAGCGGCCAAACCTCATTGAAAGCAGCAATCGCATTTACCCCGCGACGCGGATCGCACTGTGCCATCATCACCATTTGCCGGTTGTAATCTTTCACGTTCGAGAAACGGTACTGGAAATCAAATTCCGATGCCACCTGTTCCAGGCTGGTTGTCTCATTCCCTGTGCCAAACACAGGCAACGTGCGCAAGTCATTGATGCGGAATGAATCCACCGTGTTGTCCTTCAATAAGATAGGCAACACCTGATCCCCCTGCCGGTATTCTCCGAGCGTCATACCCGTAGTTCCGATCTGGATACTCTGTGCCATGCCTTGACGGGATACCCCTAATGGCTGTGCCCGTTCGGGACTATATATCGGTTTCCACACAGGAATCTTGTTTCCCCACGAATTGCGTATGTTGATTAAATCCGGATTCCGGTGCATAATCTCCAATGCCTGATTGGTGAGTGCCACAAGTGTGTCTACATCCGGTCCTATAAACCCGATTTCGATAGCGGCATCCACCGCGGGCGACAGCTTGAACAGGCTTGTACGCGTAATCGCATTCGGATAATTCGCCTTCATATATGCGTCGAAATCTTCCTCATACTCTTTTGTATATTTACTGTCTGTTAATTCAATCAACACATTGGCAAAATTCGGTTTCGGTCCTACGGAAGTGGAAGCGAGGTAATACCTTAACGGCGTGCTGCCGAAGGTGATCGACACTTTTTTCACTTCCGGCTGCTTTGCCAGATGCTCTTCCACCGATTTCATCTCTTTCACCACATCGTTGATGCTATATCCGTCGGGATAGAACACGTCTGCCCGGAAATAGGGCTTGTCCAAAGAAGGGAAGAAGTTTTGCGGCATCGTCCCCATGATAATCAGCGAAGCAACGAAAAGCACTACCATCGAACCCAGTGTCAACGTTTTCCTACGAATCAGTGTACGGAGGATAGAAGCGAATTTGTGATAAAACGGTTTATCATACGGGTCTTTGGCACCATCTTTTGCTTTCGCTTTCAGGATGAAATTACCAAAAACGGTGGTCTGCGTCAGTGCAAGTACCCAGCTCAATCCCAACGAGATGGCAAGTACCACAAAAAGCGGTTTCACAATTTCCGCTACGGCAGAAGGAGCAAGGTAGAGCGGAAGGAACGAACAGATAGCGATAAAAGTAGCCCCGAGCAATCCCCATTGCGGACCCGTTGCACCATCTATTAGTGCTTTCCGCCGATCTACTCCGCGGGCAATGGCAATTTGTGCGTTATCCGTCACCACAATGGCGTTGTCCACCAGCATACCCATGGCGATGATAAATCCCGCCAACGAAGTACGGTTCAGCCCGACACCGAAGAAAGACATGATAAGCAATGTACCTCCAATGGAGAAAATAAGTGACGAACCGATCAGCATACCTGCACGCAAGCCCATCACCAACATGATAATCACAATCACAATCAGAATAGATTCGATCAGATTGATGATAAATCCGTTGTTGGCTTCATTGGCTATCTCGTTTTCCAGATATAGACTTTGTAGCTCCAATCCCACAGGCATCAGTGGCAGCAATTCGTCCAGCTTGGCTTTCACATTCTTACCCGTTTGCACCACATCCCGTTGCGGGTCGGTGGAGACACCGATGCCGATGGCACGTTTGCCGTTCACGTGCATAATGTTGGATGGGGGATCTATGTATCCTTTTTCGATAACGGCGATATCACCGAGTTTCACCTGTCCGGCCTTTGTGGTAATTACTTGGTTGCGAATATCGTCTACAGTGGTGTACATGCCGTTGGCAGTCACCCGGAGTTGTTGCTCGCCGGCACGGATTTCTCCGGTATTGATAATCTGATTCTGCGATTGCAGCAGACTGGCAAGCTGTTTCGGGTCGATGCCCATACCTACGAGCTTATTAGTAGAAATGAAAATATTAACCACTTCTGTCTGCGTTCCGAACAAAGCCACTTTCATCACTCCGTCTGCCGTCACTACCTGTGTCTTGATCCGTTCCGCCCAGTTGCGCATCTCTTCGTATGTGTAACCGTCGTCCGCCGTCAGACCGTAATAGATGCCGAACACGTCACCGAAATCATCGGAAACAGTTGGTGCGGAAGCACCGCTCGGCAACTGTGGCTGTATGTTGAGCACCTTCCGTCGTAACTCGTCCCACTTCTGTGGAATGGAGCTTGCTGACAAGGAAGGTTGTAATTCGAATGTGATTTTTGAAAGTCCGTACATAGATTCTGATTTAATCTTGTACACACCGCTCATACTTTGAATCTCGCGGGAGATGGGCTCGGTAATCAACCGCTCCACTTCAGCCGGTTCGGCACCCGGATAACGGGTCATGATAACCGCCGACTTTATCACGAAAGGAGCATCCTCTTTCTTACCCAGCTTGCCAAAGGAAGTGATTCCCCCAATCAGCAGCACGGCAAGAAAGAAATAGATGATTTTCGTATTATCTAATGAATATCTAGCTAAACTCATAATAAATGATAGTTGATAGTTGATAAATGATAGTTGGGATTAAATGATAGTTGACAATTGATAAATGATAGTTGGTAAGTGATCGGTAAAAAAAATGATTACTAGCCGATTCCAATTAGCAGTACCCTATGGCACAGCCCACTATCATTTATCACCTATCACCTATTATAGATTCTCCTTCCACTAGTTGGTGTACGCCTGCAATGACGATTTTTTCACCGGGTTTCAAACCTTCCGAGATGAGCGCCTGTGCTTCTCCGGTCGGGGCGTTGACGGTCACTTCCCGTTTGTGGACTTTGTTGTCTTCTATCACCCAGACATACATTTTATTCCCTTCACTTTCACCGAATACGGCACTAAGTGGTACAATCGTCCAGCTATCCTGCACCAACGGACCTACATCTGCTGTGAAACGGATGCCACACGTGAAACCGGGTTTCACTGCATAAAGATCACGGTCGAATGACGGGTCGTCAATCGTGATACTGACCGGGATACCTGTGCCATCGGTCGAAATATCCAGATATTCTTCCAGTTTCGCTTGAAACACGTGTCCTTTGAAGGTATCAAACTCAACAAGGAAACGCGGATCTTTGGCGCGCAACAAATAAAGATAAGCATCCGGAATGGTGAATTTGATACGCAGATTATGCGTGTTGACAAGCTGAACGATACCTTCACCGGAGTTGACACGCTGATAGTTTTCTACCAGTCGTTTTTCGATAGAACCGTCGAAAGGAGCGGTCAGTTTAGTGTCGCGCATATTGTTGGCAGACAGTTCGTATTCAGACTTCGCCTTTTGGAAGTTGGCGAGGCTGATTTCATATTCCTGTACGGAGATCGCTTGCCGGGAGAGGAGCCGTTTGTTACGTTCCACTTGTGCGGAAGCCGTTTCGTATGCTGATTTTGTAGCAGCATATTGCAACGCGATGTCTCTGGGGTCGATAGCTGCTATGAGTTGTCCCTTTTTCACTTTCTGTCCTTCGATGACAGGAAGCTGGATGATTTGTCCGTTGACCCGGAAAGCCAGCTTCACATATTCCACCGCTTCCACGATTCCCGAGAAATCTTTTCTGATAATCGATCTTGACTCGACAATCGTAGTCTTTACGGGACGGGCAGTTGTCGTTGTCGTTTCTTTTTTCTGTCCGCAGCCAGCAAGCAAGATTGCAGCCGCCAGGACGAATCCAATTTTCTTTTTCATATACCACGTTGATGTTTAGAGGTTTTGCGTTGATAAATAGCGAATAATATACTAAAACAACTCCCGTTTATTTATGTTCAACATTCCTATCTTTTCATATTCTGCCTCTTAACCATTATATGGAACACAAAAAAACGGGAACTTTACCGTTTCTAAGGTAAAATTCTCATCCAACTCTTTTGAAGGTTATTGCATTATTCATAACGAAACCGTACGAATTTGAATTAAATGAACTATTTCACCACAGAGGACACGGAGGACACAGAGGTTATAATAATCTCTGAATTAGAACTCTGAAAACTCTGTGTCCTCCGTGTCCTCTGTGGTGAAAACCGTGTAATAATGTGTCAATATGCTAATTGTTTACGCTGTGTCCCACATGGTAATTGGCATATTAACATATTGGCGTTTTGATTCATCATTAGCAGGTGCACTGACAATTATTCACTATTGGAACCTTTTGCACAGCCTTTTTATCCAACTGTTACTACGTATAACGTTGTTATTCTCTCCAATCGCTTTTTTCAAATCCCGGATTCGTTCGTTTTGTCTTTTCATTGCTGCTTGTATCTCGTTTATCAACGTATTTATTTCCTTTTGCAACTGAATTTCCTTTTCTTTCAATTGAATAATATGGGCGTATTTCTCGCAGACCATCGTTTTGTCTATACACAGTTGTTCCAGCGTATCAATATATTCTGTTGTAATACCGGCTTTACTTCGGCGAAAGAGTTCCAGAATACATTCTTCGTCAACGTTCGGAACATTGTCTATGTATAACATAGGGAATTGTCCCATTTCCACCCAAAGCAGGATCGCTTCTTTTTCGATGTGATACTTAATCACTGCTTTTTCTACACTAATCCATTCTGGCATATCGCTTTTGTTTTAATGTGTTATAAGAAAAAGGAGTAAATAACGTATTGTCCGGAGAGGTGCAACGAACACCCACGATTTTTGTGATTTCGGTCGGGGGGGGAGAATTGGTTTGGGGTATAAGGATTGTTGAAACCGACCGGATACAATAAAAACGTGAGTGCTGTTATACTATTATCTAAATCGAAGTCTTAGCATACCGTGCACCAGATAATGATAAACAACAGACACCTATGCTAATCAATATATATATAACATCTTTAATCGATATGTTGATATACGATCATCTACGTGGAGTATCTGTTGTATCATCTCCCGGTGCATGAAATTTGCTAAGTTTCGATTTAGGAGACAATACGTTATTTACTCCGTTAGGAAATAAAAAACGCTTTTGCTTTTTCATCACGCTGATGGGTAGAAAGCGTATGACAAAGATATATGTTTTTTTCGGAATTAGATGGAAAAGCGGGATTAATTACAGGAAATATGGTATATTGATAGGGTAGATATGATATATAGATAAGGAATATGGTGATAATGATGAAAAGTTTCCGACAGTTTAATCATGAACTGCACTCTTAAAGTTGGATACAAAACTTTAGGAGTACAGTTCACTAACCGCCAGAAACATTATATTTCTGTACAACTATTTTTTATTTCGTTTTAGTTCCGTTTTCTTTCCGGCTTTCCGGAGAAGATAGTCAGTTCTAAAATTTCAAATATGATTTCTGTTGTGGTATATCCGTTAAATGTATATTCCAGATTTTCGTCCTCAAGAAAGTATTTGAGATAAATGGTTGGAGTGCCATTGTGGAAGTCGAGAAAAAGGTAAGAAGTATAGTTATAGATACCCAGATCGGCAAACTCATTTAGAATAGCAGTATTGAAAACTGTGCACCAGCCTGTTTTTGATTCGTTTCCGGACATTTCGAATCTACGATGTTCTTTTGCGAGATCGTCCTTTTTTACATGTCTGAACTGCTCAAGCAATTCATCATTGAAAGAAAGGCGTTGTCTGATAAAATTAAAAACTTCCTCCTTTGTCATTTGTTTTAAATCAGTTATTTCCATTTTTACTTAATTAGTCGGGTAAAGGTACTCCCTTTATTTGATAATAAATCGGATTTGGTGATATTTCTTTTATTTCTTTTTGGGGTTATATCTCTAAAAACTTTCTGACTCCGGCTGAAACCATTTTGTTTCGAAGGGGGAGGAATAAACAAATCGAAAGGAATAAGGAATACAGAAACGAAAAAGAGGAAATTCTCTACGAGAATCTCCTCTTTTTTCATCTTTCACGAAAGATCGAATTATTTCTTCTTACGGTCACCGTAACGGCTCATGAACTTATCAACACGACCTGCAGTATCCACCAATGTAGATTTACCTGTATAGAACGGGTGCGAAGTGTTTGAGATTTCAATCTTCAGCAACGGATAAGTTTCACCTTCGAATTCGATGGTTTCTTTAGTTGCTACAGTTGACTTAGACAAAAACATGTCACCATTTGACATATCTTTAAATACTACCGGACGGTATGATTCTGGATGAAGGCCTTTTTTCATTTCAGTATCTGTTTTTTTAATTTATATTCTGTTACTATTTTGGTAAGAAATAGTGTAATGGTCATTTTCAGAGCGCAAAGATAATGCTTTTCTGTGAAATAGAAAAAGGTTTTATGGAAAAAACTTCGATAAAGATGCTCTGCTTTCTAAATTTAGGCAATCCGTACCTATAATATATCTATATTAATATGATTCGCATTATTCATATACGAATAGCATAACTCATATTGATGAATGATGGATAGAATGCAGAAATGCACTTTACTGTCTTTTATCCGTTTATTTGCAAGGTAGACATTACAATCTAATGTCACACTCGTATTCCTGCTAATTTTTGGTGTCTGATTTAAACCTTTTTCTACTATATTTTTCTTTCCAATGTTCGTTATTCGATGGATAATGCTTACTTTTGCGTAGAATTTTTATTCACTAACAATAAACTTTAAACAAAATGGTAAATTACAAAGATTTAGGATTGGTAAACACAAAAGAAATGTTTGCTAAGGCTATCAAAGGTGGATATGCTATCCCAGCATTCAACTTCAACAATATGGAACAGATGCAGGCTATCATCAAGGCTGCTGTTGAAACTAAATCTCCTGTGATTCTTCAGGTTTCTAAAGGTGCTCGTCAGTATGCTAACGCTACTTTGTTGCGTTACATGGCACAGGGTGCTGTAGAATATGCTAAAGAATTAGGCTGCGCACATCCGGAAATCGTTCTTCATCTTGACCACGGAGATACATTCGAAACTTGCAAATCTTGTATCGATTCAGGTTTCTCTTCAGTGATGATCGACGGTTCTCATCTTCCTTACGAAGAAAACGTTGCATTGACTAAGAAAGTTGTTGAGTACGCTCACCAGTTCGACGTAACTGTAGAAGGTGAACTTGGCGTATTGGCTGGTGTAGAAGATGAAGTTTCTGCTGACCACCACACATATACTGACCCTGAAGAAGTAATCGACTTCGCTACTCGCACTGGTTGCGACTCTTTGGCTATCTCAATCGGTACTTCTCACGGTGCTTACAAGTTTACTCCGGAACAATGCCACATCGACCCGGTTACAGGTGTAATGGTTCCTCCTCCATTGGCTTTCGAAGTATTGGATGCTGTAATGGAAAAACTTCCGGGATTCCCTATCGTTCTTCACGGATCATCTTCAGTTCCTCAAGAAGAAGTGGAAACTATCAACAAATACGGTGGTGCACTGAAAGCTGCTATCGGTATTCCGGAAGAATGGTTGCGTAAGGCTGCTAAGTCTGCTGTCTGCAAAATCAACATCGACTCTGACTCACGTCTGGCTATGACTGCTGCTATCCGTAAGACTTTCGTTGAAAAACCAGCTGAATTCGACCCACGTAAGTATCTTGGTCCGGCTCGTGACAACATGGAAAAACTGTACAAGCACAAAATTCTTAACGTGCTCGGTTCTGATAACAAATTGGCACAGTAATCCTCGGATTATTCCATAAATAAAAGAAAGGCTGCTCCCGGTTAACCTAGGACAGCCTTTTTTGTTAACTTAAATATTGTCCCAGCGAATATCATTGCAGAGCAGAGCCATACTTATTTATTGTTCTGTTCATTTTTCATGGATGTTGAGTGTCCGTTTTGAAAGAATTTTTCTACTTTCTGTTTGTCTCGAAGAACTTTCAGCCAGTTGGCAGCAGCATTATAATAATTAGATTTTCCCAGGATAAGTTCGCCTTCCTCATTTATTTCCAGCTCCTCTTTCTCACTGTCTTTAGGACGTGTTTTTAGAAATGCTTCCAGGCAGCGCTCGGTGTTTTTCTTGTCTTTCAGGGCATAGAAGTATATATAGGCCATGTCATACAATAGTTTGTGGTTTTGTTTGTCATACTGTTGGTAACGTTCTTTGATGGATTCGATCTGTTCTTTATGCATTTGTGCCATCTTGTAGCAGTCGGTCATTCCAATATAGAGTCTGGTCATGCTGCTATCTTTAGGTATGGATAATTCAATTGCTTTTTCCAGATAGTTTACGCCTTCTTTTTTCCAGGAAGTTTTAGAACACGCCCGGCCGAGATAATAAAGGAGATTGATATTATCGGGATCGTATTTACGGGCGACTTCCAAAAAATCATGGGCTTCGTAATATTTCTCCACTGCATAATAGCTAATTCCCAGATAATAACAAGTGTGGAAGGTGCTATCTCCTTGGCTAACAAGATATTCATAACGCCGGATGGCAGTGGGATAGTCTCGTTTGAGGCAATATGCCAAGGCATTCTGCCGGTTGACCGAGATATTGGTACTGTCAATTTGACGGTATTTTTCTGTAGCTTCGATGGCCTCATCGAAATATGAACCGGATATATTCAAAGCTCCCAGTTTGGTGGCAGCCAGGTAATCGTCGGGATATTTCTCCTGAATATTGTAATAGCAACCTGCGGCAGGCAGAAGTTCGCCCATCCCTTCAAAACTTTGAGCTTGCAGATGCAGGACAATAGCAGAACTGTCTTTTTCCATCATTAGACTACTTTCGCCAAGTGCATCGCGAAACTTTTGCTGGGTCAGGAGTAAACTGATATATTGAATACGTACATATTTGTTCTCCGGATTCAGATCAAGGGCGTGTTCGTAATATTTCAGCGCTTGATTGTATTTGGCCAGTGCCCGGCAGCATTCGGCTGCTTCAATGAATGCACGAGCATTGGTGGTATCGTTAGAGATAATTTCTTCGTAGGTGGAGAGTGCCTCTGTGGTGAGTCCTAGTCCCCGCAACGCTTTGCCTTTCTGTAAGAGTAGGTGAGGGGTTGATTTCTTTTGGGCGATAAGAGAAAGAGCTGTCTCGTAATCGTAGTTTGCCATAGCTTCCTGAATATGGTCTGTGTGTTGTGCCATGAGAGGGATGGTGCAACCAAGGAAGAATAGAATAATAATCCGTTTCATAAAATCTTATTTTAGTTGTTTGACTTATCTGTTGCAAGTTACTAAAAATATTCTATTTACGAATTATTCGTAGATCGTTTTGGATAGATTAACGGAATGATAAGAGAAGATAACACTATGGCTGTATATAAAGAACACCCGTGTCGCAACTGAATGTAACACGGGTGATCTTTATATATATGTTTAAAGCATACCGAATGGAAATCCGGCAGGGGCATTTGTCTCTTACATCAAGAATCCAAGCAGGATACCGGCAGCAACTGCTGAACCGATCACTCCGGCAACGTTCGGCCCCATAGCGTGCATCAACAAGTAGTTGGTTGAATCGTATTCCAAACCGATTACTTGCGAGATACGTGCAGAGTCAGGAACGGCAGATACACCTGCGTTACCGATCAACGGATTAATCTTGTTGCCCTTCTTCAGGAAGATATTGAATATCTTAACAAAGATGACACCGGATGCAGTTGCAATGATGAATGACAATGCACCGAGAGCGAAAATCTTGATAGAGTCGAGCGTCAGGAATTCGGAAGCTTGCGTAGAAGCACCTACTGTCAGACCCAACAAGATAGTGATAGTATCAATCAACGGACCGCTGGCAGTATTAGCCAAACGACGGGTTACACCACTTTCTTTCAATAGGTTACCGAAGAACAGCATACCTAGCAAAGGCAGACCGGAAGGAACCAGGAAGCAAGTCAGCAACAAACCGATGATCGGGAAAATCACCTTCTCTGTGTGAGAAACTGCACGCGGCGGTTTCATGCGAATGACGCGTTCACTTTTGGTGGTGAGCAGGCGCATAATAGGCGGCTGTATCACCGGAACCAACGCCATGTAGGAGTAGGCGGACACCGCAATGGCTCCCATCAGGTTAGGTGCTAGCTTGGAGGAAAGGAAGATGGCCGTCGGACCGTCTGCTCCACCAATGATACCGATAGCACCGGCTTGCATCGGGTCGAAACCCATTTCCAATGCGATCATGTATGCACCGAAGATACCGAACTGTGCAGCTGCACCGATCAACATCAATTTCGGGTTGGAGATAAGTGCCGAGAAGTCCGTCATAGCACCGATGCCTAAGAAGATGAGCGGCGGGTACCAGCCGGAGGTCACTCCCTGATACAGGATATTCAATACAGAACCTTCTTCATAGATACCGACTTTCAGTCCCGCATCCATATTAAAAGGTATATTACCGATCAATATACCGAAACCGATAGGAATCAGCAACATCGGTTCGAACTCTTTGGCTACTGCCAAATAGATGAACCCCAAACCCACAAGAATCATAACGATGTGCCCTACAGTAGCATTTGCAAAGCCCGTATATGTCCAGAAGTCGGCGAGGTTATTTCCTAAAAAGTTTATAAAATCTCCCATATTATTCAATAATTACGAGGTCATTACCTTCAAGAACAGAGTCACCTTTGTTTACGTTGATGGCAGTAATTTTACCGTCTTTATCCGCATTGATATTGTTTTCCATCTTCATGGCTTCCAATATAATGATAGTCTGGCCTTTCTTTACAGTATCGCCTACGTTTACTTTGATGTCAAGGATAACGCCCGGCAGCGGAGATTTCACTCCCGATTTTCCGGTAGACGGAGCAGTTGGTTTCACTACTTGAGTAGGAGCAGTAGGAGCATTAGGCATAGGACGCACTGTTACTGGTTTCGCAGCAGGCTTCGGTTGTTTCTCCATTTCTACTTTATAGTGTGTACCGTTCACTTCTACATGAGCGATATTATCTTCAATATTTCCGATGGTCACTTTATAAGAGTTACCATTGATTTTATATTTGTATTCTTTCATCGTTTTATTTTTTTATGGGGTGATTTACTTTTTGGGAGTTTCACGCAAGGTGTAAATCTTCGAACTCCATGGTGAATAGCTACGTTTTACACGAGTGATGGTGAGTACCGTTTCTTCTACGTCGTGTACCTCATCCTGCATCTCGTGTAATGCCATAGAGATGGCAGCGTAAACTTCGCCCGGAGCTTGTGACAGCTCTTTCGCTTCTTGTTTGTCGATGCCTTTAGATTTCATAGCATTACGTTTGCTCAAATTTACGGCTACTTTTCCTACAATCTTGAAAGCAATAAAGAGAAGAATCAATCCGCAGAATACTACGCTCATGGCAGAAATAGACATTCCAATACCTTCAGCATCGTGTTCCTCAAATTTTTCCATTTTGGCATTACTGTCAAGAGTCTTATTGTTAGTGCTCGGAGTCACGTATTTGTCACCACTTCCACCTTTTACTTCCCACTCCATTGCTCCGTCGCTTATGCGAGCGTATGATTGGTCGGGACCGAGAGCGCCTGCCGGCACTACAATCTGGTCAAGCAACTTTCTGCCGGAGTCGTACAAGCCAATCCAGTTGGCAGTCTCCGGATTCAGCTTAAAACTGGTATGGAAAGTACCGCGGTTAGGCTCGCCGTCTGCCCAGAACAGAGCATGTTGACGTGGTTTCACTAATGTCAGTATATCACCTTTCGGGATAAAATAAGTAATTGTATCGCCCGGTTGGCTACTTACTTTCAGCAAACAAGCTGCCAGGTCGGCGCTACCGAATGATTTATTGAATATTTCAATCCATGCACTATGCAACCCGTAGTCGTCCTGAAAATTACTCTGATTGTCTATCAGGATTTCATTCAGTACCAACTTGTTGTTTGACTTTTGCTCTCCACAAGAAGTCAGCCCAATCAGCAACAGCAAAGAAAGGAATATTCCGATTTTGGTTTTGTTCATAATCGTTCTTGTTTTAATGTGAAAAGTTGGATTACAACGGAATATTACCATGCTTCTTAGCCGGATTACTTAATTTCTTAGTCTGCAACTGCTGCAAAGCACGGATCACGCGGAAACGTGTGTTGCGTGGTTCAATCACATCGTCAATGTAGCCGTATTTTGCTGCATTGTAAGGATTGGCAAACAGTTTCGTGTATTCTGCTTCTTTCTCTGCAAGGAATTGGGCAGGATTTTCCTGATCTTTAGCCTCACGTGCGTACAATACTTCTACTGCTCCTGCACCACCCATTACTGCAATTTCGGCAGTCGGCCATGCGTAGTTCATATCACCGCGAAGTTGCTTACAGCTCATCACGATGTGAGAACCTCCGTAAGATTTACGTAATGTGATAGTAACCTTGGGCACAGTAGCTTCACCGTAAGCGTACAACAGCTTAGCTCCATGAAGGATAACACCGTTGTATTCCTGCCCTGTTCCCGGAAGGAATCCCGGTACGTCTACCAACGATACGATAGGAATATTGAATGCATCACAGAAACGGACGAAACGTGCACCCTTGCGAGATGCATTGCTGTCGAGCACACCAGCCAGATACTTGGGCTGATTAGCAACGATACCTACTGACTGGCCGTTGAAACGGGCAAAACCGATGATGATATTCTTTGCATAATCTTTCTGGATTTCAAGGAATTCACCGTTGTCCACGATAGCGCCGATTACTTCGTACATATCATACGGTTTAGTTGGGCTGTCGGGAATGATATCGTTCAAAGAATCTTCCAAACGGTCGATTGGGTCTGTACAATCTACATAAGGAGCTTCTTCAAGATTATTTTGAGGAATAAAGCTTAACAGTTTACGAATCAGTTCGAAACCTTCTTCTTCTGTTTTAGCGGTGAAGTGAGTCACGCCTGATTTTGTGGAGTGAACGCTTGCACCACCGAGGTTTTCTTGGCTAACATCTTCACCTGTTACGGTTTTCACAACTTTTGGTCCGGTAAGGAACATATAAGAAGTGCCTTCCATCATCAGCGTGAAGTCGGTCAGAGCCGGAGAATAAACAGCACCACCGGCACAAGGACCGAAGATACCGGAAATCTGTGGGATAACACCGGAAGCAAGGATATTGCGTTGGAAGATTTCTGCATAACCGGCCAAAGCATTGATACCTTCCTGGATACGTGCACCACCCGAGTCGTTGATACCGATGCAGGGAGCACCCATTTTCATTGCCTGATCCATGATTTTACAGATTTTCAGTGACATTGTTTCTGACAGTGAACCGGCAGAAACGGTAAAGTCCTGTGCGAACACATATACCAAACGTCCTTCGATCGTACCGCAGCCGGTCACTACTCCGTCGCCCGGATAATGTTTTTTATCCATACCGAAGTTCGTGCATCTGTGCTCAACGAACATGTCCATTTCTTCGAAGCTACCCTCATCAAGCAGCATAGCCAGACGCTCGCGTGCTGTGTATTTCCCTTTTTCATGTTGCTTCGCAATTGCTTTTTCACCGCCTCCGATACGTGCTACGGCACGGCGTTCAATAAGCTCTTTAATTTTTTCAAGTTGATTACTCATGAGTTCTTGTTGGTTTTAGAGTTTATGATTAATGTTCGCAGAGTTCTGTTAACACGCCCAGAGTTGATTTCGGGTGAAGGAAAGCGATATTCAAACCTTCAGCACCTTTGCGGGGAGCTTTGTCGATAAGGCGGATTTCTTTGCTTTCTGCTTCTGCCAAAGCATTAGCTACGCCATCTTCTACAGCAAATGCAACGTGATGAACACCTGCACCTTTGTTTTCAATAAATTTGGCAATGGTACTTTCAGGGCAAGTCGGTTCCAACAGTTCGATTTTGGTTTCACCTACTTTTAAAAAAGCGGTTCTTACTTTCTGATCTTCCACTGTTTCAATGTTGTAACACTTCAGACCTAATACATTTTCGTAGTAAGGAAGGGCTTCTTCAATGCTTTTTACAGCAATGCCCAGATGTTCAATGTGTGAAATCTTCATAACTATACTTTTTTTATTTGGTTTTAAATCTGTGCTCATAAGGCATAAAACAGCACAAAGAAAGACAATTCTTACCTAATAAAGAAATATTTCTGCATTTAATTGTTGGGTGATAAAGCAGAAAAAATGGTGGATAAGGAACATAAAGAGTTGTTTTGTAATCTTGAGATTACATTTAGATGTAGAATTTGACTAAGAGTTTGTTCAGCCAATTCCAGTTGACGCGGAACCAGCGGCGGGTACTACTTTGTTTTCCTCCGAAGCGGAGAACAAAATCACGATAGCCGTGTCTGCGGAACGGAAGACCCACATCCATAAATTCCATGTGGCGGAATCCTCGCTGGTGTGCATCTTCCAATGCTTTCCAAACGGCTAGCACGCCCGGATATTGAAGTGCGTACGTCTTTCTCATCCCTCCTGAAAACCAGAGGTATGCATCGTCTCCCGAATAGATGCAGACGGAACCGCCGATGATTTTCTCTTTATATTTTACAACGAATATTTTTGCTAGTTTTCCTTTAATTAGCACGCTGTTCATGTGACGGAAGAAATCGTTGGCAGGAAAATATCTGCGTATGCGGGAAGAATAGACTTTGTGTAGCATTCGTGAGAAGGCGTGTATTTCTTCCACTGTATGTGCTTCCTCTACTCTGGCTCCATTTTTGAGTCCTTTTTTGATCTGCCGGATGCGCGACGGACTGAATCGGTCTTCCGTCTTTTTCATGCTGTGTAACGAATTGCGTACCCGTAACCAGTTGACAGGGAAATAATCGTTGGCTCTGAAAACCCGATAGCCGAACATCGAATTGTTCAGGTTTCGGAATTCGATCAGGACACAGCTGCGCGATGCTTCCTGCGTGAGATGTTCGAGCATATCCCCAAAGACTTCTTCTGCTTTCTCTTTATTGTCAGAAAGGGATTCGTCCAGAAATTCACCTTCGCTATATACTACACAATGTTTCACTAAAGAGGAAGGAAGCCACTTTTTAGCTTTGCGGATAGCGGCGAGCAGGCGTGCCACAGGTTTGCCGTCTTCCGTTGCGACTATTAATAAAGGAGTATACCCGGGAGTTGCTTCATAAATCTGAAATAACTCTTTGGAATGGAAGGTGTTTTTTCCCGGTAATTCAGGAATATCCTTCCCTTGATAATATGTCGTTAGTTTAAGTGGCATCTAGGTACAAATTTACACTTTTTATTCTTTATTCAACAACAAAACGGAGAATTTGTTGGAGATGCTTGAAGTAAAGTGCTGTTTATCTTTGCGAATTTATTGGAAAAAATATATCTTTTAAGAGAAAAATGGTATAAAAGGTGAGTACGTGTATAAATTATGTTCGTCATAATTATGATTATAATCAAATAGTTTTTGCAAAACAACGAGAATTAATATTAACTTTAAATTAGAACGAATGAGATACAATGCATTTGTTGAAGCATGGAAGAATCATCATAGACGCGCTTCCATGATTTTAGGGCTGTCTTTATTGTATGCCCCTCTGTCATATTCTGTTTATGCAGAAGATGGAGTCTCTAATACTATGGTGCAAGTTGTCACACAAACGAAAACTGTGAAAGGAACTGTTGTTGATGAAAGCGGGGAGCCACTGATTGGTGTTTCTATTGTTGTGAAAGGAACAAGTACAGGTACGATTACTGATTTTGACGGAAACTTTTCTATCAATCTTCCAGCGGGAAGAAAAGAGCTGGTCATTTCTTATATCGGTTATAAAGAACAAACTGTAACAGTGGCGGGGAATGGACCGGTCAATGTGAAAATGGTTTCGGATACAAAGGCATTGGATGAGGTTGTTGTGGTAGGTTACGGTACGATGAAAAAACGCGATTTAACCGGGGCTATCACTTCTGTAAAAAGTGAAGATGTCGTAATGAACCCGGGCTCGAATCCGATGCAGGCTTTGCAAGGTAAAGTAGCAGGATTGGACATTACGCGTGAATCGGGACAGGCCGGTTCGGGAGTAAAGATGCAGCTGCGTGGTAACCGGTCATTCCAGAAGGATTCTGGAAATCCTTTATTTATAATTGATGGTATGCCAGGGGATTATTCTACATTGAATCCTAATGATATTGAAAGTATTGAAGTTTTAAAAGATGCTTCCTCAACGGCTATTTATGGTTCGAGTGGTGCAAATGGTGTTATTTTAATTACTACAAAAGGCGGTAAGGAAGGTAAAGCTATAGTTAATTTTAATGCGTATGTAGGTGTAAACGGCTGGTCAAGAACACCGGAGATGCGTAGTGGAGAGAGCTATATACAAACATTGAGAGATGCTTCTATTGGTGCTGGTGATGGACGTTGGAGTTCAGTTGCAGATGATAAAAATCTGTTTACTACTGATGCTGAATGGAATGCGCATCAAAATGGACAATATATAGACTGGGTGGATGCTTTGTTGAAAACTAGTGTAACACAGAATTATTCAGTTTCTGTGGCCGGTGGAACGGAAAAAACAAAAGCCTATTTTTCTCTGAATTTTTCTAATGAGGATGGGCAGTTTGCACAAGATAGCTATAAACTTTATTCATCTAAAATCCGGCTAGACCATAAGATTAAGAACTGGATGAAGGTTGGGATTGATACGCAGTTATCCTATGTACATCAAAATAAAGCTGATTCTGATTTGCAGACTTTGATGGCATCAAATCCCCTTGGAACTTTGTATAATGAAGATGGGAGTATAAACCCTCAACCAGTTGCCGACCCTTCATCTACAGTATATAATTATCTTTTGAATGAGGATAAAAGTTTGTATCGCAATCAGGCCCAAAACCTCAAAGTATATTTTAATCCTTATTTGGAAATCACTCCTCTTAAAGGATTGACTTTTATTACTCGTGCCGGTGCCAGTTTGGGATATTCACGTAGCAATACTTTTACCGGAGAGGGATCTGTTCAATGGTATAAAGCAAATCAAACGGCAGATGGCATTAAGGCGCAGGTAAAAGACAGCCGTTCGTATAACTATAAATGGGAGAATATACTTACCTACAATTTCCAAATTAAGAAAGTACATGATATAACTCTTACCGCGGTTACGTCTTGGAATCATAATCGTAGTGATGTCACTACTTTGTATCAGAAAGGTGTTTCTGATAATAAATTCTTATGGCATAATATTCTTGACGGTAATTCTGCAACTTCGGGAAGTACTTCATATAGCATGTCTAAAGGAATGGGATATGTCGGTCGTTTGAATTACTCATATTTGGGCAGGTATTTGCTCTCTGCATCTGTTCGTCATGACGGATCTTCCAGATTGGCAGAAGGTAATAAATGGGATACCTTCCCGGCTTTTTCTTTGGGTTGGAGAATTTCTGACGAGAAATTTATGGAGAGTACGACAAATTGGTTGAGTAATCTGAAAATTCGCTTTGGATACGGTGTTACAGGTAGTACGGCAGGTATTGATCCTTACTCTTCTGCTGCGTCATTGGATGCTACTTCTGTCAATATGGTGTTAGGGGGTGTTTTGACGCCTATTTATAAGTTCTCGCAGAATATTCCAAACTACTTGCTTACGTGGGAAAAGTCATATAATACCAATATCGGTATTGATGCTGCGTTCCTGAATAATCGTATTGATGTTAGTATGGAATATTATAATACAAAAACGAAAGATGTTATATGGAATAAAGCTCTTCCTGTTGTAAACGGTGCATTCTCACCAGATGGTGGAACTACAGCGAATTATACCACAAATTTGAATATGTGTGAGACCAGCAATAAAGGTTTTGAGTTGGCTCTTAATACACGCAATATTATAACAAAGAATTTTACTTGGAGCTCTAGTGTGACTTTCAATCATAATAAGGAAGAAATTACTAAATTGTCCGGTGGAGATTCTGATGTGCTTAATAATGGTGACACTGGATATGCATTGGCATTGGGAGAAGCTATTAATTCTTATTATCATTATAAGTTGGACGGTGTATGGCAAAAGGGGGAAGAGACTGATGCGGCAGTATTTGGGGCTGCACCTGGTGATTTGAAAATCAATATACCTAATTTGGTAAAGGAGGCAGATGGCAGATTCTATAAGATTGATGAGGAAACGGGGCGTGCTGCCGTAGATGCAAATGGTAATGTTATTTATTATACATCTGATAATAAATATACTCCAAGTGATGCGGATTATCAAATCTTGGGTCACAATTCTCCGGATTGGTCTTTAGGTTTTCAGAATAATTTCACTTGGAAGGACTTTGATTTAAGTATATTCGTGTATGCACGCTACGGACAGATGTTTGCCTATGATATGCTGACATCTTATGACCCGAAGGGTATACGTAACTTCCCAACATATTTCAATTATTGGACGGAAAACAATCCATCAAATGATTTTCCTGCTGCCAATGCTAATAAAGGGCTTGAACAATATACAGGATATTATGGACTACGTTATGTAGACGGTTCATTTATAAAGATTAAGAACATAACCTTGGGATATAGCTTGCCGAAATCCATATTAAAATCAGCCGGTATAGAGAAATGTCGTTTCTATGCTACAATTACAAATCCGTTTGTATTTGCAAAAAGCCATTTGCTGAAAGACTATGATCCTGAAATGAATGGCTCTCTGAAGTACCCATTGACCAAACAATTTGTATTTGGTGTAAATGTTACATTCTAGTTTTCACTAAAAAAAGTATTGAAATGAAAAGAACAATCTATAAAATAGCAGCGCTTACATTCGCTGTGGCTTCAATGTCTGCCTGCTCGCTTGATGAGTATAATCCAAGTCAAAAAACAGGGGATGAAATTCTTGCTACTTTTGATGGGCTCAAAGGATTACAATCTTACTGTTATTCATCACTTTATGGGCAGTTATTCAGTGTGTATGATTTCTTATCCGTTGCTGAAGGCGGAACGGACTGTTGGATAACTCCTGCAGGTAATCCTGATTATGCCAAACAGGTGATTTATTATGATGGTTTAGCCACAAATACCAATGCGACAAATAAGTTGTTTGGTCAGGCTTATTCTATGATCGGTAATTGTAATGCGGTAGTGACCAGAGCTGAATTGGTAACTGACGGTAATGAAAAGGATATAACGACTTTAGTGGCTGAAGCCCGTTGTCTTCGTGCATTCTATTACTCTATATTAGTGAATAATTATGGCAATGTAACATTAACATTGGAAGAATCATCCCAAGATCCTATTTTGACTCCGCGGCGTAACTCGATTGAAGAACTATATACGCAGATAATTGATGATTTGAAATTTGCAGCCAACAATCTTGAGGACACCCCTTACGATAATAATCGTGCGCGTGTGACTAAGAAGACTGCGTTAGGACTTTTGGCTCGTGTCTACGCTCAAGGTGGAGGTGAATATGGTTTGACAGAGGATGGAGTATCTTATTGGCAGCGTGCAAAAGAAGTGGCAGAAGATATGATTTCAGCATATAGCAGTTGTCTTTATGATGATGTGGAAGATGTTTGGGCACCGGCGAACAATCGAAATAATAAGGAGGCCTTATTTATTGCTGCCGGTCCGGATGCAACAAATCTGGAGATTTGGAACGCGGGGACACAATGTAATAATAACTTTACTTATATGTATCCAAAACCAAATACTTTAACTATTTATCCAACACCGGATAATCAAAACTATTGGTATGGACGTACAAATAATAGTGCTTTGGCACCCTCCAAGTATTTGTTGGATTGCTTTGATGCAGATTATGATAAGCGATGGGAGGTAACCTTTACGACCGCCTTTGTGCAGTTCTCCGGCGTACAGTCGGGAGGTAGCTACCTATTTACTAATAAGAAGCAAACATTGGATGATGGTACTACACCGAAAATAGGAACCAAACATGGTGTAAATGATAACATTAGTTCATTTACAATTCTTACTCAAAATATGATTAATACTTATGGGTTGGATGCAAAATTTCATAATGAGTATATTTATCCATATGGTGACTTGAATTATGCATATTACGATGGAACTTGGGCTCCGAAGCTTACTGCCAAGGTTTGGCCTAAAGGAGAAAATAGCGGTGATCCTTCCAAGTTGCAAGAAATGAAGAATCCTTATGTAATCCCTTATCCTGTTGCTGAAGACGATGATAGAATTTGTTTCTATTTGTCAAAAGAAAAACTTTCGGATGCGGAAAAAGCGAAACGTAGATATTATGTAATCAATATTGATGATTTGTTTGATAACGGACAATATCGTAAAACGGATATAAAAGTCACTAATGACAAAAACATGTATCCTGGTTTCAACAAATTTAATTGGCTATCGGAAGATTCATATAGTAGTAATCTGCAACGTAAGACAGGTGATGTATTCATTATGCGTATGGCTGAAGTATATCTGATTGCTGCTGAAGCTAACCAGCAATTAGGAAATGGCGGAAAAGCGGCAGAATATCTGAATGTACTGAAAAAGCGTGCAGCTCGTGATGATGCATCTTACAATGCCATGAAATTGAGTAATGCTACACAAAATGATGTTATGGACGAGTATGCTCGTGAATTATGTGGAGAATATCAACGTTGGGTGACGATGAAGCGTCACAAAGATTCTTTCAAACAACGTCTTACTGTTGGTAATCCTCGTGCGGCTGAAAACTTTGATGAAAACAAGCATTATTTACGTCCGATCTCTTTTAACTTCTTGAGTCAGATTGATAATGCAGAAGAATATGGAAATAATGGGTATTAGAACTCTTACAGATTAAATTTTAAATTAGGAGGGGATATGTCGCGATGACATATCCCTTTTTTATATATTTTCTTTATCTTTGTGCCATCGAACAGAGCTTTATAATTTAAGCGGAACTATGATAGAAGAAATATTAGCTTACAACAAAGAATTTGTTGAGAACAAGGGATATGAATCGTATATTACCAACAAATATCCCGATAAGAAAATAGCTATTCTTTCCTGTATGGACACCCGACTGACTGCTTTGCTTCCAGCCGCATTAGGAATTAAGAATGGCGATGTAAAAATGATAAAGAATGCAGGTGGCGTTATTTCCCATCCTTTCGGTAGCGTGATCCGGAGTTTACTCGTAGCTATCTTTGAACTGGGTGTGGAGGAGATAATGGTGATTGCTCATTCTGATTGTGGAGCTTGTCACATGCATAGTGAAACGATGCTTGAAAAGATGACGGCACGGGGGATAAATCCGGATTATATTGACATGATGCGCTTCTGCGGAGTTGATTTTCATGCCTGGCTGGATGGCTTCGAAGATACGGAAAAGTCCGTGAGGGGAACAGTCGATTTTATCGTGCGTCATCCTTTGATTCCTTCAGATGTGACAGTTTACGGATTTATTATCGATTCTACAACTGGAGAATTAACACGGATTGTATAGATAAACTATCTTTTTAATACCTCTAAATATAGTGACGCTATCCTGAATACAAAAAAATAAGGCAGCTTTTTATCGGCTGCCTTTATCTTTCTACGGTTATATACTTTCTTTGACTGGTGCACTCGTTTGTGACAAATAGGGTGCCCGTACATCTCAATTTCTGCCTCACGGCTAGCTTTACGATTCGCTTTAACGTAATCGTCTTGTGTAATTCGCTTTTTCATAATGAAATTATTTCTCTGTGCAAAGATACGATATATTCTTCATTTAGTATAAACTTTTATTTCCTATTACGCTCGGTTTGCATTATCTTTGCATACATTAATCAAATGAAACCGGAAATAATATGGAAAATTTCAGTGAATTGATAAAGAACCGTCGTAGTATGCGGAAGTTCACCGATGAAGAATTGACACAAGATCAGGTAGTTGCATTGATGAAAGCAGCTTTGATGTCTCCTTCTTCCAAACGTAGTAATAGTTGGCAGTTTGTAGTGGTTGATGATAAAGAGGTATTGAAAGAATTGTCTCATTGCAAAGAACAGGCTTCTTCGTTCATTGCCGACGCAGCTTTGGCGATTGTTGTAATGGCCGATCCGTTGGCTAGCGATGTTTGGATTGAAGACGCTTCCATTGCTTCCATCATGATACAGTTGCAGGCTGAAGATCTTGGCTTGGGAAGTTGTTGGGTGCAGGTTCGCGAACGTTTCACTGCTACCGGAATGCCTTCCGATGAATTTGTCCATGGAATTTTGGATATTCCCTTGCAACTTCAGATTCTTTCTGTCATTGCTATCGGCCATAAAGGGATGGAACGTAAACCTTTCAATGAGGAACATCTTCAATGGGAGAAAATTCATATTAATAAGTTTGGAGGAAAATAAGCATGGGAGCTGCTAAAGCGAATAATAGTAAAGATACCTATCTGGCTACCGCTGTTACCTTTATTGTAATCGGAGCACTTTTTCTGATCGATAAGTTGATTCATTTTTCTTCCATCGGGCTACCATGGGTAATGAATAAGGACAATATGTTATTGTACGCTTCGATCTGTTTCCTTATTTTCAAACGCGATAAATCAATTGGTCTGGTGTTGCTTGGCCTTTGGCTAGTGATGAATATCGGTTTGGTAATATCCTTATTAGGTTCGTTATCCGGATATCTGTTGCCATTGACATTGCTCATCATCGGAATCATTTTATTCTGGTTTGCAAAACGATAAGAGAATAATGAAAAGAAGTATAGAAGATACACCGATCGTGTTTATCGGTGCAGGTAACTTGGCTACTAATCTGGCGAAAGCTCTTTATCGTAAAGGCTTCCGCATTGTACAGATATATAGTCGGACCATGGAATCTGCCCGTACCTTAGCCGAGAAAGTAGAAGCTGAATATACTACAAATTTGCAGGCTGTCTCCAAAGATGCAAAATTGTATATCGTATCGTTGAAAGATGCCGCTTTAGTAGATTTGTTACCGCAGATAACAGAAGGAAAGCAGGCGTCTTTGTTGGTGCATACGGCAGGAAGCATTCCGATGAGCATTTGGGAAGGGCATGCAGAACGTTACGGAGTATTCTATCCGATGCAGACATTCAGCAAACAGCGTGAAGTCAAATTTCAGGAAGTGCCTTTCTTTGTTGAAGCGAAAAGGCCGGAAGATGTGGAGCTGTTGAAGGCTGTTGCCGCCACTCTTTCGGAAAAGGTCTACGAAGCTTCTTCCGAGCAACGTAAAAGCCTTCATTTGGCTGCTGTTTTTATCTGCAACTTCACAAATCACATGTATGCATTAGCAGCCGATTTACTTGAAAAATACAACTTGCCTTTCGATGTCATGCTTCCGCTGATAGATGAAACGGCTCGTAAAGTACACGAATTGGCGCCACGTGATGCACAGACCGGACCCGCTGTTCGTTACGATGAGAATGTGATGAGTAATCATCTTGCCATGTTGGTAGATTCTCCGGCATTGCAGGAAATATATAAACTAATGAGCAAAAGTATCCATGAGCACCATCAACTATGATTTATCCCGTATCAAAGCTTTAGCTTTTGACGTGGACGGAGTATTGAGTTCGACCACTGTACCTTTGCATCCTTCCGGTGAACCGATGCGAACCGTGAATATCAAAGATGGATATGCCATCCAGCTGGCTGTGAAAAAAGGACTTCACATAGCTATCATCACCGGTGGCCGCACAGAAGCGGTACGTATTCGTTTTGAAGGACTGGGAGTGAAGGATTTATACATGGGTTCTGCTGTGAAGATACACGATTATCGTGCTTTTCGTGATAAGTACGGATTGACCGATGATGAAATTTTATATATGGGAGATGACGTACCGGATATCGAAGTGATGCGTGAGTGCGGACTGCCATGCTGTCCGAAAGATGCCGTGCCGGAAGTGAAATCCGTTGCAAAGTATATCTCATATGCAGACGGTGGACGTGGATGCGGACGTGATGTAGTGGAGCAGGTGCTGAAAGCTCACGGTCTATGGATGGCGGAAGACGCTTTCGGTTGGTGAATGGATTAGACGATTGGACAATTTATGATTTACGATTGGAATATCTTTGTAAATTAATCCGGTGATGTCAATAGCAGTACTTTTGACCGTCAACGAAATTGCTCTTAATCATCAACAGAAACATTTTTCAATCATCAATAAAAAGTATTTTCAATCGTAAATAGTAAATCGTCAAATCGTAAATAAAATCATGCTTGATAACTTAAAGAAATACCGGATTATATTAGCTTCCAATTCTCCCCGTCGGAAAGAACTGATGTCAGGACTGGGAGTAGACTATGTAGTCAGAACATTGCCGGATATAGACGAGTCATATCCGGACACATTGGTGGGTGCTGAAATACCTGAATATATTGCTCGTGAAAAGGCAGATGCTTACCGTACCATGATGAAGCCGGGAGAATTATTGATTACGGCAGATACCATAGTCTGGTTAGATGGGAAAGTACTTGGAAAACCGGAGGGCAGGGAAGGAGCCGTTGAAATGCTTCGTACTCTTTCGGGAAAATCTCATCAGGTCTTCACAGGAGTTTGCCTGACTACTACCGAGTGGCAAAAAAGCTTTACCGCTTCCTCCGAAGTTTTGTTTGATGTCTTGTCGGAAGATGAAATCCTGTATTACGTAGATCGTTATCAGCCGATGGATAAGGCAGGAGCTTATGGCGTTCAGGAATGGATCGGATATATCGGGGTTAAATCAATTTCCGGTAGTTTCTATAATATTATGGGACTTCCTATACAGAAACTGTACGGAGAGTTGAAAAAGCTATAGTAAGTATCTTGAATCTATCTGAATATATCAGTGTAATTAACGTATTGATTACATAAAATACATAAGATATACTTAGTACAATAATGCAAAAAAGGCTGCCTTGAAATAGAAAATGAGGCAGCCTTTTTCTGTATTTTTAAGCAGGAACATTTACTGAATATCCCAAACTGAAAGATGCGAAAACTATAATAAATCCAGCATCAGAGGAATATCTTCTTCCCGAATTCCTTGTGTGAGAAGAGCCTCTTCATCTTTATGGAACATTTCCAAGAATCGTTCCCGGTTTCCACTTGCCGTAATGGCTTTTCCATAGAAAACGGCAGCTTTCTGAATATCTCCCATCACCCAAGCAACATGTCCTGCATTCATATAGTCAATAGCCAGAGGCTTTTGTTCTATTATTTTTTCATAATACTTCATCGCCTGTTCATGTTTCTGGCTGATGAATGAACACCAGCCGATACCACGCCATGCCTTGATGCAATTGCTCTCGATGAAATCCAGTTTGAAGAAATAATTCAGTGCTTCTTCATATTGCCCCAATTCAGCCAGACAACTACCGATATGGAAAGTCACGTTGGTATCTTCCGGAGCAGCTTCTTCTACCTTTTTGTAGTAGGTGATTGCTACCTGATAGTTTCTGTTCAGCCGATAACAAATAGCCAGATGGCGATTGTTCCAGATATTATCCGGTTTCAGCGTGTCTGCTTTCAGGTAAGCCTGAATAGCCTCTGCATATTTCTTCCTTTTTTGCAATGCATAGCCAAACTTCTGATAATATTCCGCACTCTCTCCTTCGAATCCGCCAATCGTTTCCAACTCCTCATAAATTTCGATAGCCTCGTCCCAACGTTCCTTTGACAGGTAGAAATCGGCAATGGGGAACAATACATCTTCCCAGTGTAATACATTGTCAAGTGCAGGGACATGATGAAGATCGAGCTTCTCTTTAAAAATATCTCTGAATTCACTCTTACGCACACTAAGTTTGAAGAAACGATACAAATCGTGCAGGTATTGGTTGCTGACCGTTCCCGGACGTTCATTGAATTTCTTCATCGTCTCAACATTCGATTTCTCCGCCAATTCTGCAACCTGCTGTTCGTTCAGTTGGCTCAACATCATATCCTGTTGTGACTGTGGCAATTGATGGATCGTGAAAAAGAGCGAGTACTTATCACTATTGCTGAAGAACCCCGATTGAAGAATTAAATCCAGTAGACTGCCTCCCTGATTTCCCGCCTGCTTCATTGCCTTGAGCACATTAGACTGTTGCTTGCTGAATGGATAAAACCAGTTATGTACCTCGCGGAAGAATGGATAGTTTTTCAATGCCGCAAAAGTGCTCATATATACATCTGCACCCTCCAACTGCAATTCGTTCATTTCACGCAATTTATCCCCCAGTCCGGATTTCTCGAATGCATCTTCCCAATCCGGATTCATATCGTTGTTCTCTTCATCGCTTTCTTCAAAGCCGAACCGCATATTTTTCATGGAGGAAACATTCTTCAGCATTTCGGGAATAATCTCCTCCCTCATCTTTTTATCAATCTTTTCCGTTTCCTGACATAATAGCATTTGGCGGTAAATACGTGCGACATCTTCTCTGAATGAAGGAATTTCTTCCATGAGATCCACCCTTTTTATCAGTTCCGGATAGAAAGTAAGGCGGCTTCTGTAAATGTGGAAAATAATCATCGCACCAACCAATGCCCGTTGACTGACGTTGACGTTGGGATGCTCGTAAGCATCAAGCAACCACATTATTTTTCGTAAGTCGAAACATTCCATCAAGCTTAATGTGAGGGCGCTGACAAACAAACATAAGTCATCTCCCGGAAGTAATTCCGAGGCAAGCATGGCTTTTGCATCTTCCTCGTCTTCGGGAGTCCATGCACTATTCGTCCATGTTCTGATAAACATAAACTTGAGCGTGTCCTCATGCCGCTTTAATACTTCATCCATCTTTTCGTCAGACAGTAATCCGCTGACTGCCAAGTCGTCATTAAAAGACTCCAGTATGTGCAATATGGTTTTAAGACCATAGTTTGACAAGTCTGGCGATTTGGGAGTGCGTCGTACTTCATGATAGTATCTTGATGAAGCGTTATCCAATATGAGCAAACGTGATTGGTCGGCAATTCCCCACGTGTCTGATACCATTTTCTGATACAGATTCCACCGTTCAGGGTCATTTGCTCCTTGTTTCATGTATTCCAGCATATACTTGTAGGAAGTCTGCAATTGTTCCAGGCGGGTACGCAGATCCCAGTCAGGACACTGCCACAGCAGAGATTCCAACTGCATCAAAGCTTCCTTGAGTCTTTTCTCTTCAAGTAAGGTACGTATATATGCGTATTGTTCATTAATCGTTTTTTCGTTCATCATTATTTAATTATTTACTTTTTCCAATCCAAGTCAAACGTTTCCAGAGACCCTCAAAAGGACCATGTTTATGGTGTCGGAGCCACCACGAACAGAATACCATTTGTAATAGAACAAAAAGGATGCCAAAAAGGAAACTATATGTGATTCCTAAATATCGTCCCAATTCGAATCCCCAATGATAGAACAAAAGAGAACCGAAAATAGATTGCCCGAGATAGTTCGTTAAACTCATTTTACCATAAGAGGTGAAACGCATAAAGAAACTGCGGTCTTTCACACGGTAGAAAGTCAACAGTAATCCTGTCACCAGTAATACCATGAAACTAAGGCTGCTGAATGAACTTAATATCAATTGTAGAGGAACAAGGACGGCACTCCGTTCGATGAATTCCGGCAACATATTATTTAATCCGTAGATGGGGAAGAAGCAGAGAAGCGAAATTGCCAATGCTTTTAGCCACAAGCGTTCGTTCTGTTCGCTATACAGGAAATATTTGCGGCGACCAACCAGCATTCCGAATAGGAATAGTCCCGGTGTTTGTAAGATACGTCCGTGTTCCAATGCCCAGGTCATGTTAGCCATTTGTCCTTCCCACATATTCATGCGGACTGTTTCAAGGAAGTTGCCATGCTTTTGCACGTCGAAAGCGATGCTGAAATAATAGCCTGCCAGACTTTTACCTGCCACATAGTCAGGATTGCATAAGGCATAGATCAATTTTGCCCAGTCGATAGGTTGAAGGATTAATAAAGTAGCAAAGATGGCAACTGTACGGTCACTCATCCGGCAAAATATCGGCAGGATAATTCCTAAAATCGCATACATGGTTAATATTTCACCGGTAAAGAAAGCGGCATTGAATTGTCCTATAATGAACAGGATGAATAATCTCCATAAAAAACGCAGGCGGAAATCTTTCCCTCTCCGTTGTTGGTTATTGTCCTGAATATAGAAACTGAAACCGAATAGCAAAGCAAATACAGCGTATGCTTTATTGCTGAATGTGAAGAATAATCCTCTCCAGATTGCCTGATCGGTAAATTTCATCCATTCAAAAGGGACTTCTTCCGGAAAAGAATAGAAATTAAAGTGTTCAATACTGTGCAAGAGGATGATTCCCATTACTGCCAATCCTCTTAATACGTCGGCCACGTCTATTCGGGCATTGGTTTCGGCGATTTTACTTTCCATGTTTTTTTAGCTATTGTTATTAATAAGATTAATATTTGTTCCAAGAGGAATATATTCAGGCACGGATTACGCGGATTACACGGCTTCAAAAAGATTGCGCAGCCAAAACCGTGTAATCCGCGTAATCCGTGCCTAATTCCTTATTTATAATTTCATTCATAACCCTATGGGAATGAATGATAGTCTGTTTTCAACTACTACGATTAATACTTAATACTTGACACTCAATACTTGAATTAAAACCTCACCTGTACCTGTGCCTGTATCAGATTGGAATCTTTCTGTCCATCTCCTTTTTTGTCACAAAAGGTATATTGTGCCTGCAATCGACATCTGGGATAAAACCAGTATTGTACGCCTGCAATATAGTTATTTTGTTTGAAATCTGCGCTCTTGTTTGGGTTGAAATAATCGTACGAAGCGATGAAATCGAAATTCCGTGCAAAGCGTAGGCTTCCCGTTGCATAGAAGCCTTCACTTGTCACACTTCGGTCTTTTCCGCCAAGATATTCCGTACGCAGATTAAAAGTCGGAGTAGTGACAACACCTCCTGCACTCCAACGTTTCTTGGCGTAATTTTCTCCCGCTTTGATTCCAGTATATTCCGAATCGGCTATGGCGTGCCCTGTTCCGCGGATGAACGAACCACCTACGGATAACCATTTCAGAGGATAAACCATCAAATTGCCGACCACATCTTTCTGGTTGTTTTTGTCTTTGGTATTCAATCCCTGCCCGTTCATTACGGCCACTTTATATTGCAGGAAGTCTCGAAATACTTTCCCGTGAAGCATCATGCCAATATCCCGTCCGGAAGTCATTCCGTAACACTTATCGCTACCGCTTACTCCTGCCAGATAGCAGACAGATTGTGAATAGCAATTAATAAGTTCTACTGTAGTAGGAGACAATTCGTTTTCTATGGTATAAGGAACTTTGAATTCACCGATACGTGCCGTAAGTCCGGGGAGAAACTGATAATCGGTATATACTTCGAGTAGCATACCGCCATTGTAGAAGTCATACATAAAGTCGCAAGTCCACCGTTTGGTGATCTTTCCATGTGCCATGAAAATGATTCTTTTGATGTCGAATGTATTGTCAGGATTCGCTGCATCGTCGTATGTATATCCCAGCTGGGCATATCCGGAGAGGCTAATTCGTTCTTTCAGCGTGTTGACAACCTGATTTAGTGGCGTTTGTTCTTGTGCAAGAAGGGCATTTTGCATACCTATTATACATAATACAAAAGTGAAGAGTTTAAGTAGTGTTTTTCGCATGAGTCAGTTGTTATTTGATTATGGTTGATACTGTGGGGATAAACGTAGTGTCAATCAGATTCTTTTCAGAGTAGGTTTGGGGTATTCGGTGGTTTTCTTTCAACCAGTGTATAGCCTTGTCTATCGCTTCAGCGGAGGGGCGTTTTGCTTTTTGATAACCGGGGAGGGCAACGAGCCCTGTCAGATTTTCGGGCACACCTATTTCTATCAGTACTTGTTCCCATTCTTTCTGCGGGTGCATTTTTATATAATCTACTCCCAGGTTATATCCTGTGATGAGTAACTCGATTTCTTTTCTCTTTTCGTTGAGTGCTTTTCGTGAAAAAGCGGTAGCGGTGAAATCGATACCCAGCTCTTGTGTACTTACCAATGAACGATGTTTATTGTTCATGGCGATGGATGCGGCAGGATCGGGCAGGAAAGAGGCGTCAATCTGATTGTACTGCAACATTTGCAGGCGGAGAAGAAGCTGGCCGATTCCCGGCATGTTTATTTCCGTATGCTTGATTCCGGCTTTGCTTAATAGCTGGTCGGTGGCATATTCGATAACTGTGTTGCGCGATACAGCGATATTCTTTTCCTTGAGCTGTTCCAGTTGGTTGATATTACTTTCTTTGGAGACAATGAAGCAGAAATAACCGTCATTCTTCAGGATGAATGCTAAATCAGTATGATGAATAGCTTGTAATGCTACCGCACTGGGATAATCAGTAATCATGCCATCCATTTTCCGGGTTTGGAAAGCAGCGTCCCGGTCGTTGGCAGAGTTGAATGAAAGAATGGTCAAGTCCAGTCCTAATGAGTCGTAAATGCCTTGCGTTTTGGCTATATGAAAAGGAAGTCCGTCTAGTGTAGGCATCATGCCTAAGGTAAGTGGTTGCAGTTCGGCTAGAGGTAAAAAAGAGCTGTCTCCTTTCTTACTCTGGCAAGAGTAAAGGAAGAAAAGGATGAACCAAAAGAATAGTACCGGTCTTTTCATACCTCGTTTTTATAAATAAGAGGACCTCTTTTTTTATAAATAGGGGCAACTCTTTTCACAAAGAACTGCCCCGACCAACATTTTTGTGTAAAATTAACAATAATCTTATTCTTGAATAGCAGCGATACCCGGAAGAACTTTTCCTTCGATTGCTTCGAGCAATGCGCCACCACCAGTTGAAACATAAGACACACCGTTAGCCAAACCGAACTTGTTAACGCAAGCTACAGAGTCGCCACCACCTACGAGTGAGAATGCGCCTTTCTTAGTTGCTTCAACGATTGCTTCACCTACTGCACGTGAACCGTGAGTGAAGTTATCAAATTCGAATACGCCTGTAGGACCGTTCCAAAGAATAGTCTTAGATTCTTTGATCACGTTAGCGAAGATTTCTTCAGTCTTAGGACCGATGTCAAGACCTTCCCATCCGTCAGGAATTTCGTCAACAGCACAGAATTTAGTATTTGCATCGTTAGAGAATGCGTCAGCAATCTTAGCGTCAACAGCCAATACCAGGTTTACACCTTTTTCTTTAGCTTTCTTTATCAAATCCAAAGCCAGGTCAAGTTTGTCGTCCTCACAGATAGAGATACCGATTTTACCCCCCATTGCTTTAGTAAATGTATAAGTCATACCACCGGCGATGATCAGGTTGTCCACCTTGCTCAACAGGTTTTCGATGATTTCGATCTTAGAAGAAACTTTAGAACCACCCATGATAGCAGTGAACGGACGTTGGATGTCGTTCAATACTTTATCAACAGCTTTCACTTCTTTCTCCATCAAGTAACCGAACATCTTGTTGTTTACGTCGAAATATTTAGCGATCAATGCTGTAGAAGCGTGTGCACGGTGGGCAGTACCGAATGCGTCGTTTACGTAGCAGTCAGCGTAAGAAGCCAATTTCTTGGTAAATTCTTTCTGGCTTTCTTTTACAGCTTTCTTAGCAGCAGCTTTTTCTTCGTCAGTTGCATCTTCTGCCAAACCTCTTGGTTTGCCTTCTTCTTCAGCGTAGAAACGAAGGTTTTCGAGCAACAGCACTTCTCCCGGTTGCAGAGCAGCAGCTTTTACAGCAGCTTCTTCGCCCATGCAGTCGTTAGCGAACTGAACCTCAACGCCCAGCAGTTCAGACAGATGCTTGATGATATGTTTCAAAGAGAACTTATCGGCAACACCTTTCGGACGGCCCAGGTGAGAGCCAATGATGATGCTTCCGCCGTCTGCCAGAATCTTCTTCAAAGTAGGAAGAGCTGCACGCATACGAGTGTCATCTGTAATGTTGAAGTTTTCGTCCAGGGGTACATTGAAGTCCACGCGAACAAATGCCTTTTTACCGGCAAAATTGAATTTGTCAATTGTCTGCATAATACTCTATTTTTATTTAAAAGTGTTTTTAAAATTCTTCTTTTAGAACGACTGCAAAGTTACTATTTATTTCGGTTCCTTGCTATTAAATCGTTATTTATTCTTGGCTTTTGGTTCCTCTTTTGTAACTTTATAGGTGTTACAGAAATATTTGCACATCATTTGCAAACCACAGGTGTCACATTTGGGAGTACGTGCCTGACAAACGTAACGGCCGTGCAGGATGAGCCAGTGATGGGCAATCGGTATGAGCTTTTCAGGAATATTCTTCACCAGTTCTTTTTCCACGCTGAACGGGGTGGTGCAACTGTCCGGGACCAGTCCGATGCGGTGGCTGACACGGAACACGTGTGTATCTACAGCCATTGCCGCTTTTTTGAATACAACCGACTGAATCACATTGGCTGTCTTTCTTCCTACACCGGGCAACTTTATCAGATCTTCCAGATTATCCGGCACCTCGCTATTGAAGTCATTCACCAGCATCTTTGCCATGCCGACCAGATGTTTGGCTTTGTTGTTGGGATAAGACACGCTTCGTATGTATTCGAAAATCACTTCCGGCGTAGTGGCAGCCAGTGCTTCCGGAGTCGGAAAATCTTTATACAAAGGAGGAGTGATGATATTCACCCGTTTGTCCGTGCATTGTGCAGAAAGAATAACAGCGATCAGCAACTCATACGGATTGTTGTAATGCAGTTCGGTTTCGGCTACAGGTATGTTGTCCTGAAACCAGGCGATTACTTTCTCATAACGTTCTTTCTTTCTCATCGTAGCTTGTTTTTATGGTAATGAGGCGTCACTTTTAGTCTGAAATAGAGGGCGGAAACTACCGTCAGGCAGGCTCCGAAAAGATAGGCCTTATCAAATGTACTTATTTCTGCGATATATCCTCCGGTCAGCATACCGATGCCGATTCCTACATCCCAGGAAGTGAGGTAGGTAGAAGTCGCTGTTCCCCGCTGGCTGTTAGGGGCGAGGTTGACAAACAGCGTGTTAAATGCCGGAAACATAATGCCAAACCCGACACCCATTAATAATGCGATGCCAAAAAACAGCAGGGTACAGACGGTATCATTCCATTGAATCAGGTATACACAGGCTGAAAGCAGGAAGAAACTGAAAACAACCAGGTATAATCCGGCAGCTATTACTTGCGTTATTTTTCCGCGATCCACCAGTTTTCCTGAAAAGATGCGGGAGATGGCCATACCGACTGCCATAAAGGTAAAGAAGAACCCGGTTTGTGTGTTCAATCCTATTTGGCGGGCGTACATGGCGACATAGTTAGTGGTCATTCCGTAAGGGATGGAAAGTAACAGCAGACTAAGTCCGGCAGGCAGTCCTTTCATCAGGATAAAGCGGTCGAGCGAGATCGGCTCCCGTTTCACAGGAGGCTTGTAGGGCGTTTTTACCAGACTTGCACATAGAAAACCTAAAATGCAGGAACCGAATGCATAACAGAATATCGTAGCAAAAGAAACTCCCGCATCATGCAGAAACAGTCCGAACATCGGTCCGATGGACATGGCTGTGTTGTTGGTAAGCCCGTAATAACCTAAGCCTTCCCCTCGCCGGGAAGAGGGCATAATGTCTATAACTACCGTGTTTCCGCCTACTGTGACCATTCCAAAAGAGACTCCGTGAATGATTCGGAAGATAATAAATAAGGTAAGGGAACCGGCAATTAAATATCCGCCGAACATCATCATGAAGATGAAGTAAGCAAACAGATAAAGAGGTTTCCGGGCAAACGTGTCGAGCAGATAGCCGGAAAACGGACGGATACAGAGGGCTGCCACCGTGTAGCAGGAGAGGACAATGCCGATAGTGGAATTTCCAGCCTGGAAGAATTCGGATAAATAGAACGGCAAAACAGGAATCAGCAACCAGAAACCGAAGTATAGCAGGAAGTTGGCTGCCAAGATGAAACAATAACTGGGAGTAATGAGTCTATCCTTTGCCATAATGAATGTATTTGTTTCACCACAGAGGACGCAGAGGACGCAGAGTCTCACGGAGTTTTTTCTTTCTAATGACTTTCTATGAAAAACGAGCCGTAGTTGATACGGCTGAAATAAGAACTCTGTGTCCTCTGCGTCCTCTGCGTCCTCTGTGGTGAAATCTAATTTAGTAAGCGCTCTCGAATTCTTTTAGGAAGCGCGTATCGTTTTCAGAGAACATACGGAGGTCTTTCACCTGATATTTCAGGTTTGTGATACGCTCGATACCCATACCGAGAGCATAACCGCTGTATATTTTGCTGTCTATTCCGTTTGATTCAAGTACGTTCGGGTCTACCATACCGCAACCGAGGATTTCTACCCAGCCGGTGTGTTTACAGAACGGACATCCTTTGCCACCGCAGATGTTACAGCTGATATCCATTTCCGCACTTGGTTCGGTAAACGGGAAGTAAGACGGACGCAGACGAATTTTTGTATCAGCACCGAACATTTCTTTGGCGAAGAGCAGCAACACCTGCTTCAAGTCGGTGAATGATACGTTTTTATCTACATACAGTGCTTCTACCTGATGGAAGAAACAGTGTGCGCGATAGCTGATAGCTTCGTTACGATATACACGTCCCGGACAGATGATGCGGATAGGAGGCTGTGACGTTTCCATCACACGGGTCTGTACAGAAGAAGTATGTGTACGCAATACTACGTCCGGGTGGGCTTCGATAAAGAAAGTATCCTGCATATCGCGTGCCGGATGGTCTTCGGCAAAGTTCAGTGCCGAGAACACGTGCCAGTCATCTTCAATTTCCGGACCTTCGGCAATGCTGAATCCCAGACGGGCAAAGATATCAATGATTTCGTTCTTTACAATGGTGAGCGGGTGGCGTGTACCGAGTTCCACAGGATAAGCCGAACGCGTCAAATCCAGTCCGTCACAATCGTTGTCCTGACTTTCAAACATTTCTTTCAGCGCGTTGATTTTGTCCTGCGCTTTTGTTTTCAGTTCATTCAGTCTCATGCCGACTTCTTTTTTCTGTTCGGCAGCTACGTTACGGAAATCTGCCATTAAGTCGTTAATGGCTCCCTTCTTACTTAGGTATTTGATGCGGAGAGCTTCGAGTTCTTCGGCATTGGAGGCGTGTAAGGCTTCCACCTCTTTCAGAAGTTGTTCAATCTTAGCTATCATATTTTTGATGTATTGTTATTCAGTTTCTTAGTAAAAACCGTGCAAAGATATAATTTTATCACGAACCATCGAAATAATTTGTATCTTTGTTGCCGATATGTACCGAAAATCCGGCAACTTATGAAAAAGATTGTTTTCTGTCTTCTGCTTTTAACCTTTTCTTTTCGCCTTGCGGCCCAAATTGACTATTTGGAGCCGGTGAAGCCTTTTTCCACTTATACAGGCGAGTTAGGCGAATATTATCGTAGTGTGTTTTCTTTACTTAATACAGGCTTCCAGAAACAGCCTTATGCGCGTTTTGCAGCTATCCCTTCCTTTTCGCCGGAGTATGCAATGTCGGTAGAGAAGAGGAACGGACGTTATACGCTGGTTTCGAACACATTATCGCGTACTTATTGGCAGGCAGAGAAGGGGACGGTGACGGTGGATACTAAATCGGTTGTCATTAGTGCTTCCCTATATCACTCTTTAGGGGCTATCTTTCGTTTGGTGACAGAGCAGGTACAGGATTTGGACGGTTCTACGGCTGGTTTGGATGGAATTGTTTATTTTTTCTCTTCTACGGATGCCAAAGGTAAAGAGCAGATGGGACGTAAATGGTCGCCGGAAAAGGGAACGTTGATGGAACGTCTCGTGTTGGTTTGTCAGTCGGCTTATATGTTATCCCGAGGGGAAAATATTTCGGAACAGACGTTGGCAGTGGAGGCTGCTGCTTTATTAAAAGCATTGCAACAGCGTACCAAGGAAGAGCCGGATGCTTATAAGCGGCCGATGTATATCGGAATTTATCCGGTGGGGCCCCGTTCAAAGACACTTTCCGGAAGACAGGTGGAGGAACCTGCTCATTTCTCTGCGATGACTCCGGAAGAATATATTGCCAGTGAAATGGTTTATCCGTCAGGGCTTTTGGAGAAGAATGTTTCGGGTTATGCTTTATGTGAGTTTACTATTGATAAGGAAGGGGTTATCCTTCGTCCTCATATTCTACGTTCCACTCATCCGGAATTTGCAGAGGAGGCTCTCCGCATTGTCAAAGGGATGCCGAAATGGTCACCTGCATTGGTGGGAGGAAAGCCGGCGGATAGTAATTACACTCTTTATGTTCCTTTCCGTCCGCAACTCTATCGGAATAAATAAGCAACTTTGCATCCAAAGTCCGATTAATAAAAAAAGAGATATTGCATTTATAAGTTGAACTTATACTCTTTCCAATAAATAAAAAAAATAAATTTGCTGTCATCTGTCACAGATTGTAACTTAACTGTTTGATTATGAAAAGTTAATGGCGTGACAGCAGCATGGTGACAGCACTGTGACGGCAATAATGCTGTCACTGCAAAGCAAAGAAGAGATAAACGCACTGCAAAGGCGGTATGGTAGAGATGCATACCCAAATCAAGTAAAAATCACAGATGAAGTTTCATGGCCTGAATAGTATTAACCACAGGCAGATAAGCTATTTTATTTATTACCCCTGTACATACGGGGCGGGATCTGCCTTGTAACCGATAGTTTCAAGCCTTGAAACTATTGGTTTTGCGGTGTGAAACTACAGTTTCATCGCCTTGAAACTGTAGTTTCTCCTGCTTGGAACTATTAGTTTCTCTTAGGTGAAACTATAGTTTCACACTGATGGAACTTTAGTTTCTCGCCGATGAAACTATTCCCCCATGTAGTTGTTTACTTATTTATCTTATATAAAATTCCATTGTAACTAAAAAGCTTGTCATTTATTATATTTCTTTTCAGAAAAAAGAAGTATATTTGCAATCAAGGACCGGACCTTTGACAGCCGGACTTGTATTTATAGGACATTTAATTTATCTAACAGGAAACTAGCAATTTTCAAACAGATGATAAATCAAATGTCCGTGCCAAGCTTATATCCCTATCGATATATAAGTTCTGGTGCGGGCATACTGTATTTTCATCTGTCGGTTTTGCTAGTACCGCTGTTGGGAAATATATGTATCGTTCGCACCTTTTTTATATTTGGTTGCGACGTATACATCTAAAAACAAAACGAGGTATGACAACAAAACAATGGATTGGTATTGAAGAAGCAGCAACCAAGTATCAGGTATCTACCAGACGTATTATTACTTGGTGTAAAAGACAGGAGATTATTTATTCAGAAATCGGTGATTATCTGATGCTTGATGAAAACAGTCTGACGGATTGTCTTGAACGAAATATCCGGTTCAGTCTTTCCGAAGAAGAACACAAACGCCGGATGGATGAGAAGATGAAGGAAAATGAAGAGGAACTTTTTCTGCTTCAATCGCTGAAAGAGTTGACCCCATTGATTCGGTTAATAATAAAAGAGCTTGCCGGAATGATAAGAAATGATGAAAGACGGCAGCTATTTCTCTATACCGTCTTGCAAGGAAACATCAAGGATTTTAGTGTCCGGAAACACATGAAATATCGTCAAGCGCAGAAAGTATTTGAGGGACTTGTACAGGAAATAAAATCTCAAGCGGGATTCCTTAGGACTTATAAGGAAGAAAATATCCGCCTTAGAGCAACAATAAGGGCGTATGAAATGAAATCCCGCCAGAATGGCTTTGATAATGATATGCTCATGAGGGAAGCAGAAGAGACGAATCCGGAAATTTTTATTCCCGAAGATATAAAAGCGGCAAAGGCTTTGCTCGATACTCCTATCACAGAATTGAAATTCGATATTCGGTCGCAGCGGATCATTTCTGAAGCTGATATAAAAACACTCCGGGAACTGCTACAAATCACTTCTCAATATGGGTTTAGGAAATTGCGTGATATGTTACGGAATTTCGGGCTGGTTTCACAAAAGAAAGTGGAAAAACGCTTGAAAGAGCTGAATGTACTGGACGTTGCCGGTAACTGTAATTTATATAGGTATCTGGATGAATGACACAGATTGGGCTGGAGTGTTTCTTTGATAGTATAATAACATGACTGATTTCTTCAAAAATTATTAAAATAGAAAACTTTTCTTCGTTTGTATTGTCTTATAACCATAAACTTTTAAAACGAGAACTTATGGATGATATGATTAACAGGCATGATTCGATAGCCGAAGAAAATATCGAACCGAATGGTCGTCCGGCTAAGAACCAGTTTGAGGAATGGAGTGGCGAGGTTGCCGACCGTGCCGATGACGCATTTAAGAATGACAAGAAAGACGGTCCCATTAAAGACCGTGAGAAACGTATAAAAGAAATGGACGAAGTGATTAAAAAGGACCTTGAATAAAGGTCCTTTTTAATTTTAGTTTGCCGGAGTAATAACTTTAATGTTGAAATATTGAAACTAGAGCAGGTTTCACCCATCGTATGATGGGCGGTTTTATTTCTAATATGATCTTAAATAAATTCACTAAATGTGCGAATTTTAAATTTGAAATAGTATCTTTGTTGCATCAATAAATAGCTATGAATGTAGAATTTGAAAAAGATTATTTAGCTGACCTGTATGAAAAGGGGAAAATGACCGATAAAAAACATCGGTTCCAGCCCAATATCGTAAAGGGATATTTGAAGTGCGTGAAAGTCTTAATGAATATCTCCAGAATGGAGGATTTGTTCACATTCCAATCTTTGAATTATGAAAAACTGAAGGGGGACAAAAAGGGGCTTTCTTCTTTGCGCATAAACGACCAATATCGTTTGGAGTTTAGGGAAATACCCAGTCAAAGCGATCAATCAATAATAGAAATATGTTCGATAGTAGATATAACGAATCATTATAAATAAAGGATATGGGAAAATTAGCTAACAATTTACAGTCGTTCACTCCGTATCATCCTGGTGAATTGGTAAAAGATGAATTGGAATACCGGGCTATAAAGCAAAAGGATTTTGCTGAAAAGTTCAATATATCTTATAGTGTATTGAATGAAGTCTTGAACGGGAAAAGAAATATAACTTCTGAATTTGCATTAGTCTTGGAAGCTGCTTTGGGCATCAAGGCAGATGTTTTGGTTAGAATTCAAACAGATTACAATTTGGATATGGCTAGAAATAGCGATAAGCTAAAGGAGAGACTTAATAATATTAGAAAAATTGCAGCTGCATTATAGATTTATCTTATTAAATAATCTGACAACCAATCGCTTGACTAAGCGAAGTCGGGCTTTAGTTTAACTAAAAAAGGGAAACCAATTTCTTGATTTCCCTGCTTGGTGGAGCGTATCGGACTCGAACCGATCACCTTAACACTGCCAGTGTTACGCTCTAGCCAGATGAGCTAACGCCCCTTTTCTATCTTACTATGATAACGTTTGTAAACGAATCTTTTTTGTTGCCGCAAATATAATGCATTATTCTGAAATAATTGCTATGTTTGCGGTAAATAATAGTATGAAATTAAGATATGCTGATTTATAATACAACTTTTCAAGTGGACGATGACGTTCACGACAATTTTATGATTTGGATAAAAGAAAGCTATATCCCTGAAATACAGAAACACGGTGCTTTAAAGGCACCGCGCATTTGCCGGATATTAAGTCATCGGGAAGAAGGAAGTGCGTATTCTTTGCAATGGGAGGTGGAAAGCAGCGGGTTACTGCATCGTTGGCATCTGGAACAGGGAGTACGTTTGAATGACGAACTGGCAAAAATATTTAAAGATAAAGTGATCGGATTTCCGACCCTGATGGAGGTGATAGAGTGATTCAACCGGTAAAAGAAAAGATAATCCTGGGGATTGACCCCGGTACGACAATCATGGGATACGGTGTTCTAAGAGTGAAAGGAACCAAGCCTGAAATGATTGCGATGGGGATTATCGACTTGCGTAAATTTGCCAACCACTATCTGAAACTTCGCCATATCCATGAACGGGTATTGAGTATTATTGAAAGTTATCTGCCTGATGAGCTGGCTATTGAAGCGCCTTTCTTCGGTAAAAATGTACAATCGATGTTGAAGTTGGGCCGTGCACAGGGGGTAGCGATGGCAGTGGCGTTGAGCCGGGACATTCCGATTACGGAATATGCTCCTTTGAAGATAAAGATGGCTATCACCGGAAACGGGCAGGCATCAAAAGAACAGGTAGCGGATATGTTGCAGCGGATGTTGCGCTTTCCCAAAGAGGATATGCCTACTTTTATGGATGCAACAGATGGATTGGCGGCAGCCTATTGTCATTTCCTGCAAATGGGGCGGCCGACCATGGAAAAAGGTTATAATAGCTGGAAGGATTTTATAGCGAAGAATCCGGATAAGGTGAAGTAAAGCGACTGATTATAGGGATAGATATAAAGGAAATATCTAGGGGAGGTTTAAATGAAGATGGGAAGTAATTATTTAGCAATATTAGGGGTGACTACAGTGACAACAGTAATGAGCTGCTCCCCTGCGAAAAAGGAATATGCTTCTTTTGAGCTGTATCCGGTTCGTACGGGAAGTCTTACGGAAATGGAATATACGCCGTTGGCAACCAAATTTTATCTTTGGTCACCAACTGCAGAAGAAGTACGCCTGATGCTATATGATGCCGGTGAAGGCGGACATGCTTATGAAACAGTAAAGATGGAGCCCACAGAAGATGGAACCTGGACAACTTCAGTAGATGAGAACCTGCTTGGCAAATTCTATGCCTTCAATGTAAAAATCAATGATAAATGGCAGGGAGACACGCCGGGAATCAATGCACATGCTGTCGGAGTGAATGGGAAACGTGCCGCCATTATTGACTGGAAGACTACAAATCCCGAGGGATGGGAGAGTGACAGACGTCCTTCTCTGAAATCTCCTGCTGATATGATTATCTATGAAATGCATCATCGTGACTTCTCGGTTGATTCTACTTCGGGAATTAAGAATAAAGGTAAATACCTCGCATTGACTGAACACGGGACCATGAATTCGGATCGGTTACTGACCGGTATCGATCACTTGATAGAACTGGGAGTGACACATGTACATCTTCTTCCTTCCTCTGACTATGCTTCTATCGACGAAACAAAACTGGAAGAAAACCACTATAACTGGGGATATGATCCGGCGAATTATAATGTGCCGGATGGCTCTTATTCAACTGATCCTTATCAACCTGCCACTCGTGTGAAAGAGTTCAAACAGATGGTACAAGCACTGCATAGAGCTGGTATCCGTGTGATAATGGATATGGTTTACAATCATACTTTTAATACTGTTGAAAGTAACTTCGAACGTACTGTTCCCGGTTATTTTTATCGTCAGAAAGAAGACGGGACATTGGCAAATGGTTCCGGATGCGGTAATGAGACGGCAAGTGAACGCCCTATGATGCGCAAGTTCATGATAGAGTCCGTTCTTTACTGGATAAAAGAATATCATATTGACGGTTTCCGCTTTGACTTGATGGGAGTACATGATATTGAAACCATGAATGAGATCCGGAAAGCTGTGAACAAGGTTGATCCTACCATCTGTATTTATGGAGAAGGTTGGGCAGCCGACACTCCCCAATATCCGGCAGATTCGTTGGCTATGAAAGGGAATGTTTCCCATATGCCCGGAATTGCCGTATTCTCGGATGAATTGCGTGACGGGCTTTGCGGACCTGTATGGAAAAAAGAGAAAGGTGCTTTCCTTGCCGGAGTTCCCGGAGCAGAAATGAGTGTTAAATTCGGTATTGTGGGTGCTATTAAGCATCCGCAAGTACGGTGTGATTCCGTCAATTACAGTCAGAAACCGTGGGCGGAACAGCCTACCCAGATGATTAGCTATGTTTCCTGTCATGACGGTTTGTGCCTTGTTGATCGCTTGAAAGCAAGTATGCCGGGAGCTACTCCCGAACAACTGGTCCGGCTTGATAAGCTTGCGCAAACGGTAGTCTTCACTTCGCAAGGTATTCCTTTTATCTATGCAGGAGAAGAGGTGATGCGCGATAAACAAGGAGTGGACAATAGTTATAAGAGTCCGGATGCAGTCAATGCTATCGATTGGCGACGTAAAACGACGAACGGAGATGTTTTCATGTATTATAAACGACTCATAGATTTGCGTAAGTCCCATCCCGCTTTCCGTATGGGAGATGCGGAAAAGGTCCGGAAGCATCTGGAGTTTCTTCCGGTGGAAGGACAAAACCTGATTGCATTCCGCCTGAAGGATCATGCGAACGGAGATAGTTGGGAAGATATTATCGTGGCTTTTAATTCCCGTATGACTCCTGCGCGTTTGGAAGTGCCTGTTGGTAAATATACAGTGGTATGCAAAGACGGCGTGATAGATGTGCGTGGATTAGGTACGCAGACCGGACCGGAAGTAATTATTCCCGGACAGTCTGCATTGATTATGTATAAGTAACTTTTGTTTGAAGACAGAGAATCTTTCCGGTATACATTTCAATAACAATTTCGGTAAATCTACCTGCTTTATGAATATTTAGCGGGGCAATTCTTAATGATTATTCATGAAAACGGATTGAATGAATAACAATAACTGCTGTAATCCGTTCTTGTTAAATCTTTCTTTTTCCTCCTGTTCATTGGTGGTTTCAGCTTGGATGTAACATCGCAACAAGTTTTTGTAACATACGTAAACGATGATGTAACAAGCGAGTAATGATTTGAATCAGAATTTCTGGGTAAGTGGGAAGAAACTTCCTAAGTTTGCAAAGTGGAATCCCGATGGATTTCTTCTCTTGCTAAATTATCATGAAATAAAGACATATAAAAGAAAAGACAGAATGAATAAGTATTGGTTTTATAAGGTAGGGTTAGTAGTTGTGTTCCTTTGCTTCGCCTTGTTGGGCGGAGCAAAGGTTAAACTTCCGGCTCTTGTTTCCGACGGAATGGTACTTCAGCGTGGGGAACCTGTCAATATCTGGGGAACGGCTGATCCTGATGAAACCGTTGATATAACTTTCCTGAAAAAGAAATATAAGACTGTTGCCGATGTACAAGGTAACTGGAAAGTGACTTTGCCTGTTTTGAAAGCCGGCGGACCTTATACGATGACCATTAATGATATCGAATTAAAAGATATTCTTATTGGTGATGTTTGGGTATGTTCGGGACAGTCGAATATGGAATTGCCTGTTTCACGGGTTACAGATCGTTTTCGCGATGAAATATCTACGGACAGTAACTATCCGATGGTGCGCTATATAAAAACACCTCTCCTCTATAATTTTCATGCCCCGCAGGCAGATATTCCGGGAATTTCCTGGCAGGCAATGACTCCTGAAAATGTGATGCCTTTCTCTGCTTTGGTCTATTTTTTCGCTAAAGATATCTATCAGAAAACAAAAGTTCCGGTAGGAATCATAAATTCCAGTGTCGGAGGTTCACCGGTAGAAGCGTGGATCAGCGAGGAAGGGTTGAAGCCTTTTCCATTTTATTTGAATGAAAAGCGTATTTATGAGGCGGACGATTTGATGGAGTCGATGAAAAGAGAGGAAAGGAAGAAAAGTCATGCCTGGAATGTGTCGTTATATCAGGGAGACAAAGGGATGCATGAGGCTACCCCTTGGTATGCTACCGATTATGATGATAGCAATTGGAAAGAAACGGATTTGTTTGCTTCTGGCTGGGCAACAAACGGACTGAATACCATCAATGGCTCCCACTGGTTCCGTAAAGACTTTCAGGTGTCTGCAAAACAGGCGGGAGAGAAAGCGACTCTTCGTTTGGGATGCATCGTCGATGCAGATTCAGTCTATGTAAATGGCACATTTGTGGGGTCTGTCTCTTATCAGTATCCTCCCCGTATCTATACCATTCCTGCCGGATTGTTGAAAGCCGGAAAAAATACAATAACCATACGCCTGTTCAGTTATGGCGGTCGTCCTCAATTTGTAAAGGAAAAGCCTTATAAAATCCTTTTCGGAAAAGGGCAGCCTGAAAAAGGAGGGTCGGAGATCAATCTGGAGGGGAGTTGGAAATATCACCTCGGTGCTCCTATGCCCGCTGCTCCGGGACAAACAGCTTTCCATTATAAACCCACAGGACTGTATAATGCCATGATTGCTCCTTTGCTGAACTATACGGTATCCGGTGTCATCTGGTATCAGGGAGAATCGAATGTTTCGCGCAGAAATGAATATAAAGATTTGCTGACAGCCATGATTACCGATTGGAGACAACGATGGAATAAGTTGGATATGCCTTTTTATATTATTGAGCTGGCGGATTTTCTTTCACCCACAGATAAAGGAGGACGCGCTGCCTGGGCGGAATTCCGGAAAGCGCAGGCGGAAGTAGCCGATACAAATAAAAATGTTATTCTGATTAAAAACAGTGATTTAGGAGAATGGAATGATATTCATCCATTGGATAAAAAGACGCTAGGGAAACGAGTGGCAGCAGCTATCTTGATAGAAATGAATACGAAAAACTGAAAATGACCAATTTATCTATTTTATGGAGAATACAATAAAGACCAATGAAGCGAAAGGTTTCTATAAACTCTCTTGGCTTCAACGTATAGGATTTGGTTCCGGTGATTTGGCGCAAAACCTTATTTACCAAACCGTATGTATGTATCTGCTGATTTTTTATACCAATGTATATGGACTTAAACCGGAAGTGGCAGCCGTGATGTTTCTTATTGTCAGGATAGTGGATGTGCTTTGGGATCCTCTGGTGGGTGCTTTCGTCGATAAGCACAATCCTAAACTAGGCAAATACCGTTCATACCTTATTTGGGGAGGAATTCCGCTGACAGGTTTTGCTATTCTTTGTTTTTGGAACGGCTTTTCGGGCTCACTGTTCTATGCCTATTTCACTTACGTTGGATTATCCATGTGTTATACATTGATTAATGTGCCTTATGGAGCATTGAATGCGTCACTTACCCGTGATACGAATGAAATCACGGTGTTGACGTCAGTGCGTATGTTTCTTGCCAATTTGGGCGGTTTGGCCGTGGCATACGGTATTCCGATACTGGTGAAGGTGTTGTCTCCCGATGGTAAAATCAATACTACTGCATCTGCTAACGCATGGTTTATTACGATGACTATTTATGCTGTTATCGGATTGGTATTATTGGTGTTTTGTTTTAGCCAGACACAAGAGCGTGTAGTTATGAACCGGGAGGAGACTTCTAAAGTAAAAGTGTCCGACTTGTGGGTAGAATTTTGTAGAAATAAACCTTTGCGTATTTTGGCATTCTTTTTCATTACTGCTTTTGCAATGATGGCCATTGGTAATTCTGCCGGTTCATATTATATGATTTATAATGTACGTGCACCGGAGATGTTACCTTATTTCATGGCCTTGGGCTCGATACCCGCATTCATTTTCATGCCGATGGTACCTGCCATTAAACGTGCTATTGGAAAAAAGCAAATGTTTTATGTATTCCTTTCAGTCGCTATATTGGGTATGGCATTGCTGTATATTATTTCTGTGGTTCCGGTACTCAAAACACAGATATGGCTGGTCTTTGTGGCGCAGTTCATAAAATCTACCGGAGTCATTATTGCAACAGGGTATATGTGGGCTTTGGTTCCTGAAGTAATTTCGTATGGCGAATATACTCATGGTAAACGTATTTCGGGCATAGTCAATGCTTTGACTGGTATTTTCTATAAAGCGGGAATGGCTCTTGGAGGAGTTGTACCGGGACTTGTTATGGCTTTTGTCGGATTCGACCAGACAAATGAAGTGTCACAATCGCCTTTTGCCGAACAGGGAATACTGTGGCTCGTGGCCGTTATTCCGGCATTGTTACTTTTGGTAGCTATGTTCATTATTTCTAAATATGAACTGGAAGATAATGTGATTGACAATATTAATGAGGAGATAGAATCGCGCTGTAAGAAAGGCGAATAGATAAGATGTAGAATGTTTATTACTCAAAAATATAACGTATGAAACTCAAACGAATAATTCTGTTGTTATTGACAGTGATGTTTTCTTTTTCTTATGGAGAAGTGTTTGCGAAAGATGGAAATTCGCTGAAAAAGGCTTTGAAAAACAAGTTTTTGATTGGCGTGTCAGTGAACACACATCAAAGTTCCGGTAAGGATGTCGCAGCTGTTGAAGTTGTAAAGAAGAATTTTAATTCCATCGTGGCGGAAAACTGCATGAAGTCTTCTGTCATTCATCCGAAAGAAAATAAATATAATTTTACGCAGGCAGATGAATTTGTCAGTTTTGGTGAGAGCAATCAAATGGCTATCATCGGTCACTGCCTGATTTGGCATTCACAATTGGCCCCTTGGTTTTGCGTAGATAAGGATGGGAACAATGTTTCTCCGGAAGTCCTGAAGAAGCGGATGAAAGACCATATCACGACTATCGTGAAACGCTATAAAGGCCGCATCAAAGGCTGGGATGTAGTAAATGAAGCGATTGAAGATAATGGAGCATATCGCAAGACAAAGTTTTATGAGATTTTGGGGAAAGAATATATTCCATTGGCTTTCCAGTATGCACACGAGGCCGATCCGGATGCCGAACTTTACTACAATGACTACTCTATGGCTCAACCGGGCAGAAGAGATGCAGTCGTGAAGATGGTAAATGGTTTGAAAAAACGTGGAATCCGTATTGATGCCGTAGGTATGCAAGGACACATAGGCATGGACTACCCGAAAATCAGTGAATTTGAGAAGAGTATGCTGGCCTTTGCCGGAACAGGGGTAAAGATAATGATAACAGAGCTGGATTTGACGGTGATACCATCACCGAATCCCAATGTAGGTGCAGAAGTTTCCGCTTCCTTTGAATATAAAAAAGAGATGAATCCTTATCCGGATGGATTACCGGAAGAGGTATCGAAAGCATGGACTGAAAGAATGAATGACTTTTTCCGTCTGTTCCTGAAGCATCATAACCTCATCACCAGGGTTACTCTTTGGGGAGTAGCCGATCAGAACTCTTGGCGTAATGACTGGCCGATGAGAGGCCGCACGGATTATCCGTTACTTTTTGATCGCAATTATCAGCCGAAGCCGGTAGTCGACCTGATTATCAAAGAGGCTGAAAAAACAAAATAAGTTTCTAACAGAAAAAATAGAAATAATATGAAAACAGAAAAAAGATATTTAGTTCCCAGTGATTATATGGCTGACCCTGCCGTACATGTATTTGATGGCAAACTGTATATTTATCCCTCGCACGATTGGGAAAGTGGTATTGCCGAAAATGATAATGGCGATCATTTCAATATGAAAGATTATCACGTGTATTCTATGGATGATGTGATGAACGGTGAAATAAAAGATCATGGAGTGGTGCTTTCCACAGAGGATATTCCTTGGGCGGGCCGTCAACTTTGGGATTGTGATGTGGTTTGTAAAGATGGTAAGTACTATATGTATTTTCCATTGAAAGATCAGAATGATATATTTCGTATCGGGGTAGCTGTGAGTGATAAACCTTATGGTCCTTTTATACCGGAAGCTAATCCGATGAAGGGAAGTTACAGCATCGATCCGGCTGTATGGGATGACGGAGATGGTAACTATTATATGTATTTCGGTGGATTGTGGGGTGGACAACTTCAACGTTACCGTAATAATAAAGCCTTGGAATCTGCTATTTTGCCGGAAGGAGAGGAGGAAGCAATCCCGTCGCGTGTCGCTCGTTTGAGTGAAGATATGATGGAGTTTGCCGAAGAACCCCGTGCAGTGGTAATTCTGGATGAAAACGGCAAGCCGTTGACAGCAGGGGATACGGAACGCCGTTTCTTTGAAGCTTCGTGGATGCATAAATATAATGGCAAATACTATTTCTCCTATTCTACGGGAGACACTCATCTGCTCTGCTATGCAATAGGTGATAACCCTTATGGGCCGTTTACTTATCAGGGAGTCATTCTGACTCCGGTGGTAGGATGGACTACTCACCATGCTATTGTAGAGTTTAAAGGTAAGTGGTATCTGTTTCATCACGATTGTGTGCCATCAGAGGGAAAGACATGGCTCCGTAGCCTAAAAGTCTGTGAACTTCAGTATGATGCAGACGGGCGAATCATTACTATCGAGGGAAAAGATGAATAATAGAATACATTAAAACAACCGCCTCTATCTGAAAAATATGCCTAGAAATATATTTGCATTGATATTCACTATCCTTTTTTGCTTTTCTTCTATTTGGGCAGAAGATGGAAGTGCCTTGTGGCTTCGTTATGCATCGGGAGCGAAAGCGGAAATCACCAGCAAGAAACAATCACCTACATTACGTATTGCGGTTTCCGAATTACAGAACTTCTGGCAGGGAGGAATCTCGGTTACTTTGGAGGTTCGGAGCAATAAAGAACTTCGTGCACTTGGAAATGAGGGATATACGATTCAGACCTCCAAAGGTGGCAATCAAATAACGATAGCTTCTTGCGGTGAACAAGGAGTACTTTATGGAACTTATCATTTACTCCGTCTGCAAGCTACCGGACAACTACCGGAATCAGCTTTGCAATCCCTCAATATCTCTGAACGACCTGATTATCGAATTCGTATCCTGAATCATTGGGATAACTTGGATGGTACAATCGAACGCGGATATGCCGGACATTCACTTTGGAAATGGGACGAACTTCCGTCTGTTGTCTCTCTCCGTTATGAAGCCTACGCTCGTGCCAATGCTTCTATCGGCATTAATGCCACCGTAATAAACAATGTCAATGCAAGTCCTAAGATACTATCTAATGATTATTTGCAGAAAGTCAAAGTCTTGGCCGACGTTTTCCGCCCTTATGGCTTGAAAATATATCTTTCTATCAATTTCTCTTCTCCCGCAGCTTTAGGTGGTTTGTCCACTTCCGATCCGTTGAATAAAGAAGTGATAGACTGGTGGAAGCAGAAAGCCAAAGAGATTTATTCTCTGATTCCCGATTTCGGAGGTTTCTTGGTGAAAGCGAATTCCGAAGGGCAGCCCGGTCCATGTGACTACGGAAGCACTCATGCCGAAGGAGCCAATATGCTTGCCGATGTGTTGAGGCCCTATCATGGTATTGTGATGTGGCGCGCTTTCGTTTATTCTCCTACTGACAGCGACCGTGCCAAACAAGCCTATCTTGAATTTGAACCTTTGGATGGTAAGTTCCGGGACAATGTTATTGTGCAGATCAAAAACGGTCCGATAGATTTCCAGCCCCGTGAGCCATTCAGCCCGCTGTTCGGAGCTATGAAGAAGACGGCAGTTATGCCCGAGTTTCAAATCACACAAGAGTATCTTGGCTTTTCCAATCACCTTGCGTTCCTTGCTCCTATGTGGAAAGAATGTTTAGATAGTGATACTTATCTACAAGGCAAAGGCTCCACCATTGCCCGTGTGACGGATGGTTCGTTATTCCCTCATCCGCTCACGGCTATTTCCGGAGTGGCAAACATCGGTGATGATACTAATTGGTGTGGACATCCTTTTGCCCAAGCTAACTGGTATGCTTTCGGACGCTTGGCATGGAAGCATTCGCTCTCTTCCGAACAGATAGGAAATGAATGGTTGAAACAGACTTTTCTTCCCGTTACCGGTGCGCAAATCGATACTCCGGCAGGAGAAGTCATTCAAAAAGAGCAAATTGACGCTGAACTCTCCTTTCTCAACTCCCAAGTGCTTCAGAAATCGAGAGAAGCAGTAGTAGACTACATGATGCCTCTCGGCTTGCATCATATCTTTGCATGGGGACATCATTACGGACCGGAACCCTGGTGTGATATTCCCGATGCCCGCCCGGATTGGCTACCTCCTTATTACCACCGTGCCGACAACATGGGAATAGGTTTCGACCGCAGCAGTACAGGAAGTAATGCTACCGGACAATACCATTCTCCATTATGCGAGCAACTGGACAATGTGAATACCTGTCCGGAGAATCTGCTCCTTTGGTTTCACCATGTCCCTTGGAATCATCAGATGAAGAGCGGGCGTACACTTTGGACAGAACTGTGCTACGCGTATGATCGTGGTGTAAACGAAGTGAGAAACTTTCAAAAAGTGTGGGACAGGATGGAACCGTATATTGATTTCGAACGTTTTCGTGATGTGCAACACCGCCTGAAGATTCAGGCACGGGATGCTGTCTGGTGGCGGGATGCTTGTTTGCTTTACTTCCAGCAATTCAGCAGACAACCGATACCTTACGAATTGGAACGTCCCATACACGAGTTGAAAGATATGATGGAATACAAATTGGATATTACCAATTTTGAATGTCCACCTTATGGGTTTAGTAAGTAAACAAAGATATTCCCTATACGGAACGAATAAGAATATGTTTGCAATTTGGCGTCTTTTATGATAAAATTGTTACCTTTGCGGGCAATAATAAAACAGAATAAAAGAATATGAACCAAAATACATTCTGCATGGCGGGGGGCGTAGCACGCAACCCGCTTGTGCGTTTAGCCAAACCCATCACGGCAACTATCGGAGCGAATGAGCACATAGCCATTGTAGGTCCCAATGGTGGTGGTAAAAGTCTTTTTATAGATACCCTGATCGGAAAATATCCATTGCGTGATGGAACCGTGCAATATGATTTTTCCCCCTCTGCCACCCAGACTCTTTATGATAATGTGAAATACATTGCTTTCCGCGATACTTATGGAGCTGCCGATGCCAATTACTACTATCAGCAGCGTTGGAATGCTCACGATCAGGATGAGGCTCCCGATGTTCGTGAGATGTTGGGAGAAATCAAGGACGAGCAACTGCAATGTGAACTGTTTGAACTCTTCCGTATCGAACCGTTGCTCGACAAGAAAATCATTCTCCTTTCCAGCGGTGAATTACGTAAATTCCAGCTAACCAAAACCCTGTTGACTGCTCCCCGCGTGTTGATTATGGATAATCCGTTTATCGGACTGGATGCTCCTACGCGTGAACTGTTATTCTCTTTGCTCGAACGTCTGACGAAAATGTCGTCCGTACAAATTATTCTGGTGCTTTCCATGCTCGATGATATACCGTCATTCATTACTCATGTCATTCCTGTGGACAAAATGGAGGTCTTTCCTAAAATGGAACGTGAAGCCTATCTCGAAGCTTTCCGTAGTAGAGATGTGGTTACCTCTTTTGATGATTTGCAGCAACGGATTATAGATTTGCCATCTGATGGCAACAATTACGATTCGGAGGAAGTAGTGAAACTGAATAAGGTCAGTATCCGTTATGGCGACCGAACTATTCTGAAAGAACTGGACTGGACAGTCCGTCGTGGTGAGAAGTGGGCGTTGAGTGGTGAGAACGGTGCCGGGAAATCGACTCTGTTGAGCCTTGTCTGTGCAGACAATCCGCAATCGTATGCCTGTGACATCAGTCTCTTCGGACGGAAAAGAGGGACGGGAGAAAGTATTTGGGAAATCAAGAAACATATCGGTTACGTAAGTCCGGAGATGCACCGTGCTTATCTTAAAAATCTGCCCGCTATTGAGATTGTAGCCAGTGGTTTGCATGACAGTATCGGTCTGTATAAACGTCCTCAACCGGAACAGATGGCTATCTGTGAGTGGTGGATGGATATATTCGGCATTGCAAATTTGAAAGATAAACCATTCCTGCAACTATCCAGTGGAGAACAACGTTTGGCCTTGCTGGCAAGAGCTTTCGTCAAAGACCCGGAACTGCTGATTCTGGATGAACCGCTTCATGGCTTGGATACCTATAATCGTCGCCGGGTAAAGAAAGTGATCGAGGCTTTCTGCCGACGCAAAGATAAGACGATGATTATGGTGACACATTATGAATCGGAACTTCCCAACACTATAACAGACCGTATTTTCTTAAAGAGAAACCGGTAAACATTATTTTCTGATATTTATTTTTCTTTGAAATCAGGTTTTAGTTGAGCGGATGCGTAAACCAGAAACAGGACCCTTCTCCCGGTTTCGATTCCACTCCGATTTTGCCACCCAGCTGTGTGACGATACTCTGACAGATGGAAAGTCCCAATCCTGTGCCGGCAATGAAATTATTCAATTTCACGAATCGGGTGAAGATAGCTTCCTGTTTTTCCGGTTCGATGCCCATTCCCGTATCCTGAACCGAGAATCTGACTTCATTTCCGTTGATTTGGTAATCAATGACAATACTACCCTTGGAAGTAAATTTCAGAGCATTCGTTATAAAGTTCAGCAATACCTGATACAACCTGTTTTTGTCGCTGGTAAAAGTAAGTTCGGGAAGTTCCGGTGCTAAAAGAATCTCTACTTGTTCAGTAGCCTTTACCTGCATAGCCTGTAGCAGTTCGTTGCAAAGTTGTTGTGCATCCACTTGTTCCGGGATAATGTCGAAAGTCCCGGCCTCAATCTTTGACAAGTCAAGAATATCCGAGATCAGTTGTAACAAGAGTTTGTTATTCTCTTCAATAATTGTTATATACAGATGTTTTTCTTCTGCATCCTCCGCTTCCTCAAGCAGACTGGAAAAGCCTACTATCGCATTGAGTGGAGTACGTATCTCATGACTCATATTCGCAAGAAAAGCAGATTTTAGCCGGTCGGCTTCTTCAGCTTTCTCTTTGGCGCCAATCAGCATCCGCTCTGTCTTTTTCAGTTCGGTAATATCAAAGTTGATACACAGCATTTCGATGATATTATCCTGCGGCTGATAATTCCTGACTAATACGTTAACCCGTGTCCAAGTGTAATTTCCATTTGCTCTGCGGATGCGGACATCGCGGGATAGCTTGGAACTTTCTCCTTTTATCACTTTATCCAGGAAGTCGATCATCACAGCCCGATCTTCCGGATGGAAATGGGAATGAATACCGATGATTTCCGGCAATGGGGTACCCTCTTCTTCACCTACATTCATGTACCAGCTTCTCAAAGCATACCCGTCCCGACTCAAAGCATCGAAGTGTGCGTAACCTACTTTTGCATAATCTCCCACCAGATCGAAAAAACTCTCGAATTCCTGAATCTTATTATAGGCAATTGTATCTTCGGTCTTGTCTACATTTATTAAGAGGTAGTTGATAGGTGCGTGGTTGTGATCGTATAGAGTGGTGACTTTCGTTGTTAAGTCAATGAAACCGGTTGTACTGTCAGGCTGATAATATTTGTTGATTTTGGAAAAGTCATACCGGAATGTAAAATCTGCGTTCTCATTGTCTCTAATCTTTTGTTTTATTTCCTCCGGCAATATAGGATTCTCGAAAATGTTGACTCCCAGAATATCTTCTTTATTGGAAATACGGAACATTTCCATATCTTTTTTATTCAGGTCGACCATTTGACCGTCCTTATCATATAATTCGATGCCGACCGGAAGATTCTTATAAATATTATGCAGGATCCGCTCGCTATTTTGTAGAGCCTGATGTGCAGAGGCTATATGAATTCCCTCTTGTGTTTCGGCAATTCCATATACTTTGGTGTTACCGTTTTCGTCTGTTTCCTGAAAGCATGCCTTGCTGCGAATCCATACATGGCCTTTGGGAGTATCAAACAAGTATATTTCTTCTACAGTCTGTTGCAATTTGTCAAAAGACGGAAAAGTGGCGTATCCCTGGTCTTCTTTTAGAATACGCTTGTTGAAATCTTCGAAACTGATGAGCCCGTCTTCTCCTATTCCGAGTAGTTGGGAGATAAGTTCCGAACACTTGTAAGTCTTTGCTTTTAAGTCAGCTTCCCACCATCCTATATTCGCTTTGTTCATAAGCTTTTGTAGGAATTCACTTTCGTTTTGTTCGTTTATTTTCAAGATATGTCTGTATTATCAGGAGTTAGACAATAATTTGCTCGTAAAAATAATCATTTTTGTTGAATTCCACCTTAAAAAAGTAAAAGATAGTATGATTGTATCATAAGGAAAGTCTGAACTACAAAGAAAACGGGCATATATGAACAGAATATCAATAAATTATCTTCGTGTAAAAAAAATAATCGAAGCATTCTGTAAGCGTAAAGATAAAGCGAAGATTAAATCAACATCCAGATGAATGGGAACGGTCGGATATAGTTGTGAATCGTATCTTTCTGGGGAGAAACAAGGTGTCAAAATATTAAGAGCCAGACGATGGGAATAGAATATGTCTATAACAACAAATGCATTTATATGAATTATAATCTTTTTTAATAAATAGAATGTTTTTTGCTCTAATTGGTTATCTTTGCGCTCTATAAAATGCAAAAAGTAACTGGAAATACATGAATGATAGTCAAAATGCTATAACTGTTATATACAGGGAACATTGGCAAAAACTCTATATTCATGCATATAATCTGCTGAATGATGAGGAAAGTGCAAAAGATGTGGTGAACGATGTCTTTTGTTCGGTGCTTGAGAGCAGCGAACGGTTGACAACGGAAGAGGATCTGCTGCCGTTATTCTTCGTCATGGTGCGAAATCGTTGTATTGACCAAATACGTCATCAGAACGTGGTGTATAAAAATGCGGAAAGGTATCTGGAAGAACTTTACAGTGGTTGGACTGTGAAAGAATACCGTGAGTATGAAGATAAGATAAACCGGATGCAGGAGAGTATTCGCCAGATGGCTCCACAAATGCGAACCGTAGTGGAAGAGTTTTTCTTAAATGAAAAAAAATGTGCGGAAATCAGTGAAAAGTTACGTATTAGTGATAATACCGTTAGAACGCACATTGCCAGAGCTTTAAAGATACTCCGAAAACAATTAACCATCTTTTATTAAAAAAAATCCTATCGGGGTGTCATCAGTTTCAGTAACCTCTACGTGTTTAATGAAACTATTGACACTATGATAGACCATTCAGATAAAAATTTAGATTATGCACTTCGTGCCATACAACATCCACAATTAAGGGAAACTGATGAATTCCTTCAGTGGATAAATATACCTGATAATAAAGAACTTTTCTTGGAATTAATGGCTTGTAAGGAAGCTGTGATACGTGAGAATCTGGAACGGAAACGTAGAGTCAGGTCAAGAATGTATATAGGGGCAGCGGCTTTTACTGCGGCTGCCGTATTAGTGCTGGTTTTTCTGATTCCTTCGTTATTTCCGACTACTTCCCGGCAAATGGAACAACCCATACGGCTCTTTGCTGCAATCACTGATGGAGAACATGTGATGTTGCAAACGGATGGTCATAGTGAACAACTGCTGGAAGATAGTGTGATGAATCTTAAAGAAGTGGGAGCATTAACTTCGGACACAATATGTTGTCAGACTTTGACTACTCCACGCGGGAAGAGCTTTCTATTGGTGTTGTCGGATGGTACTAAAGTCTGGATTAATGCTGAAAGTAGCTTGCGTTATCCTGTGGCTTTTAATGGTAAGGAACGGCGTGTGGAATTGAAAGGGGAAGCCTGTTTCGAGGTTGCGAAGAATGAAAAATGTCCGTTTATTGTAAGTACCGATGGGATGGAAACTACGGTATTGGGTACTAAATTCAATATACGTTCATATAAAACGGAAGACCGGCACGTGACCTTGGTACAAGGAAAGGTGGAGGTTACGAATATGACCAGTCATCAATCCGTTATACTCCAGCCTGGTCAGGATCTCACTTATACGGAAAACGGAGAAGAAAATATATCACGTGTGAATATTGCGACTTATACAGCTTGGACTGAGGGAATGTTCTATTTTGAAGATGCATCACTGAAAGACATCATGAGTTCTTTAGGCAGATGGTATAACGTGAATATTGATTTCGAACAAGCGGAACTATACCATATCCGATTAAACTTCTGGGCTAACCGTGATGCCCGCTTGGAAGAAGCTTTGGAACTTCTGAATAAACTGGAAAAAGTACGTGTGGATTATCAAGACGAGACGATCACGATTAAACATATATAACTTTACAAATACAACTCTTATGAAAAAGCAACAATTTACATTGTCTTACAAAAAGGCAACGAGAAGGATCGTGTGGATGAAAACCGCCTTTTTATTGCTGATGTTTGTAACTGCCTTGCATGGATGGGCACAAAGTACGGACAACAAACTAATTTCTTTGGAACTGAAAGAGGTATCGTTGGGAGAGGCTTTGAAGCAGTTCAGTAATGTGTCCGGTTATAAGGTGAATTTCCCTAGTGAAGATGTCGGTCCGTACCGGGTAAGTGTCAGTATACGCCAGCAGGCACCTTTGTCTGCACTTCAGAAAATTCTGGAGGGAAAACCTTTTGAATATGAGGTGAACCAGCATTTCATTACTATCCGTAAAGTGAAAACCACTTCCACTGGCGTTGTACGAAAAACTAGAAGTGTAGAGGGGCGGGTGGTAGATGAAAAAGGCATCCCGTTACCAGGTGCAAATATCCGGGGAATCAATAGTCCGTTTGGAGCCATTGCCGATGTCGAAGGAAATTTTACCTGTAAGGTGCTGGAGGAAACTCACACTTTGGAGGTCTCTTTTGTCGGTATGCAGACAGAAAAAGTTTCTATTAAAGGACGTACCCATGTCAATGTGATTATGCATGAAGACAAACAACAATTGGGAGATGTTGTAGTGACCGGTTATCAGCGTATTAGTCGGGAGCGTTCTACCGCTGCTTTCGGCTTTGTGGATTCCGAACAGCTGACAAGACAGATGCATACGGACCTGACTTCTTCTCTGGAGGGGCAAGTGGCTGGTTTGCGTATGAATATAAATCCGAATAACGGTGATATGAGTCCCATCCTTCGTGGTGTAGGCACATTCTCGAATGATGTGGGGACAGACCCGTTGATTGTTGTAGATGATATGCCGACAAACTTAACTTTAAGTGAGATAAATCCTTATAATGTAGAGAGCGTGACTGTCTTGAAGGATGCAGCGGCAGCCAGTATTTATGGTGCTTTGGCTGCAAACGGAGTTATCGTGGTAACAACCAAGCAGGCTAAAGAGGAAGGAGCACATGTTAGTATCAATGCAGACTGGTTTATCACTAGCAAACCTAATTTCAATAGTTTGAATCTGGCGTCTACGAGTGATATTATTGATTATCAAACAGCAGTGTTTGATGCTAATGTGGCTGAACTCGGAAGTGCTTCCAGTTTTTTATCCTCTTATAAATCTGGATATTATTATCCATTGTTTCAGCTCTATTTAGATAGGGAAAATGGAGTGGTAAGTAATAGTGAAGTGGAGGCTACACTGAATCAGTGGCGCAATAATGATTACTATAAGGAGTATCGTGATAACGCTTGGCGCGCGGCTGTGACACAGCGCTATAACGTGTCTGTTTCTCAAAAAGTGGGGAACAGTAATCACTTCCTTTCTTTTAATTATGAAAATGATAAAGGGCGAACTATAAATGACAAAAGTAATAGAATCTCCTTATACTACAAATCGAGTTATGCTATCACTAGTTGGCTGAATGTGAATGCCGGAGTGGATGCCCGCTTGGGACGTAGTGATACGCCTAATAGTCTATTTACCGGTTATACCTTACAACAACGTTATGAAAGAATACTGGATGACGATGGCGGGCATTACAATTCTCCTTATGTAAATGTAAGCGGATATTCAGGTGGCTCTTACAATGGGGGAGTGGTAAGTCAGGCGGAAGGTGTTTCACCTTATAAATCATTTGGCTTCAATGTGCTTGATGCCTTAGGTGAAAGTGGTACAAAATCGCATGATGTTAGTATACGTCCGTTTGTCAGCTTGCAGGCTCGCTTCTTGAAGATGTTCAAATATAACTTTATGTATCAATATGAGTGGAACAATAGTAAAAGTGAGGTATATGATGCGGAAGATTCTTATTTGATGCGCATGACGTACAATTCCATGATTGATACAGCAGAAAAATCGCATATGCCGAAAGGAGGACGATTTTATCAGAGCGAATTGGGCAGTAACCGTTATACGGTACGTAACCAAATAGATTTTGATAAAAGCTGGAAAGAACATTCGGTAACTGCTATTGCCGGGCTGGAATTTAGGGAAAATAAGATACCTAAATTTATCAGCCAGTTAATGTATGGCTATGATCCGCAGACGCTGACTTCTGATATAATGGACTGGCAGGCATATCGTGACGGAGTAGGCACAAGTGCTCTTTCCGGTGATGCGATTAAGTTAAGCGGTCTACCGGCTACATTGCAGGAATCACGTCATCGTTATGCATCTTTTTATGCTAATGCGGGTTACTCTTATCTGTCACGTTATAATATCTCCGGAAGTATCCGCTGGGACCAGGCAGATTTGTTCGGGCTTGATATCCGTAATCAACGTCACCCTTTGTGGTCGGTCGGTGCTTCGTGGATTGTGTCGGGTGAGTCATTTATGAAAGAACTTTTCTGGCTCGATTTCTTGAAAGTGCGTATGACCTATGGTATTAACGGTAATGTAGACCAAAGTTCGACTACTTATTTTGTGGTTAAGCAAAAAACGCAGAGTAACCCGATTAAGACTACTTATCTGACTTATGATGATGATGATCTTCCGAATCCGAAACTTCGCTGGGAAAAAACAGCCACTTATAATGTGGGAATGGATTTCCGTCTTTTTAATAATGTGATTGCCGGTAGTCTGGAATATTATAATCGTTCTGCATCTGATTTGCTTGTACGTCGCTACATGGACCCTACTTTGGGGGCTAAATCACGTGTCGTAAACAATGGTAAAATGCGTAACCGGGGTATTGAGTTATCGCTCACTGCCAATATCATCCGAAAGAAAGACTGGAACTTTGCCATTGATTTCAACTTTGCTCATAACAAGAATAAAATGTTGAAAGTGGATCATAGTGATTCGGAGTCATCGATAAGTTTTATCAAGAGTCCGCAGGACTATTTTATGGAAGGAAGTAGCTATAACACGCTCTGGGCTTACCGTATCGACCGTATCGAGAACGGATATCCGGTAGCGGTGGATAAAGACGGAAATGATCTTGTGACATTTAACGAGGATGGAACGGTCGCTAGTATTACTACCGGATCGTCACTCAAAGGTACAGATGATCTGGTAAATTTTGGTTCACTGACACCTAAATTCAACGGGGCACTGACTTTCAGACTAAGTTATAAAGGAATTGATTTGAATGCTTTCCTTGTATATGCAGGTGGTAATAAATTACGTAATAGTGTTGTGAATATGAGTGATCAAGTAGGAAGTCAGACATTGAAAGATATTACTAACCGTTGGAGTGCGGATGATCCGAATGCAAATGTGCGTATGTATATCGATATGCCAACAAAGGTGAAAACTTATGCAGGGAGTTTTCAGGATTGGTGGCAGTATGGCGACATCAATGTAAAAGATGCCGGCTATGTAAAACTACGTAGTCTGAGTTTAGGATATAATTTGCCATCTGACATTTGCCGTCAACTCCGGCTTAGTTCGTTGAAAGTGAAGTTGCAAGTGAACAATCTCTTTACCTGGTGTAAAGCTGGAAATGACATTGATCCGGAGAGCTATAACTTAAACGAGGGGACGCGTGGCATGGCTTCACCCAAGACTTACTCTATTGGATTATCAACAAGTTTCTAATTATTAAAAAGATTATAGAATATGCGTAAACTACTTTATATATTGCCGGTTCTGTTGATATTGGGACTTGCGGCCTGTGAGAATTACGTGGATATTACTCCCACAGGGAAGAAAACTGTAGATTCTACTGATACTTATTACGAGTTGGTGGCCTTGCCTAACCGATGCTATCAACCGGCGTCCTTTGCTCTATTGAGTGATAATGTTTGGTCAAAAGAATCGAATATTATTGGCAAAGAATATCTATCATGGGATGGAATCAATATGACATTTAATGAGGAAGCTGTTCGTAAGGATTTGAGTGATAATAATTTGTATGCGAATTGCTACACGTATATTTTGCGGTCGAATATCGTGATTTCATTGGTAGATCATAGTACGGGTGATAAGGATACGAAAGAACTGGCAAAGGCGGAAGCAAAGATAATGCGTGCCTGGGACCACTTTATTCTGGTAAACACTTTTGCAAAAAGCTATAATCCGGAGACGGCAGCTACTGACGGTGGTGTTGCCATTATCAGAGAGTACGATCTCGAAGCTACTCCTACCAAAGCGACTGTCGCTGAAGTCTATGACTTCATCATTAAGGATATTGAGGAAGCATTGCCTTATCTGAAAGAAGAACCGGTAAATGTTTATCATCCGTCGAAGGCTTTCGGCTATGCTTTGGCTGCCCGCGTATATCTGTTTCATCGTGACTGGAAAAAGGCTGAAGAGGCAGCGGAAGAATCATTGAAACGGAATAATACTTTGATTGATTATATAGCTTTGGAGGCTGAGGGAGGTCCGACTATGGTTACGACATATGGTAGAGGTGGAAATCCTGAAATCTTGAATTATGCCCATATGGGTGGTGTCACAGAATATATGTCTTATACTTATGGAATGATCAGTCCGGAATTGGTACAGCTTTTCGGAACGAATGACGAGCGTATGAATCTGTTTTTCAAGATGACTGGAAATCCGGAATATTACTTTGATGAAGGTTCCGGAGCTGCTTTGTGGGATACGTCAATTGGTTATACTAAGTTCCAGTATATGGCTGTAGGTATGCGTACCGCCGAAGTTTATCTGATTCTGGCAGAAGCAAAGGCACGTCAGAACGATTTATCCGGAGCTGTTGAAGTCTTGAATCAGTTGCGTGAAAAACGAATCAAAGGAACAGAGGCAGTATTACCGGAACCGGCTACCCAGCGTGAAATGATGCAGGAAATCATTAATGAGCGTCGTAAGGAGTTGCTTTTCGGTTTTAGTCGTTTCTGGGATTTGAAGCGGTTTAATACGGAAGCGGACTATGCAAAGACGATCACCCGTGTTTTCCCGCTGGTTTCTACTAATGTCGAACAGAAGACATATACGTTGAAACCGGATTCACGTTTGTACGTCATTCCGTTCCCGTTGGCTGCCCGTGAGAAAAATCCGAACCTGACATTAAATACTAACGAATAAAATAGATAGAAAAACAATGCAAAAGATTTTGATGATAACTGTATTGCTACTTTGGGCACTGCAAGGAGCAGAAGCACGGGCCGGTGTTATGAATCCGTTTGAACATGGAAAGAAAAGTCTGGTGGTCCGTGAAGATACAGTTAAGAAAGACACTGTCAAGAAAGCGACAGCTTACGAGAAACTTTTGAAAGATGGAGGAAGTGAATGTCAGGGTATGTTTACAGTGCGTCATATCAAGGATGACTGGTATTTTGAAGTACCGGATTCTTTGTTGGGACGATTGTTATTGGTTGTTACTCGCTTTAAAGCTGTGCCGCAGGGGTTCAAAATGCTTAGTGGGGAAGAGGTGAACCGGAGTGTGGTTTATTGGGAACAACATAACGACAAGACGCTCTTTTTACGTGAATATGTACAGTCACAGTTTGCTCCCACAGGTGATAAAATTGCGGAAGCATTGAAGCAGTCAACGATAGATCCGGTTATTTGTAAGTTTGACGTTATCGGTAGAAATCCGGAGACTCAGGCGCAGCTCATCAATGTATCCAAGTTTCTTTTGGGTGATAATAAGACGTGTGGCTTTACATCAAGTGACCGTTCTATTCTTGGCATTGGTTCTTTAGCACAGGACCGTACATTCATGGATACTATAAAAACCTATCCCATTAATGTGGAAGTGCTTACTTTACGTACTTACAATATAACTTCCGGCAAGTTGCCGGCTGCGGCAACAGGTTCGGTGACAGTGAAACTGAATACCAGTATGGTGATGTTACCCAAAGAACCTATGCAGCCGAGATTGGCAGATGAACGGGTCGGATTCTTCCAAAATCCGGTGACAGAGTTTTCGGATGACCAGCAAGTCACGACCCGTGGATCCATTATCCAGCGTTATCGGTTGGAACCGAAAGATCCGGAACGTTATCGCAAAGGGCAACTTACTGAACCTAAACGTCCTATTGTGTATTATATAGACCCGGCGACACCAAAAAAATGGATTCCTTATCTTAAAGCTGGTGTGAATGACTGGAATGTAGCTTTTGAAGCAGCCGGATTCAAAAATGCCATTATTGCCAAAGAATGGCCGGACGATCCTACAATGAGCCTGGACGATGCACGTTATAGCGTATTGCGCTATCTGCCTTCGGAATCGGAAAATGCTTATGGTCCGCGTATTGTAGATCCTCGTAGCGGAGAGATCATGGAAAGTCATATCTGTTGGTATCACAACGTAATGAACTTACTTAAGAAATGGTATATGGTGCAGTGTGGACCTTTGGATAAACGTGCGCAATCAATGACCTTTGATGACAAATTAATGGGGACTCTGATCCAATTTGTTTCCTCACACGAGGTAGGTCATACGCTTGGGTTGCGTCACAATATGGCTGCCAGTTCGGCTACCCCGGTAGAGAAATTGCGTGATAAAGCATGGGTGGAGGCCAATGGTCACACAGTATCTATTATGGATTATGCACGGTTTAACTATGTAGCACAACCCGAAGACCGGATTTCAGAAAAAGGGCTTTTCCCCCGTATTGGCGATTATGATAAATGGGCGATAAAATGGGGGTATCAATACCGTCCGGAATTTAAAGATCCTTTTAAGGAGAAAGCAGCGTTGCGTGCTGAAGTCACGAAGAAACTTCAAGGCGACCGTCGCCTGTTGTTTATCGGTGATGAAGGAAAAGGGACTGATCCCCGCAGCCAGAGTGAGGACTTGGGGGATAATAATATGAAGGCCAATGAGTATGGTATGAAGAACCTGAAAAGGGTGATGGAAAATATTATGACTTGGACTGCACAACCTGACGGCCAATATGATGATTTAAATACGATTTATAAATCAGTGCGTGCCCAATATATGAAATATACGCTGCATGTACAGAGAAACTTGGGGGGCCGGTATACTAATAATCTGCCAGGGCAGGATCCTCATGATTACTTGCCACGTAGTGTGCAGAAAGAAGCTGTAGAATGGTTAGGACGGAATTTGCTTGTAGCTCCACTTTGGCTCTATCCTGATAAGGTAGTGAATTGCACGGGAGTGAAAGCTGTGGATGAAATTCGTGATCGCCAAAGTTCTATTATAGCCTTATTACTGGCATCGGGAATGTTGCAGAATTTGTATTCGGCTTCGATGTGTGCTTCGGATCCTTATCCGCTCGAGGAATATCTGGACGATGTGTTTGCTACAGTGTGGAAACCTTTGAATGATTCAAATGAATTAGAGAATAATTTCCGCCGTCAGCAGCAACGGACTTACCTGGGATTTATTGAACGTATGATGAACCCAAGTGATAAAGATGCCGGAAATGTAAATGCGACGGTGAACCGTTCTGATATTTTGCTTTTTATAGAAATGCATTTGGATAAGATTGAAGAATATGTGAAAGAGCAGCTTACCGTATGTAAAGAAGGAGATTTCAATTATAGGCATTACACGGCTTTACTACGGAATATTAAGAAAGCAAAAGAAGAGTATTACGGAAAAAATGCCGAGATATCTTGAAGAAGGACCTTTAAAAGAAACGGAAAAACAGAACAGATTTTCTTGTATATATAAACTCTCTCTCTAACAGGCTTACTCTTCTCTGACGATAAACTTGTTTTGATTCATAAGCGATCAATACATGCAAGTTTTGAGTTAGAGGAGAGTAAGTTTTTTTATATGCCTAATTACTGCACCTTACTTCTTAGCTGAAAGAATCATAATTTCTGGGTATTGATAACTATTTGTTTTCTAGTGAACTTTGTGAAGAAACAATCTGTTGTATATATAAAAAGAAGAAAGGAGACTTTTAGCAATGAAAAAGATAGTATTGCTCCGTCATGGAGAAAGTGCATGGAACAAAGAGAATCGTTTCACCGGTTGGACCGACGTAGACCTGACAGAAAAAGGGGTTGCCGAAGCCGAAAAAGCCGGAGAAACATTGAAAGAGTATGGCTTTAATTTTGATAAAGCATACACCTCTTATTTAAAACGTGCAGTGAAAACGTTGAATTGCGTACTCGATAAAATGAATCTCGACTGGATTCCTGTCGAAAAGAACTGGCGTCTGAACGAGAAACATTATGGTGACTTACAGGGATTGAATAAAGCCGAGACTGCCGGGAAGTATGGTGAAGAACAAGTGCTCATCTGGCGCCGTAGTTATGATATAGCCCCCAATCCACTTTCGGAAAAAGATTTGAGAAATCCGCATTTTGATTACCGTTATCATGAAGTGCCCGATGCAGAATTACCTCGCACGGAATCGTTGAAAGATACCATTGAACGTATTATGCCTTATTGGGAAAGTGATATATTTCCTAGTCTGAAAACAGCTCATACGCTGTTGGTGGTCGCTCATGGCAATAGTTTGAGAGGCATCATCAAGCATCTAAAAAACATCTCCGATGAAGATATTGTCAAACTGAATCTACCTACGGCTGTGCCTTACGTATTTGAGTTTGATGAAAACCTGAATGTATCCAACGACTACTTCCTGGGAAATCCGGAAGAGATTAAAAAGCTAATGGAGGCAGTTGCCAATCAGGGAAAGAAAAAATAAAATAGTTACATATTAAAAAGTAAAGTTATGAGTAAAGTAGTTGAATTATTAAGAGATCAGGCCTGTTATTATTTGGAACATACCTGTGAAACCATCGATAAATCATTAATTCATGTTCCGTCTCCCGATACGATAGATAAAATCTGGATTGATTCGGATCGAAACATAAGAGTATTAAACAACCTGCAATCTCTGTTGGGACATGGACGGTTGGCAAATACCGGTTATGTGTCTATACTTCCTGTCGATCAGGACATCGAACATACTGCCGGAGCATCATTTGCTCCCAATCCGATCTATTTCGATCCGGAAAATATTGTGAAACTGGCTATTGAAGGCGGTTGTAACGGAGTAGCTTCCACGTTTGGAATTCTTGGATCCGTAGCACGTAAATATGCGCATAAGATACCTTTCATTGTGAAATTGAACCACAATGAACTGCTCTCTTACCCGAATAGCTTCGACCAAGTATTGTTTGGCACTGTCAAAGAAGCCTGGAATATGGGAGCAGTGGCCGTAGGAGCTACTATTTATTTTGGCTCGGAACAGAGTCGCCGTCAACTGGTAGAGATTGCCGAAGCTTTTGAATATGCTCACGAATTGGGTATGGCAACCATCCTCTGGTGTTACCTGCGTAACAATGATTTTAAGAAAGGTGCAGTCGATTACCATGCTGCCGCCGACCTGACAGGTCAGGCCGACCGCTTGGGAGTGACTATCAAAGCTGACATTGTGAAACAGAAACTTCCTACTAATAATGGTGGCTTCAAAGCCATTGGTTTCGGAAAGATCGACGAACGTATGTATACCGAACTGGCTTCCGAACATCCGATTGACCTTTGCCGTTACCAGGTAGCCAACGGCTATATGGGACGTGTAGGCTTGATTAATTCGGGTGGAGAATCTCATGGTTCTTCCGATTTACGTGATGCTGTCATTACAGCCGTAGTTAACAAACGTGCCGGAGGTATGGGATTGATTAGCGGACGTAAAGCATTCCAGAAGCCAATGAACGAAGGAGTAGAATTATTGAATGCCATTCAGGATGTATATCTTGATCCGTCAATTACGATCGCTTAATCAGGGATGAATAGAAATAAATTCTTATCTTTGACTATTAGATCGTTAACCATTAAAAATTAAGAGTATGAAGTTTTTTATTGACACAGCTAATCTGGAGCAGATTCAGGAGGCTTATGACCTCGGAGTACTTGACGGTGTGACTACCAACCCTTCGTTGATGGCGAAAGAAGGCATTAAAGGAACGCAGAATCAGCGTGAACATTACGTCAAGATATGTAAGATCGTTGAGGGAGATGTAAGTGCCGAGGTGATAGCAACCGATTATGAAGGGATGATTCGTGAGGGCGAGGAACTTGCCGCACTCAATCCGCATATCGTAGTAAAGGTTCCTTGTATTGCTGATGGAATCAAAGCTATCAAACATTTCACGCAGAAAGGAATCCGTACCAATTGTACGTTAGTGTTTTCTGTAGGACAGGCATTGCTGGCTGCTAAAGCCGGAGCTACCTATGTTTCACCTTTTGTCGGCCGTCTGGACGATATTTGTGAAGATGGGGTGAAGCTGGTGGGAGATATCGTACGTATGTATCGTACGTATGATTATAAAACACAGGTGTTGGCTGCTTCTATTCGCAATACAAAACATATTATCGAATGTGTGGAAGTAGGAGCCGACGTGGCTACTTGTCCGTTGAGTGCTATCAAAGGATTGCTCAATCATCCGTTAACTGATTCAGGATTGAAGAAGTTTCTGGAGGATTATAAGAAAGTGAATGGCTGAATGTAAGTGAGATGCAATGATAAAATGGGTGGTGAACATCATCGTGGATATTTTTTGTCCGCATGATGTTCACCTTTTTTATTTTCCTTCTTTCCTTTTTTGTTTCTGTTTTTCTTTGTATTGAGTCGGCGTTTCTCCTGTGTATTGTTTGAAAGCCGTACTGAAATAGCGTGAAGTAGTAAATCCGATCTTCTCGGCAATTTCCGTAAAAGACATATCCGTATGAGTGATGAATGTGATCGCTTTCTCCATCCGGAATTTATTGATGTAATCATTGGCTCCCATATCGGTTAGAGCTTTCAGCTTATTGTAAAGGGAAGCCCGGCTCATTCCTATTTCTTTGCAAATAAGAGTGACATCCAGATTGCTGTTATCCAGATTCTCCTGAATAATTTTATTCAGTTTCAACAGGAAGGTTTCATCTGCCTGGCTGAATGTGCTTTCTTCCGGTGCAGGAACCAATCCTGCATTTAAATATCTCTTTTTGATAGATTCGCGGTTTCTTAACCGGTTACGAATGATTTCCATTAACATTTCTATCTCAAAAGGCTTTGTAAGATAGGCGTCTGCTCCATTCTTATAACCACTTAACTGGCTTTGTTTATCATCTCTTGCTGTCAGCAGTACAATAGGAATGTGACTGATGGTAATGTCTTCCTTGATGTTTTTACAAAGTTCATATCCATTCATTCTCGGCATCATCACGTCACTGACGATAATATCCGGAGTATGGCTTCTGGTCAGTTGGAGGGCTTCCACACCGTCCGAAGCAATGATTACCCGTTTGAAATATTCTCCCAGTGACTTTTTTAGGAAATCCGTCAGGTCCGGATTATCATCCACCACTAATATACTGTAAAAACTCGTATCGAAATTACTCTCCTCCGGCAATTGTTCTTTACTGTCATCGCTCATCAATTCGTTCAGATAGGCTTTCGGTTGGCAGATAATCTCTTCTGATTGTTGGCGAAGTGGGAGTTCAAAGAAGAATGTTGCACCGGCTTCCTGATTGTCTAGGGCACCGATGGAACCTCCGTGTAATTCGACCAGAATCCTGGAATAGGATAATCCGATTCCTGTCCCGCTCTGTTCTCCTGTACCCTGATAGAAACGGGTGAAGAGTTTCTGCGTATTTACTTGTTTGAGACCGTTTCCCTGATCTATGATGGAGACACGGACCCTGTTTTCCTCTGAAAGCAACTCCGAAGTAATGATTATTTCTGCATCTTGCGGACTGTGTTTTAAGGCGTTGATAAGCAGATTGCTTAGAATAATCTCACACTTGTCTTTATCGAAACTAACAGTGTCGATATGCGGGTCAAGCTGATAACGGATACATACGTTCTTTGCTTCGCCTTCGCTGGTGAAATCTTGTGATACATGTTCAATCCATTGATTGAGAGCGTATGGTTGTATCTGCAATTTGCTTTCTCCAACCTCCATCTTACGCACATCAAGTACCATATTGATTAGATTCTTCATTCGCTGTGACTGGCGATATATCGCTTTTATAGGTAGATATTGTGTATCTTCGGCAGAAAGCGATTTCAATATTCGGCTAAGTGGCGCATGTATGAGAGTCAATGGGGTACGCAGTTCGTGACTGATATTAATAAGGAAGCGCACTTTTTCTTCGTACACCTGTTGCTCATGTTCCTTCATTGCCCATTTCAGCTTTTCCTCTTTGCGTTTTAACGTTCTTCGGAAAGTTTCGATGACAGCAGCAGTAATGAACACTGCACAACTAATGATGAACCACCATGTCCGATACCAGGGAGGGAGAATCGTCAGTTCCAGTACCTCTTGACTGGGAATCCAACTACCATCTTTCGCTGTGCAGGAAGCCATGATCTTGTAACTTCCCGGAGGAAGTGAGCGTATGGCCAATTCGGGATTATATGATTCGATTTGCTGATCGTTCAGTCCTTCTATCTGATATCTGTATACTTTCTGCCGGAAGATATCTTTTTCTTTCGACATGATCCGAATGGTTATATTACTGTTCCAGGGAGCAGAAATTCCTATAGGGTTACTACTTAGCTTATCATTAACGGATTCTCCGTTGATAACCACATCCGAGAGTTGTAATTGCGGGAATTCGGAAGTGATTAAGGGCAAGTTGCTGTTAATATGCAGTAATCCTTTCACACCTCCCATATAGATATTCCCCTGTGAACTTAATAAACGGGGCTTGGATAGGTACTCATTCTGAATGACACCGTCGGATTCACCGAATAGAACAAATTTTCTTTCTTTGATTAACCAGGCGAAAAGCATATTGTCTGTTCCTATCCAGACTTTTCCTTGCTGGTCGCATACTATCAGAGTGACTTCTTCAAAGAGGGAGGTTGGTATCGGAGTTTGTTCTTGAGTGACAGGGTTATAATGTATCAGTCCGTAATTGTTTCCTATCCAGAAATTTCCATATTCATCTCGTGAGACAGAATTAATCAATGTGTCTTTACTGCATTGAAATATTATTTCGAGGCGGTTGGTACGGTTGTCCAGACAGAAGATATGTTTGCTGTCGTTCAGATATGTGTTATTCTGACTATTTGCTATAGGCAAAATGGTACCGATAATGTCTGCTCCTTGTTGTTCGGTAGCAATACTGAATGTTTGTTCTTTCAAGTTGTATTGGTAGATATGGTCTCCCAATAGCAGTACACTATGGGGGGAATTGAGGAATAGGTTTACTGTTTTTCCTCGGCTTCCTAGACGTTTGGAAGTTTCGGGATCAATAATAATAAAAGGAGTCTTCTTTCCCGTTGACGGGTTGAAAACAAATACGCCCTGTGAGAAAATAGAAAGCAATAGATTACCGGAGGTAAAAGGGCAGATAGAGGCTACTTTATCTTCCCATGTGGAAGGAAAGTGGGTGAACTTTTCTGTAAGGGGATTAAAAAGGTTAATACCTCCACCGTCCGTGCCTATCCAAATGCGACTATCAGATTCCTGATAGAGGCTTAGTACGGTATTGTTACTTAATCCGCGGTCATTGCCCGGCAATACATCCGTATAAGTTTTCATGGAAACCTCCCGGATGCTGATAAGACCGTTGCGAATACTTCCTGCCCATATATTATTGTTCCGGTCATTATAAAGACAGAGAATGGAGTTAGCGGGCAGTGAGTAGTTATCTCTTCCCGGTACATGCTCCAATAAAGAGAAATTTCCCGTTTCAGGTTCAAGAATATTGATGCCTCCTCCATCCGTTCCGATCCATATCTTCCCTTCCCGTTCAGCAAGACTTAAGACGACATTATTGCTTAAATCCGAGTTATGTGTGGTATACGAAGCCAATGGTCTTCCGTCATGGGAAAAACAGCTTATGCCTTCGTTGTAGGGGGCTATCCATATCCGGTTTTGTGAATCAATAAGCATATTCATGATTTCCTTTCCGCAGTCAAAAGGAGGAGGTGTGTGTTTACCCGTATTTAAATCCAGAAGAAGTAATCCCTGCCATCGGCTGCAGCAAAGAAGAGTGTGCTCATTCCATAAACTTAGTAACGTGATATTGAAATTGGGCTCTCGATTAAACGTCTGTAAAAGGTGAAGAGAAGAATGCTGATAACTATAGAAATAGACTTTGTTTTGCGAGCCGAATAAAACTCCGTCTTTCATTAAACAAGTCGAGTAGGCTACTATATTATTTCCTTTCTCGTCCGTAGGTATGAAGAAATCATCACTTTGCCGTTGATAACATGCCACTCCTTTTTCTGTCAGAATCCAGATGTTATTCAGTTTATCTTCTGTTATCTGATTGATTTGGTTGTGGGGGATGGAATGAGGGTTGTCTGCTTGATGAGTATACTTTTTAAGTTCGTGGCCGTCGTACCGTCCTAGTCCGGAACGGGTTCCAATCCATACAAAACCTTGTTCATCGGTCAGGATGCATCGTACGGTAGAAGGTAACCCGTCTTTCAGGGAGATTTGCTTGTAATAATAATGTCCGGCTTGAAGGGAGGGAACACCGACAAACTGTATGATGAACGCTATACATAGCAGAATAAAGGTTCTTTTTCTCATGGTATTAGGTCAGTTAAACTGAAACAAAGATAATATATTCAAATGAATATTTGTTAAGAAAGCAAACTTATTTTATTATTCCTTTGAGTCAGAGAATGGTCTTTGAATGAAAATTCTTTTCTTTATTTAGCTGGATTCTCTATCTTTGCCCGAAAATATACGACTATGATTACCGAAGAACTACAGAAACTTTATCAGTCATATACAGGTGTTCCCGCTGAAAACATCGCAGAATTACCGTCTTCCGGTTCCAATCGCCGTTATTTCCGTCTGACGGGCATACAAACACTGGTTGGAGTATATGGAACTTCTATTGACGAGAATGAAGCTTTTCTTTATATGGCAGGACATTTCCGTAAAAACGGCCTGCCGGTTCCCGAAGTTTACATTGCATCGGAAGATAAAACTTGTTATCTGCAAGAAGATTTAGGTGATACTTTATTGTTTCATGCCATTGAGAAAGGCCGGGCCACCAGTGTATTTTCCGAGGAAGAAAAAGAACTGCTCCGCAAGACGATCCGTTTACTTCCCGCTATTCAGTTTGCCGGTGCTGACGGGTTCGACTTTTCCCGTTGCTATCCCCAACCGGAGTTCAATCAGCGTTCTATCCTTTGGGATTTGAATTACTTCAAATATTGTTTTCTGAAAGCTACCGGAATGGAATTTCAGGAAGACAAACTGGAAGATGATTTTCAGAAGATGAGCGATGTTCTTCTACGTAGTTCTTCCGCTACTTTTATGTATCGTGATTTTCAGAGTCGTAATGTGATGATAAAAGACGGGGAGCCGTGGTTTATCGACTTTCAGGGAGGACGTAAAGGTCCGTTCTATTATGACATAGCCTCTTTCCTGTGGCAAGCGAAAGCGAAATATCCGGATAGCCTCCGTAAAGAACTGCTGCAAGAATATATAGACGCTCTTCGCAAATACCAACCGATTGATGAATCCTATTTTTATAGCCAACTTCGTCACTTTGTTCTTTTCCGTACGTTGCAAGTGCTGGGGGCTTATGGCTTCCGCGGATACTTCGAAAAGAAACCTCATTTTATTCAGAGCGTTCCCTATGCTATCGAAAACCTGCGTGAATTGTTGAAAGAAGAATACCCGGAATATCCGTATCTCTGCAGGGTTTTGCGGGAACTTACCGGACTGAAACAATTTACGGACGACCTGAAAAAGCGGCAGCTTACTGTCAAAGTGATGAGCTTTGCCTATAAGAAAGGAATTCCTGATGACTCTACCGGCAATGGAGGAGGCTATGTATTCGACTGTCGGGCCGTCAACAATCCCGGTAAGTATGAGCGTTACAAACCTTTCACCGGACTGGATGAACCTGTAATCACTTTCCTCGAAGAAGATGGTGAAATACTCCGTTTCCTCGATCATGCCTATGCTTTGGTAGACGCCTCCGTAAAACGCTATATGGAACGTGGATTCAGCAATTTGTCCGTTTGTTTCGGTTGTACCGGAGGGCAACACCGTTCTGTTTATTCAGCCCAGCATCTGGCAGAACACCTGAATCAGAAATTTGGTGTGAAAGTCGAACTGGTGCACCGGGAACAGAATATAGAACGTACGTTTGAGGCAACCATCTAAAGAGATTAACTATAAAGGAGGAAGTTACGAATAAAATGAAAGCAATGATATTTGCTGCCGGTTTGGGTAGCCGGTTGAAACCGCTTACCGATACCATGCCTAAGGCTATGGTTCCCATAGCCGGACATCCGATGTTGGAACATGTGATTTTAAAACTGAAAGCTGCCGGATTCACGGAAATTGTGATTAACATCCACCATTTTGGCGATCAAATACTTGACTTCCTGAAAGTCAATGAGAATTTCGGGCTTACCATACATATTTCCGACGAACGTGACTTGTTGCTCGATACTGGTGGAGGAGTCAAGAAAGCCCGTTCTTTCTTTGAAAATTCGGATGAACCTTTCCTGATACATAATGTAGACATTCTTTCAGATGTGAATCTGAAGGAATTATATGACTATCATTTACAGAGTGGCGGTGTGGCAACTTTACTGGCAAGCCGACGTAAAACCTCTCGTTATCTGCTTTTTGATGAAAAGAAGAAACTTTGTGGCTGGACTAACAAGGATACGGGACAGGTGAAGCCGGAGGGATTCCAATATGATGAATTATGCTATCAGGAATATGCATTCAGCGGTATCCATGTCCTTTCACCTGCCATTTTCCGATTTATGGATACGCCTCGTTGGGAAGGGAAGTTTTCTATTATGGATTTCTATCTTGCCACTTGTCGGCAAATAAACTATTCCGGTTATCTTGCAGAGAATTTACAACTGATTGACATCGGTAAACCGGAGACATTGGCTAAAGCTGAAAGTTTTCTATACCAAAGCACCAAATAAAGATACAGAAAGGGACCAAAAGGTCCCTTTTCTAATATGTAGCAAAATATTTGTTTAACTTTGCCCGGCTGAACAAACGAAATTGCAATACTATACAAATCTTGCTACATGGAACAGATTCGGATAAATGGGATAGCTGATAATTTATTACATGACATTTTTAATGATTTGTCTGTAGGACTCGAGTTGTATGATAAGGATGGTATTATGATAGATGTCAATTATTCGCGGTTGAGATCAATGGGGATAAAAGACAAAAAAGATATTTTGGGTTATAATCTATTCAACTATACGAGTTTCTCTGATGAAATCAGAGAACAAATTAGAAAAGGGGAGACTGTGCGTTTCGTTGCAAAATATGATTTTGATGCCTTACGTCATCTTTTCCCTACTTGTTTGTCCGGTACTCGATTCTTTGAGATCACTGTTTCTTTCGTTCATAATGAAAAGTCTGAAATTACGAATTATATGGTGATAACTCAGGATGTCACCGAGCGTATCTTATGGCAAAACAAATATGATAATCTCTATGAAGAAGCTGTGCGCTCGAAAAAAGAACTCCTTGAGAGCGAACAAAGGATGATTCATTTGATTCGTCAGAATGAATTGGTGCTGAACAATATTAATTCAGGCTTGGCGTATATTGCAAACGACTATATCGTACAATGGGAGAATATCTCGCTTTGTAGTAAAAGCCTTTCGTATGAGGCTTATAAGAAAGGAGAACCTTGCTATTTGACAGCCCATAATCGCAACGCTCCTTGTGAGAATTGTGTGATGCAACGTGCCCGCCAATCCGGTCAGGTAGAGTCTATTTTGTTTAATCTGGATAACAAGCACGTCATTGAAGTATTTGCTACTCCTATATTTAATGAACAGGGAGATGTTGATGGTGTGGTAATTCGCGTGGATGATGTGACCGAGCGGCAGCACATGATTGGTGAACTTGAAAAGGCGAGGAGCCGGGCTGAACAATCCGATAGGTTGAAGTCTGCTTTTCTAGCAAATATGAGTCACGAAATCCGTACTCCTCTAAATGCTATCGTTGGTTTTTCCGACTTGCTGATGGTGACGGAAGATAAAGAAGAAAAAGAAGAGTTCATTCAGATTATCAATGCCAATAATGAATTACTTCTGAAACTGATTAATGACATACTGGATCTTTCGAAAATAGAAGCCGGCTCGGTAGAATTGAAATACGAGGATTTTGATCTGGCTGTTTATTTCAATGAATTGGCTGCTGCAATGCATCGTCGTGTAGTGAATCCACAGGTTCGTTTGGTTGCTATGAATCCTTATGAATCTTGTATCGTTCGTCTGGATAAGAACCGGTTGGCACAGATTCTCACCAATTTTGTAACTAATGCCATCAAATATACCTGCGAAGGAATGATTGAAATGGGATATGAAAAGATAAACGGGAGTATTCATCTTTATGTTCGTGATACAGGCATCGGCATACCGGAAGATAAAAAAGACAAGGTGTTCCAGCGTTTTGAAAAACTGGATGAGTTTGCGCAGGGGACCGGATTGGGATTATCTATTTGTAAAGCCATAGTTGAGGCTTTCAAAGGAGAGATAGGTTTTGAGTCGGAATTTGATAAAGGATCCCTGTTCTGGGCGGTTCTGCCGTGTCAGTTCGAATCGGTCGACAGCGGACTGTATATTTCCCGTCAGCGCCTTGGGAGGGAAGTGGAAAAAGAAGAACCTCATGCTTCCGAAGAGATGAAGTCTTCTAAAAGAGTGCTTGTAGTAGAAGATATTCAGAGTAACTTTTTTTTAGTATCTTCTATATTGAAAAATAAATTTCAGTTGTTACATGCTCCGAATGGGCTGAAGGCGGTTGAGATCGTCCGGACTCAACCGGTGGATCTGATATTGATGGATATGAAGATGCCTGTTATGGATGGGCGTACTGCAACTTCCGAGATCCGGAAGTTCAATACGGAAATACCAATTATCGCCCTGACCGCTCATGCTTTTGATGCCGACCGGGTGGCTGCTTTGAAAGCCGGTTGCGATGATTATCTGGTGAAGCCGATCAATGGAGCGAAGTTGATGCAGACGTTGAAAGAGTATGGTTGCTGAAAGGATCGGATTAAAAATGTGCTGATCTGAAAAAATGTATATTCCATTCATCCTGCTTTTAATATTTAGGTCAATGGTCAATGGCTTGCTGAAAAATGCGCTTCATTTTCATTTATAGAGTGTGAGATTGTATGCTGTTTTGCTGTATAGCCTTTGAAAGTGTTTCTTGTAGGTTCATTTTTTATGTTTATATGCTTCTTATTTTCCTATATAGAGAATATTCTGCTTTTTGTTTCAGTTGTTTATTTAAAGATGAACTAGCTTGCAAATAGTCTTTTCAGAAAACTTTTATACCTTGGTCGGTGACTTTGGGGCGGTTCCTCGGTGAGTAAGGAGGTATTGCTCACCGAGGAACGGTTTGTTGCTCACCGAGGAAGTTTATCAATTTCTTTGGGAAGAATGCATATTATCCGAAAATAAATGTAGTATTTCTCTTCTAATATGCATATATATGTAGTTTCTTAATGCTTTTTTATGTTAGGGTACTTTTTTCTGTTACCGTTTCATCTTCCTGAATATGAAAAATAGAACATGTATTCAGCTCAAAAGAAAAGTTAGGTCTTATCATAATTATAGCTTTCCTTATTTGACTTGAAAAGTGTTTAATGATGTCTATAACGCTATAATTTATCGATGAAATGGATGATTTCAGACAAAATTGGATATAAAATAGCGATTTTGGAACATCTTATTTTCATAGCCTTCATATTTTTGTAGCCGATAAGAGTTGTTGAATGCGTAGTTTTAATAACTCTTTTAAACTAAGAGTCTTTGAGATTTATTTTTGTTAGCTAATAAATAAAGTCTTTATTGTTAAATGTAATATTATGAAAAGAAAGAAGCTTATGAAAAAACAAAGCTGCTTTGTTGTTCTTCTGATGCTACTCCTGTTATTTCCGTCGGGAGTATTTGCACAGCAACAAATGATTAAAGGACAAGTAGTAGATGATAAGGGTGAAACTGTTATTGGTGCTACAGTCATGGTAAAAGGAGGGCAAGAAGGTGCCATAACCGATATTGATGGAAATTTCTCTGTAAAAGGTAAAGTTGGAGCCACATTAACTATTTCTTATGTAGGTTTTTCTCCTCTTGAAGTAAAAGTAACGAAACTGGAGGGTAATCGTTTCGTGCTCAAAGAAGACTCAAAAGTACTTGATGAGGTGGTAGTGGTAGGTATGGGGAAGCAGAAACGTAATACAATTACGGCTGCCGTAGCTACAGTTAAGTCCGATGCGATTGTCAATCGTCCGGTAACCGACGTGACTAGCGCGTTGCAAGGTAATGTCGCTGGTTTGAACTTTGCGTCAGATGCTGCAGCGGACGGTGTAGGTGGTGAGACTGGTGCTGAAATTAAATTTAATATTCGTGGAGTTGGTTCTATCAATGGTGGCGAACCTTATGTATTGGTAGACGGTGTGGAACAAAGTATGCAGAATGTTAATCCTGCCGATATCGAAAGTATCAGTGTTTTGAAAGATGCTTCCGCATCAGCTGTGTACGGTGCCCGTGCTGCTTATGGAGTAGTATTGGTTACCACTAAAAGCGGACGGAAGGAAAAGACACGTGTTACCTATCGCGGAACGGTTGGTTTCAGTTCTCCTATTAATATGCCGCAAATGATGAACTCATTAGAGTATGCCAACTATTGCAATCAGCGGGATGTGAATATGGGACGTACAGCTCAGATCTCAAATGCAACCATCGAAAAGATAAAAGGCTTTATGGCTAATCCTTATTCGGCAGAATTTCCCGGCATCGGTCCTAATCAAGCGGGTGACGGTTGGGCAGCAGCCGATAATGTTCAGTATGGTAATACAGATTGGTTTGATTATTATTTCAAAGACCGTGCGATACGTCATTCTCATAATTTGAGTGTACAGGGTGGTGGAGAAAAATCTACTTATTACATTGGTTTAGGATATACTTATCAGGAAGGTTTGATGGATCAGGTTCAGGATGATCTGAAAAAGTATAATATCAATACTAAATTTTCGGTTACAGCAACCGATTGGTTGAAATTCCACTTTAATAATAATGCAACGATAAACATAATCAATCGTCCGATGGCTAATCAGACTATTTTTTATGGTACGATAGCCAATACGGCTCCAACCCGTGTGACTCAATTACCCATTGAACAGGCGGAGTATTCTACTCCAACTTGGAATGAATTATTATACTTGAAAAAGTCCAATTATAATCAGAACCGTGTTTCGGATGCATTATCTTTCTCGGCTATTATTACTCCGCTGCAAGGATGGGATATCATGGGAGAAATGAAAGCCCGTTTGGATGTGGAAAATAATAGTTTCAAATTGAAAAAAAGCAATCATGCATTGCCTAACGGGCAAGTTATAGAGACTTCCGGCAACCGTCAGGGATATCAATATCCGGGTATGAGATGGCAAAATACACGTTTCGGTTCACTGACACGCGGTAGTGCTTTCAATTACTATCTGTCTCCCAGTTTGTCCAGTACCTACATGAATCAATGGGGGGATCATGATTTTAAAATCATGGCAGGTTATCAAATGGAATTGCAAGAAAATTCCAGTGAATATATGTATAAAGATGGAATGTTGAGCGAAGATACTTATTCATTTGACAATGCCGATGGAACCGTATATGCCGGAGAGGCTCGCACTCACTGGGCTACGATGGGATTTTATACCCGAATCAACTGGAACTATCAGAATACATATTTCTTGGAACTTAGCGGACGTTATGACGGCTCTTCCCGCTTTGCGCCGGGACATCGTTGGGGATTCTTCCCGTCTTTTTCTGCCGGTTATGACATTGCCCGTACTAAATACTTTGCCGATTTGAATATGCCGGTATCACAATTCAAAGTACGTGTTTCTTATGGACGTCTGGGAAATCAGAATGGTGCAGGATTATATGATTATCTGGGAGTGATGAGTCTTGACCCGAATAATGTGAATGCATGGTTACTTCCGGGAGGAGGTGATGTAATAGGTAAAGGAACAATCTCATTAACTCCGAAAATGATCAGCCCGTACATTACATGGGAGAAAGTAGACACCGCCAACTTCGGTTTGGATCTTATGTTATTGAAAGACCGTTTGTCTGTAACGTTTGATGTTTATCAACGTACGACCAAAGACATGATTGGTCCTGCTGAAGCTATTCCGGCTGTCAGCGGTATCATTCCCGATGATCGTGCAAAAATAAATAATGCTACTCTTCGTAACCGGGGTTGGGAACTCTCTGTCAACTGGCAGGATAAGTTGAAATGTGGTTTTAGTTATGGAATAGGATTCAATTTATTCAATTACAAGGCTGTGATTACGAAGTATAACAATCCTGAAGGTATTATTTATAACAACCATACCGGTTTGGATCGCAACAAAGGTTATTATGAAGGAATGGATATAGGTGAGATCTGGGGATTCGTAGCAGATGACTTGTTTATGACCAATCAGGAGATAGATTCATATCTGAATAGTAAAGATCTTTCTTTCTTTAAGAATGACAACCTTTGGCAAGTGGGTGATTTGAAATATCTGGATACTAATCGTGATGGTAAAGTAGATCCGGGAAAAGGAACATTGGAGGATCATGGCGATCTGAAGGTAATCGGAAATGCTACACCTAAATATTCATTTGGTATAAATTTGAACTTGGGATATAAAGGATTCTCTGTCTCTACTTTGTTCCAGGGAGTGGCGAAACGTGATTTTGCATTAGCGGGAAGTACTTATCTTTTTGGTGGAAAGAACTTCTTTAAAGAGCATCTCGACTATTTTAGTCCGTCGAATCCCCGTGGATATCTTCCTCGTCTGACAGATCCCAAAACAGTAGATTATAATACAAATATTGGTTACAATACAACACGCTATATGGTCAATGCCGCTTATATGCGTATGAAGAACCTGACCGTGTCTTATACATTCGACAAGAAGCTCCTGAAAACTATGAGACTGGAAAATTTGAGAGTATATTTTACGTGTGACAACCTGTTTACTATTACTAAGTTGCCTAAGGCTTTTGATCCTGAAACCTTGAATCAGGTAAATACTTGGGCGGGTGGTAGCAATGCTACAGCACCGGGACTTACCTCCGCTGCCAATGAGAACGGTAACGGTAAAGTATATCCGATGAACAGAAACTTTGTATTTGGTCTTGATTTTACTTTTTAATAAATAACAGAGAAGTATGAAACGATTTTATTTATATATAGTATTGATGGCAGGTCTTGGAATATGTGTATCTTCTTGTGCCGACTTTCTGGATCGTGAGCCGCTTACCGTACCGAACAACGAATCGTTCTTGTCCGGTGAAGCCCAAGTGCGTGGATATATCAATGGTCTTTATACAGCGCTTCCTTCATTGGCGAAATTCGGAATGGGAGTGCGTGGAGAAGAAAAGAACAGTGATAATATTCTTTCCGAAATTTACAATAAGCGTCTGAATGGTGAGGAAACCTTGTTTTCCAGCAGTGAAGACTGGGAAAACGGTTATAAAAATCTGCGTAATGTGAATTATTTCTTTCACTATTACCTAGTACCGGAAGACATGGAAACAGAAGAAGTAAAATCATTGAAAGGCGAAGCTTACTTCCTGCGGGCTTACTGGCACTTTGTTCAGTTGAAGAAGTTCGGTAATATTCCTATTATGGATGCTTTCTGGGATGAACATGCCACGATAGCCGGTTTGCAGATCCCGCAGAAAGATCGTGGTGAAGTTGCTAAATTTATCTTGGAAGATCTGGACAAAGCAGAGAAACTATTGTTCAATAGAAGCAAATACAGCGGTTTGCGTATTTGTAAGGAAGCGGCTATGTTGCTTGCCATGCAGGTTGCGCTATACGAAGGTTCGTGGGAGAAATACCACAAGAATGATGAATTTGCGGCTGCCACTGACCAATCGGCTTATTTCTTTGGAGAAGTGTTGAGATGGGGAGATATGCTTTTCGAGCAAGGTATAAAATTAAATACGAAAGAAACAGATGGCGGTGTAGTCAATCCGGGAGATGCTTACGGACGTCTGTTTAATCAAAATGATTATTCCAACATTTCAGAAGTATTGTTCTGGAGAAAATATTCGGTTACTGACGGTGTGTTTCATGCCTTGACCGGATTAGTGGGTGGAGGAGTTGTCGATCAGGATGGACCTGCCGGTATAGCCGGAGACTTGGTAAATACCTATTTGAATGCTGATGGAATGCCTGTTGATCCGAATAATAGCAAGTTTAAAGATTTTAATGAAACCTTTAAAAGCCGGGATTTGCGCCTCACAGAAACTATCATGAGCAGTGGCTATAAGTTTAAATCTACTGCTAAAGGTTCTCGTCCGATGAAAGTGGCAGATGCTTCTACCGGTGATAAAACAATCAATCCTCCTTTCCTGGCAGGTGATGGTAATGCTAAAAATGTAACAGGGTATCACATTCGTCTCGGAGTAGATACGACATACGTTTCAGGGGACTGTGAAACCGGACTGGTACTCATGCGTTATGCTGATGCATTATTGAGCTATGCCGAAGCTGCCGAGGAATTGGGCAAATGTGATGATGAAGTGTTAAGTAAAACATTGAAACCTCTGCGTGCACGTGCCGGAGTAACTTATGTGACACCTGCTAGAGATCCTAACTTTACAGATTATGGTTATACATTGACTCCCGTTATGCAAGAGATTCGTCGTGAGCGTCGTGTGGAACTGGCACTGCAGGGATATCGTCTGGATGATCTGATGCGTTGGGCTGCTGATAAGGTAATTGTTGGCAAACGTGGCAAAGGAGCATATTTGGGACATGATGGTGTTTTATACAAATCATTTGCGGAAGATAAACATGAAGCATTAGCCAAAGTATTGGTAGATGGCAACGGATGGATGGATCCTTTGCAGGAGTTGATACCGGGTGGTTATCAATTCAATCCTAAGAGAGACTATCTGTTACCTATTCCTCCAAGTGAACTGGAACTGAATAAGCAGATGAAGCAGAATCCGGGGTGGAAATAATAATCATAGACTTTATAATTAAAGATATACTGTATGAAAAAGATTTTAGAATGGACATATTTGTGGATGCTGCTTATATTACTGGCAGTGAGTATGTCAGGATGTTCTGACGATGATAATGTAAGCCCGTTGGCAGAACCTGTACCTTTAAAGATGACACTGAACAGTACGGATTTGGTAATGGGAGAGGTGCTGGAAATCACTTTTGACGTGACAGGTACGGAAGAAGGAAAAAAAGCGATGAATGAAGATCTGAATATCAGATTGAGTGCCACTACTGATAAGGGAGCAGTCGATCAGTTGGTATTTGATGATTTTCCATCGGTGGTTACCATGAGGCAGGGAGAGATGACTAAAACCGTCCGGGTTCCTGTAAAGAAAGAAGGACTGAATAGAGAACGTTCCATCGAAATATCTGCATTTGCACGTGGATATAGAATGGCAGGTGCTTTGCAAATTGTGACTGTCAGTGACTACCACTACTCTAAAGTTTCGTTGAAGAATAATGCCGATAATACGGTGAAGGAGGGACAGACTTTTGTATTGGTAGCTTCCGTCAACACTACATTGAAAGATGAACTTACCATTACTATTACTCCTAAGGCCGGAGAAGGAGAACGTTATGAAAATCTTCCTTTAGAATTGACTATTCCTGCTGGAGCGAACTCAGTAGAAAGTGCGCCGGTTACTATGATAAAAGATGTGAATACTACCGAGGATGAAGAGCTGACTCTTGATCTTGCTACAGTTCCTGTTCTTAGCCGCTATCCTTTACAGGCTACGAAGCTGACTATAAAGAAGACTGATATTCATAAAAATATGGGCAGTGAGGTAAGAGATGAACGCTGGTTATATGAAGATGCAGACCAGTTGTTTGTTTCACCGAAAAATGAAGCGGCTATAAAAGCTTGGGGACAGACTAATTATCAGGTAATGAATGAGGGAGATCCTCATCCGAATAGTGGAAAAGTGCTTCCGGAAGGAAAGTGGAAATTCTTTCGTGCATATGAATTTCATAAAATATCTTCGTGTTTAACGACGAAAGAAAGTAATGATAAAACATATGTAAGTAATGAATATCCTTTAGGTTTTGCTGACCAGAATACAGCGGCAGTAGAAACTGCAGGTTCTGTGGATAATGCTAAATATGCATGGGTTACAGACGAAGGTTATTTGAGAATGATTTCACTGAAAGAGCGTACTCCAGGAAATAATGGTACTAAAGATTTTGGAACTTCTGCTTTTTATTCCTGTAAGTTTATGCGAGGAAATGTAAATAGTCCTACTTGGGCATCCTCTAATATCCGTATTTATCCGGGAATGCGTATTGAGACGCGTGCACGTATTCGTGGTGCAGAAAATAGCGGAATGTTACCGGGTATCTGGCTCCAAGGTAATGAGCAGGTAGGAGGCGACTCGCAGTGGAATGTTTGGCCGGATTTTGGAGAAATAGACGTGATGGAAAATAACACCAAACATGGAAATTTAAGCTATAGAAGATCGGCGGAACAAACTTTCCATATCGGAAACACAGCTCCTGGAACAGGGGGAAGTCGGCATTATAATCCGACTGTTGCCGTAACCGACATTGCGGGAACAATAGATCAGTTCCAGATTTATTGGATGGAATGGGTGGATAATCAAACCGTGCGTATGGGAGTCAATGGTAAGACTACAATAACTATAACTGAAGCACAAGCGTTGGCTAATGGTGCCAGATGGCCGTTTACAGATAAAGTAAATACCGAGGGACTTTATTACATTCTGACGATGATGTTCCTAGGTAAACAGGCTCCGGATTATCCATCAATGGAAATGAGTTATCTGACAGCAAGGAATATGTTGAAAAATAATCCGAATGCGCTGATTCCCCGTATGGAGATAGACTGGGTTCGTTTCTATATCGACGATACCTATACCGATCATGATATGCCATATCGGAAAGATCTGATCCTTTATTAATAAACTGAATAAATAAACCTTTTTAATAAGATAATAATATGAAACTGAAATCAATTTTATGTGTAGTATTTGCGGCAACTTTATTAGGCAGTTGTAGCTATGATGACGGAGATTTGTGGGATGCAGTCAACGGACAGGAAGAGAGAATTTCCGCTTTGGAGAAATGGCAGAAGACAGTGGTTGAGCAACTGAATTCCTTGCAGGGAATTCTTACTGCTACAGATTATATTACCGATGTAGAGAAGGTGACAAAAGAAGATGGAACGGAAGGCTATAAAATTTCATTTCTTCATGCATCTCCTATTACGTTGTTTTACAACAAAGATGGTGAGGTGAGTGGAACAAATGAAGAAAGTATTGGCGTGGATAAAGGCGATGATGGTAAATGGTATTGGACATTGGGCGGTGAGCCCTTGCAGGTAGATGGTAAAACTATTTACGTAAATAGTGGAGATGCTATCAAAATGGAAACAAATCAGGACGGTTCTACCAAATTAACTATTGGTGATAACTCGGTGACGATACCGTCATATCCGGTTGCCCATCCTGTGACGGGCGTTACTCAATCGGGTAATATTGTTACAATTACATTGAACGGAGGTGCAACGGTAGAACTTCCTAAATATATCAACTGGAATGGCTATTTAGCAGCGGAATATAGTAAAGAGACTGCAGGAGAAGAAACTTATCCGATAGTGCTTCCGGAAGGCTGTATTATGAGAATGTTGGATACCAATCCTTCAAACTGGACAATACAAGTGACAGGTTCGGGAAATAATACAAAATTGAAAGTTGTTTATCCGGCAGCCGGAGAAGCTACAGTCGCTTTCTTGCTTTCGGATGGAGAAACTCAAACAGTAATTAAAACAGTGACGTTTAAGGCAGCTACAGATCCAGGTATCCAGTGGACTACTATAGAATATACAGGTGCGGCAATCACAATACCGGAGGGGGTATTGAGTGTTAAGGTGACAGGAACGTGTTCTGGAGGAGCTCCAAGTCTTAGAGATCACATCGCTACACCTCTAAAGACAGCAAGTGGTGTGGTAAATATTGATTTATCGGAATTGGTATATAGTGCTGCTATTCCAGCTAACGCATTCTATATAAATCTTCCAGCTTTGCCGGAAAAGGATAAGAATACATCCATTGAAACAATTATTCTTCCAAAGGGGACTATTAATATTTTCGATCGGGCATTCAAGAATTGTGTTGCTTTAAAAAGCTTGACTATTTTATCAGCAACTACCCTAGGATATAATGCTACGGCTTTCGAGGGCTGTGATGCTTTGGAATCTATCTTTGTAGCAATAGATAAAGTGGAAGCATATAAAACGGGTTGGAGTGCACTAGCGGATAAGATCAAACCGGTTCCCGAAGCGGGAGAGTAAAAGGTTTATTTTGTCATCAGATTTTTTAATGACATGAATGCCTTTCAATTAAAAGGGGGAAAATCCCCCTTTTTGTTACTTATAAGTATAGCAAGTAAATAGTGATTTCCTGTATTTTTTGATGAAATAAAAAGATTTGTAGAATATTGGACATTAATTGGTGATTTGTGGAAGTCTGAATAGATGGTTATCCTCTATCTTTGCTACTGCAATCTTATACAAAATAGTATTTATGGAAAAACTGCAATCAAACTTATTTTTTCCTTTAGCGGGAGTAGCTGCTATAGCTTCCCTAGCTTCTTGTGCAGGCAAGCAAAAACCTGCGGAACAGCAACCTCTGAACATTGTTTATATCATGACAGACGACCATACGGCTCAAATGATGAGCTGTTATGACACTCGCTATATGGAAACTCCGAATCTCGACCGTATTGCAGCTGACGGAGTACGTTTTACTCAAAGTTTTGTGGCCAATTCTTTAAGTGGTCCCAGCCGTGCCTGCATGATAACGGGTAAACATAGCTGTGCAAACAAATTCTATGATAATACCACTTGCGTTTTCGACAGTTCTCAGCAGACTTTCCCTAAACTCTTGAGAAAAGTCGGTTATCAGACCGCATTAGTCGGTAAATGGCATCTTGAGAGTTTGCCATCAGGATTTGATTACTGGCAAATCGTCCCCGGACAAGGAGATTATTATAATCCGGACTTTATTACGCAGGACAATGATACCATTCAGAAACATGGTTATATCACCAATCTTATTACGGATGATGCCATTGACTGGATGGAAAACAAGCGTGACCCACAAAAGCCTTTCTGCCTTTTGATTCATCATAAGGCTATTCATCGTAACTGGATGGCAGATACTTGCAATCTGGCTTTATATGAAGACAAGACCTTCCCGTTGCCGGATAATTTCTTTGATGATTATGAAGGCCGTCCGGCTGCCGCTGCACAAGAAATGAGCATCGTGAAAGATATGGATATGATCTATGACCTCAAAATGCTGCGTCCTGACAAGAACTCGCGGTTAAAATCACTGTACGAAAGATTCTTAGCCCGAATGGACGAAGGACAACGTGTTGCATGGGATAAATTCTATGGTCCGATTATCGATGACTTCTACAAACAGAATCCGCAAGGCAAAGACCTTTCCAATTGGAAATTCCAGCGTTATATGCGTGACTATATGAAGACAGTTAAATCGCTGGATGACAATGTAGGTCGTGTACTTGATTATCTGAAAGAAAAAGGATTGCTGGATAATACACTTGTGGTCTATACTTCCGACCAGGGCTTCTATATGGGCGAACATGGCTGGTTCGACAAACGATTTATGTATGAAGAATCCATGCGTACACCGCTTGTCATGCGCTTACCGAAAGGCTTCGACCGTAGAGGGGATATCACCGAAATGGTACAGAATATCGACTATGCACCCACTTTCCTCGAATTGGCAGGAGCAGAGGTGCCATCGGATATTCAGGGAGTCTCGCTTGTTCCTCTGTTGAAAGGAGAACATCCGGAAAACTGGCGCAAGGCACTTTATTATCACTTCTATGAATATCCGGCCGAGCACATGGTGAAACGCCATTATGGAATACGCACAGAACGCTATAAACTGATTCATTTCTATAATGATATCAACTGGTGGGAACTCTATGACATACAGGCAGATCCGACAGAGATGCATAACCTCTACGAGCAACCTGAATACGAGCCGGTAGTGAAGGAATTGAAAGAAGAGATGTTGAAACTACAAGAACAATATAATGACCCTGTCCGATTCTCCCCCGAAAGAGACAAGGAATAACCCTGAAATAATATCATGATAAAATATATCTTCATACTGTTGACCGGATTTCTGGCATCAATAGTGACAGGATGTGATAATACAAACTTAACACGCAGTATTTCTATGGTTCCGCGCCCGGCACAGATGATGCCGGGCAGTGGCAACCATTTATTCTCCGATCAGACAGTTTTTGCAGTGGAGAATGAGGAGCAGGCGGAAATTGCAAGAGGTTTGATTACTTTGTTTACTCGTACAGCCGGTTTTACCCCCAAACTGAATGTAGGAGGAGAGGGGAATGTCCGTTTGCTGACAGACCCTTCTTTGAAGAGCGAAGCCTATTCTTTGGAAGTTTCTCCCCAAGAGATCGTTATTAAGGCTTCGGATAACAAAGGCTTTTTCTATGCCTTACAAACAATTCGCCAATTACTTCCTCCCTCCATTGAAAGAGAAAGTTTGTTGGACAAGAAATTGGAATGGAGCATTCCGGTCGTAATCATTCAGGATGAACCACGTTTCGGATACCGGGCATTGTTGTTGGATGCATCCCGTTTCTTTATTCCTAAAGAAAATGTATTACGTATCATTGATTGTATGTCAATGCTTAAACTGAATACACTTCATTTTCATTTGACAGACGACAATGGCTGGCGGGTGGAAATAAAGAAATATCCCCGATTGACGGAAGTCGGTGCGTGGCGGGTGGATCATCAGGATTTGCCTTTTCCTGCCCGTCGCAATCCGAAAAAGGGAGAACCTACCCCGGTAGGAGGCTTCTATACCCAAGAGGACATCCGGGAAATGGTGGCTTATGCTGCTGAACGTCAGGTTGAGATTGTGCCCGAAATAGATATGCCTGCTCATAGCAATGCTGCATTGACAGCGTATCCCAGACTGGCTTGCCCGACGGTGAAGGATTATATTGGTGTATTGCCCGGCTTGGGAGGACGAAATTCCGAGATCATTTATTGTGCAGGAAACGACAGTGTTTTCAACTTTTTGCAAAATGTGATGGATGAAATCATGGAATTGTTTCCCTCACGCTATATCCATATTGGTGGTGACGAGGCTCAAAAAACACATTGGAAGAAGTGTCCGTTGTGTCAGGCACGGATGAAAAAAGAAAATCTGGCTAATGAAGAGGACCTGCAAGGATATTTCATGAAGCGGATAAGTGACTATGTACGTAGCAAAGGCAGAGAGGTGATCGGTTGGGATGAACTGACCAATAGCAGTTTTCTGCCGGAAGAGTCTATTATTCTTGGTTGGCAAGGGTTTGGACAGGCTGCATTGAAGGCGGCAGAGAAAGGACATCGTTTTATTATGACTCCGGCACGCATCATGTATCTGATTCGTTATCAGGGACCGCAGTGGTTTGAACCGTTGACATATTTCGGGAATAATACCCTGAAAGACGTGTATGACTACGAGCCGGTACAAAAGGATTGGAAACCGGAATATGCTTCGTTATTGATGGGTGTACAGGCTTGTATGTGGACAGAATTCTGTAATAAACCGGAAGATGTGGACTATCTTTTATTTCCTCGTTTAGCCGCGTTAGCCGAAGTAGCTTGGACACAACCGGATAAAAAAGACTGGGCTTTGTTCCTGAAAGGAATGGACAGGTATAATGAGCATCTTGCAGAGAAGGGAATTGTTTATGCTCGTTCCATGTATAATATCCAGCATAAAGTGACTCCCGAAAATGGTGTGTTGCAAGTGAAGTTGGAGTGTATTCGTCCTGATGTGGAAATCCGTTATACAGTAGATGGTAGCGAGCCGACGGCTAGTTCATCTTTATATACCGATTCATTAACGGTAACGGCGACTCAAACCATTAAGAGTGCTACCTTTGCACAAGGTGAGCAGATGGGGCAGACGCTTGTATTACCTATTGTCTGGAACAAAGCGACCGGCAAACCTATCCTCGGAAATAAACCGAATGAGAAACTCATGACGAACGGATTACGTGGTAGCTTGAAGTATACAGACTTTGAATGGTGTTGTTGGGAGAAGAGCGACCACATATCTTTTACGATAGATTTGCTGCAAAAAGAAAAATTGAATGCTTTTACTATAGGTTGTATCACTAATTACGGCATGGCGGTACATAAACCGAAATCAATCCGTATCGCAGTTTCAGATGATAACGAAACCTATCGTGAGGTAGCAGGTCTGAATTTTACTTTCCGGGATATATTCCGTGAAGGAACCTTTATCGAAGATTTCTCCATGGATATGAAAGGAACGGAAGCAAGATATGTCCGTGTAACGGCAGAAGGGGCGGGAGAATGTCCTGCCGACCATGTACGTCCGGGACAAGAGGCGAGAGTTTATTTTGATGAAATAATGATTGAATAATCAATATTGGTTATTTGAGGCATGGATTACACGGATTAACACTGTTGCTTTGCGTAATCATAGTACTGAAGCCGTGAAATCTGTGTAATCCGTGCCTTAAAATAATAGCTTTAAGAAATAGTATGAACTAAATTAATAATGAGTACTTAACCATGAATAACCTGAAGAAACGAACGTTTTTAATCTTATCAGCAGTACTGGCTGCCACAACTTTCATGTTAGCGCAACAACAACCGTTGCCCGAATGGCAAAGCCAATATGCGGTGGGACTGAACAAACTCGCTCCTCACACATACGTATGGCCTTATGCCAACGCTTCCGACATTGAAAAGCCGGGAGGATACGAGCAGTCTCCATTTTATATGAGCCTGAACGGAAAGTGGAAATTCCATTGGGTGAAGAATCCCGATAACCGTCCGAAGGACTTTTACCAACCTTCTTATTATACAGGAGGATGGGCGGACATCAACGTGCCTGGTAACTGGGAACCACAGGGGTATGGTACAGCTATCTATGTCAACGAGACGTACGAGTTTGATGATAAAATGTTCAACTTCAAGAAAAATCCGCCGCTGGTTCCTTATGCAGAGAATGAAGTCGGCTCCTACCGCCGTACCTTCAAAGTGCCTGCCGACTGGCAAGGACGCAGGGTTGTACTTTGTTGTGAAGGAGTTATTTCTTTCTATTATGTATGGGTGAATGGAAAATTACTGGGATACAACCAGGGATCAAAGACGGCTGCCGAATGGGATATTACAGATGTACTGAATGAAGGTGAAAATGTGGTCGCTTTGGAGGTGTACCGTTGGAGTTCGGGCGCTTATCTGGAATGTCAGGATATGTGGCGTTTGAGCGGCATCGAACGTGACGTGTATCTTTACAGTACCCCCAAACAGTATATTGCAGACTATAAACTGAATGCTTCTTTAGACAAAGAGAAATACAAAGATGGTATTTTCGGACTTGAAGTGACCGTAGAGGGACCTTCCGCTACTACTTCTTCCATTGCTTATACACTGAAAGATGCTGATGGTAAAGCTGTTTTGCAGGATGCTATCCGGATAAAATCCCGTGGATTGAGCAATTTTATCGCATTTGAAGAAAAGAAGCTCCCCGGTGTAAAGGCTTGGAGCGCGGAGCATCCTTATCTTTATACATTAATGCTCGAATTGAAAGATGAACAAGGCAAGGTCACTGAACTGACCGGCTGTGAAGTAGGTTTCCGTACCTCGGAGATTAAAGACGGACGTTTCTGTATCAACGGCGTTCCGGTACTGGTGAAGGGAACCAACCGTCACGAACACTCCCAACTGGGACGTACCGTGAGCAAGGAACTGATGGAACTGGACATCAAACTGATGAAGCAGCACAATATCAACACCGTGCGTAACTCACATTATCCCACGCATCCTTACTGGTATCAACTTTGCGACCGTTACGGCTTGTACATGATTGACGAGGCAAACATCGAATCTCACGGAATGGGATATGGTCCTGCTTCCCTTGCCAAGGATAGTACTTGGCTGACTGCGCACATGGATCGTACCCACCGCATGTATGAGCGTTCCAAGAATCACCCGGCTATCGTTATCTGGTCGTTGGGAAATGAAGCCGGAAACGGAATCAACTTCGAACGTACCTATGACTGGCTGAAATCGGTAGAGAAAACTCGTCCCGTGCAGTATGAACGTGCTGAATTGAACTATAACACAGATATTTACTGCCGTATGTACCGCAGTGTGGACGACATCAAAGCGTATGTAAACGAGAAAGACATCTATCGTCCTTTCATTCTTTGTGAATACCTCCATGCAATGGGTAATAGTTGCGGTGGACTGAAAGAATACTGGGATGTATTTGAAAACAACCCGATGGCACAAGGCGGCTGCGTTTGGGACTGGGTGGATCAGTCATTTCGCGAAATAGACAAGAACGGTAAATGGTACTGGACGTATGGCGGTGATTACGGACCGGAAGGAATTCCGAGTTTCGGCAACTTCTGCTGTAACGGCTTGGTAGGTGCTAATCGTGAACCGCACCCGCATTTGCTCGAAGTAAAGAAAGTATATCAGAACATAAAAGCAACGCTCGCAAATCAGAAGAATCTGACCATCCGTGTTAAGAACTGGTATGATTTCTCTAACTTGAACGAGTATATACTGAACTGGAATGTGACGGCAGATAATGGCAAGATATTGGCGGAAGGTACGAAAATGGTTGATTGTGCGCCGCACGTCACCGTCGATGTTACTTTGGGTGCTGTAAAATTTCCGAATACAGTCCGTGAGGCTTATCTGAATATCAGCTGGACCCGTCGTGAAGCTTCTTCAATGATAGATAAGGACTGGGAAGTGGCATACGACCAGTTTGTACTTGCCGGTAATAAGAATTACACAGGCTACCGTCCGCAAAAAGCAGGCGAAACGACTTTCACCGTTGATAAGAAAACAGGAGCGCTTACTTCATTGAATCTGAACGGCAAAGATTTATTGGCTGCTCCGCTGACATTGAGCCTTTTCCGCCCGGCAACGGATAATGACAACCGGGATAAGAACGGCGCACGCCTGTGGCGCGATGCAGGACTGGATGGTCTGACCCAGAAAGTAATTTCACTGAAGGAAAGTAAGACTTCGACTACTGCCCGTGTAGAAATTCTAAATGCGAAAAATCAAAAGGTAGGAACAGCCGACTTTGTGTATTCGTTGGATAAAAACGGTGCACTGAAGGTACACACTACTTTCCAACCTGATACGACCATCGTGAAATCCATAGCCCGCTTGGGACTGATATTCCGGGTAGCGAACTCTTACGATCAGGTTTCTTATTTGGGACGTGGGGACAATGAAACATACGTTGACCGCAATCAATCCGGCAAAATCGGTGTATATCAGACCACACCGGAACGGATGTTCCATTATTATGTTGCTCCGCAGTCTACGGGTAACCGCACCGATGTACGTTGGGCAAAATTGGCAGATACTTCCGGTGAAGGCATCTTTGTTGAGTCGGATCGTGCTTTCCAGTTTAGTATCATTCCTTTCTCGGATGTATTATTAGAGAAGGCCCGCCATATTAATGAACTGGAACGTGACGGATTGCTGACTGTACATCTGGATGCCGAACAGGCAGGCGTGGGAACGGCCACTTGTGGTCCCGGAGTATTACCGCAATATCTGGTTCCATTAAAGAAACAGAGTTTTGAATTTACCCTTTATCCGGTGAAATAGATACTGAATCAATAGGTTTTTAGATAATATATAAAGGTGGGGGTTGCACTGATTGGATGGAATATCGTAAGAAAGTATTCTGTGATAATCGTTGAAATCTGCACCTTTATTTTATCTTTGTACGATTACAATAATGAATAGACCATGAATAAACTACTAACCTCTCTTTTATTGTCTGTTACTCTCATGGGTGGAGTGCAGGCGCAGAAAAAAGAAAACTATTATGTGAAGCATGTTGAGTTTCCTCAGGGTGCAACTCTTGAACAGAAAGTCGATATGGCAGCACGGCTGGTACCCACTCCGCAGCAATATGCCTGGCAGCAAATGGAACTGACTGCTTTCCTTCATTTCGGAATCAACACCTTTACCGGACGTGAATGGGGCGACGGAAAAGAGGACCCCGCACTTTTTAACCCTTCGGAACTGGATGCTGAACAATGGGTACGTACCCTCAAGGAAGCCGGCTTTAAAATGGTGCTTCTGACTGCAAAACATCACGACGGTTTCTGCCTGTGGCCTACGGCTACTACCAAACATTCCGTAGCCTCTTCTCCCTGGAAAAACGGACAAGGCGATGTAGTGAAAGAACTTCGTGCTGCCTGTGATAAATATGATATGAAGTTTGGAGTATATCTTTCTCCCTGGGACCGGAATGCGGAATGTTATGGAGACTCTCCCCGTTACAATGATTTTTTTATCCGGCAACTGACTGAATTGCTCACTAATTATGGTGAAGTGCATGAAGTCTGGTTCGACGGAGCGAATGGAGAAGGTCCGAACGGAAAGAAACAGGTGTATGATTGGGATGCTTTCTATCAGACCATCCAACGCCTTCAACCCAAAGCTGTGATGGCAATTATGGGGGATGATGTCCGCTGGGTAGGAAACGAAAAAGGATTAGGACGTGCAACTGAATGGAGTGCAACTGTGCTAACTCCCGGCATATATACCCGTTCACCAGAGAATAATAATCGTCTGGGAGTTTTTGGTAAAGCGGAAGATTTGGGAAGTCGTAAGATATTGGAGAAAGCTACGGAATTATTCTGGTATCCTTCGGAGGTGGACGTATCCATTCGTCCGGGATGGTTCTATCATGTGGAAGAAGACAGCAAAGTGAAGTCTTTGAAACATTTGGCGGATATTTATTTTCAATCAGTAGGTTATAATTCCGTTTTGTTGCTGAATATTCCTCCGGATCGTAGGGGATTGATTAATGAAGCCGATGTGCAGCGATTGAATGAATTTGCAGTTTATCGTGAGCGGGTATTCGCTTCTAACAAGGTTGTGAATGGCCGAAAATATTGGAATGCAACTTTCGGCAGTGAAAAGGTTTATTCATTGAAGCCGAATGCAGAGATAAATGTGGTGATGCTTCAGGAGGATATAACGAAAGGGCAGCGGGTAGAAGCCTTTACGGTGGAAGCCCTGACTGATAATGGTTGGAAGGAAGTTGGAAAAGGTACGACGATAGGATATAAGCGTATGTTGCGTTTTCCGGCAGTTAAAGCCAGTAAGCTTCGCGTGAAAATAGACGAATGCCGGTTGACCGCATCTATTAGTCAGGTTGCTGCCTATTATGCGGAACCTTTGCAGGAAGAAACAAAGAAAGAAGACTGGAATAATTTGCCGCGTTCCGGATGGAAACAAGTGGCCGTCTCTCCATTAACGGTTGATTTGGGGAAGACAGTAACATTAAACAGTTTTACGTATGCTCCCGCAAAAGCCGAGGCTAAGCCAACGATGGCATTCCGTTATAAATTCTTTGTAAGTGTGGATGGTAAGAATTGGAAAGAGGTGCCTACTAGTGGGGAGTTCAGCAATATCATGCATAATCCGTTGCCACAGACGGTTGCTTTCAATCAGAAAGTGCGGGCACGTTTTATTAAACTGGAGGCCACTACACCTGATGCTGCCGTTGCTAAAGTAAATATGGATGAAATAGGAGTGATGGTGGCTCCCTGATAGAGCCCTCATCGGAAGATATGTTTAGAGAATAGCAGTGTAGACCGGCCTCTTGATTTTTAATGAATCAGGTGCCGGTCTCTTTTTTTTCTAAACCAAATGAATATTTTACTGTTATTAATTAAAAAAAGACAGAAGTTATGTTAGTAGTAGATTTAGGAAAATGGATGAATAAAACCCTCATAAATTGGGGAATAGATCCGGCTGTTGCCGATCGTTTTGATGAGACTATTATGGCTTTATTGATGATAGTGGTTGCCATCGTTCTGAATTACCTCTGCCAGGCGATTCTAATCGGAGGAATGAAACAGTATACGAGGCGGAAGCCCCATCAGTGGAATACATTGCTGATGAAGCGCAAGGTGTTTCATCATTTGATTCATACCATCCCGGCTTTTTTGGTTTATGCTTTGTTGCCGATGGCTTTTATCCGGGGAAAAGAGTTGTTGTTGATTTCTCAAAAGGTATGTGTCATTTATATTATTTTCTCTTTACTATTGGCTATCAATGGGATTCTGTTGATGATAATGGATATCTATGATGGAAAAGAAACGATGAAGGATCGCCCGATGAAAGGGTTTATTCAGGTCTTGCAGGTGCTTCTTTTCTTTGTAGGTGGAATTGTGATCGTTGCCATTATCGTGAATAAGTCTCCTGCCACTTTGTTTGCCGGGTTGGGTGCTTCGGCAGCTATTTTGATGTTGGTGTTCAAGGATTCCATATTAGGCTTTGTGGCAGGTATCCAGCTTTCTGCCAATGACATGGTCCGTCCGGGCGACTGGATAACATTGCCTTCCGGCGACGCAAATGGTACGGTACAGGAGATAACATTGAATACGGTCAAGATTCAGAATTTTGATAATACTATTTCCACTATTCCCCCTTATACGTTAGTGAGCAGCCCTTTCCAGAATTGGCGGGGAATGGTGCAGTCGGGAGGACGACGGGTGATGAAGAATATCACTTTGGATTTAACTACACTTCAATTCTGTACGCCGGAAATGCTGGACCGTTACCGGAAAGAAATTCCATTAATGGCGGATTATCAACCGGAAGAAGGAGTGGTTCCTACCAATTCTCAAGTGTACAGGGTGTATATTGAGCGCTATTTGTGCAGTCTGCCTGTGGTCAATCAGGATTTGGATCTGATTATCAGCCAGAAAGAAGCTACCATGTACGGAGTACCTATTCAGGTTTACTTCTTCTCCCGCAATAAGGTTTGGAAAGAATACGAGCGTATTCAGTCCGATATCTTCGATCATTTGCTGGCAATGGTTCCGAAGTTTGATTTAAAAGTTTATCAGTACTCGGATTAGTCAACCATCAACAGGGGAATATATATTCTCAAGTATTCTCACCACTATGAGAATTTATTCTCATAGTGGTGAGAACTTTTTCTCATTGCAATGAGAATATTTTCTCACTACGGTGAGAATGATCTCTTGTCAGAATATACTGTGACGTCGTTTAGTGAGTTCTAATCAATAGGGAATCAGTTCGAAGTCTGCATAAACAGGAAGATGATCGCTGATACCTCCCTGATATTTCATTCCTTTGTAGGTGCGGAAAGGTTCTTTATCCCCATATTTCTCGTCTTCTTTCAGTAAAAAGGGGAGAAGACAGACGTTTGCTCTTTCTTCACTGGTGAAAAAATGGCTCGATTGATTTAATAGAGTGCCCGATACAATCAGGTGGTCAAGCAACCCCCATTCACCGCGATATTTGTAAGAACCGAAGCTTTTTGACTTTGCTTTCCGGGCAAGCAGATGATATAGTTTTAATGAGGAAGGAACAATTGTTGAAGGGTTGGTGGAGTTGAGTGTTGAGGCTGGCTCTTGGGTAGTAATGGGAGGTGCTTCGGCTTCCAGTACTTTCTGGATAGATTGATTCGTGGGATAATCATTGAAATCCCCCATAATAATAACTTGTGGATGAGAACGAATATTCAGAATGTGATCGACTTCCGTGCGCAGAATTTGAGCTGCGTATAAACGATAGGGTTCCGATTCTTTAGCTCCACCCGAACGGCTTGGGAGATGGCAGACAAATACATCTAATGTATCTCCTGTCAACAGAAGTCCGCTGACGTGCAGTAAATCTCTTGTCGGGCGGTATTGTCCCAATGGAGGAATGGGGATAGAACGGGAAGATAACAACTTGAATAAATCCCGTTGATAAAGCAGGGCTACGTCAATCCCTCTCAAATCAGGGGAATCAGTCATTACATAACGGTAGTTAAGCTCTTTTAAAGGAGAACGGTGGGTCAGATCACGCAGCACCGTATCATTTTCTACTTCGCATAATCCGACTAGCGCAGGAGGATTCCATTCTCCAATAGCTGTGATTACGCGCGCCACATCAGCCAGCTTTTTCTTATATCTGCTATAATTCCAATGACGCAGCGCATCGGGAAGAAAATCACGGTCGTTCTTTAAACTATCATGATGCGTATCAAACAGGTTTTCTATGTTCCAGCTGACAACACGGAAAGGGATTCTTTCTTCCTGACAGGGAGCTTGTTTGCTATGATAGTCTTGTGCGATGACATAACAAGGAGCGAAGAAACTTACGACAATTAAAAACATTGTGAAAAAGAGCATGGCAACAGCATTTTTTTTTTCGCTTGTTACCATACTCTTCTTTGTGATATTTGGTCTGTCTGTTATTTCTTGGCAGGTACATGTGCCAAGATATCCAATAGATGTTTCCAGAACTTCTCTACGGTAGGAATAAGCATCCGTTCGTCGGGAGAGTGAACGCCTGTAAGTGTCGGTCCGAAAGAAACCATATCCAACGTTGGATACTTATCAAGGAACAGGCCGCACTCCAATCCTGCGTGGATTGCTTTTACTTTCGCATCTACGCCGAATAAACGTTTGTATGATTCAACAGCTACTTCGAGGATGGCCGAATGTGGATTCGGTTTCCATCCCGGATAACCTTCTCCGAAAGTAACATTGGCTCCTGCCAGTTGGAATACGGCACGAACCGTGTTCGCCATATCGTTGCGTGCGGACAGTATAGAACTTCTCTGACTGGTTTCAATGCGGATGATATGGTTGGGCTTCATCTTGACAGATGCCAGATTGGTAGAAGTTTCCACCAGTCCGGGAATATCCTGGCTCATGGCATATACACCGTGAGGAGCTGCATACAGAGCTTTTAATAAACGGGCGGTAGTATCTTGGTCGATAGCCATTTTGCGTGGATTTTCCGATTCGAGAACCAGTTTTAAGTCGGGTTCTACAACGGATAATTCGTCTTCCATTTCGCTGGTGAAGATATTCAGTTCGGTGCGGACATCGTGTTTGGCATCTTCGGGAACAGCACAGATGGCATAAGCCTCGCGGGGAATAGCGTTGCGCAGGTTACCTCCGTTGATTTCACATAGGTACAGATCGTGTCTGGCAGCCATGCGGGAAAGGAAGCGGTTCAGAATTTTGTTGGCATTGCCACGTCCCAGGTGAATATCGCCACCGGAGTGACCGCCTTTCAGCCCTTTCACTTCCACCTTGAAGAAGAAATATCCGGCGGGAACTTCCACTTCCTTATAAGTAAATTCTGCAACGGAGTCAATACCTCCGGCACATCCGATAAAGATTTCCCCTTCATCTTCCGAATCGAGGTTCAGAAGGATGTCACCGCTCATAAAACCTTCTTGCAGGGCAAAAGCTCCGGTAAGTCCGGTTTCTTCGTCTACGGTAAACAGGCATTCCAGCGGACCGTGCTCAATGCTGTCGTCAGCTAGGATAGCCAGCTCGGTAGCTACACCGATACCGTTGTCGGCTCCGAGGGTAGTACCTTTGGCTTTCAGCCATTCACCGTCAATTTCCGTTTCGATGGGATCGGTGAGGAAGTCATGTTGAACGTCGTTATTCTTTTCGCATACCATGTCGATATGCGATTGCAGAACGACGGTTTGCAGATTTTCTTTTCCCGGAGTAGCGGGCTTTTTAATCAATACGTTGCCGGCTTCGTCCACCTTGGTTTCCAGATTATGTTTTGCTCCGAATGCCTTCAGGTAGGCAATCATTTTCTCTTCCTTCTTCGAAGGGCGCGGCACTTGGCAGATTTCCTCGAAATACTTGAATACGCCAGCCGGCTTTAAGTCTTTTTTTTCCATGCTGTTTCTATTTTATAATAGGAATAGAAGGGCTGTTTTCGCTTCTTCTATTGCTAAATATGGTTAATTTGATTGACTTATCTGAACTCATATCTCATTAAAGCCTATCTTTGCACTCACAAAATTAATAGAAATGGTTGAGACTATACTGATAACTTTGTTAATAGTTGCTATTTCCCTGGTATTATTAGGGGTGAAAGTATTCTTTACGAAGGGTGGGAAGTTCCCGAATGGTCATGTGAGCGGGAATAAAGCGTTGCGTCAGAAAGGAATCGGATGCGCACAATCGCAAGATCGCGAAGCACAAAAGAAACCGCGTTTTTCTATTAACGAGTTGGAAAAAGCCTTGAACGATAGTATGAATTAAATTTATTAAAAACAATACTTATTAATTATGAATAGAATGAACTACCTCATGAACGGTTTGGCTGCTCTTGCGTTTATCGTTTTATTTTCACAATGTGCTGGCAAAACTGACAATCAAACTACAAATGCTCCGGCGCAGGCTAATGCCGAACTGTCAGGAATGAAAATTGCCTATGTTGAAATAGATACGCTGCTTGCCAAATACAATTTCTGTATTGACTTGAATGAGGCGATGGTAAAGAAGAGCGAAAACGTTCGTATGACATTGAATCAGAAGGCTACCTCTTTGAACAAGGAAAAACAAGATTTTCAGAAGAAAGTTGAAAATAATGCTTTCCTGTCACAAGATAGAGCGCAGCAAGAGTACAACCGTCTGGTGAAGTTGGAACAAGATTTGCAAGAGTTGAGCAACAAACTTCAGAATGGTCTGATGGAAGAGAACAACAAGAATAGCTTGCAGTTCCGCGATTCTATCAACGCTTTCCTGAAAGAATATAATAAGACTCACGGATATAGCCTGATCTTCAGCAACACTGGTTTCGATAACCTGCTTTATGCTGACAGCACTTTCAATATTACAAAAGAAATTGTTGATGGGTTGAATGCAAGATATTCACCTGTGAAGAAATAAATGATATTAAACTGTTCCGTTCCTTATAAAAAGGACGGAACATTATCGAATTAAAAAAAAGTTATGCCTGTTCAAGACTGCGAAGCCATGAACGGGCTTTTTTTATGATCTTTCTTTTTCTTCTTCCTGTGGAATACGGAAAGCGGTGTAAAGTTCGAGGATGGCAGCAACTGTGAGGCAGGCAATCCATTCATTGCCTCGTGTGGTAAACATAAAGGCTCCGGTCAGGATAAGTGCCAGTGCACCGAATATCTGCTGAACGCGCAGGCGTTTCAATGTTTTGCTCTTTCCTTTGACGGGTGTGTTCACTTGTGCCAATGCGATACATCCGGCTCCAACAGTATATATGTAAGGAGCGTATATCCATCCGGTGATAAATACGGCTGCTCCGGCGAGAGCCATTATGGCGCCCACGACAAAAAGGGCAGGTACTAATTGTTTCATTCTTTAATCTTCAAAAACGTAAATATCTTCGTTGGGTTTCTTCATCAGATACTTTTCACGGGCGATCTGTTCGATGGCGTCCGGATTGGTACTTATTTCGTTGAGACGTTTGGTATTCTCTTCGTAATCTGTCCGGTACTTTTCTATCTCTTCTTTCAACTGGCTGATTTCCCGTTCATATCCGAAACGACGAATCAGGCTGTTCTCGTCCAGAAAGCCAATGATAACAGCAAATGCAACGACCGTAATGAGGTACTTGCGTCTGCATATGAAACTCCAGATACTGATTAGTTTACCCATAATTTCTCCTTTTAATATCTGCAAAGATAAAACTAATAACTTAAAAACTTATCGCTTCGGCTTCAAAACTTCTCTCTTTATCCCTTATTACTTATCACTTTTTTTGTGTACATTTGCAGAATAAGCGAAAATTCAAAAAACAGAGAGAATCCCGGATATGGAAAACTATATCGTTTCAGCCCGTAAATACCGTCCGTCCACGTTCGAATCGGTGGTGGGACAGCGGGCGTTGACTACTACGCTGAAAAATGCAATTGCTACCCAAAAACTGGCTCATGCTTATTTGTTTTGCGGACCGCGCGGGGTAGGAAAGACGACTTGCGCGCGTATCTTTGCCAAAACCATTAATTGTATGACGCCCACCGCTGACGGAGAGGCTTGCAATCAGTGTGAGTCATGTGTAGCTTTCAACGAACAGCGGTCATATAATATTCACGAACTCGATGCTGCTTCCAATAACTCGGTGGATGACATTCGCCAATTGGTGGAGCAAGTACGCATCCCGCCACAGATTGGTAAGTATAAGGTATATATCATCGACGAGGTGCATATGCTCTCGGCATCTGCTTTCAATGCGTTCCTGAAAACGCTGGAAGAGCCTCCCCGCCATGCAATCTTTATTCTGGCTACGACGGAGAAGCATAAGATTCTTCCTACTATTCTTTCCCGTTGTCAGATTTATGACTTTAACCGGATAAGTGTGGAAGATACGGTGAGCCATCTGTCGTACGTTGCTTCGAAAGAAGGAATCACGGCAGAGCCGGAAGCGCTGAATGTGATAGCCATGAAGGCGGACGGTGGTATGCGTGATGCTTTGTCTATCTTCGACCAGGTGGTTAGTTTCACCGGAGGAAATATCACCTATAAGAGTGTGATTGATAATCTGAATGTACTTGATTATGAATATTATTTCCGTCTGACGGATTGCTTCCTCGAAAACAAGGTGAGTGACGCATTGTTGCTTTTCAATGATATATTGAATAAAGGTTTTGACGGAAGTCACTTTATTACCGGATTATCGTCTCATTTCCGTGACCTGTTGGTCGGGAAAGACCCGGTGACATTGCCTTTGCTGGAAGTGGGAGCGAGCATACGCCAACGCTATCAGGAACAGGCGCAGAAATGTCCGCTACCTTTTTTGTACCGGGCTATGAAGCTGTGTAATGAGTGCGATTTGAATTACCGCATCAGCAAAAATAAGCGTTTGCTGGTAGAACTGACCTTGATACAGGTTGCACAGCTTACCACCGAGGGGGATGACGTGAGTGGTGGGCGTGGCCCTAAGAAGACCATAAAACCCGTATTCACTCAGCCTGCCGCAGCACAGCAGCCGCAGGTAGCTTCTGCCACTCAGGTTCAGCAGGCTCCAGTTCATTCGTCTCCGTCTTCAGTTACAACACAGGCTGCTAATGGCACTACTGCCCAGTATCCGCAGGCTTCTGCGGCTGTGCAACAGGGAGCACCGGCTTCTCCTAGGGCGGCTTCGTCTGCTCCGTCGCAAGGAGCGGGAGTTGCTCAGACTGCCAAGGAAGAACGGAAAATTCCCGTGATGAAGATGTCCAGCTTGGGGGTATCTATCAAGAATCCGCAGCGTGACCAAGTATCGCAGAATGCGACTACAACTTATGTTCCTAAGGTGCAACAACCGGAAGAGGATTTTATGTTCAATGACCGGGATTTGAATTATTATTGGCAGGAGTATGCCGGCCAGTTGCCGAAAGAACAGGATGCTCTCGCAAAACGTATGCAAATGCTCCGTCCGGCGTTGCTTAACAACTCAACGACTTTTGAAGTGGTGGTTGATAATGAGTTTGCTGCAAAGGATTTTACAGCTTTGATTCCCGAATTGCAGGATTATCTTCGCGGCAGACTGAAGAACAGTAAAGTGATGATGACAGTGCGGGTAAGTGAGGCAACAGAAACAGTGCGTCCTGTGGGACGTGTCGAGAAATTCCAGATGATGGCTCAAAAGAATCAGGCATTGATGCAACTGAAAGATGAGTTCGGGTTGGAATTATATTAATGTACTTACTTCTATCAGATTACCATCCGGATCTCTGAAATAAATACTCCGGATGGCACCCTGCGCACCTTGACGCTGGACTATACCGACTTCTATTTCTATTCCTTTGGATTCTACTTCGGCTTTTATTTTCTCTATGTTTCCTTCTGTCAGTAAACAGATGTCCGCACTTCCGAAAGCAGGATGCTTGGCGGCAGGAAGGAACTGTGCTTTTCCTACGTGAAGATTGATTTTCTGATTACCGAACTTGACGGCAAAGCGTTGGTTGCTTGTATCGGCTTCCATTCCCAGGACTTCTGTGTAGAAATGTAGGCTTTTATCTATATCGGACACCGGTATGACGATATGGTCGATATTCTTGATTTTCATATCAATGTAGGCGTTGATTCATGCGGTCTTCATATCCGTCTGAAGGTTTTCTTCCCGGCATGACAATCCACAGGATAATATATATAATCACTCCGGCGAAAGCGGTGAAGAATGTAGCCAATATATATACTATTCTCAATAAAGTAGCATCCCATCCGAAATATTCAGCTATTCCGGCACATACACCTGCAATCATTCGATTGGAAGAGCGGGTTAATTTCTTTTCATTTTCCATGATATACTATGTTCTTTTAGTGCAAATGCTACACAAATATAGAGAATATATTTGGTTTATGGGTTAAACGGAAAGATTTATGTATTATTTGTTAGCATTTATATAGGTAGTTGTTAGCTTGATATTTATCTCTGAAAAGGCTAATTAGTCAACTATTAGCCAACAGTGGTAGTGATACTATTTCATTAGTGTCATGTTACCAATAGTACTTAGAGGTGCTAAGTCTTTTTCTTCTGTTTCATAACTAAATCTGTTTAAAGTGTAGTCTCAATAGGTCTTAGTCTGATTTGAGTATCAATGAAATAGAGCTTATCATCAATACCATACAGTACATTGTTAGGCACTGCATCAAAGACCTCATACTCTGCATTGTGGAATTCATCTTCATAAACCATCTCGAAACCTAATGCTTGCATATGTTCTGCTATTTCTTCCTCTGTAGCTTCTCTTTTAGCTCTGACATAAGGTTGAACTAACACGGCACAAAACTCATGCTGACTGTTATAAGCAAAGCCAATCATCTGATAGGTGACATTGCTAAAGAATAGATTATGTGCTTCTATTCTGATAAAGAAGTTCTCAATGTCTTCACCTGCATACTCAAAGTTGTTTAACTTGAATACAACATCTTCATGACCTGTGAATACTTCATTTTCTCCACCTTTACTAAGGTAAGATAAAGGGAGAGAGTTAATGTTAATCCATAAGTCATGTTGAGTAGCAAATAGCTTTAGCTCTTCAACTTGCCTTCTCTTATAGCCTTCTGTTGGTTCAACATTTCCTGCTGCTTCTTTTTCTCTTCTAATGAGATTGGCTGCTTCTGCCAAGAGGCTATTGACTTGAGAGTACTCTCTATCCATTGCTTGTGGAATTCATTAATATAGGTTCTTTCCATGCTTTAATCATTTAAAGTGGTTAATGCAAATGTAGCAAATCTATTTGGTTCATCAAACATCTTTTTCATTTTAATAAAGGTAGGCATACTGCTCTAATGTCATTGCACTACATCTTTGAACTGGTTTTGACTGTTAGGATAATCATAATGATGATAAGTATGATTGTTCCTATGAGTAACATGATACCAGACCATTTTCTGGTTGCTTCTTGCTTTGGTATCTCCAAATTTTCAAAAGGTGAGTCAGGTATTCTAATAACATCTCTGTCATAGTCATTATATCTTTTCTTTACCTAATAGAACAAATGTTTGATACATTCTATTGGAAGGTATTCTCTTACCTTTCTTCTCTAGTTTTGCAACCTGTCTAGCTCTCTTCTTCTGAAGGTAATCCATGAACTCCATCATCAGTAATTTGGTAACTTGACTTGTGTTCAACTTATCCTTTCCTAGGAAGGACTTGAATGCATTAAGGGCTGATTTATAGTTGACTTTACCCTTAACTTTTGTAGTTTCCAACCATTCATCACATAACTGGAGAAAGTCTATGGGAGTGTTCTTTTCTTTCTGGATATAGTCAAGTATATCACTAATGGTTAACTTGGAAGATTCCAAGGGTAAACTAACACATAACTCCTGATAGTGTCTAACTAATCTATCAGTTTCCTTGATATACTTAGGGTTCTTTAGTTTGAAGTCTTTGGTTAGGTCTTCTGTTCTCACAAAGATATGTGTAGCTAACCTTTTTTTATCTAATTTTAGCTATTGAATGTCTACCTCCTGAAAGCAGAAAACCCTCATAAGCGATTGACTTATAAGGGTTTTTGTTGGGTGGAAGACCGGACTCGAACCGGCGACATTCAGAACCACAATCTGACGCTCTAACCAACTGAACTACATCCACCATGTCTGCGTTTCTCTAACGCGGTGCAAAGATAGATATTATCTTCTAATCTCCAAAAGATTCTGCTATTTTTTTTTCGAAAAAAGTATATTCTTTTATTCCCCGATTGTGCTTGCTGAAAAGGGTTCGCGCATCATTTACAAAGATTTTCAGAGAGTTACGTGCTTGTAAAGGAATTGAATCAATCGGCAAATTGACTGGGAGCAATTGATGATTTTTTTTCCCTGATTGAATGGGACGGGCTGTCCATACCAAACTATAATCACAATTATTGAGGCGGACAGTGCTGTCTTTTACTAATTCCATTCTTACCATCAGTCCTCCGTCAGTGCGGCGGGCGGACATATTGGAAATATAATTTCCCAGCGAATAGGCTATGAGATGTTTGTCATTCGTCAGGCTGTCTGTGCGAACTTCGATGGGCTGAACTACGTGAGGATGGGAGCCGATGATATGGTTTACTCCTTTTTCAATCAGCCAATTGGCGAGGAATTTTTGCTCTTTGTCCGGGAGTGACTGGTATTCGATTCCCCAATGCATACAAGCTATGATGGCATCCGGCTTCATTGCTTTACTCTCTTCAATATCTTTGGCGATGATGGCTGTATCGATATAGTTCACGATATTAGGAGAGGTAACGGGGATGCCGTTTGTTCCATACGTGTAGTTGAGCAGAGCGATGCGGAATCCGTTCTTTTCTAATAAAAGAGGATATTTCTTTTCGCGTTCATCAGCGTTGATATACGTGCCTGCGTGTGGAACCTTTAAAGAGTCTATTAATTGAATGGTTCTCTCCAGTCCGGATTTACCACGATCGAGACTGTGGTTGTTGGCAGTCACTAAAACATTGAAACCTGCATCGTGAATTGCGGTCAGAAATTCGTCCGGCGCGCTGAAAGCAGGATAACCTTTGTAAGGTTTGCCTCCTAATGTCACTTCCAGGTTGGCGATAGAGAGATCGGCTTTTTTTATCTCTTCTTTGACATACGCAAAGCATGTGGAGTAATCATAACCGGTCGATGTTCGTGCAGCGTTGATTTGTCCCTGATGTTGCATGAGGTCACCTACAAAAAGGAGGCGTAGGGTGTCGGTGGGGAAGATGCTGTCGGAAAGTCCGTCCGATAGGGTGTCAATGATAGAATCTCTCTTTGCCTGCGACCGGGAGGTGCAGGACAAAGAGAGAAGCAAAATCATCAGAAACAGGGTATGTCTCATTGATAAATAGCTTTCTTACCAGCTAAGAGTGTATTTTTCATTAACGATACAATCGTCATTGGTCCGACACCGCCCGGTACGGGAGTGATGAATGAGCATTTCGGTGCAACTTCGTCAAACTTTACGTCACCTGTCAGTTTAAAGCCGGATTTCTTGGTTGCATCCGGCACACGGGTAGTACCTACGTCAATAACTACCGCGCCTTCTTTCACCATTTCGGCTTTTACAAAGTTCGGTTGTCCCAAAGCAGCGATAATAATATCAGCTTCCTGACATTCTTTTACCAGGTCTTTGCTACGGCTGTGGCATACGGTTACTGTGGCATCGCCCGGATAGGCTTTCTGCATCATCAGGGCAGCCATCGGTTTGCCGACAATATTGCTGCGTCCGAGTACGACGCATTTTTTTCCGGAAGTTTCTATGTTATAACGTTTCAACAATTCGAGAATGCCGTTGGGAGTAGCAGATACGTAACATGGAAGTCCGATGGACATACGGCCTACGTTGATCGGGTGGAAACCGTCTACGTCTTTACGGTAATCAATTGTTTCGATTACTTTCTGTTCGGAGATATGTTTGGGTAGGGGAAGTTGTACGATAAAGCCGTCCACGTCGTTGTCTTCGTTCAGTTCACGTACTTTGGCAAGCAGTTCTTCTTCGGTCACGTCACTTTCATAACGGATGAGGGAAGACTTGAATCCACATACTTCACAGGCTTTTACTTTGGCAGCTACATAAGTCTCGCTACCACCATCGTGTCCTACAAGAATAGCGGCCAGGTGCGGGCGTTTTTCGCCATGAGCCACCATTTCGGCTACTTCGGCTGCAATCTCTTGTTTTACTTGTTCGGAAATTGCTTTTCCGTCTATCAGAGTCATATTTTCAGAGTATTTATTGGTGATGGACAAAAGTAAAATAAATAACTGAACTCTCCAAAGGGATTGGAATTTTTGTCAAGAGATGAGTGGTATAAAAAAGAGGGAGCCGAAACTCCCTCTTCTTACTTATCATTAGATTTGGATCTATTGAATGATTACTTTTTCATCTTAGGCATCATCTTACCCATTTTGCTGCTAGTCACCATTTTCATCATTTTGCGTGTCTGGTCGAACTGTTTCAGCAGGCGGTTTACTTCCTGGATAGTCGTTCCGCTACCTTTGGCGATACGCGTACGGCGTGAACCGTTCAGTATTTCCGGGTTGGAACGTTCTGCCGGAGTCATGGAATAAATAATGGCTTCGATGCTCTTGAAAGCATTGTCGTCAATATCAATGTCTTTGATTGCTTTTCCTACTCCCGGAATCATGGAAGCTAGGTCTTTCAGATTACCCATTTTTTTGATTTGTGCAATCTGGCTAAGGAAGTCGTTGAAGTCGAATTGGTTTTTGGCAATTTTCTTCTGTAAGCGTTTGGCTTCTTCTTCATCGTATTGTTCCTGAGCACGTTCTACCAATGAAACGATGTCACCCATACCGAGAATACGGTCGGCCATACGGGCAGGGTGGAACTGGTCGATTGCTTCCAGCTTTTCACCTGTACCTACGAATTTAATCGGTTTGTTCACTACCGAACGGATAGAAAGAGCCGCACCACCGCGGGTATCACCATCGAGTTTGGTCAGTACCACACCGTTGAAGTCCAGACGTTCGTTGAATTCTTTAGCTGTGTTTACAGCGTCCTGACCGGTCATGGAGTCTACCACGAACAGAATTTCGTCCGGGTTGATTGCTTTTTTGATAGCGGCGATCTCGTTCATCATCTGCTCGTCTACTGCCAGACGTCCGGCTGTATCGACGATAACGAGATCGTATCCTTTGGCTTTGGCTTCCTGAATGGCGTGTTGTGCGATTTCTACCGGATCCTTGCTGTCCAGTTCACAGTACATCGGTACTTCAATCTGTTCTGCCAATACACGCAACTGTTCGATAGCTGCCGGACGGTAAACGTCACAAGCGACCAATAATGGCTTACGGTTCTTCTTGGTTTTCAGCATCCGTGCCAGTTTACCGGAGAAAGTGGTCTTACCCGAACCCTGCAAACCTGACATCAGGATAACTGCCGGACGGGCGTCGATATTGATCTCGGCTGTCTCTCCACCCATCAACTGTGTAAGTTCATCATGCACGATCTTCACCATCAACTGGCTTGGCTTCACAGCCGTAAGAACGTTCTGGCCAAGCGCTTTTTCTTTCACTGTATCCGTGAAATTCTTTGCAACCTTGTAGTTTACGTCGGCGTCGAGAAGTGCTTTACGTACGTCTTTCAGTGTCTCCGCCACGTTGATTTCGGTGATTTTGCCTTCACCTTTCAGAATCTTGAATGACCGTTCTAGTCTTTCACTTAAATTATCGAACATAGTTATTTAATTACGAATTACTAATTACAATTTACTTGGGCAAAAGAGAGACTTTTCCGTCTACTCTTTATTTGAGCTTGCAAATGTACAAAAATCTCTTGTATTTATATCTTTTTATTTTGCCATTTTGCTTTTTTGAGATAAATATAACTTGTGATCAACAGTAAGCTATAATACACAATCTCAATTGTAAAGCAGATTTCAATCGGTGCTTTCAGCCACATTCCGATGAAAACTATGTAGGACCCGTAGATGATGATTGTAATTGTTTCGAGCAACAGGGCTGCTTGTGTATTTCCTGTTCCGGAGATGCCGTTGAACACCACGTTGGCTACAGATGCGATAAGCATGGCGCAACAAATAACGTATACTGAGGGCACGGATTCCGTAATGAGTGCCGCTTCACTGGTGTAGATGGAGAGCAGGAACTCTGGAAATAATGCTGATACTGCTACTAATCCCAGCATGATGAAAAAGGAGAACCGGGCAATTTTATTGATGAGCGGCATCACGTGCTGGATACCTCCCGCACCGATGGCGTTGCTGACAAGACTGTTGGTGGTAGTAGCCAATGCATTGACCGGAATCAGCAGTACGACGTAGATACTCCGGACGATATTGGCAATCGCCAGTTCCCGTTGTCCCAACCGTTCTACGGCTACGAAGAATACGAACCAGGTAGCCATTGACAGGAAATATTGCAGCATAGTGAAACAGGAGATACTAAGTATCCGCATCAGCAATGCCGGGTCGAATGTACGCAGACGGTTCAGACCATATTTCTTCAAATCGACGGTGAGGTATGTGTAAATGACGAAAAAGAGAATGGAGGAAGCTTCTGCCAGTACGGAGGCGATAGCCGCTCCCTTGATACCCATTTCCGGCAAACCGAACTTTCCGAAAATTAATGCGTAGTCCAGTACTACATTGGTTAATGCCATGACGATGGCATTGATCGTTAGTACTTTAGTGCGTGTAATGCCGATATACAATGCCCGGAACATGACATTGATGAACGAGAAAAAGAATCCGTAAATACGCCAGTCCAGAAACTCCATCGTTCCCTCGTAGATGGATTCTGAAGAAACCAGTAAACGCATGATGTTTCCGCCGAATGCTTTGGTGAATCCGAATAGCAGCAGTGCCATCACGAATAGGAACATGACTCCTTGAATCATGACGGGACCGACATCCGAATAGCGTCCTTCGCCGTTGCGTCGTGCTATGACTATCTGCGAACCGGTACTGAATCCGAATGCGATGGTGAATACGCATATATAGAATAACCCACCCATAGCCGATGCTCCAAGGGCTACCTCACTCACGTGTCCGAGGAATGCTGTGTCGGTGACATTGATGACATTTTGTGCCAGCAAGCTTAGTAGTATCGGATAACTGACACTCCAAATCTGTTTGTTGGTGTACATAATTAAGTGTTTAAGTTTACACTTTGCAAAGATAGTGCTTTATTTCGATTCGGAAACGATGGGGTAGATGAAAACAATTTCCGGACCTTCGGGAGTTTTATCGTTGACGAGATAGTTTCCTCCGAAATGTTTTAGCAATAACAGGTTTATATCATGCCGGATGATGGTTTCCTGTGATACGAATGCATGGTCTGCCAAAGGTGAATTAGTGATTCGGAAACGGAGCATATCTTCATCCCGGTTTAATGTGAATCGGATGATTCGTGCTTGTCTGTGTTCTTGCGGGTATACCAGTGCGCTAAGCAAGGCCTGCGTCAGTCGTGTTATATCGGTATGGATTTGAGCGTCTGTTTCACTGGAAAACTCAATCTGGATACCTGTTTTCTCGTTTTGCATCTGCGCCATGCAACATGCTTCCTTACATAGGGTAGTGGCATCATAGTCTTGCAACTGGAACTTCATCATTTGGGCTTCCAAACGGGATAAGTCGAGAACGTCATTGACAAGTCTCATTAACTTCTCCGAACTTTTGTGGATGATGTTTGAGTATTCTTGCCTTATTTCCTTGTCTATGTTGGGTTCACTGGCTATGAGTTGTGAGAAACCGACTACATTGTTGAGCGGGGTACGGATGTTATAGCTCATGTTGGACAGGAAGCGATTTTTTATTTCATTGGTTTTCCGCACGTTTTCTGTTGTTTTCCGGATTTCGTTTTCTGCGTATTTGAGTGCTTTCCGTACCATAAAGAGTCGCGCCATAAAGATAAAAAGCAGAAGCAGGATAACAAATATAAAGATCAGATAGGTGAGCTGGAGCCGGTTGTTTTCCCTTTTTTGATCCAGTTCTGTTTTTTCGATATTGTATTTGCTCTGTATCTGTGCCATCTGATTGTTTGAGAGTACAGTGGCTGTCGAGTCTTTGATGGCGAGTGCCTCCTCATACAGAGGGATGGCTTTTTCGCTTTGCCCTGCCTGTTTCCATATTCTGGCCTTTTCGAGTAGCTGTTCGGCATAGTCGCTTGTGAAGTCTTTCTTCAACATCGTCAGTGTCGTGTCGATATAATCCGATGCCTGTTGGTAGTCTCTAATTGCTTGGTGATATTTGGCAAATGTGTCGAAATAGAGTACTTTATACATGAAATAAGTATTCTCATCCAGATATTCTTTAGATTTTACAAGATGTTCATAAGCTTGTTGCGGCTGATGGGTATTCAGGTAATAATAGCTGTAGAATAGTTCATTGAACAGATATACATCGGCAAACCCCGTTTTTAAAGATGGGTTCGCACTGATATGGTTATGAAGGGTGTTTTCCAGTTCCTGCAGATATTTGAGTAGTTTTTTATTATCCTTCTTTTCTTTGACAACGGATACTAACTGTGATAATACCGAGATACGGACCACCGGATTTTCTGTCGGGGTGAGTAGCTGGTAGGCAGTCTCCAGTGCTTCTATTCCTTTATCCCAGCGCTGACTGCCGATATATGCATTGCTCAGGCATTGATAGGCGGCTATACTCCCCCGGTTACTATTCCTTTGGGAGGCTTGCTGTTGCATCTTTTGAGATTCGTTGATAGCAAGTTCATATTGTTCGTTGAATGTGTACAGGTCTATCTGGAAACGTTTGGCATCAAAGAAGTAATTCCATAAATCTGATTTCCGGGCATGAGGCTCCATTATGGTGAGCCATTTCGCTACACTGTCTTGATTATTACGATTGTAATAGTATAAGATATGGTAGTAAGCGGCCAGACCGGCGTATCTGTCGTTTCTCAGTTGCAATGCTTCTTTCATTAATACATCTGAATATTGGATACATTGCTGGTTGTTTTGTTCTATTCTGATGATTTTATTAAGAACATTCAGCCGTGTCGTATCGTATGGTAACGTTTGCAACACCTTTATCAGGCTATCTGATTCCAAAACAATCTCGGTACTGGCTTTTCCGGTGAAGGCGCAGCATAATAGAAGGAACAGGAGCAGGACTTGTTTCATTCGGCTTCCTCCTTTCCTGGTTGCTCATGGTAAATAGGGTGTGTGAACAGGAAACGGGCTCCTTCCTTATAATTGGAGTCAATCCATATTTTGCCGCCCAGCTGCTCGATAATGAGTTGGCAGATAGACAAGCCGAGTCCTGTGCCTTGAGCATTTTCATTTAGTTTCTCAAAACGGTTGAATATTTTATTCTGATTCTCCGGAGAGATACCGCAACCGGTGTCGGTCACAGAAAACAGTGCTATATCTTCTGTCTGTTTTTCCAGTTCCATGGTGATGGAGCCTTGCGGAGTAAATTTGGTTGCGTTGATGAGAAGGTTGATTAATAATTGTTGCAACCTTGCATTGTCTGTCGTCAGTTCTAATGAATGGAGAGAGGTTGAAAAACGGACGTTTGCATTTGTCTGTTTTATTTTCTCAACCATGTCGATAACATTTCTGCATATTGCTACTGCATCACACCGCTCATATTTGAATTTCATCTTGCCCACTTCGAGACTGGACAAGTCGATTACGTCGTTAATCAGCTTGAGTAACAGTTCTGAATTTTGCTGAATAATATCGCTACACTGTTTCCGGGTCTCGTTGTCGATGGATTCTTCCGTCAAGATAGAGGAGAAGCCGGACAACGCATTGAGTGGTGTCCGAATTTCATGGCTCATGTTGGAAAGGAAAAGGCTCTTTGCCCGGATGGAATTTTCTTCTTGCTTTTTCGCTTTTTCCAGCTCCTGTTGTGATTGGCGCAGTTTTTTATTCCCTCGTTTGACCAAAAGGATGAAAAATACAATCAGTATGACAATGAATAGGATGGTAAACCAACTCCAGAAGAGGATTGTCTTCTGTCTGTTTAAGTTGTCCAGTTCGTTTTTGTCTATTTGGTAGAGGGTGTGTAATTCGTTGATTTGGCGAATATAATTCATTGCGTCCAAAGAGTCTTTGTACGTATTGAATATTTCATAGGCTTCACATGCTTCCTTGCCTTTTCCCATCAGGGCAAGTATGTGGGCACGATCCTTTTGTACTTGCAAGGATGTGTATGAGTTGGTAGTTCTCGTATGCGAAAGTAATTCATCAAGTGTGGTTAATGCCTGAATGTACTCTTTAGATTCAGTGTAGTAGCAAGAGTACAAGTATTTAATCATTAAATGAAAATATGGGTACAGATGCTGCTGACTGATTTGCTTGGCTTGCTGTATGTGGTTTAATGCTTCGGGAAGATGGTGTGTCTGAATACGGTAGAATGCCTGACAGTAAACTAGATGAAAGTCGTCTTGTGGATTCCCGCCTTTGTCAGTAACAGATTCGAGTTCCCGGATATTGTCTTCTATATCTGTCATTTGATGATATTTGAGCTTGGTCAGAATGAGTTGGGGCAGAATTGTTTTGACATATTGGCTGGCATGAGGGATTTTCCGGATCACTTCTAATGCTTCCCTGTATGATTCGATGGCGGCTTGTGGCGTTGATGAACTTAAATAAGTATTTCCAATGGCGTGTAATGCGAGTGCTGTCCCCAGAGGATAATCCATTTCTTTGGCTTTCTGGTACATCTGGTTGGCCTGATTGATGGCAAGACTGATGTTGCCTTCTGCTATCAAGGCCTGAACGGTCAGCAAATTTATTTGAAATAGGAGTGGATATTGTTGTTTCTTTTGTAATTCCGGTTCTAAAAGTTTTTCCCAGGCAATGATGCTGTCGATAGGGATGTCCGGACTGAATGGATGATTATATTCAAGTAAAGGTTGTAATAAAGAAAGACGATCTGAATTTGTACGTGCTGCATATAAGGTGACCGATATTAATACGGTTACGACTATTGCAATTATATGACGTCTGTATTTTTTCACTTGATATAAGAATTGCTTGCTTGTAAGTTTATCTGCAAAAGAACTAAAAAGAGTGAAGATTACAAAGAAATCTTCACTCTTTTTTATAATTTATTTTCTTTTGAGTATCTCTCGTGCCCCAGGGCCCTCGTGGTTGGGGTAGCCGGGAGTATGGTTTCTGCATCGTGGATCGGCATCTACTTTCAAACTCCGGTAATCATCTTTGGTGCGGGCGATGTAATCATCAAGCATGGCACGGTGTTCGGCGAGAACCTTACTGTATTTAGGGTCTTTGGCGAGATTCTTGCGTTCTCCCGGATCCTTTTTCATATCATATAGCTCTTCTCCGTTACCTTCCAGATAGTGAGTGTACTTGTATCTCGGTCCGCGTACCATACGTCCGGGAGTAACGACATATTCATATTCGCTATGCCATTCGGAAACTACATAAGGGTGAGTTTTTTTCTGTTTCTCCCCTTTTAATATAGGTGCAAGGCTGATTCCCGGTTTTTCGGCCGGAACGGGAATTCCTGCCAAATCACAAAGGGTAGGCAGAAGATCTAACGTAGGCTGTGTCAATACTTGGTCTACGGGCTTTTTCTGTTGTTTGATGCCAGGACCTGCAAAGATAAACGGTACGTTGGTCATTTCATCATAGAAACTGATGTGCTTGGTCACCATGCGGTGTGAAGCCATTCCATCACCATGGTCAGCCATGATAATAACGATTGTGTTTTTTCCGGCAGGAGTGGAGTAGAGGGCTTTCAATACGCTGTCTACTTGCTTGGAAACCATCTTGGTATAGTGTTGGAAAGCGGCAATGTAATGACGGTAATTCTCTTCATTCCAATGAGCGGCCTGGGTCATGCGGCGATGGCTGCAGCAGATGTATTGCACTGGTTTAGGGATATTGCTCCAGTCTTCTACATCGAAATTGGCCGGTAGCTCCGGAAGGGTTCCACTGATGGCGCGGTCGGTATGTATTCCTTCGTTTGCTCCTACAAATCCGCAGATATTGTGAGGGTTCTGAAAATCGGCAATACAGATGAATGGTTCTTCCGGCGGATTACTTAGATAAGCAACAGCGTCTTCACATGTTCCTACGTCCAGGAAACTGTCGTTATTAACCGGGAATTCCGGATCGGTGAATGGCTTGGCTACCGGTTCTTTATGCTTGAATCCTCTAAGTGAACCCATGTCGTGTGTTTTTCCGAAGTGTACGGCTTCATAACCGTTTTCAGAGAAAAGGCTTCCTAATGTCGGTATGTTTTCGGGAATACGTGAGTTGATAGGTTCGCTGGAGTTGGAGCGTACATTGGTTTGATGAGGCATCATGCCACTCCATAAAGCAGCACGTGAGGGTTGGCTGAGAGGGCAGCCTACATAAGCATTGGAGAAGATAACTCCTCGTGAAGCGACTTCATCAATAGGGAGGGTACAGCCTTGTGTTTGTCCGTAAGCTCCCACAACACGTTGTGTAAGATGGTCGCACTGAATAATCAGGAAATTGGGCTTTTCTTGAGCCTGTGCTGTCACGCTGCACAGGGCTAATCCCATGAATGGATAAATAGTTTTCATTACTGGTTAGAATTAAGTAATATTTGATTTGGAAGCAAAAATAGGAAAAAAGGAAACGTAAAAAAGGGTGAGGTAGTGGTTTTGGACGCAAATGAAAGTATTTTGTACAAAAATGAAAGGTTGGCTGGCCGTTAGGGGGAACTATCGGTGATGGGAGTTGAATGATAAGTGATAAACGGCAGGTGATGAGTCATAAAACGGGTTACTGAAAAAGAAAACGGTGAATAAACTGCACTTGTTATGGCGCAGTTTGTTCACCGTTCATTTATAAGTTTGCTGTTGATTAGCTGTTCATGCTCATCAGGAATTCGTCGTTGTCTCTGGTTTTTTCCAGACGGTCTTTAACGAAGTCCATTGCTTCGATCGGATTCATGTCGGCAAGATATTTGCGTAATATCCACATGCGGTCAAGGGTTGTTTTATCAAGCAACAGGTCGTCGCGACGAGTGCTGGATGCGGTAATGTTGACTGCCGGGAAGATACGTTTGTTGGACAGGTTGCGGTCGAGCTGCAACTCCATGTTACCTGTACCCTTAAATTCTTCGAAGATAACTTCGTCCATTTTAGAACCGGTATCGATCAGTGCGGTAGCAATAATGGTCAGTGAACCGCCGTTTTCAATATTACGGGCAGCACCGAAGAAGCGTTTTGGTTTATGAAGTGCATTTGCATCCACACCACCAGAAAGAACTTTTCCGGATGCAGGAGATACTGTATTGTATGCACGAGCCAGACGAGTGATAGAATCAAGGAAGATAACTACGTCGTGACCGCATTCTACCAGACGTTTTGCCTTTTCCAATACGATACCTGCAATTTTTACGTGACGTTCTGCCGGTTCGTCAAAAGTAGAAGCGATTACTTCTGCATTAACACTGCGAGCCATGTCAGTTACTTCTTCCGGGCGTTCATCAATCAGCAACATAATCATGTAAACTTCCGGGTGGTTGGCTGCGATAGCATTAGCTATATCTTTCATTAAGATGGTCTTACCTGTCTTTGGCTGGGCAACGATCAATGCACGCTGACCTTTACCGATAGGAGCGAAAAGATCGACAACACGGGCAGACATAGAGTCTGAATAACCGCCTTTGCAAAGTTTGAACTTTTCATCCGGAAAGAGAGGTGTCAGATGTTCGAAAGGAACACGGTCGCGAACGAAAGCTGCGTCACGTCCGTTGATTTTCGAAACCTTTACCAATGGGAAATATTTTTCTCCTTCTTTGGGTGGACGGATAACTCCTTCTACTACATCACCGGTTTTCAGACCAAATAGTTTGATTTGAGACTGTGATACATAAATATCGTCCGGAGAAGAAAGGTAGTTGTAGTCGGAAGAACGGAGGAATCCGTATCCATCCTGCATAATTTCCAGAACGCCTACTCCGTTGAGAATATCATCGAATTCATAAGGCTTTTCGCGTTCAATAACCTTGCGTTCCTGCTGCTGTTGTTGTACCGGAAGATTTTCACCCGCATTGTTCTGCTGAGCGGCACGTGGCATCGGTAAGCGTTGTTGGTTTTGGTTCTGATTTTGATTTGGAATCTGAGCCTGATTCTGGTTATTGTTGTTACGCTGGAAATTATTATTGCTATTATTATTGGCGTTATTGCCATTGTTAGTAGCATTATTATTGCCGTTGTTATTGTCGCGTGGGCGAACAATACGCGGACGTTGCTGCTGGGATTGCTGCTGTTGGGATTGTTGTTGCTGTTGAGGATGAGGTGATTGTTCCGGTGCTGTCTGTGCTGATTCTGTTTTGGTAGCTTCGAATTTTCCGAATAGTTCGGTAGGAAGCTCTATTTTTTCAGAAGGCAGATCTTCGATTGGAATAAAATCATCGTCGTCAACGTTGGACAGGATATTACTTTCCTCGTCGATAACGGGGGCAGCTTTCTTTTGTGGTTTATCTATAACCTTTTTCTCTACAACAGGATTGTTAGGTTCTGCAGCCGGTTTATTTGTTTCTGCAACAGGCTTATTCGCTTCTGATGCAGGTTTGTTTTTTGCTTTCTTCTCGGCTGTTTGCTGTTGTACCGGAGCCGTTTTTTCCTCAGTACCAGTAGCTTTCTCTGCAACAACAGGCTTAGACTCCACTACTTTGGGTGCTGCCGGTTTTGCATTTTCTACTTCTTTTTTCTCTTCTGCGTCAGAGTTCTTACGAGGACGGCCTACTTTACGCTTGGGAGTAGCAGTGTTTTCTGCTTTAGCTTCTACAACAACAGTTTCTTTTTCTTTGTTTGTACTCTCTTCTTTTTGGGAAGGTTGTGGTGCCGCTTTTACAGGAGTGGGCTCTTTTGTCTTGTTAGCCTCTCCACTCTTTGTTGCGGAAACCACCTTGTCTTCTTTTTTGGTAGGAGCTACCCGTGAACGCTTTTTCTTTTGTTCTTCATTTTTGCGTTCTTCTTTTAGTTTATCTGCGGCAACTTTTTTTGTAGCTCCTACAATGGCCTGTTCATCGAGTATTTTATAAACAAGGTCTTCTTTTTTGTATGAGTCTGCTTTTTTTATGCCTAACTCTTTGGCAATAACTTGAAGTTCCGACAGATTTTTGTCGTTTAATTGGATAATGTTATACATATAGTATGGTAAGTTATTAATATTTCTTTTTTTGCTGAATTATGGACAGCATTACTACAGCTCATGGCTACAGATATGCGAGCATACGTTTTGTTTTTTATTCTGAATTAGGGATGTATATGTTGAATCGTAGAATGTTTCAACGGGGCAAAGATAATAATTTTTTTTGGTTTCATGAACAATCAAACATTTTTTTCCACGTAAAAGTGTATCTTTGCTACATAAAAGAAAATAGTATGACAGTAAATGAAGCTCATTTAATTTATTTTTCGCCTACACACACATCTAAACAAGTTGCGGAGGCGATTGTTCACGGAGCGGGCATAAAAAATATTTTTCCTATCAATGTGACACAGCAGATTGCAGATGAAATTGTGATTCCTACATCTTCTTTGGCTATTATTGTAGTGCCTGTGTATGGAGGACATGTCGCTCCTCTGGCAATGGAGCGTTTGCAGTATATCCGTGGAGTGGATACTCCTACCGTTTTGGTAGTGGTTTATGGAAATCGTGCTTATGAAAAAGCTTTAATGAAACTGGATGCTTTTGCTATTCCTCACGGATTTAAAGTAATAGCCGGGGCAACTTTTATTGGAGAACATTCATATAGTACCGATAAATATCCGATTGCAATGGGACGTCCTGATGAAACGGATTTAGCCTTTGCGGTGGAGTTTGGGAAGAAAATCATGGAAAAAATACAGACAGCTGATAATATGGATACCCTTTATCCGGTGGATGTACGTGCTATCAAGCGTCCGAGTCAGCCATTCTTTCCTTTGTTCCGTTTTTTGAGGAAAGTCATCAAGTTACGTAAAAGTGGGACACCGCTTCCCCGGGCTCCTTGGGTGGAAGATGAGAATTTGTGTACCCATTGCGGGTTGTGTGTGGTCCGTTGTCCGGCAGGGGCTATAACGAAAGGGGACGAGCTACATACGGATGAGGCTAAATGTATTAAATGTTGCGCCTGTGTAAAAGCTTGCGTTAGGAAAGCAAGGGTATATGATACCCCTTTTGCAGTTTTGTTGTCAGATTGCTTCAAGAAACAGAAGTTGCCTCAAACTATTTTGTAGATCACGACGCGCTTGGTCGTTTCATCAATACGAAAGCGGTTGTCTGTTCGTTCGCCTATCAGCCATGCGATGTGTTCTCCACAGCAGAGTACCCATTGGCGTTCTTTTTGGCTGATAGAAAATTTGCGGTCGGTCAGATAATCGCTTATTTTTTTCTTTCCTTTCATTCCAAAAGGGATAAAAGTGTCTCCCGGTTGCCATTTCCGGTAATGAATTTCTCCATTCAGTTTGTCGGCATCAAAACAGGCTATTTCCTTTTCACGTGGAATGAGAAAGTCCGGGGTGTACTCTCTTTCCTCTTTGGTGATTTGAAAAGGAGGAAGAACCTCATTTTCAGATTCAATGGTTTCTATTAATAAGAATTCTCTGTCTTTTATCACTCTCCATTCTTTGCTGCAGAATTGCTTGCCCGGTTGGCTATGAAGCGAATGGGCGATATCTTTGATTTGTGCGGAATTGAATCCTAGAGGATGCAGGACTTCGAATAAGATAGCTTCGGGTGCCGGTTCCTTAACCAAATCACTGATTCGGACACCTTCTGCTGTAATGATTTTCTTTTTAGTCGCCTCTATACATTTATTATATATAGTGGCTACATCATTCAGATAATTACTCGTATCTATCAGAGTGTTTTTGACTGACGGATTAATTTCCTGCATGAGGGGAAGGAGGTTGAGCCGGATCTTATTACGGGTATATTCGTCTTCCAGATTGGTGCTGTCTGTCACATAATCTTGTCCGATGTTTTGCAGGTAACGAATTATTTCTTCCCGGTTGATGCAAAGCAGAGGGCGTACGATGGCTCCATTACGGGGGCGGATTCCTAACAGACCGGTAATTCCTGTTCCCCGAATCAGGTTAAGTAGTATAGTTTCTATGCTATCATCTTGGTGATGGGCCACAGCGATAACATCTGCCTGATATTCTTTTCTAATTTTCTCGAACCATTGGTAGCGGAGTTCCCGTGCGGCCATTTCAATCGAAATATGTTTTTCCGTTGCATATTGGGTCGTGTTGAAATCAATGGTATGTAAATGGATTTCCATTCTTTCGCAAAGTTGGCGGACAAATAACTCGTCCCGGTCTGACTCTTTGCCTCGCAAGTGGAAATTACAATGTGCGGCTTCGCAATGATAACCTGCTGTATGCAGAATATATAGCAATGCTACCGAGTCGGCACCACCACTCAATGCGATCAGGATTTTATCATCCGGTGAGAACAAATGTTCCTTTTCTATATATTTTGTAACGCGTTGTTGTATCATGCCTGCAAAGATACGAGTTTATCAATAAGTTTTTTTATTTTTTCTGAATCTTTTAGAGGATGAAAAAGGCTGCTATTTAAAAACATTCTAAATAATTTGCATGCTCCGAAGTTATGAATTATCTTTGCCAAAAATTTTGAGAGTTATGCGTTTGTCCGAATTAAAAACAGGAGAAAAAGGTGTTATTGTAAAGGTATTGGGGCACGGTGGTTTTCGTAAACGTATTGTGGAGATGGGCTTTATTAAAGGTAAAACGGTTGAAGTGCTGTTGAATGCCCCGCTAAAAGATCCCATAAAATATAAAGTTTTAGGTTATGAAATTTCTCTTCGTCGTCAGGAAGCTGAAATGATCGAAGTGATCAGCGAGGAGGAAGCAAAGAAGCTGGCCGAAAAGACCGTTTATCATGAAGGATTGCCTGAAGACCTTTCAGTAAAAGAAGAAGATATGAAACGGTTGGCGTTAGGTAAACGCCGTACCATCAATGTTGCTTTGGTCGGAAACCCGAACAGTGGCAAGACTTCTCTGTTTAATCTTGCATCCGGTGCTCATGAGCATGTCGGAAACTACAGCGGTGTAACCGTGGATGCCAAAGAAGGTTATTTTGATTTCGAAGGCTATCATTTCCGTATTGTCGATTTGCCGGGAACTTATTCTTTGTCTGCTTATACGCCGGAAGAAATCTATGTCCGTCGTCATATTATCGATGAAACTCCGGACGTGATTATTAATGTGGTCGATTCCTCCAATCTGGAGCGAAACTTATATCTGACTACCCAATTGATAGATATGAATGTCCGCATGGTAGTAGCTCTGAATATTTATGATGAGTTGGAAGCCAGTGGAAATACCTTGGATTATCATCTGTTGAGCAAGTTGTTCGGGGTGCCGATGTTGCCTACTGTCAGTAAGAAAAATCGTGGATTGGACACCTTGTTTCATGTTGTTATCAATCTGTATGAAGGAGTAGACTTCTTCGACAAACAGGGAAATATGAATCCGGAAGTTCTTAAGGATTTGACTGAATGGCATGACTCCTTGGTGGATCGCAAGAAACATGAGGAAGAGCATTTGGAAGATTATGTGCGTGAACACAAAAAGACGGGACGTGTCTTCCGACATATTCATATTAATCATGGACCTGATATCGAAAAAGCGATTGAGGCTGTAAAAAGTGAAGTGTCTAAGAACGAATTTATCCGGCATAAATATTCTACCCGTTTCCTTTCCATTAAATTGTTGGAGAATGATCCTGATATTGAACGTATTGTGCGCACATTGCCAAATGCGGATGAGATATTCCATGTCCGTGACAAGATGTCGAAGCGTGTTCAGGACACAATGAATGAGGATTGTGAATCGGCTATTACGGATGCTAAATATGGATTTATCAGCGGTGCACTGAAAGAGACATTCACAGATAATCACTTGGAGCAGGCGCAGACAACGAAAGTGCTGGATTCGATCGTAACTCATCGTGTTTGGGGATTTCCTATTTTTTTCCTTTTTATGTATCTGATGTTTGAAGGTACGTTTGTCATTGGAGAATATCCGATGATGGGGATTGAATGGGTTGTTGAGCAGATTGGTGACTTGTTGCGCAATAATATGGCAGAAGGTCCATTTAAAGATTTGCTGATTGATGGAATTATTGGTGGGGTAGGAGCGGTTATTGTCTTTTTGCCGAATATCTTGATTTTGTATTTCTGCATTTCTCTTATGGAAGATTCGGGTTATATGGCTCGTGCGGCTTTTATCATGGATAAGATCATGCATAAAATGGGATTGCACGGAAAATCATTCATACCTTTGATTATGGGATTTGGGTGCAATGTGCCTGCTATTATAGCTTCCCGTACTATTGAGAACCGGAAGAGCCGCCTTATTACAATGTTGGTGAATCCTTTGATGTCTTGTAGTGCGCGTCTGCCGATTTATTTATTGTTGGTGGGTGCTTTCTTCCCGAACAATGCAAGTCTGGTGTTGTTAAGTATTTATGTGATTGGTATTGTATTGGCTGTGGTAATGGCCCGCTTATTTAGCAAGTTTTTGGTGAAAGGTGATGATACTCCATTTGTGATGGAGCTTCCACCTTACCGGATGCCGACAGCGAAATCGATCTTCCGTCACACATGGGAAAAGGGAGCGCAGTATTTGAAAAAGATGGGAGGAATTATTATGATTGCTTCTATTATAATCTGGTTCCTGGGATATTATCCGAATCATGATGCTTATGAAACGGCTGCTGAACAGCAGGAAAATTCTTATATCGGCCAGTTGGGGCGTGGCATAGAGCCGGTTATAAAACCACTGGGATTTGATTGGAAACTAGGTATTGGCTTGCTTTCCGGTGTGGGAGCGAAAGAGTTGGTAGTAAGTACATTAGGTGTCTTATATGCAGATGATCCGGATGCTGATTCGGTAAGTTTGGCAGAACGAATTCCGATTACTCCATTGGTTGCTTTCTGTTATATGTTGTTTGTATTGATTTACTTTCCGTGTATTGCGGCGATAGCGGCTATAAAACAGGAATCGGGTAGTTGGAAATGGGCGCTCTTTGCTGCTTGTTACACAACGGGCTTGGCTTGGCTTGTATCATTTGCTGTTTATCAGATTGGAGGACTGTTTGTATGAATAATTGGCAAGATTGGGTAGTCGGAGTACTGGTTGTACTCTGTATTGCCCGCGTTATATATGGAATATTTCTTTTTTTTCGTCGTACGCGAGAAAATCAGAATCCTTGCGATAGCTGTGTAAGTGGCTGTGAACTAAAGGATATGATGGACAAGAAACGCGGAGAGTGTGATGTAAAGAAAAAAAGTACAAAGAAAAATTGCTGCGGATAGTTGGTAGTTTCAAAATTTGTACTACCTTTGCAACCGCAAACGAGAAATAATGGTTCCTTGGATGAGTGGCTTAGTCAGCGGTCTGCAAAACCGTGTACGGCGGTTCGAATCCGCCAGGAACCTCAAGCAAAGCTCTGAAACTACTTATAATAAAGGGTTTCGGAGCTTTTTGTTTTTGAAGAGGACGCAAATAGGGGCGCAAGCTTTGGATAAGTTTATTTACGATGCACCGATAAACGCTTTTTTTCAACGTGTACCCGGACTTGCTACTTGAAATGTAACGGTAATTAATAAAAAAATGCTGCTTATCTGATGTGATAAACAGCATTCATTCTGGAGAGCCTCTTGTCGGATTCGAACCAACGACCCCGAGATTACAAATCACGTGCTCTGGCCAACTGAGCTAAAGAGGCGTTTTTCTTTTGCGGGTGCAAAGGTATGAATTTCTTTTAAAAATGCAAATACATCGCATACTTTTTTTATATTTGCAAAGTTACCAATGATTAGATGAAAATGAAAATTATGAATGTATGTAGTATGGCGCTTTTAGCCATAGGTATATGGGCTTGTTCCGGACAGAAGAAAGGAACGGCGAATGTTGAAGTTGCAACAGATAGTGTAGAAGTAGCTACGGATGCAAAATCTGTTCAGGCAGATAGTACAGGATATATTGTCCGGGTAGGAGAGATGGCTCCGGATTTCACGATTACCTTGACAGATGGGAAACAAGTGAGTTTATCTTCCCTTCGTGGTAAAGTAGTCATGTTGCAGTTCACAGCAAGCTGGTGTGGAGTTTGCCGTAAAGAAATGCCGTTTATCGAGAAGGATATTTGGTTGAAGCATAAAAATAATGCAGACTTTGCTCTGATTGGCATTGACCGTGACGAACCGCTTGACAAAGTACTGGCTTTTGCTAAATCTACCGGAGTCACTTATCCGTTAGGACTGGATCCGGGAGCTGATATTTTTGCGAAATATGCATTACGTGAATCCGGAATAACGAGAAACGTGTTGATTGATAAGGAAGGGAAAATTGTAAAGCTGACTCGTTTATATAATGAGGAAGAGTTTGCTTCTCTTGTGCAGGCAATTAATGAAATGCTGAAATGAAAGAAAACCCTCATCAGATGTTCCTAACGGAACAGGTATGAGTATATAAAAATAGTAACGCTATCCTGATGTGATGGCGTTACTATTTTGGTTATATAGTGACGCTATCCGGAGTGCATACCGTCACTATATGATGATGTATTTTCAAGCAATGCTAAGTTTGACCAGATAATCGTAATGCTTTCCTTCTTTTATCAATTCTGCCTTAAAACCACATTCGGAAGCATATAAGCTAAGAGTCTGGAAATCTACATATAACCAGTCGAATGTGTCTCCTTCTACATCTTTATACTGCATTTGGAAGTCAATCTCTCCGTAATAATCTCCGGCAAGGTCGATGACTATGCTACCGTCTTCCTCTTCAAAAAGATAACGCAAATCACTGGAATCCATAAGTATGCATCCACCAGGGCGGAGAATACGTTTCATCCGTTGGAAAAAAACGGGCATATTATTCAGCCGTCCGATAATTCCGGAACCATTCATGAGCATTAGGATCGTATCGAATGTTTCGGAAAATGTTTCATCAAAAAGGTTGATGAGGCGGGGATCGTTCACTCCGCGTTGTTTCATTACTTCGACAGATAAGGGAGAAATGTCAATGGCGCATACGTTTTTTTCCATTTCCTGAAGTGCCAGCGCATGGCAACCACTTCCGGCACCTACATCCAAAATCCGTCCGGTAGCCATTTGCAGGGCGGTACGCTCTAGTATAGGCATAGACTGTATATTACGAAACAGTTCTTTGACGGGAATTTCATCTTCTTCGAATTGAGAAGAAAATACCCGCAAACGATCAGCTCTGTGATGGTTGAAATAGTCAGAAATAGCGGCTCCCATCGGGTCCTTTTCTGCAGAAAGAATTGTTGTTGCCATTGGTGGTTACGATTGTTAACTTTGCAAAGATAAATAAATCCGCAGAAAAGGGTTATCTTTGCCATCGGAAATATTGAATACTAATAAATGATTATATGAGTATAGAAGAAGCAATCATGGGTGGCATCGTTTTTAAAGGTAAGAAAGATAAGCCCAAAGAAGAGGAAAAGGTGAAAACGAAAGCGAAAAAAGCGACGTATATTCGTGGTCAGCATGGTTCGGGTGCAGCGAAGATGAAAGCAGATATCCGGAAGAAAAGAGCTAGTCGACATAAAAAATAAAAATATGTTTATAAATATAATAGTTTGTATAGTTGCTGTTGTACTTCTATTGCGAGGTGCTTTTCTTGTTCTGCAAATGGGAATCTTGTGGATAATTCATTGCAAGATAATAAAAGCGTATAGCAAGAAAACATATGGGAAGGTAGTGGATATAGAGATACTAAAGTCTGATGGTGTGAATATTACTGATGTATGTATACCAAAAATAAAATATAAATTGGAGGGAGAAAAAGAGGTATGTTGCCAATTTCTTCCTTCTGCTCCAAAGAGTGAAAGGGAAAGTCATGTTTATCTTTATCCAAAACAGTATCATGTAGGTGATAAGGTTGTCATATTGTATGATAAAAATAAGAAAGATGATATGTTTGTGTTGCCAAGCATGCAAATAATGAGGCTGTTTATTAGCCATTTTGTTCTTGGTAGTTTTTTTATAATGTCGGCAATTTTAGGGCTATCCTTTGTTTTTTAGAAACAGCGTTCTCTATATAAAAAGGTGGGGCAGGATAATTATCCTGCCCCACCTTTTTATATAAAATCACTTCTGTGGAAGTATTTCAATCCAGTAATCATCCGGGTCGTTAATAAAATAAAGCCCCATGGCAGTATTCTCAAAACATACACAATTCATTTCTTTGTGATAGGCCCTGATTGCATCGTAATCACCGGCTACACGAAAACAGAGGTGACTTTCGTTTTCCCCCAGTTCGTATGGAGCAGTATGATCTTTGAGCCATGTCAATTCCAATAGGAAACCTGTTTCATTATCTGTCAGGTAAACCAGTGTGAATGAACCGTCGGATGCTTCTTTCCGATGATGTTCTTTTAAGCCGAGTGCTTTCTCATAAAAAGCGATACTCCGCTTCAGATTTGTAACGTTGATATTAAAATGGTCAAATTTACTTTTTATTTCCATTGTTGCAATTTTCCTTATTTTTTCATTAAGAGTTTCACAATTTCTCCAACATAGGTACGGGGTTGTCCGGCTTGCGGAGTTGTCTGTGAAGGCATCTTCTTACATTCGATAACAGCTGAAGGAGTTGTTTGGTTCGGAGCATACAATTTTAGTGTATAGCTGTCTGCCTTTTCTATTGCGTCATAAGGTTGATCGGGTGAAAGTGTGCAATATGCAACAGCTTTTCCTGATTGATAACCCAATGCACCACCTGCATTTGCAGTCATATTGGTCATGTTGAACTCATCTTTTCCGATGCTGATCACTAATTTGCCACTTCCCATTAAAGCATATACTTCGCCCGGAATTTGTTTCAAATCAATTTCTGTATAACCGGATGCGTCGGATGCAACTTTGGTAGCCGGAGTGGCAGGAGTCAAAGTAGCCGCAGGAATGGTGGTTTGAGCAGATTCGGTAGTGGTAACTTTACCTCCCTGACCGATAATGATCGGACCGGCAGCGGCCACAACAGATGTTTTTTGTTGCTCTTCTTCTTTTTTCTTTTTCTCTGTCTTCGGACGAGTATCAGGTGCTCCGAAAGCTACTGCTACATCCATAAACATATCATCTGCGAAATCTACAGTTTTTCTACGCCATTTAGCTAAGCCGCGCACTAATTTGGTCTTTGCTTTATTGAGCGCATATTTATCGGTGATCCATTCTTCTGCTTTGTATTTCTCTGTTTCACGGTAAGTGAAACGGATTTTCTCAAGCTCTACCAGACAGTTGCCGGGTTTACAGGTAACGGTAATCTGATAGTTGACCAGTGTACGGTCTAATGAAAGGGCGCTTGAACTGAAAACAATCCATTCTTCTCCAACACCGGCAATTGTCCCCTTTGCTTCGTCAGAGAAAACAATGCGGCTATCAATATTTTTATTTTCTTTCAGACGTTCGTCCATCCACTTTGTCATTGTGTCGTAGATTTGTGCCTGACTCATTCCGGGAATCTGGAATTCTTTGGAAAATACTACTTTACCATCTACTTCAGGAACAGCTCCTACAAGGTACCTGGTGTCGTCTTTCTTCTCTTTTGCAGAATCTGCCTTCATCGCCATCGGCAATGCAAGGAACAGGGTAAGAAACAGAATCGTAAATTTATTCATAATTATCATGTGTTTATTTGGTAATCTCAAAACTTTCGCCCCGATGGGTGATGCTGATAAAACGGCATCCGGCATTTTCAGCAAAACTACGAAGCGCATTTCCCCCCTCGTAATCTTCACTGAAGTGCATGGGCACAAATATAGTAGTTTTTATTTGTTCGATGAACTGTTTTGCCCCTTTCATGTAATCTTTTCCCATTCTCCGATCCACCGGGAATAGTACTAAATCGATGTTTGGCGCTTTTTCTTTTAAATATTTAACTTCTGCAAGGAAATCACCATTGGCTTTTCGGATCTCTTCTTCAGTAGATTCCTCACTCCAATGCCAGTTGTTCAAGTCGCCGGCATGGAAAATACTCCAATCTTGCAGGTGAAGCAGGAACGAACTGCCGACATCCGTTGAGCCGAAAGCATCGATACGAATTGTCTCGTCTTCGTATGTTTCTCCTTTTTTAATATAGAAAGCATCTTCGGCTTTGGCACGATGGGATTTCAAGATATCTTTGGAGAAAATATATTGAATGTCGGGGCGTTGTTCTTTCCAGGTCAATATCTCACGGTTAAAGTGGTCGGGATGGAAATGGGTGGCCAATACATATAGCTTACCCGGCCTTTTCAGGAGATAATCATGTACGATTCCCCGGTTATGTTCCGTTTCGGAAGAATCTTTGTAGTAATCGATGATAACGGTTACACCTTCCATTTCGATGGCGAAACCGCTGTGATAAATATAATCCAGTGTCATAAGCTGACTATTTTATAGTTGCAATATTACGTATTCTAGTTGGAGTTGCCAAGAAAAATCGACGAAATCAAGGAGCAAGACGACTGATTTTCCATTCCCTGTCCGGTTGCAGGGTATATAGAAAACGGTCGTGCAGGCGGTTGGGACGTCCTTGCCAGAATTCAATCCTTGTGGGGGTAACGGCGTATCCGCCCCAATTATCAGGTCTTTCCACTTCTTTACCGATCCACCGGGCTGCCTCCCTGACAAAAGACCGTATTAATTGCATTCTGCTTATTATAGGTTGACTTTGAGGAGAAATTCGTGCACCGACCCGGCTTTTATAAGGACGTTTCCGGAAATATTCATCCGATTCTTCCGGAGGAACTTTCGTCGCTATTCCCTCTATATGTATTTGTCTTTCGAGGGCGTGCCACACAAAAGAGAGGGAGATATACGGATTTTGTGCCAATTGCCTGCCTTTACGGCTTTCGTAATTGGTATAAAAGACAAATTTTCCATCATGGAGCCCTTTTAATAATACGGTACGGGTAGACGGTCTCCCTTCGGGAGATACGGTTCCTACAATGACTGCAGTCGGTTCGTCCACCTCTGCCTCAATTGCTTCTTGTAGCCAACGATTGAAAAGCGAAAGCGGGTCGCCGGGAAGTTCACTTTCCCGCAACCCGCCTTTCGTATATTCCTGTCGGATATCTGCTATGTTTAATTTCGCCATAAGATTATCTGGCTGTTTTTAGTTCTTAATTTCTAATGATGGAATCACATAGGTACTTCTATTAATAGGATATGTGAATCTTTCAGTGTCTCCAGTTCGAAACTGTTGGTATCGTAAACACCCATACCATCGCGGCGTTTCAATACTTCGCCGTCTACTACAATTTCTCCCTCAATGAGGAAAATATAGACGCCTGCATGACTTTGATGCATATGATAACCTAGTTTCTTTCCGGCTTCAACTTTACCGATTGAGAACCAGGTGTCTTGTAAAAGGGAAGCAGGTGTACTGCCGTCGGGAGATACGATGACTGCCAGTTCATTCGGACGTTCCAGCTCTGCAATGCTGAAATCCTGGTAAACGGGACGGGTGTTCCGTTCTCTCGGCATAATCCAGATTTGCAGGAATTCTACCGGTTCTACAGGGCTTGCATTCACTTCACTGTGGAAGATTCCCGTTCCGGCACTCATTGTCTGAATTTCTCCAACAGTAATGATGCGGCTGTTCTTCTTGCTGTCTCCATGTTGCAGATGTCCTTTCAGAGGGATGGAGATGATTTCCATATTCTTATGCGGGTGAGTCTGAAAACCTTCTCCGGGTGCAACCTTATCATCATTCAATACGCGAAGGGCACCGAAGTTGATACGATTGGAGTCGAAGTATTCGTCAAAACTAAAAGTATGATAACTATCCAACCAGTCATACTGGGAATGTCCTCTTGTATCTGCTTTATGTATTACTTTTTTCATAAAATCTGTCCTTTCTCTTATTTGTTTATATGTTTTGTAAACAAAGAAAGGAGCTTAAAAGTTTTATTTCTTCACTTCATTTAGCAAAGGCTTATGTTTGATAAAATCTTTTATGTTTTGCAGGGTAGTCGCAGCAATATTCTCCATCGCTTCATGTGTGAAAAAAGCTTGATGAGAAGTGACGATCACATTGTTGAACGAAAGCAAACGGGCAAGTACATCATCGTCGATAATACGGTCGGATTGATCTTCGTAGAAGTATTCACTTTCTTCCTCATATACGTCCAGTCCTGCAGAACCTATTTTTTTGTTCTTCAATCCTTCGATCAGTGCGTTGGTATGAATCAGCTGTCCACGGCCGGTATTGATAATCATTACTCCGTCTTTCATTTTGCTGATAGAGTAGTCATTAATCAGGTATTTGGTCGCTTCGGTGAGCGGGCAATGTAAGGAGATGATATCCGAATTGTGATATAGTTCGTCCAATGAAGTATAAACTATTTGTTCTTCACGGGCGAAGTTATGGTCCGGATAGAGGTCGTAAGCCAATACGTTCATTCCAAACCCTTTTAAGATGTGAATCAGTATTTTCGCTATTTTTCCTGTGCCGATGATGCCTGCTGTTTTTCCGTGCATGTCGAATCCCATCAGGCCGTGCAGGGAGAAATTGCCGTCCTTGGTACGCCAGGAAGCACGGGGAATTTTCCGGTTTAGCGATAACATAAGAGCTACGGTGTACTCTGCAACGGCATAAGGAGAGTAGGCAGGAACCCGTACTACGGTAATTCCGGCAGCGGCGGCAGCATCTAAATCTACATTATTAAATCCGGCACAGCGTAGTGCCAATAGTTTTACTCCGTTGGCTGCCATCACACGGATTACTTCTGCGTCGGCAACGTCGTTCACAAAGATACAGACAGCATCTACTCCTTGTGTCAGTAGTACGTTGTTTTTATTCAGATGCCCTTTGTAGTAGCGTATCTCAAACCCGAACTCTTTGTTTTTGTCATTGAAAGAGGACTCATCATAAGGCTTTGTGCCGAAAAATGCAATTGTATAGGCCATAATATTATTCTATAAATTATATAATGTTAAACACCGGAACAGCTTGATTTGTTTACTCAATCCATTGTCTGGGAAATAGATTGTTTCATTAGAAACAGTTTGATTTTTCAATTAAAATGCTGGGTAAATGAAAATAAATGCACAAATATGTGCTCCGTGTGCAATATTGTTATATCTTTGCGCCCGAATAATTTTAAAAAAGATTTAGATGAGAAAAATTTCCTTGATTGGATTTGTGATGCTAATCGTTTCAATTCCAACTTTTGCCGGAGGTCTTCTGACAAATACTAATCAACATGCTGCTTTTCTTCGTATGCTATCTCGTGGTGCTACCTTTGAAATAGATGGAGCTTTGTCTAATCCTGCCGGTTTAGCTTTTTTGCCGAATGATGGTTTCCATGTGGGATTGAGCATTCAGAGTGCTTTTCAGACGAGAAATATTGATGCCAGCTTTATGACATATAGTGGTCTTAATTTAACAGATCCTACCGCTCCTGTTCCTACTGTTTCCGACAAGCCTTATAGTAAATATTATAAAGGAAAAGCTGCCGCGCCGGTTATTCCCAGTGTGTTTGCTGCATATAAGAAAGGAGATTGGACTATTTCCGGTTTCTTCGCTATAACTGCCGGAGGTGGAAAGGCGTCGTTTGATGACGGTTTACCTATATTTGAGTCGGCTGCTATGGCAAAAATATTCCAAAAGAGTTTGGATGGAGTAGCGCAAGGAGGGCCGATAATGACCCCGGACAAATATATCATCAATAGTGCTATGGATGGCAGACAATACATCTATTCCTTGCAGTTGGGCTTATCTTATAAAATAACTGATTGGCTTTCAGCTTTTGCCGGTGCCCGTATGAATTATTTTTCGGGAGGTTATGAGGGATTCTTGGATGCTAAAGTGGGAGATACAGATTTGATGAATTTGGCCTTGGACTGTGACCAGACAGGTTGGGGGTTAACTCCGGTGATAGGCGTGGATATAAAATGGAACAAGTTGAACATTGGAGCCAAGTATGAGTTCAAGGCTAACATGAACATTGAAAATAAAACTCATAAATTGGAATATCCGACTGAAGCAGAGGCTTTGATAGGCAACTATAAAAACGGTGTCAATACTCCGAATGATATTCCTTCCATGCTTTCGGTAGCAGTGGCTTATGAGTTTCTTCCAGTACTGCGTGCATCTGTAGAATATCACTTTTATGATGACAAGAAAGCAGGTATGGCAGATGGAAAGCAGAAGTTCTTGACTAAGGGGACTAACGAATATCTGGCAGGTATTGAATGGGATGTAACCAGACAATTGACGTTAAGTTGTGGTGGACAAATTACGGATTACGGATTGTCTGACAACTTTCAGAGCGATACCAGTTTTTCTTGCGATTCCTATACATTAGGCTTTGGAGCGAAGGTGAAATTGAGTGAAAGAGCAGCTTTGAATGTTGGCTATATGTGGACTACTTACGAAGATTATACGAAAGAATTCTCAAATTATAATGGTACAGGATTGCCTGGTACCAATGTCTATAGTCGTACCAACAAAGTATTTGGTCTTAGCATTGACTACAGGTTCTAAATGATTTAGAACTCAATAAAATACGGAGTTAATAATGATGATGAGAGGGAGATAGCATTTCAATTGCTGTCTCCCTCTTCAATTTTATACAAATACTCTATTATGTATTGTTAGTTTAGAAAGAATACTGTACCAGCATATTCAACCGGTTGGCGTGGCGGGTTGAAGAACTGAAATCAGTACGCCATCCTCTTAAATATTCTACGCCCACTTGCAGGTTACTGCTTACATTCCAGAAAGCATTAGCCACTAAATACTGTCCTTTGCGATAGGATTCCGGATTTTCACTTGGATATCCGTTTTCAGAATAAAGTCTGGATAAACTATATGTGCCGGATATAAAGATGCTCGGACAAAGGTTATATTGCAACCCTGCATACCATCCCAGCATCGGGAGAACCTGCATTTTTCCCTCATTATCAGGATCGGGAACGATATCTACGTTCAGATTACTTAAATCGTTCAGGTAAGATCCGATACCTTTTCCATAATTAAACTGTCCGAATGCCTGTAATTTCTTGGTAATATTGAATGTTGTAGATGCTTGCAACCCGAATCCGGTGGCGGAATAGGCTTTCTCATGTACGTTACTTGAGTAAGTCATACTACGGACAATAGCACCTAATTTAACGTGACTGCTACTATTCCAGTTATACTGTACGGAAGTGGCGAAGTCCGGCATCCGTTGGGTGTTGATAGACAAGTCATTGTTGGTTGTACCGTCTACTGAAGGCATTTCCATTGAAACACCGAATTTCCAGTTTTTCAACCTATCGTACATATAACTCAATTGCGTGGTGCGGTAAAATGCCGACCCGTTAGGACCTGCAAAGTCGATGGTAGGAGGCAGTGCGGAGAGGTCCATGAACGAACCGTAGCTGTATCCGATCGTGAAACCGAGGAATTGCGCATAAGCGTTCTGCAATTCAAAGGTTTTTCCGTCACCCCGGAAGTTTCCGGCTGTGTAGACAACGAAGTCTCCCAGATGTTTCGTACGTCCTACCAGTTTGAGGAATAGGGTAGAAGTGGTGATGTCCATCTGGAATTGATTCTTGGCAAAATTGCCGCTTCCGCGTTGTGGAATCAATGCCGGATAGAAATCGACATCATTTACGATACCGTTAAAGTCATACTCTGCCGTTGCACGGACATATCCTCCGATGCCCAGGGCAAATTTCCCTTTTTGGTCGGTGAGCAGGAAGCGGGGAGCATTCGGGTCGTGGAAACGCATCTGCGAACGGTCGTTCATGATTCGGATGATTTCATCTCCTGCTTTGTTCTTCGAAACAAACATGATGGAATTGGGTTCTTCATCTTCGATGATTACTTTCTTTTGTGCATGAGCACAGAGGGGAAAAATTCCTATCCCCAGTAGCATGGCTACCATTTTAAAGCTTGTTCTCATTATCAGTTAAGTTTTAGGTGAATGCCCAATGAACAACTAAAAAAAGAAATGGTTGAGAGGGGCAAAGGAAAAATAGCCAAACTAATCGGAAGAATTGCTATTTATAATGATTCTAAAAAAGCGGATCTTTGTATCGTACTAATTAGATAAAAGAAATATGATGATGGAAAAAGTGGATTTTACTAAAGGAATATTGGCGATACAACCGGATTTGCATCGCTTCGCATATAAATTGACGGCAGATCGTGACTCTGCCAATGATTTGGTTCAGGACTGTGTGTTGCAGGCACTGGATAATCGTGAAAAGTTTACATATAGTAAGAATCTGAAAGGATGGATGTATACGCTTATGCGTAATATTTTTGTCAACAACTATCGTCGTACAGTTCGCGAAATGAATCTGATTGATGACAGTTATTCTATCAATCAGCAACATTTGATCGAAGATGAAGATGCCGACAGGTTTGAGTTTACGTATGATATGAAACAACTGTATCGGGTGATACATTCCATACCGGAAGAAATGAAAGTTCCTTTTCAGATGTTTGTTGCCGGATTTAAGTATCGAGAAATTGCCGAAAAATTAGGATTGCCGATGGGAACGGTAAAGAGCCGTTTGTTTTTCATCCGTAAGCGGTTGAAAGAGGAACTGAAAGATTTTTCCTCCTGATGCAGATGTCTGATTGAGTGATGTGTTTTAAGGTCAAAGTGATGAGCCTTCCTGTCAGAATACGACGACTGATGGGGAGGCTTGTTTATTTTCTGCTGAATGCCGTCCATCAACGTTTTAATACTATCTTCAACATAGGAATAAATCCACGGCAGTAGCATAGATATCGCCTTAGTTGTTCGGAAACTCCGAACAACTGGAGCTTGTTGAAGTTTTCTTTTTTCAGAGATAAAACAATTTTATATTTTCGCTCTCCGAAATAGTTAAAAAACAGTCTTCCCACCGTAGTAACCGATAAGAAGACTTGATGTTCCATGATATATTTTTTTGATTAAACATGCACTTAGAACAACAGAGCGACTAAAAGGATTTCGATGTTAGGGAAATTTCATGATTGTTTTCATTCATCCAAATATTTATAGAGATAGCACCCTTCTTCATCATCAAGGATATTCAACTGTTTCAGTCGGTTGATTAACTTATTTAGTGAGGTCGGACCAATGTTCGGTAGTTTATTTATTCTATTCCATCCGTATTTATAGGTGATTTTTAATAAATCCCGAAGTGTCTGTACACCGTTTTCGCCTAGCACCCGACTTGATCTTGGGTCAAACTCAAAGTCACGAATAGGAGTATTGAGCAGGTGGATGGCATTTTTCTTTTCCCGGGCTGCCGGACTTTCCTTTTCTAAACTATTCTTGCTGAATAGATTTCTGCCGAAGTTCATTTCGTATAGTCGCAGTGCCGCTTTGAGATACGTCATTTCGTCTTTGTATGTCTTTAGAAATCCGATTCGGGATTGAATATCCCGAATAAGTATCTGAAACTCTCTTCGAATATAAAAGAAATCTTGGCAGGATTCTTCTGCATATTTTTTGAAATTACCTTCCAGTGTGACAAACAGGAACATGCGTCTTCTGTTTTCATTTTGAATCATTCCGGCAAGTTCTTTTATTATCAGACGCATCATTGGGGTTAGTGGCGCTAATGATTGGAGAATAAATAGATTTTCTTCGTTTTCTCTTATGAGTTTTTCTTTGCGTCGTTCAAACTCTTCATTTGTAAGGGCAAGCTGTGTGTTTCGTTCGATACATTCCAGCAAACTGTTTTCATCCAGCATCAGGTAATGGTCAATTTCTGTGAAAGTAATTTCCTGTCTTTTGCACCACGTATTGATACGTCTGATAGATACTTGATACTTCTCTGCGGCTTCTTCAATGCCAATCCATTGTTTTGTTGTCATACCTCAATTTGTTTTTTTAGTGTATGCGCCGCAGCCGGATTATAATAAATAAAGAGGCACGGACGATACATATATTCCTTACTAGAGGCAGTCGCGCGAGCCCACAGAAATCGAATATAGTATGCCCGCACCTGTACTTATATGTCTTAATTTGGATATAAGTTCAGTGCGGACATCTAATTTTGATTTCTGTTTCGAAAACGCGACTTTTCTAATAAGATAAATTAAATGTCCTAAAACATGAAGATTGGCTGTCAATAATGGTCCAATCCTCGCTGCAAATATAAATATTTTTTCGAGAAGAAAGGATATGAAAAGGTCGTTTTTTGTCAATCTCATAGAAAATAAGTAATCGCTAAAAAATAAGTTGGGACACTTTTATATACTGTTGCAGATGAACAAGCCGGACCACTGCACCAAAAATTACTTTAAATGGTACGATAAGGAATATATTTTAGGCACGGATTACGCGGATTAACACGGTTTTTAATAGTCTATCCAATCTCTTAAAACCGTGAAATCCGTGTAATCCGTGCCTGTTTTTTTATGACTTGACTTATTTCAAAACGATTATAGTATGAGTAGAAAAAGATAGGTGTTTAAAATGTTGTTCTTTTCTTTTTGCCCTCTCGCTTTTTTCTTATACCTTTGCCCCCGAAAGATAAAAATAAAGTATGATGCCGTGAATAGCGGTCGTGTATTCTAGAACACCACGTAAAAAACAGG